>Ga0209517_10006006_pt1 | contig 15202 bp, 10 predicted proteins | sample PeaSoiMetSII2010_FD_187695 | JGI IMG/M metagenome (GOLD analysis project Ga0209517, IMG submission 187695) | Peat soil microbial communities from Weissenstadt, Germany - SII-2010 (SPAdes) (version 2) | ecosystem: Environmental > Terrestrial > Soil > Wetlands > Peat | place: Germany... | reverse complement strand
TGGCCCGCCGCTACGACTTGAAAGTCATTGAGGACGCCGCTCACTGTTGTCCCGCTTATTACCAGGCCGCAGGCAACGGCGCCCAGGCCCGCGGCCTCCAAACACCTAACTCCAAACTCGGGACCCCGCACTCCGGCTCCGTTTGGCTGCCCGTCGGCCAAGACGCCGACATCACCTGCTTCTCCTTTTACGCCAACAAGTGCATCACCACCGGCGAAGGCGGCATGGGCTGCACCAACAACGACGAGTACGCCGACCGGATGCGCATCATGTCCCTGCATGGCATTTCCAAGGATGCTTGGAAGCGCTTCACCAACGAAGGCTCGTGGTACTACGAGATCATCGCGCCCGGCTTCAAATATAATCTGACCGACATCGCTGCGGCGATCGGCGTTCACCAGTTGCGCCGCGCGAGTGAATTGCATGAGAGGCGGCGCGCTATCGCCGCGTTGTACACTGGTCTCCTCGAGGAGGTCGAAGAACTGGTGCTGCCCCGCGAGCTGCCCGGCCGCATCCACTCGTGGCATCTTTATGCCATCCGCCTGAGGCCGCATCGCTTGAGCATCGATCGCGCCCGCGTGATCCAGCAACTCAAAGAAAAAGGCATCGGCACGTCCGTCCACTGGCTGCCCCTCCACATGCATCCTTATTACCGGGACACCTACGGCTACCAGCCCGAGGACCTGCCCGTCGCCGCGGCGCTTTATCCGGAATTGATCACGCTCCCGCTCTATCCCGGCATGACCGAAGGTGATGTTGCTTACGTGTGTGAGGCGCTCAAGAGCGTCATCGGAAACAATTTAAGGCTCAGAAGCAGGCCCCCCGTCGCACTCCATGCCGGCTAGGGGTTCCTGGACGTCCAACGGAGAATTTTGACGATTTGCTGCCCGATGAAGTTGAAGTACTGTCAAGCATATTATGTTATTTATAAACCAACCGGGGGCCGTCCATGGTTTCCAAAGCTTTCCGGAGCGCAGTGTGACCTCAGCCCAGCTCTATCTACCGGCCCAGCAACGTCGCTCTCCCTCGTCCTTGCTGCCTTGCATGCGCCCCGCCACCCCCGTACGATGGCTCGAAGCCTTTAGGTCCAATGTCCAAAAGAGCATTTGATTTGGTCTTTTCTGCGGCAGGTTTGCTGGTGCTGAGTCCCCTGCTGTTGATTCTGGCCGCGCTGGTCAAGCTGGCCGATGGCGGCCCGGTTATTTTCCGGCAGCGCCGGGTCGGACAAAGCGGAAGGATATTCTCCATGTTGAAGTTCCGGTCGATGGTCCCCGGCGCCGAGCGCTTGGGGCCTAGTATTACCAAAGACGGCGACCCTCGCATCACGGCCGCAGGCCGCTTTCTCCGCAAGACTAAACTCGACGAATTGCCCCAGCTCTGGAACGTCCTCGTCGGCGATATGAGCTTCGTCGGCCCGCGTCCGGAACTTCCCAAGTACGTTGAGAACTACACAATCGAGCAGCGCCGCGTACTGGAGTTGAAGCCCGGTATAACCGACCTGGCTACGTTGCAGTTCCGCAACGAGGAGCAATTGCTGACCAAGTCGGCGGAACCAGCGCGCCGAGCCGGGACAGATGCCGATGACATGGAGCGCTTTTACCTCGAATACTGCGTGCCCCGGAAGATCGAGCTCAACCTGGCATACGCCAAACGCGCCAACCTCTGGAGTGACGTGGTCATCATCCTCCGCACGCTTTTTCTCTTCGGGACACGTCCAGCAACCCGGGCCCACCCTTCAACCACATGAAGGCCTTCTTCACTCCTCTTGCTGAGCCCCTTGGCGCCCTCTGGCTCATGATGGCTCTGGCCACCGCCGGGCTGCTCTGGAAACGAAAGTGGCGCTTGGCCCTGTGCCTCGGCATCCCCGTGGCCGTGTTCTTTCTCTTGGCTGGCACTCCCTTGGTTGAAATCATCGTCGCCGCGCAGGAACGTCCCTGGGCCGCCAACCCCCTGTCTCCCGACGCCCCCGCCGACGCGGTGCTTGCCTTGGGGGGCGGGGAGCGGCTTTCCCGGCACGACCCCCTGGGCTTCGCCGCCTACAACGGCGCGAGCCGGTTGCTCACCGCCATCGAACTCGTCCGCTCGGGCCGCGCCAAAGCGCTCATCCTCGGCGGCAGTTATCCCTCGCCCGACAACCCCAGACTGCCCTCCCTCCTGGTCGTCCAGGATTGGGTGACCCGTTCCCAACTCACGAATTGCGTGGTTACCAACCTGGGCATCTGCCTCACCACCCACGACGAAGCAATTGCTTTCAAAAAGCTCAATGACAGCCAGGGGTGGCACAAAGTCATCCTGGTGACTTCCGCTCTCCACATGCGCCGCTCCCAAGCGCTCTTCCACAAGCTCGGCATTGAAGTCCTGCCGGTCGCCGCGGATTTCGAAGCGTACGGTGTCCCGCGAGAGCCCTCGTTTAGCCCCTTTCCGCGTCAACGCCGCTTAGACCTGCTCGGCCTCTATCTGCACGAGAAAATCGGCTGGTGGCTCTATCGCGCCAGAGGCTGGGTCTAGCGGAACCACTGCGTGTGGGAAAAAACCGCGCATCTAACTTGGGAAAAGAAGGTCCATTAAACGTGCCGGACGTGGCTGCCCCACGCGCCGCAAATGCAACCGGGAACGGTAGCAAGAGCGGGCTCACGGCCCACCCTGGCTTCTACGGCGAAGGCGTCAAGGAGAATGGCAGCCGGTCCGGGCTCATCCTGCGCCGGCTGCTCCTGGCCACGCTGGCGGCAGCGGTGCTGGTCACTTGCCGTTGGCTCGCTTATCAATTGCGCTTCGATTTCGAAGTGCCGCGGGAGTACCAGTTCCAACTTTACTCGGACTGGTTTTGGGTGATTGCCTTGCAACTGGTTTGGCTGCTCCTGTTCGGCCAGTTCTATGGCATCTATAAGTACTTCAGCCTGCCTGAGATTCTGCGACTGGCCTGTGCCACCGCCTTATCTGGCGTATCGCTCTTTGCCTTGCGGTACGTGCAGCCTAGCTTTTCCCCACCGCGGGGCGTCATCGTCGGCCAGTGCATGCTGGGCTTTCTGGGCCTGGGCGGAATGCGTTGTGCCTGGCGCCTGGTCCACGAGCGCTATTTCTCCCGCCAGAACCATACCTGTCACAACCAGCGAAAAGTTGCCATCATCGGCGCAGGTGACGCAGGGGCCAGCCTGGTGCGCGAACTCTACGCCCATCCCAACCTGGGCCTGGTGCCGGCTGTGTTCTTGGACGACGACGGCCGGAAGTGGGGCTCGCACATCCATGGAGTGCCGGTAATCGGTCCGCCGGAAGAGCTGGAACGCAAAGCCAAAGCGCTGGGAGTGGTGGAAGTCATTATCGCAATGCCTTCCGCCCCGGTCCGGCGCCTGCGCGAGGTGGTCGGCCTGCTCCAAAAGACCAGGCTCAAACACGTCACGGTCCCGAGTGTTGACCAGCTCACTTCCGGCAGTGTGCGCGTCACCCAATTGCGCCCGGTCCGAATCGAGGACCTCCTGGGGCGCGAGTCGATTGACTTGCGGGTCAACGAAATCGGCGGCGTGTTAACGAGCCGCCGAGTGCTGGTGACCGGGGCCGGCGGGAGCATCGGCAGCGAGCTTTGCCGCCAGGTCGCGGCTTATCGTCCCAGCCGGCTTTTGCTCCTTGACCAATCCGAGGTGCAGTTGTTCCAGATCGAACAGGAACTCATTCGGCTGGGCCATGCGGGTATAATCGCGCCTTTGATCGCCGACATCCTGGACAAACCGCGCATCGAGGCGTTGCTCAAGCACCACCAGCCCGCCGTCATTTTTCACGCCGCGGCCCATAAGCATGTGGGCATGATGGAAGGCCAGCCGGGCGAGGCGATCAAAAATAACGCCTTTGGAACGGCGGCCCTCGCCGAACTGGCCCTCGCCCATCATGTCGAACGCTTTGTCATGATTTCGACGGACAAGGCGGTGAACCCGACTAGTGTCATGGGCGCCAGCAAGCGGCTGGCGGAAGTTTTTCTCCAGGCCTTTGCCTGCCAGAATCCGGGCGACACGCGGTTCGCCGCCGTGCGATTTGGCAACGTCCTCGGCTCCTCGGGCAGCGTGGTCCCGATTTTCGAGCGCCAGATCGCCGCGGGCGGCCCAGTGACGGTGACGCATCCGGACGTGGTGCGCTACTTCATGACCATTCCCGAGGCGGTCGGGCTGGTGCTGCAGAGCTGCGCCCAGGGCGAGGGCGGCGAGATTTTCATCCTCGATATGGGCCAACCGGTAAAGATCGTCGAGATGGCGCGGCAAATGATCCGGCTCTCCGGGCTCGAGCCCGGACGGGACATCGAGATCCAGTTCACGGGGCTCAAGCCCGGGGAAAAGCTCTTCGAGGAGTTGCGCCATTTGCAGGCGAACTGCACCGGCACGGCTCACCCGCGCATCAAGCGACTGACCAGCGAGCCAGCGGCCCTCACCCGGGTACGTGTGCAGTTGGGCTGGTTGAACAGCCGGCTCCACAGCGCTTGCGCCGACGAACTCAAACTGATGCTGAGACAAATTCTGCCCGAATATACGCCGGCCCTTTCGGCGGAGAAGGCCACCGAGGCCCTCAGCAGGAGCCGGAACCTGGAGCACACCCAATCATGCCCGCGCTGTAAGAACGGTGAGGTGGGCATCAAACGCAGTGAGTATTGCCATCCGTGCAGCAGCTTCCGGTTCTGTGCCTGGCAATTTGGCTGGGACCTCGGCAGAGAAATCAACAGGGCAAGGCATTGACAAAATCATGGAGCGGAGGAATTCACCACAGAGAAACTGAGGGCACGGAGGAGAGGGGGGAGCTTTTTTAACCGCTGATAAGCGCTGATGGGCGCTAATCGGGGACGGGAAGGGGCGGCGTGGCAGAAAAATGAACCGGCGAAAAGATTCTAAACCGCGAATGGACGCGAATGGACGCGAATGGGGAGGAGACTTTGACCACAGAGACACCGAGATCACAAAGGTAGGATTAACAGGGGTGGCAGACGAACGACGGGCAGACGAATCCCTGTTTCCCGCTCTGAACCATTAGGAAATGGCAGGATCATGGCGGGGCAGGCCAACGCCACACGGGACAAGAGCCCGAAGACTAAAGTCGGCCAGGAGGCGGGGCGCTTTCGGTAGCCAGACCTACTTTGGTGATTTCCAATTGCTGCAGGATGTCCAGCACATCCACCATGTTCTGATATTCGGCCTCATCGGAGCATTCAACGACGACTCCGAGGGCCGGTTCTGCGGCTTTGAGTTGCTGAAGTTTTGTTTTAAGGGTAGGGAGAGTCAGCGCTACGCCGTTCAAGAAGGGTTGGCCCTTTTCATCGACGCGCACGCGGTTGATTTTAGGCTTGCCGGCGTCGGGTTTGGGCGGCGCCTTGGCGGAGGGAAGATTGACCTCAAGGCTGTGGGTCATCTGCGGCGTGGTGATAATGAAGATCACGAGCAGCACAAAGACCAGGTCTAGCAAAGGGGTGATGTTCAACTCGGTGAGCGAGCCATGATGCGGTCGGCGGACTTTCTCGAAGAGACCTTTCATTGGACAACCATTTGCGAGGCGGCCAGCACATCAAAACGCACGAGGACCTTTTGTGGAAACCCCTTGGGCGGAGGGCGCCCAAACGAGGTGGTTTGCGATACCACTTGTCGCACGGAATTATCCCAGGCCGTATCGCCCGACTTCTTGTTCCAGGTGAAGCCCAGAAGCCGGCCGTCTGGGCCGATGGTCAGTTCGACCTCGGCGACGTTGGAATCGTCCCCAACATCCTGCGGGCGGTTCCAACGGGAGCGCAAGCTGTACTCGAGAAACGCCTTGTAAAGCAGGTTTGGGTCGGAAGTGCTCTCGACGGGTTTTCCGCTGTCAAAATCAAAGGCACCTACCTCTGCCGGAGGCGGGGCCACCGAAGGCGGGGCATCGGCGGCTGGGGCCGGAGCGGCGGCGGTCGTTTTGGCGAGTTCCGGTTGGGGCGGTGGCGCCGGGGCTGGGCTGGCTGGCGGAATCTCGGGTTTGGGCGCTTCGATTTGCGGTTTGGGTTCAGGCGGTTTTTCCTTGGGCATCTCGGGCGGTTTTTCTTTGGGAACAAAGGTCACGGTAATCTTCTTAAGTTGGAGGCCGAGCAGGCCCTCGCGCGCGGCGAAGAAGAACAGCGCAAGCGCGATTCCGGTGTGCAGCAGCGCCGAGATGGCCACGCTCAACCTGGAGGCGCGCCTTTGCTTGCGATGATCAGGCATAGGTTTATCTCTTCCCGTTGGGCTCGGTGGCCAGGTCCACTTTGACGACGTTGGCTTGTTGGAGGGCGTCGATGACGCCGACGATTTTTCGATATTTGGTTTTGCTATCGGCGCGCACGATAATGCTCAGGTCAGGATCGTCGACGCGCAACCCGGCAAGCTCTGCTTGCAGTTGTGCAAGCTCCATCTGCTTCTTGTTCAGGAAAATGACGCCGGAGGCATCGATGGTCACGTAGTTGGCCTTGCGGGGCGGGTCCTTGGGCTTTTGGGATGCGGTAGGCAGGTTCAATGCCAGGTCGTTCACGACCGGGGTGGTGGTGATAATGAAAATCACCAGCAAGACAAAGGCCAGGTCGAGCAGCGGGGTGATGTTCAGCTCGCTGAGCGAATGGTGAACTGTGCGCGAACATCTTCTCATGGCGACAACTGATTGGAGGTTGGTAATCGGTGGCTGGTGGTTAGTGGCTGGCGATCGACCAGTTCAGCGACACCCGGTGGCAGCCGATCGCCGATCTCCGATCTCCTTTCGCTCAGTCCCAACGCCCGAGTAACCGCCTCGGAAACCTCTTCGCCCAGCGGCCGGGCATCGAGATAGGTGTGCTCGACCTGGGTGGCGTAACGGATGGCGAAGGCATCCAGTTCCTGGGTGATGGCGCGGATTTTGGTTACCATGAAGTTATAGGCAAACATGGCCGGGATGGCGACCAGCAGACCGATGACGGTACAAATCAAGGCGCCGGCCACACCGGGCGCCATGGCGGTGAGGCTGGCCGAGTTGGCCCGCGCGATCCCGGAGAAGGTCTCCATGACACCCCAAACCGTACCGAGCAATCCGATAAAAGGACCGCCGGCCACGGCGGTCGAGAGGACGATCATGCCCTTTTCCAGCGCTAGCGATTCGTGCATGGCGGCTTCCTCAAGGGCCACACGGACTGACTCAAATCCATGCTGATTGATCTTGGTTTCGCCGTTGATTACGCGTGGATTCTTCTTGAGTTGAAACTGCAACTCCTTGGTTCCGGCATCAAAGAGTTCGTAAGCTGGCGCGCCTTCGAAGTGCTCACCTCTGCGCTGCAGGTCGAGCGGGTCGTGGGTTTCATGATAAGACTTGAAAAATCTCTTGGCCATCCTCGTCGCCCACCAAAGCTGATAGGTTTTCGTCAGAATAACCGACCAGCTAAAGAGTGAAACGACGATGAGAGCCATGATCGTTATTTTGCCTTCGGTGGTGGATCGTTCGAAGGCGAATTGAAGCGCGCTCGAGGCGAGCATGGGAGGAAGAGGCACATTTGTCACAGGAATGAGCTGTGATCAATTTGGTTTTACGGGGAGCAGGACAGTAACGCGGCCAATGGTTTTGGCGAGTCGGGGCAAGCCGGCTCGTTTCTTGTTCTGGTCTAAGTCATCACCGTCCTGACTGCTAGCGGAGGCTGTGGTTTGGGAAGCGTCTTCGGCCACTTTCGCGTCGTCTTTGGCGACGTTGGACTGGGGCACGCCTTCCTTGGCGCCGGTGGTGTTCCCGGAGGCGGTAACCGCATTTCCGACGAGGGCAGCAGTGACCGATTCGCCGCTGACGCTGACACTGGTGCCGATGACTGTGCCGGACACGGCGCCACCCGCGCTCTCGCTTACACCGTTACCCCCGAAAGTGGTGGCGGTGATATTAAGCCCCGCGGCGACATTGACGGTTCCGCTGCCGACGATAAGGCCGGTGATGTTCCCGCCAGCCTTGAGGTTAATGTCGCTGCCGATAATGCCCGAGCCACCGGCGTTGATGTCATGGCCTGCGTCCAGGCTAATGAGGCTCGTGCGGGTGTCGGCTCCATTAAAGGCAATCTGGATGATGCCACCCAGACTGGCATTAATGCTGCCTTCCGGCGCGTCGATGGTGATATTCCCCAAGGTGGGCGCGGTCGAGCCGGGGAGCGTGGTCGCCAAAATGCCGCTACCCGGAATGCTTGCCGAGATACTAATCAAATGGCCGGTCTTATCGAGCTCCAGCGAGTTCATACTCACGTAACCCGAGCCGCCCGATCCGGCGTTTACGCTGCCGGTCTCAGACACAACCTCAATGTTGCCTCCGTTGTAGGCAGCGATGCGGGAGCCGTTCACATTCACATCACCATAAGCAGTGACCGAAACGTTCCCACCGCTCGTGGTGAAGATGCCTTTGGGCGCGTTGGGGTCGCCAAAAAGCGTGAATTCGCCGCCGACGTCCAGGGCGCCACCAACGGTCAATTGAATCGAGCCGCGCAGACTTTCGTTGGCGATGACGGTCGAGGTCATGTCGAGGTCGCCGGAAGCGACGACTCTGATATTGGCCCCATAAGGCGAGATAGCGGCCAGTGGCGCGTCGGGAGCGAGCACGGAAATGCCTCCCGAGACACCCAGGTCGATATTGTGCGCAGCGATGTCGAACTGGCCCGAGCCGGATAGGGTAAGTCCTTGATCGCCGAGGGACGCTCTCTGGCTGGCGGTGTATAATGAGGCAATCTCCGCTTGCTGGGCGGCATCGAGCGCGAGGGAAGTCGTGACCGGCTGCCTGGCCCCGTTCAGGGTAGTCACACTCGGGTTGAGGAGGAAGCTCTCTTCGCTGGCAGTCATCTGGCCGATGAAGCTTAGCGTGGCGGTCGCCGCGTTGTAGCTAAGCTTGGCGGCCACTTCCGCGTCTGTGCACAGGGCGGGATTGAAGAGTGCCGCAGGCAGAGCTTCAGTCACCGGTATGCTGGTGAGGTCGCCCTGGTATGTGATGTCTCCAGCCACGGTGATGGTGGTGGCCTGGGCCGGTGACAAGTTCCTCCCAAGAAAACCGAAATTGAAAGTGCTGCCGCCGACGTTGATGTTGGCAAAAGTCGGCACACCAAGGTGAAAGGTTTCGATGTTGCCGGAAATATCGAGGCTTACAGGATTGGGATCCTGCAGGTGCAGCGGCACAACCGCGTCTCCCTGGGCGAAGGAATCGTAGTTCGGCAGTCCACTATCAGACATCGTGATCCCCGTGAGTGTGGTGGCTTGAAAAGCTCCGGTAAGACTGCCGCCGTCGCGAGTCGCAATTTGGAGGGCGCCTTGGCTGGAAGGATAGAGGACGATGGAGTTGAGCAGGCTGATGCCACCAGCCCCGGCGTTGAGGTTCAAAATGGGTGGATAAACAGGGGAGGTGCCCTCGTTCCCTCCATTGACGCGAGGCAGGTTCTGTCCCATCAAGGTGATGGCGCTGCCGGCCCACAAATTGGCGGCGGCATCCGGCGCGTAGTTGTACAAAAACGGGACCCGGGTGGGCACGCTGGTTTGGTCGGTGTTGCCCGGGAACTGCCCGGTTGGCACGGTCAATTGGTTGGCGTTGAAAGTTCCGTTGGGGTTGCGCACCTCGGAGAGGAAAATGTTATCGGCCGCCCAAACGTTCCAGGACCCAGAGATCAGACTGAGAGCAACCCCGTGGGTCGAGTTGCCAACACTGGCGTCAGGGTTGAGCACTTGGGTCACTTGACCGTTTTTGGGATCGGTCGGATTGTCCACCTGTACCCCGGCCAAGATAGTACCGACGCCATTGGCAAGGTTGAAATTTCCCGAGATCTGGCTGCCGGCGATCAGCGTCACATTGCCCGGCTGGGGACCATAAGCGCCGGAACCTCCTGGCGGCTGATTGGCAGGCACGGTGGGAAGGCTGATAATGTTCCGGCCGGCGTCGAGCGCTACGTTGCCGCCCGCGGCCGTGCTAATTCCCCCCAGGTTTTGACTGACGCTGGAACCGAAGATCGAGAACTGATAGCCGCCATTGGCGGTCCCGGCATTGATATCTCCGGCCAGCGCGGTTGCGCTGATGCTGCCGCCGCCAGTGGTGCGCACATAGCCGCTGCCGACGAGAATGCTGTTCCCAGCGGACAAGTTGATGGAGCCCTGAGCAGTCTGAATCGCGCCGCTCTGCGCCCGGCCGCTCCCGCCGTTAAGATAAATGTTGCCCGTGCCCGACTGAATCGAGCCGGAAGGAAAACTCACTCCTGCCTCGAGGGTCACCGACCAATCGTTCGCGTCAAAGATGCTGGCCTTGTTGCCGAAGATGATGTCGCCGCCCGCCTCGAGTGTGAGGTGCCCGCTAGTCAGGGCGGTGCTGGTTGTCAGATTCCAAGTAGTGTTTTGGCTCACGGTGATATTGCCGGTAGCCTCGAGTGTGATTTGGGCGAAGCTGAGGTTCCGAAAGGCAGTGTTCACGTTGAGGGCCAAGGTGCCCGGACCTTGATTGTAGGGTACCGTCCCATTGCCGGCGCTGCCTTGGCCAGTTGTGGCCAGAGTGATGGTGGCGGGATCGAGCAGCAATTGTCCGCCCGCCCAGCCTGGCTGCGCCCAGGCCACCATGCTGGAATTGAGTGATAAAATATTTAGGGCGCTGAGCTCCACGTTCCCACCGTTGCCCCCCAGCGCACCACCGGAGGTGACGACCGAGCTCCCGCGGGCATCGGTGAAGTTTTCCTTGGATTCCAGCTTCACGCTGCCGCCCGAACTGCCCGGCGTCGCGTCATCGCCCCGTGCCAGGATTTGGGAATTCGCACCCAGATTGAGTTGGTCAGCAGCTACCAACTCGATTACGCCGTTCCGGTTCTGCACCGAATCGGCCTGAATGATGCCGTTTTGATTAACGACCTGAGCTTGCAGCGCGATGCTCCCCGCGTCGGCGACAATGCGGCCGAGGTTGTCCACTGTTCCCGAGCCCACTTGCACTTTGGCGCTCAGTCCTCGTCCATCGGGACGTTCGCTGAGCAGCACTTGTTTGCCTGCGTAAAGCCCAATGTCCCCGCCCGGCGCGCTCAAGTCGCCATGGTTCTCAACTTGCTCGGCGATCAAAAAAAGCGAACGGCCATCGCCGGCCGAAACCTGGCCGTAGTTCACGATGCTGGCCAGGGGCGGCATGCCGGAGAACTGCCAGCTTGCGCCTGGGCCGAAGTCGGGCGCCAGAGGGGCGGTGGTGGCGATGAAGCTGCCCCCGACCTTAATCATCGAGTTCGGCCCGAAGTAGAAGCCCGCGGCGTTGGCCAGGATCACGGTCCCATTTGCGGTCAGGTTGCCCCAGATTTGCGAGGGCGTGCCGGCACTAACGCGGTTGACCACAATCGAACTGGCAGAGGGTTGTATGAACCTGGTGGTCTCACCATTCTGGATGTTGAAGCTGCGCCAATCCAGAAAGGCGCCCGCGCTGGCTGTCACATTGAGTTGAGTCCCGCTGCTCTGTGCCGCCGCCGAAACCGCCACGACCGTCAGCCCCTGCGGGTTGGCCTGCGCGCCGAAGACCAGGAAGGACGCACTGGCGCATACCAGCGCGCTGACAAATGAGGAAAGGCGGAAGGTGGCCTTCCGGCATCTGGCGAATCCGGCGCTGGGTGAATCGGCTTCAGTTTTCGGTGTTGGAAGTTGTTTCGTCATGCAGATCCGTCCTTTGCTTCAGAATTGGAATCCAACGCTAAAATAGGCCTGCGCGCTGCCGGCGCTCGTTCCGGGCGCGTCCCGCAAGGCCCAACCCAGCGTTAGCCGCGCCTCGACGTGCGGGCCGGCGGTGAGGTAAAAGCCCACGCCCGTCCCCCATTGCGTAACCGATGTCCCGGGCGACGGGGGCCGATCCAGCAAAAAGGTCTGGCCGTAATCCATGAACAAGGAACAGCGCAGATTGGCCGGAATCTGGCCGTCAGATGTGGGAAAGAAGCCGACGTTCAGGGGCGGAGCTCGCAGGTCCCAGAGCATGCGCCAGCCGGTGTCGCCGTAATTGGCGCCTTCCTGATAGCCGCGCACGCCCGCAGTTCCCCCCAGGGCGAACTGCTCGTTGCTGATGAGCGGCGCGCTGGAGAACTGGCCGTTGGCTCGCAGGAGCACCGACCAATCTTTGGGTAATCGCTGCTCGCGGATCAATCCGGCCGTCAAGTCCATGTAACCGCCTCCGGCGTAAGGGGTACCAGCCACGCTCTGAAAGTTCGTCCGCGTCGAACTGAGCGAGGGAAGAAAGAAGCTCGGGTTGAAATTCAACGTGGTGTTTCCCCAGGGGTCGGCGCGCGAGCCGGACCAACCTGCCGAGAGCGGCAGGTAATGAAGGGACAACCGGTTGTTCGCCGCCAGCCGGAGCGTTTGGTTGGTCACCAACACCCGGTTGCCGAATTGGTCCAGAGCGTAAAGCGAAGCAAAGGTAAGGTTGGTAGTGTAGTTCTCGGCCTCGTACCATTTGTAGTCCGCCCCTACCGAGAGCGCGGAGCGGATCCCGGAAAATTCGTCGAGCGGAAGCGTGAAGCGAGCACCAAGGTTTTCCGTGAACGTAAGGTCCCGCTCGTTGAACTGAGAACTGAGATCCTCTAGAACGGTGTTGGTGATCACGGTTACCGGGCCGTGCCGGACGGGCATCTCCACAGTGGAGCGCGAGGCATACACAATAAACTCGGGGTTGCCTGAGGGGGGCGGCAAAACAAACCGGTGCGAGGCCTCGTCATAGCCAAAATCAGCCGGTATGCCCTCGTAGGATTCGCGCAGACCTTGCCCCAAAGCGATCGGGATACGATAAAAACCGCTGTAGTTGGCTACACTTGGCTGGTCGAAGAAGTTCGGCGAATAATCGTCGGACTTCATGGCTCCCGGCGAAAAGTTGTATTCAAGTCCAATCTGGTGCTCGAGCTGCCACAGGTTGTTGTACTGAAGGGTGCTGTCGATCCTCAGCAGAGGAGTACCAGGGGTGGATTTGTCGTTGACCTCGATGTGCCCATGGAGCGGGAGACGGTCCTTGACTTGAAGCGTCAGCTCGCTGGTGCCAGGATCCGGGCCGGGATTAATGACGGGATAAATCTGGCGGTCGGGGTTGCCATTGGCGCGGTCCAGTTCAGGTTGGAACCACTTGGTATTGAGCAACGCGTTGGTATCGAGGCTAGGCAAAGCGCGCCGGATGTTGTTGGAACTGAAGTAGTGGTTGCCGGTGACGGCAATGTCTGTGAGTCTGCCTTCGATGACTTGCACGCGCACGACGCCGTTAGTGATCCGTTGCTGCGGCAGGGTGACGCTCACCGTCGCAAATCCGAGCTTTCGATAGAGCAATTGGAGTTCAGCCAGCCCCTGCCGGATTCGCGCAATGTCCACGGCTTCACCGGTGTAAGGCGCCAGGAGCGCTGTTATCTTCTCCTGCCATAACACAGTGTTGCCCTCCACGCGGTATTGGCGGACGTTGAATGTTGGTCCGCTCGGCGGGGCCGGGGCGTTAGTCACCGCGGATCCGTTTTTTTCCGCACCGAGGCCGGGAGAGATGGTTGAGCACACGAGCATGCCGATTAAGCAGAGCCAAAACTTCATTCGCTGTGGTGATCCTCTCGAGAATGACAGGCCGTTGGCGGGTCCGGCCCAGCCGGCGCCGGACCCGCCGTTTGGAGCGTGTGTTATGGAGTTCGGACCACCCGGTAAAATGCGCTGGGCGCAGAGTTAGTATCCGCGAGAGACTGGTTGTTGCCATCACCGCCGACGGGCCCGCTGACGGTCGGCCAGGAAGCCGCGGGGCTGCTGACGACGTTGGCGGAGGTCAGCCAATAATTGCCGCCGGGGGAAGTGGTGAAGGTCACAGTGCTCACGCCTCCAGAGCGCGCGATACTAACAATGGTGTTGGGCGGAGCAGCCACCGTTCCGGCGGTGAACGTTAGAGCTCCGGCGGCGGTGATGGTAAAGTTGCCCAAGAACGTGGCCGTCGGTTTCGGGTAGGCAGTGCTGGGATGAATTTGCCAGAACCCGAATGTGGCCGGGGCCACGCCCTCGACAGTGAACGCCGCATTACCGCCAAGTTGCGCTATCGAGTTTCCGCTCGGGGAGACAATGTCGTCGTAGGACGCCAGGCCATAAACGCCAGCCGGGTCGATCGAATACGCCGTCGAGCCGGAAACCGGCACCCGATAGATCAGGGGCCGTGTGCCGACCGAATTGATTATGCTCCATAGATAGCTCTGCCACCCTGAAGGGGTAAGATCAGAGGGCACGACGGTCGGGTCGCCGCTGGTCAGCCAGGCGGCGCGACTCGTGGCGTAGCGGCTCGTGGTGCCGGCAACGATGACGCTCACCCCTGTCAAGTCCGAGCCGAAAGTATTGGTCACGAGGCTTAGATCCCAGCCCGTAACCGTAATGGTCGAACCGCTTGCCACGCTGGTGAACTGGCTGACGTTGCCAAGATCAAACTCCACGTCATTGAACCCGCTCTCGCGAAAGATGAGCAGGGCGTCGGCATCATTGTAGGTCCAGGCCCGCGCCGATGGGGCTGCCGCCAGTACCAGCGCGACCAATGTCAAAAACTTTTTCATAAAGTCTAAGTTGAAGTTGAAGGCGTTCACTCCTAATAAAGGAGGGAGGTGATTGGCCCTCCATCCTGCAAACGCTGGACTTGGAGCGCGCCGTAAGGAGCAAAGTTTCCGACCACCACGGGGCTGGTGGCCTGGAACGCCGCGTTGGTCACAGCGCGCAGCAGCGTGTTGATGACCAGCAATTGGTTGGGGCTCGGCGCGCCGGGTTGCCCGGTTTGCGGATAATACCAATGCTCATAACTCCAGATCGAATAGCTGCCATTTTCCACGTTGGCTATGGAGAAGGGTACCCCGTTGTAGCTCAGCGGTATCAGGGTGGAGATATCCTGAGCCGCCACGGTGCCGATCGCATTAGTTAAGGCCGCCACAACCGAGCGCACGGAGCCGCCACTCGATTGTCCGCCGTTCGGGTCCGGTACGGGCGCGCCTATGGGCGAAGTGCTGTAGGGCGGTCCAAAGGCAGAGAAGCTGGCCTGGTTGGTTGTCCAAGCAGCGATCGTCCCGCTAAAGCCGATGTTGAGGTCGGTTTCGGTGCGGACCGCCGAAGAGGTATTGCGAGGGACAAGATACAGCACGTCACTCGTGCTGCTCCCGCCAAAATAACCCGAGGGCAATGTGCCGGCGGCGCTTTCCAGGTAGTAGGCCTGTTGTTGGGTCAGATTCGTAATGCCCGCCAGATTCGGCGCTTTGGACGCGCTGGGTTTA
>Ga0209517_10006003_pt1 | contig 15207 bp, 10 predicted proteins | sample PeaSoiMetSII2010_FD_187695 | JGI IMG/M metagenome (GOLD analysis project Ga0209517, IMG submission 187695) | Peat soil microbial communities from Weissenstadt, Germany - SII-2010 (SPAdes) (version 2) | ecosystem: Environmental > Terrestrial > Soil > Wetlands > Peat | place: Germany... | reverse complement strand
AAATCAACCCGCACGCCTTCGGCGTGGATGATATCGCTGGCCTCCTCTTTGCACTGCGCCAAATCGCGTTCTCGGCATGGGTCAGTTTAAACGAGCGGAAGTGGTCAACTCTTGGCGAGCGCCGAGGCATACGCGAACCAAGCCGCGCTCCGCCGGGCGCGAAAACCACGCAAACTGCTGGCAGCAAAGACGTTCGCGTATGCTAACGCGCCGTTCGCGTACGCCAACCCTCGCAGGGGTGACGTGTCACCCCTTCAGCCGGCGCGCCAGCGCCGTCTGTCCGTCGCGCCGCCGAGGAGACCCTCAAGGCTCACCTATTGCCTGATTTTGTCGTGGATGCAAGCCCGAAAAAGCAATACCAACAGGAGAGGGATAGTGACAAAAAAGAAGACTACCGGTCCCACATATGCGAGCCAGTTCCGGGGCAGGGGCATTTTAGACTCGAATATTACCCAGCCCCAGGCAAACCCGATGAGGCAGCCTAAATAGACCCAACCCGAGTGGTTGATCAAGAATTCCATTAGCCCCTATAGGTTACATTTTTCACCGGCTCCCTTCTACGGAGCTTGGTCCTCAAGGCCTACCGAGGACCGGATTGTTCCCACCGGAAATATATGGGCAGCTGTAAGTCTGATTTGCTTGCGACGCTGCCCCAGGAGTGGTAAGGATCGGTGGACCTGGGTTGAAATAGTTAGGCGGAGGAATTGTCACCGTTGGAGCGTTGGGAAATCCTTGGACCAACTGACTTACGGCCGAACCAAAGGCTAGGGCCTCGCTTTCAACTGAAGGACCTATCGAAGCGAAACCGTAAGCGGCTTCGACGGCCAAGTTAATAACCCTTGCGGCATTCGGGGTGTTCCCCAAGAGATACGCGGCTACGATCGCTGCCTCTAGAACGGCGAATTCGAATTGCCGCCCGGTCGGATCAATGAACGCAATCGGGTTGTTCCGAGCGTAACTGTAGAGATTCGGCCCGCCGGCAAAGCCGATCGGATCCTCGCTGATAAACCTGCCTGTCTGGGTGTTGTAGAACCTGGCCCGAAAGTAGTACAGGCTGGCCGATGCCGGAATGCGTCCAGTGAATTGAAACGGATAAGTTCCGGGCGCAGTTGTCTGGCCGTACGACTCATAGAGGAATTGCGATTTGACCGCGCCAGTCTGATCCACCGTCGCGACTGTGCTGTTGACTGCGTCCGACAACCCGTATTGCACCTGGCCGTTCGACTGAACGATCGCCAGATGGCTGTCAATCAAACGCCCGGCGAGCACCGAGTACGAGGTCCCATCGCTGGCGGTTTGGTAGGCCACATTTGTCAGATTATCCAGTACGAAAGACTTGGTGAGGTTTAAGGCCGTTCCGCTATCAGCCTGTTGGATCAGGTTGCCCGCGAAATCGTAGGTGAAGCTGGTGTTCTGGCCGGCCGCTGTTACGATGGACTTCAGCCGGTTCCGGGAATCCCAGGTATAAGCGGCCGAGTTCCCTTCCTGGACCAAGTTGCCGTTGGCGTCATACTGGTTGGGTACAGAACCGAACAGTGTGAGCTGGTTGGCCACGTTAAATTGGTTTGACGTCGGCTGCGTGATTAAGGGCTGGCCGATGTTGGTCGAACGGGAACTCCGATTCCCGGCCGCGTCATAGCTGTAACTTTCCGCGTCGATTGGCGTCGCCCCTTTCGCGTGCGTAAGGGAGAGCAATCTCGCGTCCGCATCATAATTGAACACGCTCGAAACGCCGTTCAATCGCGCGATGCTGGAGAGCTGGTTCCGCGGATTGTATGCAAAGTTCGCAGCCGCTTGGGGCAGAGCGGCGCTCGCCAGGTTTCCCGCCGGATCATAGGTGTAGGAAACGGCCGGCTCTCCCACTACCTGCCGTGAGGCCATGGCGCCTCGGATGTCGTAGGTGTAGTTCACAGTTCCATACGGTGTGCTTGAGCTGAGAAGCCGGCCGGCCAGGTCGCGCTGGAAGGTGAAGATCCCGGCCGCCGAGTCGTTGACTTCCGCCAGACGTCCATACAGGTCGTAGGTGCGGCTAACCGTCGCGTCGGCATAGTTCTCCGTTGTAAGGCGATTCAGATTGTCATAGGTGAACGTACTCGTCTGCCCGCGCCGGTCGACGAAATTCACCAAATTTCCATTGGTGTCATAGGTCCGGGTATCTGTCTGGCCCAACGGATTGGCGCGCGTGGCAAGACGGTTCATCACGTCGTACGTGAACGTCGTGGTGTTGTTCCTGGCATCCTTCACAGAGATCAGATTTCCATCTCCATCGTAAGCAAACGTCGTCACGCCGTTCCTCGTGTCCGTGCGCGTCAGCAATCGGCCAAAAGGATCGTACGTGAATGAAGTCTGCCGGCCGAGACTATCCTTGATCCCCAGTAAACGCGAAATAGCGTCATAGGCGTAGGAAGTTGCATTGCCGAGGGGGTCCGTCGCTGTGATCAGATTTCCAAACCCGTCATATGCAAACTTTGTTTTCTGATTCAGCGCATCGGTTGATTGAACGACCAAGCCTGAGTAATCGTGTTGATAGGACGTCGTATTGCCATTGGCGTCCGTACTCGTGACGAGGTTGCCGGCGCCATCATAGTTGAAGTGAGTCACATTGCCGGAGGGATCCGTGATCGAAGTGACTTTGTTGAAGATTGGATCGTAGGTGAACTGCGTCGTCCGGCCGGTCGCATCGGTAACGGACAAGACATTGCCGTTTCCGTCGTAGGTGTAGGTCTGTGCCGCGGAAGCGATGACGACCCCTGATTTCAGACCGGTCCCTGGCGCGCGAATAATACTACGGGTGACCCCTTGTGTTGACGTAACGTCGGTCAGGAGACCGCTTACGTTGAACCGGTACGTCCCCTGGACGCCCAGGCTATCGGTGACCTGCGCTTGAAGCGCCGGACTGACCGCGAGGGGATTAAGAAAGGTGTAGCTGATATTCAGGACAATTCAGGACGCCGCCATCAGGCCGAACCTGTTTGATGACACGCCCCTGGGAGTCAAGGGTGTTCTGGAACTGGACGATACCCCGCGGGTCCGTGAGGCTCAGCATGTTGTTATTGGCGTCATACGTGTATTTAGTGACGCCGCCGGCCACATCGGTGACCGTCACAAGGCTTCCTTGCGAATTATAGGTGTATTGTACCGAACGGCCGATGGGATCTGTAATCGACGTAATTCGATTGGAAGAGTCATAGGCGAAGTTCAGGCTTCGGCCGACCGGATCCGTGACGGTCGTGACCTTTCCCGCCGCGTCACGAGCGATGGAAATGGTGTTCCCATTTGGATCGCTGATCGATGACAATACAGAACCAACAAGGAAGGTGCTTGGGACGAAATGCCAGGCGGTCCCGTTTTTCCAGCGCAGATCGACGGTGTTGTCAGAATTCACGGTCATGATTGCTCCCTGGAGTGCAGGGACTGTTGTATTTCCGTTCGGCCTGCAATTCGCGCCTGCGAGTAGAGGGCATAACGCGCCGACAAAGAACGGAAACCGATTGCCATCCGGCATGATCAAGTTGATGTTCGTGGCCGCCCGCGGGTTATTCGTATCGATTGCGTAGTTGTAGGTGTGATTCGAGCCGACACCGAACGGCCCGGCAACCGTCGTCATGGATCGATACACGCGTACGAGCGCCAGGCTGCCGCGCGACCCGGCGATTGATATATCGGCACTCTTGACCGTTTGCAACCCGGTGGAAAGGTCAACCGGATCGCCAGCCGTCGCTGATGAAGATGTAGTGAGGCTGACTGTATCAACACACCCACAGCTTGGGTCGCAGTTTGTTGGTGTCGGAGTTGGCTGAACCGTCGTCGTTGAGCCCGAGGTCCCACCTGGAGGATCCCCGCCACCCGGCGGGGTGTCGGTTCCCCCACCCCCATCACCGCCTCCGTTGTCCGGTGGAGGCGGGTTCGGCTGATTTGGCGGTGGCGGCATCGGACCGTGCCAGTCGAAATGCAGTAGCCCGTACAGATGGCCCGGATGCGCCGGATCGGGGTCCGGTACAATCTGTGTTGCATCCGCCGAGACCGCTCCTGTCCCGTACGGCACCATGGTGCCGTGCGTCGGGTCAAGCGTCATGAGCGCCATGTCGGTACCCGGCGGCGTGTTGCTGATGTTCGGAAAATAAACCGCCACGGGCAGGCTTGCGGTCGCGTTGGCCGGCTGAAATGCGACAATGAATACACGGAGCATGGTTGGCACGTTCGGTTTCGCGTCGGGCAAGCGGTCTACGGGTACCTGAACTGCCGCCAAAGGAAATGGATTGGGTTGGGTTCCATCCGGCATGGTAAATGTCGTTCCCGCGTACACCGCCACCGCAAGGCCGGGAATCGAGGCATAGGAGTAACTCTGATTCGCCGCCGCGTTCTGCTGCACCAGGAACGTCTCCACATTGTCGATTCGCGGCAGGTGGACTAGAACTGGCGACACGGTCACTTGGCCGGAGTTCAGCGTGAATACCAGGTTCACGCCCGCGTACTTGCCGGGCGGGGCCATAGCGGTCGTTCCATCGAATCCGATCAACTGCGGCCCCGTGCACTGCATCGGCAAATTCGTGAGTGCGAAATTCCCGGCGCCGTCCGACATGACGGTATGGCCAGTGCATCCGGTCGTGTTGCCGTTGCCGTCTTTGCCCAAAGTCGAGATGGTCACGCCGGCGAGCGGTGTCTCGAATGAGTCGGAAACGACCGTGCGGCCCAAAAGCGTCGTCGTGGGAGTTACGACGGAGAGGGACACCGGGGCGCTCTGCGTGACCGGGAGCCCGTCCACCGTTGCAGCGGCGGAGATTGAGAGGTTGGACGTGGCGAAAGGCTGGTTGGCGGGGGCCGTGAGGGTAAGCACGGAAGTCTGGCCCGCTGTCATGCGTGCTGGGTTGAAGGAAGCCGTCACGCCCGCGGGCGCGCCCGACACTGAAAGCTGCGCAAGTTGATTGAAGCCATTGGCGCTCGCTAGGTGTACCGAGTAGGCCACACTTTGACCTTGAATCAGGTTTGCCGAGGGCGGAGCGGCCGTCAGCGTGAATCCCGTAGACGGCGTGACCGTAAAGGCCGAAGCTGTGGTCGCGCTTTGACCCGCTGAAGTAATCGTTATCGGCCCCGTCGCCGCCCCGGCGGGCACTACAAACGCGAGAGCAGAAGCTGAGACATTTGAGGCCAACACTGCGAGTGTAGTTCCGGCCAACGCCTACATCGCAATCTGCGGGGCCGTTCCAAAATTGCTCCCCGTGAGGGTCACCAACGTGCCGATCGGTCCGCTCTTCGGGTTGAAGTCCGTGATTGTAAGTCCTGCGGCGGTCACCGTGAAGCCATTGGCCAGGCTTGCAACCTCAATGCCAGTCGTCATGGTCACCGTGCGCGTCCCTGGAGTAGCGCTGGCCGTGATCGACATGTTCACGGTCGCCGCGGTCGAGCTTGTCACGGTTGTCGAGTTCACGATAATGCCCGCTCCGAAGCTCGCCTGGGTGGATCCTTGCACGAAATTGCTGAAGAGCCCGGTGACAGCCACCGACAGCGTCTGTCCCTGTTGGCCGCTCGTGGGATTAATGTTGGACACACTGGCCCCTGGATTGACCGTGAGCGAGGCCGTGTTTGAGCTTACAAACGCCGTCCCTGTCGTTGTTGCGCCGGAAAGGCTCACCGTATAGGACGTTGAGGCCGCCACCTTGATCGAAGCTGGAATTGTGAAGGAGACCCGGCGGGTAGTGCCGATCACCGTGGTCACGGCGCTCGCCGCGGTCGTCACCGCTGGACCGCCAGCCGCCGGGGTGAGTCTCACCGTCACGCCGGCTGGAGTGATTGTGCCGGCAGGGAAATTCGAGCCAATGACGGAGATGGCCGTCACGCCGGGCTCACCCGCGCTGGGTGAGGTGGTTGGAGTCAGAGTGATGGGGATCGGGGCGCTCTGCGTTTGGCCGTTTTGCGCGGCGAGCAGTACGACAAAAAGAAATCGAGGCGTCGAGGCGCGAAAGGTCATGAAGCCCTCTTTGAAATGCTGACCGGCGTTCCATCCAGCCGGGTGAATTGGAAGCTGGCGAAATCTTCGACCAGGGTTTGGACGAGGTCTTGGAGCATGGCAATGGCGACGTCCTCCCCGAGCCGCAATCCGGTTTCCGCGTCGCTGCGGTAGTGAATCCCGGCGAAATCGCGTCCCATCGCGACATTGAAGGCGAGTTTATTGATCTCGCCGCCGACTGTGAGCGCGGCATCGCTGTAGGGAAGAAGGGAAAGGCCGTCGCGGCTGGCGATGACGGAATCGGTCACAATTTCTGTTTCATCGAAGAACGCTTTGAGCATGGCGGAGCAGGCGCCCGCCCCCGTGGCATGGCCGGAAGGGTAGGAAGGATGCAAGGGGCAGCCTTCGGCATACGCCTGAGGCAAAAGATACGTGCCATTCGCTGCATAGGACGCTGGCAGGGCGGCCGAGTTCAAGAGGTCCGCGTGGATCGGATAGGCCGCTTTGCCGGTTTTGGTCTGATGAACGCGTCCGCCGAACTCCTCGGGGCGCGTTCGGCGATGCACCAACCATTTCTGAAACCACGCGGCCATGAGCGCCGCTTCGCACGCAGTGCCCAAGAGACAGCAGATGTGCGGAGCGCCGAAAGTCGCGAATCCGGTTTCCACTTTGGTGGACTTGTAAGGATTCGTTGGATTTAGATAGGGGTTGACGTTCAAGACCGTTTCCGGCGATTGGTTCAGGAGAATCAACGCGGCATTATGGAAGGCCTGGTAGAGGAAATCATAATGGACCCACTCGGCCAAGCCCCGGCCGTTGTACAGGTAGCGGGGTTGCGCGTCCGCGGTCCAGGCGCGAAAAGGGGGAACGCCGGTCTGGATGACAAACCACTCGTCGTAGGTGGTCAGATAATCGATTCCGGCTGTCCCAACGCGAAAACGCTGGTCCATGATGGTGGAATTGACCGGCACCGGCTGCCAGAAGAACTGCGAGATGTAGGGGCCATCGAGCGCACCGGTGAAGTTTCCGCGAAAGAGCGTATCCGTCGTAACCTTCCCGCCGGCCGTGGGGCCATGAAACGCCGAGAGATGGTTCAGATCTTGAACGGCGGCTTGCGCGAGGGGCGATGTACCGTAATCCGCGAATGGAACATCGCGCGCGAGCGCCTGCCAATAGAGCTCGACCATTTCGCCCGCCGCATCGGGGCTGCTGAAGGCGGGCGGCGGCGGGGTCCCGAGGCAGTGGGAATCGGCGCCCTCCATCTGGAAGGCGAAAGCCGCGAGTGGATCAATGAATTTCGCTCCGGATCCGCGATCGATGCCTTCCATCGCGCCAACCGTCCCCACCGAGAGCGCTTGAAGCAGGCTCTGGTAATCCGCCGGGAGGACTTCGCCGTTTTGCGAGTGCGGGAGACCTTTCGTAAAACTTCCGATGTAGGCCGGGAGCGAGGTTTCATCGGCGTTCGTGGGATGGGCTGCCTCCGGTTGCTCGGCTTGAAAGACGGCCGCGCTCTGCCGGATTTCGAAGGCCCGTTGCTGGCGGCTCGAACCGATCGGAATCGGCCTTCTCAATACCGCCGCCTGGAGTGCCGCAGAACTGCTCGCTAACGCGGCGGCTTGCCGAATGAACGGTCGCCTGTTGCTTGGTATCAGCATGGCAGGTGATTCGGATGCTCTTTTGATCCGCGCTATGGGCTGACCCAGATGGCTTTGGCAAAACCTCTTGAGCCGCCGGAGGGGTAGGGGACATTGACGGTCGCCGAGGTGGATGCGAACGTGCCGGTGAGGGTAAAGGGGATCGTCTGGTCCGGGGCGCTCTCGCTAAAGATGTAGAGGTTGCCGGTGGTGTTGGGCGGGATATTGACGCCTGTGATGACCACGGGGACGGGGGTGCTGGTGGCGACGGTGGCGTCGGGGAAGTTGAAGGGGTTGGCGTTGATAGAGACTCCGTTGATGCTGGTCACGTTGAGTGTGGAGGCGCCGCCGGTGGGGAGAGCGATGTTATGGGGCGTGGAGATGACGAAATTGCCGCCTCTCAGGCAGCATTGGGCGTTGAAGGCAATCGCGTTATAGGCTTCGAGGCGAATCAGGCCAGGCTGGCCGTTGGTCGCTCCAGCGCCGCCCGGGCCGTAGAATGCCCCGTTGTTGTTAATCGTGTTTGCAACTAGCCGGACTGCTCCGCCGCTCCCGCCGCCGGCGCAGTTGCCGCCCGCACCCCCATCGGCATGGAAGCTACCGTTGACGCCGTTGGTCAGGATATTGATCTGCGTGGAGCTCGCGATGAGTAACGCGCCGCCGCCGGCACCACCGCCTCCACATCCTGCGGGTCCGCCGCCGCCGCCGGATCCTCCGACCAGCGGGATGAGGTAGTTGCTTCCGGAGAAGACCCCACCTCCGCCCGTCGCCGACCCGCCTCCGGGGCCGTTCCCCGCGGTGGCGTTCTGGCCGGACCCGAGTTGGCTGAGTCCGCCGGAGTAGCCACCGGCGCCAGGTTCGGAGGGCGCACGTGTGCTTGCGCTGCCTGGCGCGTATCCGGCTTGACCCGAGAGGTCGATGGTCCCGCTGATGTTTACGTCTCCCGTTGCGAGCCAATAGGCGGGACCATTAAGCACCCAGCCGGACAGGCGGACCGTTGTACCCGCGCCGATGGTAATGGTGGTGAAGTTGTAGACATTGTTCGGGCGCGTGCCCAGTGTGGACGGGGGAAAGTAGACTGTGCCGAGATTTGCGGCGTACGTCAACGCTCCGTCGGCTCCGGTGGAGGTGCTGTTGAATGCGCCGGGTTGGGCTTGCAGGTAGAGTGGCACAATCAGGCAGGTGAAAACGAATCGCATAGTTTCTATTTCCTTTCGATGGATGGCAGGCCGCTCCATGCCTGTCGCGGCTCGGCTTGAGGTTGTCCTTGTCTCATGAAGAACCGAAGAATGCGGGGACGGCGTGACGGTTGCGCGGCCGCCAGCCGGCGGGCTGCGCCGACTTGCAGTCGAGTTGTGGACGGTGGCACTGGGTTACCGGATAAGTCTTCGACCCCGGACGTGGTGAGTTCGACTTGGGCGGTGTCTTTCCAAGGAGTGAGTGAGGTCAGGAAGACCTCCGTTCCGTTCTGAGCGAGGCTGAGCGAGTAAGCCAGGGGAGCGCCGTCTTGGGTCAGGCGCAATGTCGTGCTGTCGAGCGTCAAAGGATTGATCGGGCGGTCGAAGGTGAGGTGAATTTCGATGGTTGAGTCGATGGATCCTGGCACACCGCTAACATCGATCGTCTGCCGCACTGGATCGAAGTTGCGCTGGGTTCCCGTGGTGAAGACCTGGCCGAGAAGCGTGTAGCTGGATTCGGGCGTGAGCGGGGCCAGCGGCGTGACACGGATGATCCGGCCGCTACGGAGGATCGCTCTGACCGGGATGTCGCCCAGGACAATATCTTCAGGTATTGAATCGAGTGGCTGACTATATTCGAGGTCGATTACCGGATTGAGAGGGAGGGGACCGGGAACGAACCGCGACAATTCGGTTGATTTGGTTGCTGAGGCCGTAAGGAAGAGGCTCTCGGAACCGGGCACCCAGATTTTGATTACTGCGCCGGGATTGAGCGGGGCGAAGGGGGTGAAGGTGATTTCGTCCCCCAATCGATTGGTCGATCCTTCGACGGGCGCCCCGTCTTGCGTAACGCGGAGATCGGGCTGTGTGAGCGCGCGGACGATGAAGCTGATCTGTGTCGTTGGGTCGACGGACGTTGCGCCGGTTGGGGGGTAGCGGGCGGGGAAGCTAAAGCATGTCGTACAGGTATGGAATTGGCTTTGGAAGGCGTGCGCCGTGCGTCCCCAGATGTCGCGAACTTGCGCCGAGACTTGGACTTGGATGGCGGCGCCTGGGGGAAGGGTTGCGCTCAAACTTACGGTGCGGAAATCGGCCGAATACCGAATCGTGGAATTCAGCGGCTGGTTGGCGGCGGAAAGCTGGAAATTGGCGTTGTTGATGGTCGCTGGGTCGAGAGGCGCGGAGAACGCGAGAGTGATGACCGAATTCGGGGCAATTCCGGTGGCTTCATCCGACGGGGCGACGGCGGTCACCGAGAGGGGCGCACGGGCGGCGTTGGCGGCGGACGCGGAGGGCGGGCGGCGGTTTCCGGTTGAGAGCTGCGGGCGGCTCGGAGCAATGCTCAAGGGTCCATAGTGAGAGCACGCGGTGGGTGAGAGAACCGTGTTGCAGAGCGAGAAGGGAATTGTGTCGGCTTCGACAGGCGATGCCATGGTCGAGCTCGTGGTGATCGCCCCGAACAGTTGGCTGTCGGCTTCGGTGGGACTCGCGGCAGTCGAGCTCGTGGAGATCACGCCAAAAAGCTGGCTGTCGGATTCGCGCGGCGCTCCGGATGTTCCGCCGAAGTTGATTACGCCGAACAATTGAGAATCCGTTTCGCCGGGGGTCTGTCTGGTGAATCCGGCGTTGGCCAGCGAGAAAGGCAGACTTTCCTCCTCACCGTAAGCGCGGCAGTTCAATGGCGTGCATGCGGGGTTCAAAGGGTCGGAGCCGCTGGCGACCTCGACGCCATCGGAGAAACCGTCGCCGTCGGTGTCGGGGTTGAAGGGATCGGTGCCGAGAATAAGCTCCTGGGCATCCGTGAGCCCATCGCCGTCGCTGTCGATATTAGCGGCATTGGGACTAGCTGCGGAAAAATAGTTCCCGGACGTGAGGAATGCTGTGGAACTGCCGTTGGCGTTAGTCCCGACCAAGGCAAAGCTGCCGACGGCGTTGCTGGCGAGCGTGAACATCATGGTGGCGGATGTGCCCGCCGGGTTCACGGAGATTCCGCTGACGGTAATCGCGGGCGGCACAAAGACGGGGGAAAAAGAGAATGCGGCGGCAGCGAGATTTGAGCCGGTGACAGTCGCGGAAACGCTCGTACCCGCCATCGCGCCGCGCGGCGTGATCGAGGAGATCACAGGGACCTGCACAACGGTGAAGTTCGTGGTGGAGACTGCGGTCGCGTTTGCGACGGCGACCGAGATCGGGCCGGTGGTGGCGGCTTGAGGGATGGCCACGAGGAGAACGTTGGCGCTGGCCGAGAGGACAGCCGCGGCGGTTCCATTGAACTTCACCGTGTTGGCCGCCGGCGTGGTGCTGAAGCCCTGACCCGTGATGGTGACCGTAGTCAACGGCCCGCCTTGCTGCGGCGTGAAGCTAAAGATGGACAGCACGCCGGGGGAGGAAAGCGTTGAGCGGTTGACTTGCAGGGTGTTTCCGACCGAATCGTAGACATAGGTGATGACCACGCCAGTCGAGTCGACGACTTTCGAGAGCTGGTTGAGGTCGTCGTAGACGTATTGGAAAGTGATGGGCTGCTGGCTGTGGAGCGAACCTAGTCCGACGGTCAGCAAAACAAGCGTTTTTGAGAGAAAGCGCCCGCCCATATGTCGTGGAGAATCAGTCGGAAGACTTTGCAAAGGGGGATGCTCTCAGGCGCCAGATGCACAACACCAGGATGCTCAAAAGAAGCACCACGCCTGCCGGTTCCGGCGTCGTGACCGTCGGGAAAGCTCCGGCGGCTTCGATGAGCGTCTGATCGACGTCCGCCGTGAGCGAGGGTCCACTGGATGGCAAAAGCAAGGCGTCGATGGCGGCCGAGTTCGCTACAAAGCTGCCTCCGCTTGCCAGCGCGAATTGTGTAACGCTCAGCGTCGCCGTAAACTCCGCCGAAGTGAACAGTTCGTTATCGGGGACTTGGACAACAGGGTTACCAAATGAATCGAGCAGGAACCCCGGTCCGATATCCCCCAACATGAGCACTTGTGGGGTCTGTCCATTCTGGAAAAGCGTCAAGGTCGCTCCCTGAAGGGTTAGGTTGTCCGTGACCGGAAAATCAGGCGGCAGGTTGAACGGGCCGGTAAAATTGGCAATGTTGAAGGCGTCGACGCCGGGAGATCCGAGGCCGCCCGGAATGAATGTGTCATACGAGAGCACACCGAGACTGATCAGGTCGGCTTTGGCAGCCGTCGGGATCAGGCAAAATCCTACAACGCACGCGAACGCCGTGAGCCGTTTCCAAGAGCATCTGACGCGAGTTCTTTGTGTCCCGACATTGAAAAGATGGAAAGCCAGAGGCGCGACGTGGAAACTACGAAAAGAACGTCGCATCCGGTGACGTTCTCTTGTGAGCCCCAGAGAGTGCATGATCGAATCAGAATAGGCTTGAATTGTAAATAAGACAACGTTTCAACCGGCGTGTAACAGTTCCATCCCTGTGTTTTCAGTGAGATCCTGGGTGGGGAACTGGAGAGAAAACGTCCTTGAGCCGGGAATCGCGGTTGGTGACGGGAGGATTGTGGTGTTCCAATTCGGCCGGGCGGCACCGACAGAGGGGCTGCGAATGGGAGCCTTGGCGAGATCAGATACGGCAGGGGCCGGACTCGCGCATCTCGTAGAGACGGCGCACCTCGCCGGCATTCAAGGCGCGATTGTAAAACAGGATTTCATCGAGTTCGCCGTGAAGGAAGTCTTTTCCGCCCCTTGTGGCGCCAAGAACCAGTGGGGCATCATCGCCGACGCCCTCCGCAGACCTAAGCGCTCCCAAGGGCTTGCGGTCTTCCAATCGGCCGTCCACATACAGCCTGATCTCCTCGTCATTTTTGGTGATCGCCGCCTGGTACCAACGCCCGCCGCCAATGGCGGTCGAGCCGACCAGGCGCAGAGGCCCTCCCCTCTGGGTCTCAAATTCAAAGGCGAATCGATTGTCCGGGGTTTTACTGAGTTTCGCATGGAAGGGCGTCACATCCGAGCGCCGCTCGAAAATGGTCATTTCTCCCAAAAGGCTGAAGAGCTTTACGTATAGCACCGCGGAGGAATCCCGATTACCGAACCTGACATAGTGGCCGGTCCGAGGGGCTTTGAGAAATGCGGTTTTGCCATCGAGGACAAATCCCTGACCGACCCGCCCAGGCCCAAATTTCGCGGCTCCTACGATCGTCAAATTAGCCGCGCCGATTGGATCGTCCGCGACTCCGTCCGCCGTGTAGAACGAGATGAGGCCGTCCGATTGGGGCAAGCATTCGGTGGGCTCCGCCTCAAGGACGACGATCTCTTTTCCGTGGTAAGCCCCGAAATAAGCTTTGCGCCTATCTGGATCGAGCGCCACGCTGCGAAAGACCTCCAGTTCATGATCACATTGTTCGATCCTGAGGTATTGGGAAGCATCCATGATCGAGATGGAGTCGCCGCCGAAGAGAAGCCGCGAGGAATCCAGGAATTGGAGTAAATCAGTATCGAGCGGCATATCCAGGCTGTGTACGATTTGATGGTCAGACACTCGCATAACTTGAAACACGTGGCTGGGCACGGAAGGGCAGTCTTTATGATCATAATCGGGGCTTGTGCAGGCATCTGTTCCGTCGACTACAGCCACACGGCCATCGGGCGAAATGGCGATCGGGCCGCCCACAAGCGGAGGTCCGCTCACGATAGCCAAACTCTGTTCCGTCTCGGTGTCGAAAATCTCAACTGAGTCATGTCCGCTCCGCGCTTTCGGCCCGCCACATTGATAACTGACGTAGAGGTTCCTTCCGCTCGGATCAATCTGGACATATTCAGGACAGACTTGCGACGTCACTTGCCGCAGAGCCCCCGTCGCCGTGAGCACGCGCCAGAGGCCCTTCCGGCTCATGGCCAGAAAAAGCTTTTGTCCGTCTGGGGTGATGGCGAGGCTCGTGACCGCGCCGGGCGTCCTGATGGTTTCAGGCGTCACCTGACCGGACTCGGCGTCGATAACGAAAACGTCTTGGGTCCGGGAACCCACGTAGAGTTTCCTGCCGTCCGGTCTCATCAAAAGCGGTCCCCCATCCCGAGGCAGAGAGATCGTCTTCACTCTTCCATCCGCGACGCGAACCATGGATAGATGCCGGGATCCCTCACTAGCCACGTAAATCTTTCCTCCATCGGAACTAATCGCGAGGAAATCGGCGTTTTGATTGAGAGAAATTCTGCGGAACCTTCCGCCTTCGGACGTGGCCTTTGCGAAGAGTCTTCCCCATGCATGTTCGGGCGAGGCGGCAACCGCGGGTGGTCCGGGAAGGCGCATTTCCTGCGTCGGCCCCATCGCTCCGAATCCTGCAATTGAGCTGATCGACTCAAAAACCCCGGCCCTTGAGCCAAGTCTCACGATCAGCGTCCCGATGCTCCCGAGCAAAAAGAGCACGATCGTTACCCGTATCGCCAACGGGGTATGACGCCACATCCGATGAAGACGCCGCCAAATTGGAATCGGTTCTACGGCTCGTAGAGGGGGTTCGGAAGCGTTCTTCGGCTCGACTGCAGCGGGCACACCCGCGACCTGAGAGTTCGGGGCGCCCGCTCCTTCTGTGGATGGTGGCGACGCATAGCGGAACTCAGGAAGATAATGACCCTTCGGCAGGGCGATCACGACCGCGTCATTTTTTCCCTCGTTCTCATAGAACTCCTCCACGCACCTCCGTAGGCGGTTTGCGGTCGTTCGGACAATCGCTTCCGTCGCAGGATCGAAGGTGTGCGGCCTTTCAAAGACATTGATCCCGACCGAGTACTCTTTGAGTCCCTAGTCATTCCCGCGCAGTCGTTCCTGAATCACATAGTTCAGGAACCGCCGGAGCCTTTGGGATCTGGAAAATCCTTTGGAAGCAAGGATCCTGGCAAGCTGAATTTGCACTTCTTCGCGAGTCGGCGCGCCCGCTTCATCACGTGTACGCAGCGCCGAAGGGTCTTCGCCCATGGGTTGATGTCCGAAGAAGCCAATTCTAACACAAGCCCAAACGAACCTTGCTCGGCGGGGTTTAGGGAAGAGCAGAACGTTTAAGTGGGGAGCAGAGCAAGGTGCATGCGTGCGCGCGTGGTGCCAACGCGATCATCGCTCTGCGCTGCAGCCGCTTCAGCCGGGGTCCTGGACACCTCCGAGGCCGGGATTTGGCACTTGGCGCACAGCGTCGGGACGTTCCTGGAGAACGTGGGCGATGCCGGATCGCGGTGCCCGCGGGTACCGTGCGGCTGGTGGCAATCCGTGCAAAAGGGAGCGTCGGGGCTGCCTTTCGCGGCCAGCGTGCCGTGGGTGCTTTCGCGATACTTGTTGACCTGCTCCTCGTGGCAGGGGAGACAATCCACTTTGGCCTGCATGGTAGTGCAGGGACGCACGTCGGAGGGCGTTCCGCCGGTATGGCACTGCACGCAGGCGACGCGGGAGTGGCGGGATCCGGCGGCTTCCGTCATTTCCGCCTGGTTGATGAAGAGCGATACCGACTTTCCGGCC
>Ga0209517_10006002_pt1 | contig 15207 bp, 10 predicted proteins | sample PeaSoiMetSII2010_FD_187695 | JGI IMG/M metagenome (GOLD analysis project Ga0209517, IMG submission 187695) | Peat soil microbial communities from Weissenstadt, Germany - SII-2010 (SPAdes) (version 2) | ecosystem: Environmental > Terrestrial > Soil > Wetlands > Peat | place: Germany... | reverse complement strand
GGCGAGGACGAAGCTGAGGATGACGGCGGGTCCGGCGAGTTCGATGGCGGCGGCGGTGCCGAGGAGGAGTCCGGTGCCGATGGAACCGCCGACGGCGACCATGGTCATCTGCCCGGCGGTGAGTTGTTGGCGGAGGCCGGACTCGGGGTTGGAGGATGGGGCGGGCATGAGGGCTCGTATTCGTATATCAGAAGTGGGGCTTCGCGGCGGGGAAAAGGTGGATTGCGAGGCCGAGCTGCGCTCGGCTTGGACGGGGCAAAGCCCCGTCCCCGTACCGGCGTTGGCTAGGTTGTTTTGGTCGAGGCGGCTGTGGCCGGAACCGTTTCGGTGAGATTTGATTCGGGCAAAGCGGGCGCGGGGCGGGCGGTGACGACGCGGTCGCGACCCGCGCGCTTGGCCTGGTAGAGAGCGTCGTCGGCGAAATTGAGGAGGAGATCGACGCGATCGGTGGTTTCTTCGAAGGCAGCGACGCCGATCGAGACAGTAAGAGCAACTGTAGCCTCGTCGTTGTGCTGAGCGCAGTATTCCTTGAGGCGTTTGCGGATTTCCTCAGCGCGGGCGGTAGCCTGGAGGAGGGAGCACTCGGGGAAGATGAGGGCGAATTCTTCGCCACCATAGCGGCAGGCAACGTCGTCGGCGCGCACGCAGCGCAGAAGAATCTCGCCGACAGCGGCTAAGACCCGGTCGCCGGCGGAGTGTCCGAAGTTGTCGTTATAGCGTTTGAAGTGGTCGAGATCGAGCATCATGACGGCGAGGGGACGGTGTTTCCGACGAGCGGAGTGGAGTTCGTGATCGAGGAACTCCTGCATGTAGCGCCGGTTGTAAAGGCCGGTGAGTGGGTCGCGGACGGATTGGAGGCGGAGAGATTCACGGAGGTTAAGGTTGGCCACCGCGATTGCGATGTGTTCGGCGACGGCGGCGGCGAGATGGCGGCGGCGAGCGAAGGTGTCGGAGTCGTGGTCATGGTCGGAAATGGGGGATAGGGGATCGTCATTCTGGATGGTCAGCGTTCCGAAGGTGTCGCCGTTGGCGATGAGAGGAATGCAGACCGAAGGGCCTTCCCCGAGCAGGTGCGAGCAGCGCGGGGCGGAGCGTCCACCAGGATGAGCATGGGTGCATCCGCGGCGAAGAGCCCAACATTGTTCGGGCGAGAAGATCTGGTCGGTGGGACAGACCCCCCATTGGGCGACGGACTCGACGCGGTTTCCGGAGGCGCTGAGCAGTGAGATGGAGCCGGAGGCTCCGGGAAACAGACGGCGCAAACGCTCCGGGATGAGGCGAAACACCTCTTCCCGGGAGGTGCAGGCTTGGAGCAAGCTCCCGAGATCGCTGATCTGGGTGATTTCGGCAGTTTGGCGGCGGGCGTTGTCGAGCAGGCGACGGACTTTCTGGTGGGAGTCAGTCACTTGCTTTTGCGCGGCCTTGCGCTGGGCGATTTCCTGGTGCTGGTGGAATTGGGTGAGGGCCAACCGGAGCGTGAAGGCGAGAAGCGATGCCGCGATCGCCACGTTCGTGAGAGTTCCTCCGGAGGCCTGTTTCCAGCGGTCCGTCAGCAAAGCGACACAGGAGAGCATGGCGACCAGGACCAGGTTGGTGCCGAGGAAGCTGAGGAAATTCGCCGGCGCCGGAGCGGGTTGGGGCTCGGGGGAAGGGGCCCAAGTGAGGGCGATGAGCCCAGCGGCAACCTGAGGAAGGGCCCAGCCCAGGTTGAACCATGCGGCGGCGGACACATAGTGGTGCAGGTCGATCCAGTCACCGATGAAGGTTGCGACCGCGCAGACCAGCAGGAAGAGCCCTAACCGAAGCAACAGATTGCGGGTGCTGGCGACGCGGGCGAATTGCAGGCGCACCAGGACTGCGACCAGGAGGAGCAAGGTTTGCGCGTCGCTGACGCTGAGGTTGCGCAGGAGCGCATCGGCGGGCACCATCCGCTGCGCCGGGAGAACGAGGAAGGTGGAGTAGATGAGGCCAACGACGATTGCGACCTGAAAGAGATCGAGAAAAATCTCGGACTTCCCACGAGCGCGCCGATACGTCTCCGGAAGGAAGAGCATCATCAGGATCGGGGCACCATAGAGGCAGTAGAGCAGGCGGCAGGTCGAATCCGACAAGATGGCCTGGTCGAACAGGGTGTCGCAGGTCTGGAGGGCTGCAGGAACAAGCAAAACTACCTGGACGACGGCGAACAGAAACCAGAACAGGGCAGTAATGCCTTGGGCGCGACGGAATGCAATCCAGGCGCAAGCGAGGGCAAGAAGACTATCAAGAACGAGAATGGACTCGGAAAGACCGCGGCCCACCCGGCCAGTTCCGAGCACGAGGAAGCCCACAGCATGGGTGGCGATGAGGGCGGCGAAGAGAAGGCCCGCGAACCAAAGACGGTGGAGGCCCGCGAACTCGCGCAGGCGGGAGCCGCGACGCAGGTCGAGATTGATTGCTGCAGCCATCAGTTGTGGAGAGACACTCCGCCTCATTCATAGAGTCGGCTCGGGCGGTGGAAAACTCCAGTCTTCTGAGTCTTCTGTTTCTCTGCTTCTCCGGCCCGCGTCTGCGGCCTGAAATCTGGGATTTGAGTAGTTCCTTCCGTCCAGAAGACTGGAGAGCGCGCTGATCGCATGACTTTCGTAATCACGGAGCGGGGGAACCGCGTTGCTGGTGCTGGGGGTGAATCCTAGAATCAAGGCGGAAGTCTCTGTCCCAAGACCGCCACATGCCAGAAAATCCTAATCGTGCCGAAATAGCCCGCCGCGTCGAAAAGGCGGAGAAGCTCTTGCAGAAGGGAAAGACGGCCGATGCGCTGGCGGAATACCTGCAAATCCTGGAAGGCGATCCGCAAAACGACAATGTGCGGCAGATGGCGGCGGACCTGTGTCTCTCTTTAAATAAGGGAGCGCAGGCGGTGCGGCTGCTGGGAGAGTTGTTTGAGCGGCAGGTGGCCGCGACGGATGCAACGCGAGCGAGCCTGACCTACAAGAAGCTGGCCCGGTACACCAACCCGGCATGGGAACAGAAAGTGCGCTTTGGGCAACTGCTGGAGCTCTCGAACAAAAAGCTGGCGATCGGGACGTATGAAAATGCACTGGAAGACTTGCAGCGGCAGGGAAAGAAAGAAGAAGGGTTGCTGGTTTTGCGGCGGATTGTGAGTCTGGAGCCATCGCAGTCCAACCATTTGCGGGTGGCGGAATTAGCGGCGGAACTGGGCGAGCACGTGATGGCGTCGCAGTCATTCTTGCAATTGGCGGAACTGGCGGAAACTGCAGGCGGAAACGCCAGCCAGTGGTTTGAGCGGGCTTACACGGAGAATCCGACGGATTCGAAGATCGCCGTGGCCTATGGCAAGAGCTTGCTGTCGCGGGGCGAGTCGGGGGCGGCGATTTTTATTTTCGAGCCGCTGGTGCATTCCGGAGATGCATCGCTTGAGCTGCGCGACCTGTATGCGCAAGCGCTGCTGTCCGCGGATCGGTGTGTGGATAGCGAGCCGCTGATCTGGCAGATGTTCGAGCAGAACCCGGCGCGCATACACCAGGTGGTGAGCCTGATCGGCAAGATGATCGACTCCGAACTGGATGCGGAGGCGGTGGCGCTGGCGCGGAAGCTGGAAGCTTTCCAGCGCCGGCGCGGGGAACGGCGATCGTTCATCATGACGATGCAGGAACTATTGGCGTCGCACCGTCCGTCGGCGGAAATGCTGGAATTCCTGGCGGAGCTGTTCAACGCGTCGAATCGTGAAACGGACTACGCGCAGGCGCTGCTGAAGCTGTTTGATCTGTATTGCACGAAGCACGATTACCAGAAAGCGGGCGAGTGTCTGGACCGGGCGGCGGAAGTGGATCCGTACGAGCCGGGACATCAGAGACGGCTGGAGGCGCTGCGGGGCAAGATCGACGATCAGCGCTTCCACGTAATCGCATCGCGGTTCGCGGCGACGGTGAAGAAAGAAGAGCAGGAAGTCAAGGTCAAGGAACCGACATTGGGAGCGGCCGCGCTGCAGGATCTGATGCTGCAAGCCGAGATTCTGGTGCAGTACGGGATGCGCTCGAAGGCGATCGAGCGTTTGCAGCGCATTCAGGAACTGTTTCCGCATGAGGAAGAACGCAACCAGGAACTGCAGCGGCTGTACATAGCGGCAGGCATCGAACCGCAGTATGCGAAGCCAGTGACGCCGGCCGCACCGGCTGCGACGGTGGCGGCGAGCGGCGATCAGACAGCGTCGGCCGCGACGGCGGCGGCGAGCGAGGCATCCGATGTCAGCAGTCTGGCGAGGGTGGCGGAAATCACGCGCAAGCTTTACCACCAGGGGAACGCGGAAGGAGTTTTGAAAACGGCGGCGAATGAAATCGGCGCGAACTGGCGGACGGCGCGTTGCATTGCGGCCCTGCGCAAACCAGGTCTGCCGCCGTCGAGCGTGCAGGAATATCACATGGAGGGGCTGATTCCGGCGAGTTCGGCGGCGCTGGTTGGCCTGGTGGAAACGCTGCAGGATCTGGCGGTGGCGCGAGGTACGCTGACGATGAGCGATGCGAGAAACGCTCCGGAGTTGATGGACGTGCGCAGCGCGGTGGAGGAGTTGCAGATCGAATCGCTGCTGGCACTGCCGCTGACCGAAGGCAACGACCAGATCGGGGTGCTGATCCTGACCCAGAACACGGGCCGGGTGTGGCAGGCTTCGGAGGTGCTAGTGATCCGGACGTTGAGCGACCAGGTGTTGATCGCGCTCAACAACGCCGGGCTGCGGCGGCTGGTGAAAAATCTTTCGGTGACGGACGAGAAATCGGGGCTGCTGAGCCGGGCTTCGTATCTGGACCTTCTGCAGGCGGAAACCCGTCGTGGGTTGCAGCAGGGAACGGCAGTGACGGTGGTGCTGATGCAGTTTGGACGGCGCAACGCGCTGATCAAGGAATATGGCGAGCAGGCGGTGACGGCCGTGATGGAGCAGATCGGGCAGCTGTTTTCGGCGAACATCCGGACGAACGATCTGGCGTTCCGCTATGAGCCGACGACGGTCGCGCTGGTGCTCGGCGACACGGGCGAAAAAGAAGCGCTGCTGGCAGTGCAGAAATTGCGGCGGCTGCTGGCGGAAGTGCGTTTCCCGGGTAAGGACCAGAGAGTCGAGTTCAGCGCGGGGCTGGCGCAGGCGGTGATGCGGCAGCAATTCGATCCGGTGGACATTGTGACCGAGGTGGCCAACCGCGCCGATCACGCGATGGAACTGGCGGTGGCGCAGGGCGCAGGGACGGTTGTGAGTCAGTCGCCGCAGTTCGCTGCATCCACGGCGGTGGCGTAGGGCTTTTCACCGCCGAGACGCCGAGTGCGCCGAGAAAACCTTAAGACCTTGAAACTTTGAAACTTTGACACCTTGCCCTTCTGATGTTCTTTTCCTGCTGTTAAACTCACAGGTTGGCCTTGGGCCAGCGCACTCTTTTATCTGGTGGGGACTCATGTTGAAACCTGGAGACATTGCCATCGTCAGCGGGGCGCGCACGCCCTTTGGACGCTATTGCGGAAAGATCAAAGATTACACGGCGCAGGAACTGGGCGCAGTGGCGGCGAAGGCAGCGATCGAGCGTGCGGGGATCGATGCGAAAGATTTCGATCATGCCGTGTTCGGAAACGCGCAGCAGACTTCGAGCGACGCACTGTATGGAGCGCGGCACGCGGCATTGCGGGCGGGATTGCCGATTGAGACTCCGGCGCTGACGGTGAACCGGCTGTGCGGATCGGGGATGCAGGCGATTGTCAGCGCGGCGCAGATGATCCAGACGGAGGAAGCGAAGGTAGTGCTGGCGGGCGGCATGGAATCGATGTCGCAGGCGCCGTTTGTGATCCGTGGGCGCGACGGATTCACGCTGGCTCCGGGCGGGAAGCTGGAAGATTCGCTCATGGTGGCGTTGCTCGATTCTTATTGCGGACTGTACATGGCGAATACGGCGGAGTTGTATGGCGAGCAGCAGGGAATCACGCGGCAGGCGCAGGACGAGTTCGCGCTGCGCTCGCAGCAGGCGGCCGATGCGGCGTATAAGGCGGGACGGGCGCAGGAAGAGCTCACGCCGGTGCAGCTGCGGAATTCGAAGGGCGAGGCGACGGGAGAGATGCTGACCGAGGACGATCACCGACGTCCGCAAACGACGATGGAGGGCCTGGCGAAGCTGCGGGCGGCGTTTGGGAAAAACGGAACGGTGACGGCGGGCAATGCGAGCGGGATTGTGGATGGCGCGGCGGCGGTGGTAGTGATGTCGCTGGAACAGGCGCAGAAGAGGAATCTGAGTCCGCTGGGAAGGATTCTGAATTGGGGGATTGCGGGCGTCGAGCCGAAGCTGATGGGACGCGGTCCGGTGCCGGCCACGAAAATTGCGCTACAGCGCGCGGGGCTGACTTTGGATAACATCGATTTGATCGAAGTGAATGAGGCGTTCGCGGCGCAGTATCTCGCGGTGGAGAAAGAATTGGGACTCGATCGCGAAAAAGTGAATGTGAACGGCGGAGCGATTGCGTTGGGACATCCGCTGGGCGCGACCGGGACGCGGCTGGTGATTACGTTGCTATATGAGTTGCGGCGGCGGAAGAAGAAGTACGGGCTGGCGACGGCATGCATTGGTGGCGGACAGGGGATTGCTATGGTGGTGGAGAGCTTTCACTAGGACTTTTCACCACGGAGGCACCCTTCGGCTGCGCTGAGGGCAGGCTCCGACACGGAGAAAGGTTTTAACCACGGAGGGCACAGAGGATCACAGGGTATGATTTGGTTTCCGTGTGGTCCTCTGTGACCTCTGTGGTGGAAAGGGATTCATATGGAAATTAAGAAAGTTGGCGTTCTCGGTTGCGGGTTGATGGGTTCGGGCATCGCGCAGGTCTGCGCGACGGCGGGCTTCGACGTTACCGTGCTCGAAGTCGAGCAGAAGTATCTCGACAAGGGATTTGCCGGGATCGAGAAGTCGCTAGCTAAGTTTGCCGAGCGGCCGGTGGAGAAGGGCGGGATCACTCCGCAGCAGAAGGACGAGATCCGAGCGCGGCTGAAGGGCACGACGAAACGGGAAGACTTGGCCAATTGCGACATCGTCATTGAGGCCATCATCGAGAACGTTGAGGAAAAGAAGAAGATGTATGCGTCGCTCGATGACGTCGTGAAAAAAGACGCGATCTTTGCGTCGAATACTTCTTCCATCTCGGTGACTGAGCTTTTGACGGCGACCAAGCGGCCGGAAAGATTCATCGGGCTGCACTTTTTTAATCCTGTGCCGCTGATGAAGCTGGTGGAGGTGGTGAAGACGATTGCCACCGCTCCCGCTGTGTACGACGCGGCGTATGAGTTTGCGAAGAAGCTGGGCAAAGTTCCGGTGCGCACGTCGGACAAGACGGGATTCATCGTTAACCGGCTACTGATACCGTATCTGCTGGATGCGATCCGGGCGTATGAAGAGGGCGTGGGGTCGATCGAGGACATCGATAACGCGATGAAGCTCGGCTGCGGCTATCCGATGGGACCCTTCACGCTGCTTGATTTCGTCGGCCTCGATACGACTTACTACATTACGCACGTGATGTATGACGAGTTCAAGGAGCGGCGGTTCGCGTCGCCTCCGCTTCTGAAGAGGCTGGTGATGGCGGGGTGGTATGGGAAGAAATCGGGCCGTGGGTTTTATGATTATGCGGACCCGAGTAAGCCGGTGGCGGGAAAATTCTGAGAGCTCACCACAGAGGCATAGGGGCACAGAGAAAAACTAAAAAATGACTTTGGGTTTCTCTGTGCCCCCTGTGTCTCTGTGGTAGGTTTTGATCTTTGCGAATCCACGGAAGAACTTTATGGCCTACGAAAACATTCTCCTCGAAAAGAAAAACTCCATCGCCTACGTCACCGTCAACCGTCCCAAGGTGTTGAACGCTCTCAACATGGCCACCATGGAAGAGCTGGGGGCGGCGTTTCGTGACATCAAGAATGATTCCACGATCCGCGTGGTGATCTTGACCGGGGCGGGCGAGAAGGCTTTCGTTGCCGGCGCGGATATTGGCGAACTGGCGAAGCAGGACGCCGTCTCCGGCAAGGAGTATGCGCACCGGGGGCAGGCGGTGCTCGACCTGATCGAGAACCTGGGGAAGCCGGTGATTGCGTGCATTAATGGATTTGCGCTCGGCGGCGGTTGCGAACTGGCTCTCGCTTGCACTATGCGTCTGGCGAGCGACAACGCGAAGCTGGGGCAGCCGGAGGTGAAACTGGGAATTATTCCGGGATATGGCGGATCGCAGCGACTGCCGCGTCTGGTGGGCAAGGGGCTGGCGATGCAGATAGTGCTGGCCGGGGAGACGATCACGGCGCAGGAAGCGCATCGGATTGGACTGGTGAATGAAGTGACGGCGGCGGCGGCGCTGATTCCGCGCGCGGAGGCGATTGCCGCCAAGATCATCGCGAACGCTCCGCTGGCGACGCAGTACGCTATGGAGGCGGTCAACAAGGGGTTGGAGATGACGCTGGCTGAGGGACTGTTTCTGGAGGCGACTTTGTTTGGCGTCTGCTGCGCTACTGAGGACAAGAAAGAAGGCACGACCGCGTTTTTGGAAAAACGTCCGGCGCAGTTCAAGGGAAAGTGAGAGCTGGGATGTTGAAATCTCTCCATATCGGGCGATATGTGAGCGACCCGAAGGACCTGCGTGTGCTGGCGGAGTTTTTGCGGGCGATTGGATTCGAAACGCTGGCCGGCGAAGATGGAAGGTCGGCGATCCTGTCGGCGCCGCTTGCGATGCTCAGCCTGAATTCGCTGACGAAGGAGTATTCCGCCGAACTGCGCGAGCGATTGAAGGATGTGAATCGGCTGCTGGTGATCGAAGTCACGAATCCGGACGCGGTGTTTGAGATTGCCGAGAAGCGGAAATTCAAACTGCTCGCCGACTCGACCAATCCCGAGACGAATGAACGTAGTTTTTCGCTGGAGTTGCCGGGAGAAATCGTCCTCACGATTAAGGGCAGGCCCGAGGAGGTCGCGGCCGCGACCGAAGGGCGCCTGAACGCCGCGGGAAAGCGCTTTGCGATTGTCGTCTCGCGCTTCAACTCTTTCATCACCGAACGGCTGCTGCAGGGAGCTCTCGATGGCCTGCGCCGAGCCGGTGCGGAGAGCCAAGACATCGCGCTGGTCCGTGTTCCGGGGTCGTTTGAAATTCCCTCAGCCGCTCGCACGCTCGCCGAAACGAAGAAGTTTGACGCGATCATCTGCATTGGCTGTCTGCTGCGCGGCGACACGGCGCATTACGACGTGATCGTGAACGAGGTGACGCGGGGGATTGGGCAGTCAGCGCAGGAGACTGGGGTGCCACACGGTTTTGGAGTGTTGACCTGCGAGACGCTAGAGCAGGCGATTGATCGCGCCGGGCTGAAGATGGGCAACAAGGGACTGGAGGCGGCGCTGGCGGCGGTGGAGATGGCAAATCTGAAAAGAGCTGTCAGCTCTCAGCTCTCAGCTGTCAGTACAAAAGGTCTCAGGTCTCAGGTCTCAGGGGTCAGGAAAGGCAAGGCGACCCCAGCTCCTCAGACACGCAAACGTCGTTCCTGACCTGCAATTTTTCCGCAATACAACTGTCCTGTAAACTGTTGTCAGCCTCAGTCTGTCGTAGGTTTTACTGACAGCTGAGAGCTCACAGCTGACAGCTAAGATGGGCACTCGGCGTAAATCCCGGGAACTGGTTCTGCAAATGTTGTTTCAGGCAGACATGGGGAAGCAGACGCCGGAGTTTGTCCGGGAGACGTTCTGGGCGGAGCGGACCAATGTGGATGAAGAAGTGCGCGGCTTTGCGGACGATCTGTTTCGCGTGGCCAGCGACCGGATGGTGGAGATCGACGGGCTGATCGGGAAGCACACGCAGCATTGGCGGATGGACCGGATGGCGACGGTGGACCGGAATGTGTTGCGGGGAGCGGTGGCGGAGTTCCTGGCGTATCCGGCGACGCCGCACGCGGTGGTGATTAATGAGGCGCTCGAAATTGCGCGGAAGTTTTCGACGCCGGAGTCGGTGCAGTTTATCAATGGCGTGCTGGATAGTGTGGGAAAAGATGTCGGGCTGTAGAAAACCGCTGTCCGCTCTCAGCTCTCAGGAAAAGCGGGGCGGCTCATTTTTCGGGTGCACCAAATTGTTGGTGCGATTCTCCTCACCCAGCCTCTGAAATTGCAAAACGAAAATTTATTGACACTAGCTTAGGCGCGCCATTGATTCTGAATGTTGCTGGCGTTCGAGCCGCAGCCGAGCTGCGCCCGTCCCCACACGAGCTAGGCCTTCGATCACTGCGGCCGGATGGCGATGAGGTTGGGGAGGCAGAGCGGTGCATTTGCGCCCTGGCTGTTGCACATGTTGGGGTTATTGTTGTCGTTGACGTTGACGTAGGGGACCTGCTGGAAGTCGCCTTGACTGATGGTGTTGATGATGTGCACGGAACCGGCGGCGCAGGTTGTTCCGTCGTTGGCATACTGATCGCAAGCGGCGACGTAGACTTGGCTTCCGTCGGTGGAGGCGGAGGCGGAGAGCGGCTCGGCGTTGTTGACGAGCGGGACGGAGGTTGTGGTTCCATTGCTCACGTTGAAGAGAAGCACGGCGGGGATGTTACTGGCGACGAGTATGACCTCGGTGCCGTCGGCAACGAGCTGGGCGTAGATCGGAGTAAAGTTGCCCTGGCCGAGGTTGAATGACTTCTGCGGGAAATTGGTATCGAGTGCTACCGACGGAGGGTTGCAGACGAATTGACTGCGTGGCAGCGGAGTTTGCTCTACGCTAACGCCGAACATATCGATGTTTGGAGGATCCAGTGCAAGCACGACCTCGGTCGGATGGCCCAGCGAGTCGAGCTGCAGGGTCGGCAATGGGTAGATGGCGAGCGGGGCTGCGGGGGTCGAAACACCACTCAGAACGTTGGTGGGAGGAGTGTCGCAGTTGGCGAAGCCGGAAATGAAGCCGGAAACCGACGGTGGCAGGGGTGGTACTGCCACATAGGCAAAGCTGCCATCCATCGAGAACTTGACGTCGGTTCCTGGCGGCGTGATCGAAACCGAGGTGAGCGCGTCGACCGTGGAGTGGACGTACATATTGCCCATGTTGGTGAGGATGAAGAGTTTCAACTGATCGGGAGAGAAGGCGGCGGCAGTGGCGGTTTCGCCGGGGATGATGAGGTCAACGGGGGTGGTGGTGCTGCCGCTGCCGCTGTAGATATAAACCTGGCTGGGGGTGGAAACTGTGTCGGAGACGACCACCAGTGCGCCATCGTTCGAGATGGTGAGCACTTTGCCGCACAAGGAAACGTCGCAGGGCGTCAAAGAGTTAGAGACTAGGGCAGCCGAGAGGTTGCTGGCGGTGAGATCCACGTACATCAGGCCCTGATTGCTGCCCAGGTAGATGCGCCCCGCCGACAGATGGTTGAACATCATGGAATTGGGAGTGCGGGGCAGGGTCACGATAGTGGAGCCGATGGGGGTGGTTCCAGGGGTCACCGCGAACAACACACTGGTGCAGCCGGGGCTGTTCCCGCAGTCGGTGGTCGCGGCCCAGGCGGTGTAGGTGGGCGGCTGGGAGGTAGAAGTTACGTCAATGGAGATCGCACTATAGCCATTTGTTCCGTTCGGAAGTAGTCCGGTGCTGGCATAGATGGGGAGTCCGGGTAGAACTCCGATATTGCAGGTTGGGGGAGTGCAGGATGCGAAGACGGTGGCGCCACCAAGATTGGCGCGGGCGGTAGCACTGTTGCTTCTCGTCGTGTTGGTGGTGCTGCTGAAAGCTGCAACTTCAGGATTGGTCGTGCTCCAGGTGAGGGGCGGGTTGGGCAGGGTGGCACCGGTGTACTTGTACAAGGTATCGACTGCTGTAGCTGTGACGGGTACGCTGCCGCCGTTGTTTACGGTGATCGAGTTGCCTGCCTGGCCTTGGCCTCCGATCTGGAGCCAGATGGATTGGATTAGGCAGGTCGTGTACGGATAGGGGCTGCTGGTGGTTCCGGAGACACTGGCAAAAAGCTGGGTGATACCGGGGGCCTTGGCGGTGACCTGAACCTGGTTAGGCAGGAGTGTGGGCACGGTGGTATCTGTGGTGATCACACCGGTATTGCTCGACGACCAACTCATGTAGCCGACGGTGTTGGTGATGTCCACATTGTTGCTGTAGGCGATCCCCTGGAACTGCCAGGTCTGTGCCTGGGAAAAACAGTCATATTGAGGCGGCTGGGACTCGGCTTGGACCACCTGAATGCTATCGATGTGCTGGTGGACGTAAACAGTCGTGGGCGGGCTGCTGACGCCTTCGATGACCGCGGTTACGAGGGCGATTCCGGGAGTGCCAGGACTGCACATGGTGGCGGTGGGGTCCCAGGTGCCGGCGCAGGCAGAGCCATTGCTGGCGACCGAGAGTGGTGCGGAGGCGTTCGGGCTACCGCTCACGACAACAAATTGGATGTCGACGCCGAGGACGGTGCCGCCGGAGGCGTTCTTGCCGGCGGCGCTAAAGACCTGAGTGGCGCCGGTGTCGATGGAGAGGTTGTTGCCGGGGCTCAGCGTAACGGTTTGCACGCCTCCGTTGCCGGAGTTGCTGCTGCTCTTGCCGAGGCAACCGGTGAGGGCGAGGACGAAGGTGATGGCCAGCGTAAGAAGAAAACCGAAACCGCAACGATGCATGAACCCTCCTCGCGTCCCTTTGTCGGGCGCGAGCATAGTGTTGTTGGGCGGAAAACTGCCAGTGTAGAAGGTCATTGGGATTTTGAGCAAGGGTGATGCAAAGGTTTCAAGGTTTCAAGGCTGCAAAGATGGGACACTCATGAAAGCCCTCAGGCGACTTGCAACCTTAAGAAACCTTGAACCTCTTTTTCTTCGATGCGCGGCAGAGTGGTTGACGATGTGCAATGGAGTTGTTATCATCAAACGGTTCCGCGAGTTAAGTCTGGCTTGCCTGTGTACGGCAGTCCTGTTGGAGGCGCAACCTGCGCTGGCGACAGGCTCCGGGAAAATCTTGGCTGAGCTTTGAAGAAATACGTACCCGGTTGGAAGTGGGACCGGGAACGCCCTCGCTGAAACGTCCTGCGAAAACCTTCGCGCCCGTAGTCAGGGAGTCAGGCGAGGCTATGCAGGGGAAAGCAGACGAAACGGAACGCCTCCGAACCTGGTTGAGGTGAGGCGTGGCGTCACCGTCGTCGGCGATTTAGTCTGAGCGGGAAACGACGAATTCTCACCGGCATTGGTGCGCGGGAGAGTATGGCCGGGCGCGACAGCCTGTGCCAGACCAGAGACGGCGGAAGACTCGTGTCTACGGAAATGTGCGGTAGAGACGCGGCTGGCCGCGTCCAGGAGTGGCGAGAGTGCCTACGTTTAATCAGCTGGTGAAATTTGGCCGCGAGAGGCCCCGGTATAAGACAGCGAGTCCGGCTCTGCAATCGTGTCCGCAGAAGCGTGGGGTGTGCACGCGCGTGTATACCCAGACGCCGAAGAAGCCGAACTCGGCGCTGCGCAAAGTGGCGCGCGTCCGCCTGACGAATGGAATCGAAGTGACGACGTATATCCCGGGCGTTGGTCATAACCTGCAGGAGCACTCGATTGTGCTGATCCGCGGGGGCCGTGTGAAAGATCTGCCGGGCGTACGTTATCACGTGGTGCGGGGAACGCTGGACGCGACTGGCGTGGCGGGCCGTAATCAAGGGCGCTCGAAGTACGGCACCAAGCGCCAGAAGAAGGCGTAGAACAGTTGCCAGTTGCCAGTGAACGCTTTAACGAAAGCTGAGAGCTGAGAAGCATGCCTAGAAAAGGACATATCACTAAGCGGACGACCGAGGCCGATCCGGTGTATGGATCGGACTTGGTGACAAAGTTCATCAACTCGATGATGTGGCAGGGTAAGAAGTCGACTGCCGAGGGCATTTTTTATAAGTCGCTCGAGAAGTTGCAGGAAAAGGGCGGCGACGAGGCCCTGAAGCTGTTCACGAAGGCGGTCGAGAACGCCAAGCCGTTGCTGGAAGTCAAGACACGGCGCGTGGGCGGGGCGAACTACCAGGTGCCGATCGAAGTCGCTCCCGACCGCAGGACGTCGCTGGCGATTCGCTGGATCGTCAGCTATGCGCGCGGCCGCGGCGAAAAGGGAATGATCGACAAGTTGACGAACGAATTGCTCGATGCCTCGAACGGCAAAGGCGCTGCCATCAAGAAGAAAGAGGACGTGCATCGCATGGCGGAAGCGAACAAGGCGTTCGCGCACTACCGGTGGTAGAGAGTTTGTAATTTGGTAATCGGGGAATTTTGCAATTTCAACCCCGATCGGGGAATTTTGTAATTTCAACCCCGCTGCCGTTCAATTACCAAATTACCCGATTACAAAATTACGAAATTCAGCAATTGGAGCCCCAGAAAGAGTTAAGAGCCGTGCCCAGAACAGTCCCATTAGAGCGTTGCAGGAACATCGGCATCATGGCCCACATCGATGCCGGGAAGACCACGACGACGGAGCGCATCCTGTTTTATACGGGAAAGACGCACCGTATCGGCGAGGTGCATGAAGGCACGGCCATCATGGACTGGATGGAGCAGGAGCAGGAGCGCGGCATCACCATTACGTCGGCGGCGACGACCTGTACCTGGCGCGACATCCGCATCAATATTATCGATACGCCCGGCCACGTCGACTTTACGGCCGAAGTGGAGCGCTCGCTGCGCGTGCTCGACGGCGCCGTCGCCGTGTTTGACGCGGTGCACGGAGTGCAGCCGCAGTCGGAAAAAGTATGGCGGCAGGCCGATAAGTACGGCGTTCCGCGCATATGTTTCATTAATAAGATCGACAAGATGGGGGCGGATTTCGAGCGGGCCATCGACACCCTGCGCAAGCGCCTCAACGCCAAGCCAGTCGCGATTCAAATTCCCATCGGACAAGAAGACAAGTTTCGCGGCGTGGTGGATGTGGTCGCCATGAAAGCCGTGATCTGGGCAGACGAGACGATAGGCGCGGAGTATGAGACCACCGACATTCCCGCCGACCTGCGGAAAAAGGCGGAGGCGTTTCATACGCAACTGGTCGAAACCGTCGCCGAGAATGATGACGAGATTCTGCACAAGTTTCTGGAAGGCGAAGCGATATCGGCGGACGAGCTGAAGCAGTCGCTGCGCAAGTCTACGATCGGTCTGAAGTTGTTTCCGGTGGTGGTGGGAACGGCCTTCAAGAATAAAGGCATACAGCCGTTGCTGGATGCGGTGGTGGATTACCTGCCCT
>Ga0209517_10006001_pt1 | contig 15208 bp, 18 predicted proteins | sample PeaSoiMetSII2010_FD_187695 | JGI IMG/M metagenome (GOLD analysis project Ga0209517, IMG submission 187695) | Peat soil microbial communities from Weissenstadt, Germany - SII-2010 (SPAdes) (version 2) | ecosystem: Environmental > Terrestrial > Soil > Wetlands > Peat | place: Germany... | reverse complement strand
GTTCCGGGGAGAGCCACCATGCGCTGTGCTCACCCGGTGCGCAGCCCATGAAAACGGCACCCACGATCAGCCGGTAGATACCACAATCCGCCACTGACGACTTGTCGCCAGCAGCCGGGACGACAGCTAGGACAGCGTTCCTGACGGAACCTGTGCACGCAGCCACGACGAGCAGCTATTACGCAGAGGCAAGCGAACTGTCCGCGCCTTCGGCCAGCGGATGGCCAGAACTCGTCAGATGACAGCAAATGACCATCGGATCTCTGCCCCGGGGCCACGCCGCCCAGTCAGCGCAGTGATACCGACTGCGAGAACTAACCCGGTGTCAGCGGGCTCGCAAGACCGAACACGGCCAACGCGTACAACAGTCACTAACAGTGACGATATGATCGAAACGCGACTGTAGTAAAACTCCCTGCCGACTATGCGCTTAAGAGCTGTCATGTAATGCATCGCCAGTGGTGCACATATTAGAAATTCTGATCGGCGCTAAAGGCTCGTCGTACGGTCGGGCGGGCGTACGAGCGGGCCACGACCGTTTCAAGATCGTTAGAGGATAGGTCTGCATTTCCCGGCTGGCGTGATGTGACGTTCTGTCACGATCTTGTGTCGGTCCGGCGTGGCTGATCATGGAGTAAGGCGAAGCCCCGGTAATACGAGGTGTCTGCCTACGGACCCCTCGCCAGCCGGAGCTTCGCCGTGCCTGATTGTGTCATTGCCGGTGGCCGTCCTGTGCCGGATGGGCGGCCTGCCGCCCTGTGCCCGGCACCGGGCACTTGCCGTGACCTGCTGGAACTGCTCGCCGGGGTGACGGACGGGCGGGCGGGCCGGGGGCGGCATCATCCGGTGGCGGCGGTGCTGGCGCTGGCCGCCGCCGCGGTGGTCGCCGGGTACCGGTCGTTCACCGCGAATCGCCGGGTGGGCCGCGGACGTGCCCGCGGATGTGCTGGAAGACCTGTACCGGCGGTGCGGGGCCACCCGGCCGGTGGCCGGGCCGCCGTCGAAAGCCACGATCTGGCGGGTGGTCACCGGGACTGACGCCGCTGCTCTGGACGCGGTGACCGGAGCCTGGCTGATGGAGCGGACCCTCGTCTGATGCACCAGGTCGTCGAAGGTCATCAACTCGCTCCTCGTTCTCCAGCGCGAAGAGACGCAGCTGCGTTGTGCGAATTCTCGGTAGATGCGCCTTCGTCAATCTAATGCTGGGCGAGTCAAGCATCGGACTGCAGGCCGTGCCCGAAGCGGTCTGGGTCGGACGCCGTGCATCGGCCCGACACTTTCTGTCCTGGCGCTCGGCGTGACCACTGGCACGGGTCCAAGGGCGGGGCGAAGCAGCTCGCGCACGTCGGCGTCCGCAGGCCACCTGGCATTTACGTGCACTGACACCGCAGAAGTGGCAATCTCTGGGTAGCAATTGCGCTCTGTACATGAGTCGTGGGTGGCGATCACCGGCGCTTCCCCCAGCAAGCAATCCGGTCAAGGAGGACTTCATGAGGTTCGGCATCTTATTCCAGCACCAGTTGCCCAGGCCGTGGGGACCCGACGCCGAGCACCGGCTGCTGTCTGACGCCCTTGAGCAGGTGGAGCTCGCCGATAAGTCCGGCATTGACTATGTGTGGGAGGTAGAGCACCATTTCCTTGAGGAGTACTCACACTCCTCCGCGCCTGAGGTGTTCCTTGCGGCCGCGAGCCAGCGCACCAAGAGCATCCGACTGGGCCACGGCATCGTCCAGGCGCCGCCGGCAGTCAATCACCCGGCTCGGATCGCGGAGCGGGTGGCGACTCTGGATCTAGTTTCCGGCGGCCGGGTCGAGTTTGGCACCGGGGAGGCGAGTTCTGCCGCGGAACTTGGCGGCTTCGGCGTGCCGCGGGAGGCCAAGCGCGCGATGTGGGCGGAAACGCTCGACGCGGTGACGAGAATGTTCGTCGAGGAGCCGTTTGCGGGTTACGACGGCGAGTTCCTGAAGATGCCGCCGCGCAATGTCATCCCTAAGCCGCTGCAGAAGCCACATCCCCCGCTCTGGGTAGCCTGCAGCCGCAGGCAGACGATTCACTTGGCCGCCCGATGCGGCATCGGGGCGCTCTCTTACTCGTTCGCCGAGCCCGAGGATGCAGCGCACTGGGTGGCCGAGTACTACGACCTGATCGCGTCGCAGGAGTGCATGCCGCGCGGCTTCGCTGTTAATCCGAACGTCGCGGTGGTCCTGCCCATGATGCTGCATTCAGATGAGGCGACGGCGATCGACCGAGGCGTCGATGGCGCGCACTTTTTCGGCTACTCGCTGCGCCACTTTTATGGCGGCGGTACGCACCTTGTCGGCGCCACGGACGTGTGGCAGAGCTTCGAGAAGAATCGGGCGGCGCAAGGCTTCGCTCGTGAAATTGTTTTCGCCTCGGCCGCCCCGCTGGCCGTACGGCTGCTGCAGGAAGGCCTCGGCTCATTTCGCGGCGCGATCGGTACGCCGACGCAGGTCAGCGACCTGATAGCCCGGTACGAGGCGGCCGGCGTCGACCAGGTCATGTTCGCGATGCAGGTTGGCAAGAACAGGCACGAGCACATCTGCGAGAGCATCGAGCTGTTCGCGCGCGAAGTGCTGCCTCGCTTCAAGGAAGGCAGAGAGAAGAGAGAGACGGCCAAGGCCCGCCGGCTTTCAGCCGCGATCGACAACGCACTCGCACGCCGGAGCGGCCCGCGTGCGCTGCCGACTCCGTACCGCATTGACGAGGGCGCCGAGCGGGCCGCGGCACGGCGGTCAGCGCACGTGCCGCTACGTCTACAGGCGGGCCAAGCACGCCTGTCCGCGGGCGACTCGGTGCGCGGCAAGGCGCAGTCCGGCGCAAAGTTGTTTGTGGGCCGTGCGTCCGCCAGCACGCTGGAGCGGATCTTCGGCAGCCGAGGGGCGCAGCGCGCCGTGTTGGTGATCATGGCCAGCCGCTTCGATCCGGCCAAGGCAGGGGGCTTCGCGGGGGCGATCCGCTTCGACCTGGGGCTGAGTGACGGGACCCGAAGGTTCTGGGATATCGAGGTGCGGCGCGGGAAGGCGCGTGTCCGCGACGGGCGCAGCGAGAGAGCGGCACTCACCATTAGCGTTCCGCTGGTCGACTTCATCAAGGTGATTACGGGCGCCGAGCCGTTCCTGCCACTGGTCACGGATAGCATCATGACGCTCGAGGGAGATCTCGGCCTGGCCAGCCGGATGGCAGAGATGTTCGGCGCTCCGTCCGCATACTGATCCAGGCATGACGGTGGCCCCGGTTATTGCCATCGGTGAGCATGCCTCGCATGTCATACCTGAGTTGATGGGCCTGTACGTGCCGGGAATCCCATCCACGACCTTGACCAGCGAGTTGCTCTTCCAGCCGTCCGGCAGTAATGATCGCCGATGATGTGCGTGCGATCCGTCCCTTCCTGAACGCACGGCCAGCCTCATAGCTGCGGCTACCGGCGTGAGGATTCCCGGTTTCCGAAGCATCTGATGAACCCCTTTGCCTTTGCGCGGGTATGTCGAAGGGTATGTCGGTTCAAGTCACTAGCCTCACGCCGATCGCCGGTCCGGTGGCTTAATTCTGCAGACGGCAGCCGGGGGGATGCCAGTGAGGTGCCGGCAGATGGGCGTTGATCATTGCGGGTTCGCTCTTCCGTTCTTGCCCGGTACCTGGCTCCAGGCTGTGGCCGGAACCGGCGTCGGTAATGACCAAAGAGCGATGTCTAGATCATTTTACGCGATATACAGGAGGTTCGTGTCGACTCGACGGCGGGCATATCCACGTCGTGCAGATGCCGCGCATCCTGAGGCAGAGATATTGACCTCTAGCTGAGAGGGCCGGTGAACAGTCGTGTCATACGACCGCAAATTGGTCGAGAGTACGCAGCCCGGCGCGGAGCCGGGCCAGGCAGGGGAGCGTGGCCTCGGCCAGCAGGACGCATCAGCGGAACCTGACTCGCCGTCGCTGACATCGCATGCGTCGATACCTGGTCCGGGCCTCCAGATCACTGTGCCCGAGCCAGCTCGCGCGCCGATCCGGGCCATGCTGGCCAAGGCAGTGCTCCGGCGTGCTGAGCGTCGGCTTGCGTTCAGGATCGTCGTGCCCGACGAGGACCGAGACGACGCCAGCCGTGCTCACAGCGCCGACGTGCCCATCATGAGGCTACGACGGCCAGAGGCACTCTACCGGCGCGTTGGCGCCGGCGGCCTGATCGGCTTCGGTGAGGCATTTCAGGCGGGCGACTGGGACAGCGATGACCTGTCTGGGCTGCTGAAGGTCTTCGCGGCAAGGCTCGACGCATTTGTTCCGCAGCGGCTGCAATGGATCCGCGGGCACAGTGCCGCGCCCCGCCGCCCGTGCGAGGATGAGCAAACGATCGAGGGCGCTCGGCGCAATGCCCGCCATCACTACGCCCTGCCCAACGAATTATTCCTGGCATTCCTGGACGAGACGATGTGCTACTCCTCGGCGATCTTTCTGACCGATGAATGTGCCCGTGTGATCGCCGATGAAGGCTCGCTTGCCATTGCGCAGCGCAGGAAGATCGATCGGCTGCTGGATCTGGTCGGTGTAGGCAAAGGGACGCGCGTGCTGGAAATCGGCACGGGGTGGGGCGAGCTGCCGGTACGTGCCGCTCGGCGTGGTGCACTCGTGCACACCGTCACCAACATGGCAGAGCACGCCACTCTCGCGCGTGACCGCATAGCTCGGGCTGGCCTGGCCAACCGGGTGCGCGTGGACCTGCGTGACTACCGGGAGCTTACGGCCGACTCCTGCCGCTATGACGCCATCGTCAGCGTGGAAATGATCGAGGCGGTCGGCCAGCGCTACTGGCCGATCTACTTCCAGACGCTCGAAGGCCTGCTGGCGCCGCACGGCCGTATCGGCCTGCAGGCCATGACCATGCAGCACGACCGCCTGATGAAATCCGGTACCACCTATACGTGGATAGATAAGTACATCTTCCCAGGCGGACTCATCCCCTCGATCCCGGCAATCGAGCAGACTCTGGCTCGCCATACCGGCCTTCGCGTGCTCGACCGCCATGCGTTCGGAGATCACTATGCCGCAACCCTCGGCCTGTGGCGAGAGCGCTTCAACCGGAACTGGCCGTCCGTAGCCGAGCTTGGCTTCGACGAGGTATTCCGACGGACCTGGAACTTCTACCTCGCCCAATGCGAGGCGGGCTTCGCGGTCGGCTACCTTGACGTCCATCAGTTCTTGCTCGGCCGGTAAGAACCTCGGCCTGGGCTCAGTTTAGGAGCTTCGCGTGGATGTGAGGATCGGCCCAGCGCGCGCCGTGCACCGAGAGCAGCTTCTCGAGTAACCGGATGACCCGTGCAGACGCATTAATCTGCACCGGCAGCGTCCAGTGCCGTGGCGCCGTCGGGTCGGCGTGGGGAGTCATGCCCAGCTCTCGCCCAAGGACAAGATCGCCGACGGCCAGAAGTTGGTAGCCCGGTCACGGCAGGCGAACGTGTGCTTTCCCGCGACGAGGCAAACGTAGCTCACCGACCAAGTGACATCCTGCGCGTGAAACGCAAAAGACGTCAGCTCGGAGGAGTCCTGCGGGGGCGCTGGGCCACGTGCCGGTGACAGGGCCGCCGAAAGCACACGGGCGCGAGCAGCGACACTGGGGCTTGCGGCGCTGGCCCTCAACGAAAACGGCATCGCGGTGGGCGATTTCATTCGGGGTGAACCTTGCCCGGTTGCTCAGCTCGCGCATCAGCATTCAGTCGGCATAGATGCAGATAAGTCCCTTTAACAGAGCGCAAAAACGTTCATGCCATAGCGCCGGTGCGAGTGCGGGTGATCATCCTCGATCGGCGAACGCGTAATGGCAGCGACGGTCTGCAACCCTCTGAGCGGGTGAGTCCACATCGCTGCCGTCGCAGAGAATGTCTGCGCGCATCGAGTAGTGGCTTGATCGCCTCAGGCACGCGACGCTGAACGGCAAATGGCGCCATGGGTGTCAGCAATGCCTATGACGCGTGGGTTAGTAGACCGCTCCACCTTCCCTTTCGAGCATGAATCAGCGTAAACTTCCGCTATGGCCCGTCATGCACCTTCTGTCGGGTCTAAAGACAGACACTTAATGCTGATATAGCAATATTAATACCTACGCACATAGTCCAGCCGATAATAGATCTACTGTGAGTCCACAGAATGGGGCGTTGACGACCATGTTTCGCTTGCCCCGTGTGGTCGCTCGGTCTAGCGTTCCGTTTCATGGCGAGAGTCCGGATCTTGATAACGGTGGGCATCGCCGTTCCCGTCGTGAGCGTGCTGATCGGCCTGGTGACTGGCCCTGCGTCGGGCCAGCAGCATTGGCCCGGCTGGTTCGAGTTCTTACGCGCCCATCCGTGGCCATCCTTGATTGTCCTGACGGCCGTCGCGGTGGGCCTAGCGAGCATTGCGACCTTGACGCCAAAGAAGGAGATGGGCCTTCCTGAAGCTGCTGATGAGCTGGCCGCCGCGGTGGACCGCGACTGGAGCTACGAGGCGCAGTGGCGGAAGGTCTTCGATCCCTATCCGCTGCCCGTGAACTGGGTTCCGGCGGACCCGGACCTGGTCGTGCCCTGGCCGACGCTGGTCAGGCTTGCGGCGACCCGCCCAGGCGCGTCGGCGGCGGACGGCGCTGGCTGGGCTGCCGGTCCCGCGTCGCTGGCTGGCGGGGATAGTGACCTGGCCGACGTCCTCGTCGGCGTGCCCACGCGTCGGCTGGTGGTGCTCGGTGATAAGGGAGCAGGAAAGACGATCCTGCTCCTGCGCCTGGTCCTGGATTTGCTCCCCCGCCGCAAGCCCGGCGATCCTGTGCCCATCTTGCTGCCATTGGCGTCATGGAACCCAACCGAGGATGATCTGCAAACCTGGATGGTTAACTGGTTGATCACTGACCGGGCGGGCCTGGCCGGGCTGGCCAAAGCCGGGAAGCGGGTGAGCCTAGCACGGGCACTAGTTGAGGATGGGCGGATCTTTCCCGTGCTAGATGGGCTAGATGAGATCCCCGAGAAGGTGCGGGGCGCAGCCATCGCGAAGATTAATGACTGGATGAAGCCCGGCCAGGGTCTTATCCTGGCCGCTCGCACATCCGACTACCGCGCCGTGGTGCACCCATCCGATGGTGCCGAGGTGCTGCTAACGGGAGCCGCGGGAATCGAATTGCGTCCGCTGGCGATCGGCGTCGTAACCGGATATCTCAAGGATTCGGCTGGCGGAACGGGTGCCTCGGGCCGATGGGACTCGGTCATCGCAACGTTCACGGCCGAACATCCGCCGCCTGCCGCCAAGGTTCTGACCACGCCCCTCATGGCGGCTCTCGCCCGCGTTGCCTATAATCCACGGCCTGGAGAGGACATTGCGGCAATACCGCTACATCCCTCTGAGCTTCTTGATGCTACGCTGTTTCCAGATGGCAAGGCGATTGAAAACTATCTCTTCGACCACTTCATTCCAGCATCCTATCGGCGACATCCAGACCCGAAACATCCGTCGCGGCGTTATCGCTGGACGCGTGAACAAGCTGAACGCTGGCTGGTCTTCCTCGCCCAGAACCTGGAGACACGCCAGGCCGGCTCGACGGATATCGCATGGTGGAAGCTGCCGACCGCAGCGCCCAAGCGCCTGGTTGGCATTGCGCTTGGCGTCGTGGTGGGACTCGCTGTCGGACTGGGATATCCATTCGTGGGATTTGGGGTCGGCCTGACAGCGGGGATCATGGCGGGCCTGGCTGCCCGCCGGTGGCTCCAGATCAGAAAAGAAGGACTCGGTCCAGGAATGGCCGGCGGGCTAATCGGAGGAGTTATCGGCGGTGTCGTAATCTTGGTATTCCTCGGCCCCGGGTCAGCGGCGCTGCTTGCGAAGCTTCTATCAGGAGGACTAGCGATCGGGATCGCCATGTCAGTGATGGCTGGATTCATACCGGCCCTTCTCGGTGGATTTATAGGATCCATTACCGTAGCACTGTATGAAAACTATTCAGTCTTTGAGGGCGTAAGAAATACTGTAGGGTCCGGCTATCATATTATTAACGCGCTTAGTGCCTGCCTGCTGGCCGTTCTATTTGTCGAGCTAGTCGGAAGAAATGTTCCTGCACGAGGAATTCGCTGGTCACCAATATGGTTCGCCTGTGGCTTGATCTGCTCCATTGTCATGGGCTATGTCATCTGGAATCAGGTAGGCCCGGTGGCCGGTCTTACCGTCGGTCTAGCCGCCGCAGCCGCTAGCGGATTGGTCGCGGGAGTCGCCGAGTCGGTAGCGACCGACCTGGCAGGCGCGGCGAATCCACAGACGGTTCTTCGGCGCGACCGAACGACCTTCATCGCATCGTGGCTTGGCCTTGGAGTCGCGCTCGGAGTCGCGGTCGGGCTAGCGGATTCCCTGGCACTCGATCCTTCCGGCCATCCCTATGGATTTGAATACGGCACGAAACTGGGGCTAACGCAACTTGCGGCCACGGGACTAATATTTGGCTTCGTCCAGGCGACGTGGGGACCTTTCACCGTTGCCCGGTGGTACCTGGCAGCATCTCGTCGGCTGCCGTGGAGGCTTATGACGTTCCTGCACGATGCGCATGCCTACCGCGGTGTCTTGCGGCAGGTTGGCGCGGTCTACCAGTTCCGCCATGTTGAGTTGCAGCGACGGTTGGCTAGGCCGCTCGCCAAGGCCACATCAGGGATGGATTACTGTCCCTTCGACGTTGACTCGGACACCGAGGCTCTGAATCTGAGGACGGTATCTGTTCCTACACTCTACGGCACGCTCACGGCAAGGGTCAGCAAAGAGCGCCTTTCAGACACTGGGACGATGTACATTCATGGCGTCGGAGCGGACTGGACTACTTGGACCCCGATTATCCGAGCCACAGTGGAGCTCGGTCTACAAGCGCACGATCAGATCTTCATAGACCTGCCTGGTTTCGGCGATTCTGAAAATAGACTTAATGCAATCAAGATTGCCGACGTTGGGAGCGCCCTGCTCGACGTCGCCGCTTCGCTAGGCTACAGGACTGTCAGGATTGTCGGACATTCCATGGGAGGTTTCCTCACGCTTGACATGGCAAGTCGTTGTCCGGACCGGGTTAAATCCATTCACCTGGTCGCGAGTTCATATTTCTCAATCCTAGCCAGCATTCAGCATCCACTTAAGAGTCTTGCGCTATGTCCAGAAGTAGCCACGGTCTTCGGACTCCAATACTTGGTTTCTCGGGCCGGAGAAGCCGGATTGGTGGCCCTCAGACTCTTGTACAAGCTTGGAACATTCCGCCTTCTGCTGTTCCCGTTTGCCAGCCATCCATTTAAGCTGAGAGGATCAGTTGTCAAGGCACTATGTCGCCAGCAGAATCCGCAAGGAATGCTTCAGACTGCTGCTAGCGGCGCCGACTACGACGCCGATGAACAGTGGAGTAAAATCAAGTGCCCAATCATTGCCGTCTTCGGCGACAAGGATCGGCTGATTCCCCGAGTGGACATGATTCGACTGCTCAAATGCCAGCCGACGGCCAAGTGCAGGCTAATCGACGATAGCGGCCATTTGCTTCACGTGGAGCGACCTTTCGATGTAATAGAAGCACTTGAACTCTGGAGCTAATTGGTTCTCGACGAGGATATAGCGCCTAACGCGCTTAGCCTTCACCTCTCAACGGTCGGGCGCACCGGCCGACTTTGCAATCGGGTGATCCGCCGAATGCCACGAACTTGGCCAGTGATCTTGAGCATCGCACCCGGCTCACCGACGCGACAGAAACGTTCGATCTGGACGTCGACAACAATCAACTGATCGCCGCGTCTGAGTGTACATATCGGCGGTTCACGCAGGTCAAGTAGGTGACGACCCAGCTACGAGGCGTGACATGCGGCGGAGGGCTCCGGCATGCGCCAGCGCGGCAGCGCCGATCCTGAGTGGCCGTTTCGTCGGTTGTCGCTCATTGAGGATAGCCAGACCAGTTAGCTGAGGCGGCCTCGATGAGGCTATGGGCGGTCAACCCTGGGCCCGGGCTCAGCGTCAATGGTCATCGGGTCATGTGAGGATGATCGCCAACGAGACGACTCTGCCAGTGTGACTGCATATGCTCGGGATGTCGCACACGGAGGCCGGCGGGAATCGCGCCCTGCGGCTTGGTCGGCCTCGCGAGGTGAACGAGTTCTACGTGCCGGGAAGTCTGCAACGCATCCGTCAGGAGATGTCGGTCGAACCTACGCCACGTAACAAATGGCTCACGCTGACGGTACGGATCACCGCCTACGACAGCGGCATGATCCAGGTAGATGGTGTTCCGATCAATGTGGCACCGCGCTACGACGGCGGGCACGGCTGGCTGGGTGCCGCAGAGATGGTTATCGTTACCATGAGCGAGTTCCGTCGCCAGACGGAAAAGCGGCAAAGGGAACGCAGCGAAGCAGCCGGCTCCGAATGACGCTGCCGCCCGCCACTAGGGCGTGTCCTGTAGATCTCTGGCTTTCATTCGGCTTGGATTCGGCCATGGATGATGACCGGCTGAATCGCATGATCTGAGTGATGCGGAAGTGGGCGCGGCTGGAGCCGTTGCTGCCCGCTCATCCGCGTCAGGGGCACCGTTGGAATGATCACCGGCTGGTGTTCAACGCAGGTGTTCCACCCGGTCCGCACGCGGTGCCCGTGGCAGGATCTGCCGGAGCGGTTCGGGAACTGGAAGACCGTTTATAACCGGCATCGCCGCTGGTCCGGGGACGGCACGTGGGACAAGATCCCGGACGCTCTGCGGGCGGGCTGCGACGGGGCCGAGGGCAGGGCGTGGACGGTGGCGGCGGACGCGACGGTGGTCCGGGCGCACCGGCACGCCGCCGGGGCGCGGCACGAGCCGCCGTAGGACATCGAACCGGAGCGGCTGGCGGTAGCGCAGCTGAGCGTCCCGGTGCGCACAGGGGCTGAGCCGAATGACAAGAACCGGCCGGGGTCGGGCGCGAGCCAGGGCAAGCCTGCGGAGCGGGAGGCGCTGGGCCGGTCCCGGGGCGGGCTGACCACCAAGGTCCACCTGCTCGCCGACTCGCGCTGCCGCCCGCTGGCCCGGGTGACCAGCGCCGGGCAGCGCCACGACTCGCTTCCCTTCATCCCGCTCACTGGGCAGACATCGGCATTGTTACAACCATCACCTTGATCATGCTCGTAATCGCCATCGTCGGCATCTGGCGGCGGCACGTCCGGGGATATTCGGACGTGCCGTCACTCTGCGGACAGGGGCGAGATCCTTCCAAGTGGGCGGGGCGCAAAGCCGCGCCTCGGCGCGCTCTCGGGTGCTGGCGCGTCAAGGGCGGTTCAACTTCTGTCCGCTCACGATCGTGGCTGTGTCGGCTGGCTCTCGCATCATCGGGTACATCAGCGGCCCGTCGGGCAGGCGGATCGGCCTGCCGTGGTCGGCGTAGCCGCGGCGCAGGTAGATGCCGCGGGTGCGCAGGTCTGCGGCTTCGAGGTAGGCGGGCGTGCCTGTGTGGTCGAGTATCTGGTGGTAGGCGTCCAGCAGGGTGGTGCCGGCTCCCTGGCCCTGGCGGCCTGGCCGGACGGCGAGGAGCGCCAGGTGGTGGTGCGGGATCCCGGCGGGGTGGTGCCGGTCGAGCGCGGCGTCGAAGGCGAGGAACCGGCCGGTCCAGGGACTGGTCGCGGCGCGCAGCCGGGTGCCGTAACCGGGGGGCGGGCCTGCCGGGTGCTCGCCGGCGGGTATCCACAGCGCGGCGGCGGCGCGGTCGGTGGTGGTGTGCACGGTGCCATGGGCCAGGGCGTGCTCGACGTAGAGCCGGAAGTACCCGGGGAAGATCCGCCGGCGGGCGGCCGGGTCGGGGATGAGCCACCGGGAGGGCGGCAGGTCGTGGAAGGCGTCGGCGATGACCTGGCTGAGCGTGTCCAGGTCCGCCTCGTCCGCGCAGACCACCCGTGCAGCCAGGTTGCTGGCAGGCGGCGTGTGGCACATCACTGCGGTGGCTCTTGGCTGGCGGGGGTGAGCTGGCCGGTCACGGCGTGCGCACCGAGCCCGATCGCGGCGTACACGGCCGGGCGGCGGATCTTCAGGACCAGCCCCCAGCCCAGGCCGATCACCGCTGCGACGGCGTAGCCGGCCGGCAGCGCCCGGGCAGCCGCGCTACCGGGCGGGACGCCGAGCAGGGTGGCGTAGTGCTCGATGGCGAGCACGATTATGCCGGCCAGGAGGACGGCGGCCAGGGCGGGTGCTATCAGGCGCCGCCAGAGGTTTTCGTCGTGCGGGTGGCGGGCGAAGTACGCGATCACCGCCCCGGCGGTCAGGGTGAGCAGCAGGATGATCCCGAAGCCTCCGGTGGTGCCGAGCCAGAAGAAGAGCCTGGTCATAGGGTCCTGGCGGCTCGCGGCGTAGGCCGCGATGACGGCCAGGCCGGTCGCGCTCTGGATCAGGGATGCGGTCTTGGGGATGTTGTTGGCCCCGGTCCGGCCCAGCGCGGCGGGCAGCACGTTCTCCCTGCCGAGGGCGAACATGTACCGCCAGACCACGTTGTGGAACGCCAGCGCGGCGGCGAATAGCGAGGTCAGGAAGAGCAGCTGGGCTACCTGTCCCAGGGCACCGCCGCCGAGTCCGAACAGCAGGCCCGGGCCCTGCTGGGCGGCGGCCGTCACGACGTGGCGGTCGCCGTTGTGCACGGCCATGGCCCAGCAGGCTCCGGCGTAGACGATGGCGATCATGCCGAGCGCGGCGTAGGTGGCGACCGGGATCGTCCGCCGTGGGTGGCGGGCCTCTTCGGCGAGCACGGGCGCTTGCTCGAAGCCGACGAAGCCGAGCACGGCGACCACGGCCAGCACGCCGAACGCGCCGAACCCGCCGGAAGTCAGTCCGGTCGGCGAGAGCGTGGCGAAGCTGAGCCGCCCGCCGGCCGGCGCGGCGAGGCCGGCGATCGTCTCGGCGAGAATCACCGTGACCTCGGCTGTGAGCAGCACGCCGAGCACCCACCCGGTGATGTCCACCCGCAGGAGGCCGAGCACCGTGATCACCGCCCACGCGGCCAGTGCCCATGCCCACCACGGCGCATGCACGCCCAGGTGCGCGGCGGCCTCGCCGGCGGCGGCCGGGCCCAGAGCTCCGTACAGCCCGACCTGCAGGCACGTGTAGGCAACCAGCGCGACCAGGGTGGCGGCGACCCCAGCCGGGCGGCCGAGGCCGCGGGCGACGAACGCATAGCAGGCTCCCGAGTTGGTGATGTACCGCGTCATCGCGACATACCCGGCCGCGAAGATCGCCAGGATCGCGGCCACGACCAGGAACGCGGCCGGGATCGCGGTCAGTCCCGTGGTCTGGTAGGCGGTCGGGATCACCCCGGCCGCGACCGTGAGCGGGGCGACGCCGGCCAGGACGAAGAACAGCACGGCGGGGGCGCCGAGCCGGTCCCTGGCCAGGGCCCTTGACATGGTGCCCGGCCGGGATCTCGTTAATTGTGTTCTGGACATGGGTGTCTCCTGACTGCTAGCGAGGTCGTTCGGGACGGATGCTCATACGCGGTGGGCGAGCAGGGCGCTGTCCACGGCGGCCTGGGTCTGCGCGATCAGCTCCCGCAGGCCAGGTGGCAGCTGCTCCAGGGCCATGTCAAGGCGGCGCCGGGAGTCCGGCAGGCCGTAGGGCAGCAGGCGCTGGCCCAGTCCGCTTCCGACGGCCAGCCCGGCCAGGATCGTGGCATGGGCGGACGCTGCTCCCGCGGCCCCCAGGGCCGACCGGGCGCGGCCCAGCGGCGCGAACGCGCAATCCGGGTCGGCCGGCACCCACCGCCCGCCGTGCCGGGGACGGCCCAGCCGGGTCTGCCTGAGGTACCCGGCGCGTTCAAGCCGGACGGCTACATCGGCCGCTGCGGTGCGGGCCAGGAACGCCAGCCAGTCCCGCACCGGGTGCAGCTCGCGTTCGCTGGCGATGAGGCCAAGAACGCAGCACCCCAGCTCGTCGCGCGGCTGTCCTGGGTCACCTGTCACCACCCAGCCGTGCGTAAGGCGGAGCATGTCCAGCAGCATCAGCTCGGCAAGCAGCCCGCCCGCCAGTCCCAGGCCGACCGCCCGTGGTTGCAGGAACGGCCGGCCGGTCACGTCGTCGTGCGCCATCAGGTACAGGTCGTCCGCGATCAGCCCGGTACCACTCAGCCGCGCCACGACAGTCCTCCCCGCGATGAATCCGCAGGACCGCCCGCACTGTCCGGCCGGGCAGCACGGCCGTTCACCGCCGGTCCGGATTCCGTGACGGACTGCTCCCGGCCGCGGTCCGGGTTCCTCGCGGCGCGACCGGCACGGGACCCGGGCAGGTCCAGCCGCGCCCAGACGATCCACCCGCTCTGGGCATCGCCGTCCACGCCGAAGTCAGCTGCAAGCAGGCCCACGATGTCCAGGCCATGCGGCCGCCCGTCGTGCTGATCACGCTGGACCCATGAGCCGCCCTGGTCGCGTACCTCGACGCGGACGTACTCGCCCGGGACGGCCTTCAGCTGCACCGAGAAAGTCCCGCCCGCCTCACCGCTGGCCGAGTGCAGGACTGAATTCGACGCAAGCTCAGAGACGCACAAAACCGCGTCATCGGCGACCGGCTAGCCGTCCAGCGACCGGCCCACGAAATTGCGTGCCCGGCGCACCTGATCAGCGGACGCACGGAAGTCGGCCGTCACCGCCAGTGCCCGCTGTGCCGGCGCCATGAGGGCCGGCGATCCGCCTTCCCCAGCAGCGGCGGAAGTTCCAGGCGCGCTCGTGATGGCCGTTCCGCCGTGATCGCTCATGAGATCACGTCCGCGCTGCCTTGCAGAACGACCTTCCGGCCAACTCCGGCATAGGCCCAGCGGGTGCCGCCTCCATCATGCACTGTGCTGGTCGCGGATGAGCTTCCGCAGCTCGGCGGCGTTCGCGGCGTCCACGGCCTGTCCGCTGACGATGTGCGTTGCCCGGAAGCGGCCGCTGTCCCAGGTGATCCGGTAGGCGTCGCCCCATCCGCGGCGCAGATCTGCCAGTTCCAGTGCGAGATCTAAGCCCTTCACCGAAGGTCCGCCCATCTGAATGTCCATCGGACCTGGCAGCTGACATAGCGGCCCGCGGTCGGAGGCGCCATGATCATGCGCTGCGATAGGCGCGATTCCGGATTGCGGCCTGCAGCTCCTCGCCCAGTGTGAGGTTTGTGAGCTGGCGGGATGGGGATGCATGCCATCATCGTAGTCAACTTGTTCATGCCCGGTCATGCCCGAGCACTCCTGTACCAGGACAG
>Ga0209517_10006000_pt1 | contig 15208 bp, 11 predicted proteins | sample PeaSoiMetSII2010_FD_187695 | JGI IMG/M metagenome (GOLD analysis project Ga0209517, IMG submission 187695) | Peat soil microbial communities from Weissenstadt, Germany - SII-2010 (SPAdes) (version 2) | ecosystem: Environmental > Terrestrial > Soil > Wetlands > Peat | place: Germany... | reverse complement strand
CGCCCCAGCCCTTCTCGTTCCTGTCCGCCGGGATCGCGCAGCCGCAGATTCCCTGCCACATCACGGAGACGACGCCGGCGGTTCATGCGCTGATCCGCGAAAACCTGCATCGGGCGCCACTCTATTCCGGCCAGATCGAGGGTGTGGGGCCGCGCTATTGCCCCTCGATCGAGGACAAGGTGGTCCGGTTCCCCGCCCGCGACCGGCACCAGATTTTCCTGGAGCCGGAGGGCCTCGACGATTCCACGGTCTACCCCAATGGCATCTCGACCTCGCTGCCGCAGGACGTCCAGAAGGCTCTGGTCGCGAGCATTCCCGGCCTCGAGCATGCCCGCATGGTCCGGCCGGGCTACGCCATCGAATATGACTTTGTCGATCCCCGCGAGCTGCGCCCGAGCCTGGAAACCAAGCGGGTGCCGGGCCTGTATTTCGCGGGCCAGATCAACGGCACCACCGGATACGAGGAAGCGGCGGCGCAGGGCCTGGTCGCAGGCCTCAACGCCGCCTTGACAGCCGGGGGCGGGGAGCCCGTGACCTTCGATCGCGCCAGCTCCTATATCGGCGTGCTCGTCGACGACCTCGTGACCCGTGGCACCACCGAGCCCTACCGCATGTTCACCTCCCGGGCTGAATATCGCCTGGTGCTCCGGGCCGACAACGCCGATCAGCGGCTGACGCCCACGGGCATCCGGGTCGGCTGCATCAGCGCTGACCGGGCGGCGGCATTCGGAGCCAAATCCGAGGCGCTGGCTGCCGCCCGGGCGCTGGTGCAGGGCCTTGCCCTCAGTCCATCCGCGCTCCGTGATCGCGGCATCGCCGTCAATGCGGACGGAGTGCCGCGAACCGCGGCCGAGCTCCTGGCCTATCCCGCGGTCGATCTGCCGCGGCTCTCGGCCGTTTGGCCCGAGCTCGCAGCCGTTTCTCCAGATATCGCGGAGCAGCTGGAGATCGACGCGCGTTACGCCGGTTACCTTGAGCGGCAAGAGGCCGATATCCGCGCCTTCCGGAAGGACGAGGCTCTGGAGCTGCCGGCCGACCTCGACTACGACACCGTCGGTAGCCTCTCCACCGAAATTCGGTCGAAGCTGCAAGGCACCAAGCCCGCCACGCTTGGCGCCGCCGCGCGCATCTCCGGCGTCACGCCCGCGGCGCTGATCGCCCTCTTGAAGCACGTCCGCCGACGGGAGAGCCGCAACGCGGCATGACCGTGCGTCCTTCGGCTCGTGCGCTCCGTGCACGGCCCAGGAGGAAGAGCCGTGTGGATGACCACAGAACATACTTCATCCTGAGCCGCGCCCAAAAGGCGCGAGTCGAAGGACGCACCAATGTCGATCCTGACGCCCGACGCATTCGCAGAGACTCTCAACGTTTCACGTGAAACGCTGGACCGGCTGCGCGCCTACGTGGATCTGCTTGCGAGTTGGAACCCACGGATCAATCTCGTGAGTGCGGCCAGCCTTGTCGACGTCTGGCGCCGACACATCCTCGACAGCGGGCAGCTGATCCGCCACATCGATCCCAGCTCGCGCGTTCTGGTCGACCTCGGGAGCGGGGCGGGATTGCCGGCCTTGATCCTCGGCATCCTCGGCGTGCCCGAGGTGCACCTGATCGAAGTGGATCAGCGGAAGGCTGCGTTTCTGCGCGAGGCAGCCCGAGTCACCAAGACGTCCGCCACCGTGCATGCCACGCGCATCGAGTCGGTAACGCCCTTTGCGGCGGACGTAGTAACGGCCCGAGCGCTCGCGCCGCTGGCACAACTGTTGGAGCGAGCTGTGCCTTTCATCGCGGCGACCACGATCTGCCTCTTCCTGAAGGGGCGCGGCCTCCACGATGAATTGACTGCGGCACAGGAGAAATGGATAATGCAGACACAAATCCTGGCCAGTCTGGCCGATCCGACCGGCCATATATTGAGAGTGGAGGGGCTCCGTGCTCATCGACCTCCCTCGGGACGCTCCGACGGGCGAGCCTGCTGAGGCGCCACAGCCTCCGCGGCAACCGCGAATCCTGGCGATCGCCAACCAGAAGGGCGGCGTCGGCAAAACCACCACCGCGATCAACCTCGCCACGGCGCTGGCGGCCGTACACAAGCGAGTCCTGGTGATCGATTTCGACCCGCAGGGCAATGCCAGCACCGGTCTCGGCATCCCCCGCCAAGCCCGCACCGTCACCAGCTACAATGTTCTCCGGGCGGAGCGGTCCCTGGCCGAGGCCACGGTGCCGACGCTCGTTCCCGATTTGTTCATCGTGCCAGCCTCGGTCGATCTCTCCGGCGCCGAGGTCGAGCTGGTGGAGATGGAGCGCCGGGAATTCCGGCTGCGGGACGCGCTCTCGGGAGCGTCGCTCGATTACGACTACGTGCTCATCGACTGCCCGCCGTCGCTGGGCCTCCTGACCCTCAACGCGCTCGTGGCCGCCGATGCGGTGCTCGTGCCCCTGCAGTGCGAGTTCTATGCGCTCGAGGGCTTGAGCCACCTCATCCGCACGATCGAGCGCGTGAAGCGCCACCTCAATCCTGGCCTTGAGATCCAAGGCATCGTGCTCACCATGTTCGACAAGCGGAACAACCTCAGCGACCTCGTCGCCGCCGACGTCCGCGGCCATCTCGGCGTCAAGGTCTACGACACCGTAATCCCCCGCAATGTCCGGGTGTCGGAGGCGCCCTCCCACGGCAAGCCGGTGCTGCTCTACGACCTCCGCTGTCCCGGCGCTCAAGCCTATGTGCACCTCGCGGGCGAGGTGCTACGCCGCGAGCATCGGCTCACCGCATGATCGAGGACGCCAGACGACGCGGTCTCGGCCGCGGGCTCTCGGCGCTGCTCGGCGAGGAAGACGCCGCGCCCGAGGCGGTGCCGCGCACCATGCGCATCGACCTGCTGCGCCCCGGCCGGTACCAGCCGCGCCACCAGTTCGATACCGCGGGCCTCGAAGCGCTCGCGCAGTCCATCCGGGAGAAGGGCGTGCTGCAGCCGCTGCTGGTGCGTCGGCATCCCACGTTAGCCGACAATTTCGAGATCGTCGCGGGCGAGCGGCGCTGGCGCGCGGCACAGTTGGCCCAGCTGCATGAAGTTCCCGTCGTGCTCCGCGAGATCGACGACCGCGAAGCGCTGGAGATCGCGCTGGTCGAGAATCTGCAGCGGCAGGATCTCTCCGCGCTCGAGGAGGCGCAGGCTTATCAGCGCCTGCTCGACGAGTTCAGCCATACCCAAGAGGCCGTGGCGCAAGCCGTTGGCAAGAGCCGCAGCCACGTCGCCAACACCATCCGGCTCCTGGATTTGCCGGCGGCGGTGAAGCAGATGCTGGACGAGGGCACGCTCACCGCGGGCCATGCCCGCGCGCTGCTCGGCGCCAGCGATCCGCTCGCCCTCGGGGAGGAGATCGTCCGCCGCGGCCTCAACGTGCGTCAGGCCGAGCGCCTTGCAACGCGATCGAAGACGAAGCCGAGCCAAAGGACGCCACGCGAGAAAGATGCCGACACCCGCGCCGTCGAGCACGAGCTGACGCTCGCCCTCGGCACGCCGGTCCGGATCGACGTCGCTCGCAATGGCCGCGCGGGCACTCTCAGCATCTCCTACCAGAGCCTCGACCAGCTCGACGAGCTCATCCGCCGCCTGAAGCGAGTGCCGACCGCGATGCCGTGAGCGCGTTCCTACCCGAATGCCCTCATCTTGAGCAAGCGACCACAGGGAGCGCGTCGAAGGACGCACAGTGGGAACCGGCGTTCGCCTCTATCGCCGCTTCGGCTGCGCGCCGCGGGCGAGGCGGAGGAGGGCGTCGCTGCAGAGGGTACGGTCGGGGAAGCCCGTGCGTTTGCATTGTTGCTCGGCCTCGAGCAGCACGGCGAGCGCGGCGGCGGCCCTACGCAGCGGCCACTGGCGGAGCTCGCCCAAGAAGCGATCCTGGTGTTTGAAGAAGACGGGTGGGCGCAGCGACTGCAGCGCCGCATCGGCCGACATGCCGGCAGCGATCTTCGAGCCCGCGAGATGCAGCTTCTCGAAATGCCGCATCGCCGCCTTGATAATCCCGACGGCGCTCTCGCCCTCCTGGAACGCGCGCTGCAGCGCGCGCTCCAACGCGGCCGCGTCGCCCTCGGCGGCGGCAAAGATCGCGTCGTCGACGCTGAGCGCCGCGCTGTCGCCGACGCAGGCGATCGCATCCTCAAGACCGATGCGGCCCCCGTCGCCCGCATAGAGCGCGAGCTTCTCGAGCTCGGCGCGGCTCAACCCGCGATCCCCGCCGAGGCGGGATACCAGGTACTCCCGCGCGTCGGCGGCGGCCGCGACCTTGTGGCTCGTCAGCACCGAGGTCACGAGCGCCGCGAGCTCACCGGCGCCATCGGCGTAGCAAGGCACGGCGATCGCGTTCTTCGCGCTCTCGAAGGCGCGGCGGAGCGCCGAGCGTCCGGCGAGGTCGCCGGCTTCCGCGATTGCGACGCTATCGCCCGGCGGCGGCGCATCCAGCAGGCTCGCGAACAGCGCGCCCAGTGAGTCGCCGGCGTCCTTGACGCGCACGAGGCGCCGGCCGCCGGTGAAACTCAGCGCCGCCATTTCATCGTTGAGCCGCGCGGGATCGGAGACGAGCGCCGATCCCGGCAAGGTCATCACGCGAAACGGGTCATCGATGTCAGTCGCCACCGACTTGGCGAAGCTCTCCGCGCGCTCGCGCACGAGGCCGCCGTCGGGCCCATAGACCAGGATGGCGCGCAGCTTGGGATCGGGCTTGCCGATGTAGCCGGAGACGAAGCCCTGGATGCGCGCGCCCGTGAGCTTCACGACGCGGCGGGCGCGGCGCGGTGCTTGCTCACGTAGAGCTCGAGCCGCATCAGGATGTCGTCGCCGATGTCGTGCACGGTGCGCTCCTCGGCGCTGTGCTGGGCGACCACCGTGGCGTAATTGTCGTTGAGGATGTCAAAGGAGCTGACGGAGTGGGTGGTGCCCTGCAGCAGCGCCGGCTTGTCGGCGGCCTTCGCATCCTTGAGGGTGAACTTCGCGGTCATAGTGATCTGGCTGCGCGAGGCGGTGCCGTCCGGCCGCAGGCCGATATCCTGGCGCTCGGCCGAGAGCTCGACGTCGAGGGTGTAACGCGTGTCCACACGCGCGCCGCGCGGATTGAGCCCATCGCGCAGCGTGATCGCTAGCAGCTGCCCCTGCCGGTCGGAAATGGTGTTGACCCTGATGGACGCGAGGTCCGCGTCGAAGCCGCTCTGGCTGTGATGGGCATAGAGCGGGTGGAACCCGCAACCCGCGAGGGTTAGCGCCACGCCCAGCAGCAACCCACGCTTACACCACCACATTGACGATCCGACTAGCCGCTTCGTATCCAGTCACGTTCAGTACCGAGCATAAAAGAAATTCAATTGATTAGCTGCCCGCCCATCCCATCGTCCATCCCGTAGTTGTCGCCCGTATCATCGCATTTGGGTCCAAAGGTGGGTCCAAATTCCGCAATGCGCGGCCAGCGGGGTATAGCAATCTCACTGCAGTTTGGCCACCCTCTGCGATCGGGTGGGCGCGCAAAGTGTTCTGCGCCCATCATCGCTCATTGTATCTCGACGAACCAGTGCAATGGCGCGGAACCGCACCGCGGTCTCAGCCGGAAAATTAGGAAGATGGAATAAAAGGGAAGTCGTCCTTATCGGCAACTCTCCCTTGACGAGGCTCAAAGGACATCCTGAACTGGCCGCCGATCCTGGCGGTTTGCCCTTCTACTCTCACGAAGGCGATTTGAGCCACTCTCATGCCCGGGTATAAGGCAATCGGAATTTGGCCCATGTTGGCCAATTCGAGAGTTGCGATGCCCTGATATCGGGGCTCAATGAATGTGGCTGTCGCGATGCTCAAGCCCTCTCGTGCCCATGTTGAGCGCGCGGTGACAGAACCATGGAGATCATCTGGCAACTGCAGCCACTCCAGGGTGGGGACCAACGCCAGCGAGCCCGGATGCACTAGAAACTTACTATGGAAGGGTATTTCGTAACGTTCATGCTTTTGCTGACGACCCAGCTCCGCCTCGTGGCTCTTGCGACTAGATGCCGATCTTTTGGCCGCCACGGGATCGACATGTGATGATCCCCGCGCGCGGACCATCAACACAACGTTTCCTATACGCAGATCGATGCTGGCTGATCCAATTTGGGCCTTTGATAGCAACGGCGATACGACGAGGTTCCCTTCGCGAAGCCGACGGATCAACTCGCCGCGTCCTAGCATTGTCATCACGTAACCCCGGCGATGAGTGTGTAATTAATCGCACGTTGCTGCAGCAGGGCGTGGTCGCAAAGCCGGTTCGTCGTTAAGAAATCCAAAGTGACAGCGCCTGCTAAATGTTGACGACCTATCCAGTACACCCATCCCGCATAGAGAGTTTGAGAGATACGGACATCTGTTAGTTGGGGTGTTCCATCCTGATCGATGTCCGCAAGGATTGGGGGCAGTCCTCGCGTGAGCCGTTCAATCAATTTCACCAAGCCAGCCGGATTGATTGGTGCGTATCCGAGCGAGCCATGCGGCGCAAATATCTTCTGGACGCCAGCCACGGCACGCCGAAGGTCTGCGTCGTCAAAGAACCTTGACCACTGGTCATAGGTATCATCCAACAAGAATCTAAGCATTTCGGTCTCGGCAATATGGAAGGCGCCATCAGCGGCGCTTGTTATGGGTACGTCCCAACCGGTGACCCGCATGATTTGCACGAGCATCTTATGTCGTATAGCAAACGGCGGATGAGTAGGTTGTGCCGTCTTGATAGTATAGGGGCTTGGGTGGAGAGGCTGGAGATAGGCTCGATGAGCAGCGAAGAATGCAGGCCCAAATAAGAGCACGCCGAACAGATCGCAGATCAGCTCTATGAGCCAGAGTTCTCTGTTTTCTTTGGTAAAGACGAATGGCCGCCCGTTCTGTGCGGCGTAAGCTGCCAATTCATTTTTAACATCTTGATGAGCGGCTGTAGAATTTAGCCATGCGTTCATCAACGCAAGGTCCTTGAGCGGGCTAGCGGCGACTAGCGCGGCAAGGACTTCACCCTGAAGAATGCCGCCGGCTATCGTCGTAAAGAGGGCAGTATGACCGACCTCGTGCCCAAACAGCGTGTGCAGGAGGACGTGATGTTTGAGCGATCTCGGGAAGGCGACCACGAGGAAACGTCGCCGGCTGCTCGCAACGGGCACCTGCGCCTCGTAGTAAATTCGATACCCTTGACCCTCGGAAACCACATGGATGATGGGATCAAGGAGATCACCCTTTAAATCTTTCTCGGCCAAAAGTGTCTTGGCAATTCGACGAAGCTCATCAGCAAAGGGCCAGGAGAATTCCCCGAGCCTCGAACGCTCAATGAGCGAAACGAATGTGGCTACGTATGAAAGTTGGCTGAGGTAGGTGTATATCTTTGCAGCATCAGTGGCCGCTATGCGCGATATTTCTGCATCGATGTCGGTGAGGCGCGCCTCACATTCGTGGTAATAGTCTACGCTCTGTTCCGGGCCATAGTCATGACGGAGCGTTTCATCTAGCGCGCGCCTAACGTTGTCGAACTCCTCTTTGAGGAATTCGAGCGGGGTCATTTCGGTTTAAGCAAGCTGCAGGTGCTGCACCACTTCCGAAAAGAACCGCTTTACCTTTTTCTTTTCTGCGTCCGATGGTGCCCCAAACTCGGGATATGCAATTCGCTTGAGGACGTTCTCTATTACAGCAATTGCCTCGTCCTTAGGTTGACCAGCGAAGGTGGTCACAACGGCTTGCTCCAAAACATCACGGACTACGCTCACGTACTGTTCTAGAGGCGGAACGAGGGAGAGCGTTTCCGCTGCGGGATAATAGCTAGCTGCAGGCTCCAAGCCGAAGAATGCATTTCCGCGGTAGGCCTCGAGTAGGCGATAGACATTATTCAACACGACAGCATTGGCAGGTGCGCTTGCTGGGTCGTCGAGGCATTCCTTAGCGGTACTCGCGAGCAGCCGAGCCGCAGTCCGTGCGTCATTGCGTCCTTGTGCGGCCATGATTGGCATCTCGTCCTCCGATCTAGAGTTTTGCCCAACGAACACTAACGTCGCCCGGTGATGGTGATAGTATCAGGGTAGTTCTTGCTGGCGCGTTATGGGAGCGTCTTCGATCCAAGTCGGCACCCATCCGCAGTCCCCGCCACATGAGCAAGATCACACGGAATGGTTGGTTTGTCAATGCGAAGCACCAGATATAGATCTGCTCTTCTGCTCTCTCATCCCCTACCAACAATTTTAGCCGAAACGTACAGCACAAAACAAGAACGCCGTTGGATCTCCGGCGCCTTTTTCACATTCATATAGTTTTACCCAATCCGCCCCGTCATGGCCGAAACTCGTCCCAGCGGGCTTCCTGTTGTTGCTGATGCAGAAGCATTGGTGGTTCAGGAAATCGCCCAAATCGGCGAGAGGGGTCGATTTCACATTTTGCCGCGATGGGCGAAGCGCGTCGGATGGTTGCCGGTACCGGCCACGAGCGACGTGGAGGCGCTCATGATTTTTGTAGAACCAGGACTGCTGTCGCTGAGAAGCTGGAAACCTGATGGCCCTCGGATTGCGGCGCGCTACATCGAATTGGCGCAACTTGGGGCAGATACCGATCTTGATGCGCTGCGCTTGATCCAGGACCGCTACGGCAAATTGTCCATCCCAAAGGAGCGGCGCCCTCACCTTGGGGATGCGGCCCTCCAACATCTCGGTCTTCCAACCACGCGCGACGCGACTTCCAACGTTTACGTTGCGATCTATCCGAAACGGATAGACCTGCTTAGCCCCAATTACCGGAACGCCAAACACGTGGCAGGGCATCCCGCACTCGATGATTTGCCGTGAACCCAACCATCACAGGCCAGACACTTGAGGCGCGCTGCCGCGTCCGATGCGAAGCTGACAGGGATGAACGCGCGCAGAAGAGAGGGCTGATCCGTCTGCTCTGCTCGGCCCACAGTCAACACGTGATCGCCGAGCCGGCCACAGCGCTTGCATCGGAGCTTCCCCTCCAGGTCCACGAGGCGCGTGCTCGGCGGTCGTCCGCGCACTATCGCGGACAGTTTGAGCATGCGCTTACGATTGCAGTGGAAGTACGCGGCCTCGATCCGGTGCCAGGCACAAAGATCTTCGAGCCGGATCGCGTAACGAGGGGCAGCCCAGTATCTTGACCGCGCGCGGCTTGACCGCAGCGTGAGGGTCGACGAAAAGGATATTTGGCGCGTCGCCAAATTCATCTCTGAGCGGCACACTCATGCCCCTCCAGGACAGGGAGCCGGTGATGAGCAGCTTTGCCAACCTTTTCCAGCCTCTCGACATCAAGAAGCTGCGCATCAGGAACCGCTTCCTCAGCACCAGCCATTCGCCCGGCTATGCGACTGGCGGCGTGATCACCCAGCGCTACATCCGCTACCAGGCGGAGAAGGCGAAAGGCGGGGTCGGCCTCGCGCAGTTCGGCGGCGCCACCGCCGTGTCGCCCGAGAACTCCTGCTATTACGGCCAGATCGATGGCTCGACCGATGCCGTAGTGCCGCAGTACCGGCACATGGCCGCGGCGATCCACCAGCATGGCGCGGCCTGTACCGTGCAGCTTACCCATGGCGGGCGGCGCGAGCGCTGGGACATCCACAACTGGCTGCCGACCTTCTCTCCGTCCTGCTTGCGCGAGGTCATCCATGGCTCCTTCCCGGCGGTCATGGAAGGTCACGACATCCGCCGGATCTGCGGCGACTTCGCAGCAGCGACACGGCGTGCGTGCGAGGGTGATCTCGACGGCGTCGAGATCTCCTGTCAGGCGGGAACGCTGATCGAGCAGTTCTGGTCGCCAGCGATGAACAAGCGAACCGACAGCTACGGCGGATCGCTCGCGAACCGCATGCGCTTCGGCCTCGAAGTGCTAGAGACGGTGCGCAAGGCAGTCGGCGACGATTACATGGTCGGCATCCGTATGCCGGGCGACGAGATGCTGAAGGATGGCCTTAGCCAGGAGGACTGCATCACGATCGCCCGTGCCTATGCCGGCAGTGGGCTCATTGACTTCATCAGCGTTGTCGGCGCCCAGGCGTCCGATCTCAAGGGCGAGGCGTGGATCTGGCCGACGATGTGGGTCCCGTCCGCTGCCTACCTCGGTCTCGCCCGCGCGATCAAGCAAGAGGTCGGCGTTGCGGTGTTCCACGCGACGCGCATCGTCGATGCGGCAACCGCCGAGTTTGCGATCCGGGAGAAGTACATCGATATGGTCGGCATGACGCGCGCGATGCTGGCCGATCCGCACTACGTGTCCAAGCTATCGCGGGGCAAGGAGGCGGAGATCCGCCCCTGCGTCGGCGCCGGCTACTGTGTCGACCGCGTCATCAAGGGGCTCGACGCGCAGTGCATGCACAATGTCGCGACCGGGCGCGAGGAGACACTGCCGCATGTCATCGAGCAGAGCCCCGACCCGAAGCTGAAGGTTGTGGTCGTCGGCGGCGGACCGGGCGGGCTTGAAGCGGCCCGCGTCGCGGCACGGCGCGGCCATGAAGTCGTGCTATTCGAGGCGGCGGGACAGCTCGGCGGACAGGTCCTCCTCGCCGCGCGGGCGACATGGAGGCACGAGCTGATCGGCTTTGTCCGCTGGCTCGGCGAAGAGCTGGAGCGGCTTGGCGTCGATGTTCAGCTCAATCGCCTCGCGGAGGTCGAGGACATCCTGACCGAAGCACCCGATGTCGTGGTCCTCGCGACGGGCGGCCTGCCGAACGTAGGCCATTTCGAGGGGAACGAACTTGCGACGACAAGCTGGGACATTCTGGCGGGCACCGTCGAAGTCGGGAAGGATGTCCTCGTCCATGATGAGAATGGTGGGGCGGCGGCCCTGTCCTGCGCTGAGTTCGTCGCTACGCGCGGCGCCAAGGTGACGATCGTAACGCCCGACGGCGCTATTGGCGTCGAGCTTGGCGGCACTAATCTCGGCGCCCACATGAACGAGCTCTACCGCTATGGCGTCGCGATCCGGCCGGACACCCGGCTGCTTGGGGCACGGCGCGCCGCTAATCGGCTCGTCGCGATCCTGAGCAACACCTACCGTGAAGATGTGGAAGAGCTGGAGGTCGACCAGATTATCGGAGACAACGCGACGCTGCCCAATGACGAGCTCTACCTCGCTCTGAAGCCGCTCTCGCGCAACCTCGGAGAAATCGACCTTGCCGCCATGGCGGAGGCAAAGCCGCAGCGCATCGTCACCAATCCCGAAGGCACATTTGCGCTCTATCGCATCGGAGATGCCTGGGCTGCGCGCAACATCCACGCAGCCGCGCTGGACGCGATGCGGGTCTGCGTCAATCTTTGAGCGAGCGGCGCTAGATGAATGGTCTGCTGATACGGGTCGGTGCAGACCTAAGCGCGGGTGGCGGTATCGTGGAACGGTCCTGTCGATGGAGAGACGCTCGATTTTGCTTACGTGGCTATCTCCGCACCATGCGTCCCGTGATGCCCACACGAAGAGTTTCGCGTCACCGCAGGATGAGCACCCGAGGTGCTCCCCGGTGATCGCACGGCAATCGTGCAATGCTCGGCTTACAAGTCAACACGACAGGTGATCGGCGCCGGCAGGAGAAGTTTCCTCGTAGGGCAGGCCCCTGCGTTCGTAGGTCTGTGGCGGCTACAAGATGAGCGCAAGGATCACAAGAGCCGGTGTTGCTCCGTGATCTCTAGGCCAGGCCAGAACGCGGGATTGATGAAAAATGACCGCTTATCCAATGGGACACTTTCCAGAAGTGCATTGAGCCGCTTCATGTCGTAGTTGACCGAGTAAATGAATGCCACCTCATCGTTGGGTCTCACGACCCCTAGGACGCCGTACCAGAGCAATACGTTGAGGATCTTTGCGCGCGCATCGGCGTCAAATTTCCCTCCGAGAACCTGCTCGATGTCGTCAGCCATGAGGCGCGCCGACTGTCCGAGGAAGGCATAAAGCACATCTTCGGCGAAGGGGAGCACGTCGCGGATTTCCAAATCGATATCGTAGATGAGATCGGTCGAGAAGGTGTCGAGCCCTTTGCGGATGTCATCAGCATCGATCATGTCGTGACCGAAGTTAACGGCGAAGCCGCGGCAATGGCTGATTAGATTGAGGAGGAAGCGAGGCCGCATCATGGATCGGTCAATGAGGTATTGCGAAGTCTCTTCACCGTCGATCAGGCTCACGCAGATCATTCTCCAGAGCTGCTCGAACGATGCTGAGCGGTTGAGGCCGTTGTATATAAGCCGCTGCTTGAGCATGTCCCGCAGCAGATCCGGCTCGCTCCAGTCGAGGGAGACGCGGATCTCTTTGCCGCGGTCAGGCGTCGCCTCAACCAGGAGCAAATATACGTCATTCCTTAGGAAGACGATCGTGTGGCAGTCGATTGCTTTAGGCCGTAGCGACTGCTCGATCTTGCGCGTGGCGTCCAGGAGGCAGCGGATGATGAGCAGGTCTTCAGGGGCGAGGCCGTGCGCGGACCAGCCCTTGTCCAGATTGTCGAATAGGATCCACAGCCCACGTTTGAAGCTGAGGTAAGTTTCGATCTGGTGCCGTAGCTCCCGTATGTCGTGGATGTAGACGAACTCCGTGACCTGCTGGCGAGTGAGCCGCAGGTCCTGGGCATCTGGATGGCTCGCATGAAACGTGCCGGTGATCTGCTCGGTCAGGCGCAGCATCCGCTCGGAGAAATCGCCCTCCTGAGAATAGCCGTCTTCCTTGTAGATGCGCGCGAGTGTCTGATAGGGCTCGTAAAGCGTTTGGTCCCTCACGTGATAAGAGCGATCTTTCTCAAGGATTTTGTACGCCACCTCGAGCAGCAGGAGATACTCCCAGAAAGCGGTAATCGTGTGCTCACGGGTGCCCTCCTCGAGCATGTCGAGCACCTGCTCCTTGAATTTGCGGAGCTGATAGCCTTCTGGTTTCAAATCAAGAACGATCTGGTTGCGGTCGGGCCTGATATGATCGCGTACCTGCGCGAAGACAGCGGTCTTCCCCGAACCCTTGCGGCCGACTACGATCCGCACTTCTCCGCGAAGCGCACGGCGGAATTGGTCAGTCTGAACGTAGTATTCTCCAAGATTGACGAACTCATTCTCGGCCGTCGAGGATCCCATATCGAGCGAGGCAAGTAGGCCATGCTGTGGTGGCTCCGCTCTGCTTTGCGCTTGCAGTGCGTCGGTGACTTCGAGAGCGAAGCGCTCGACTATCTCGTCTAACTGTTCGGGATGTCGATAGCTGTCGATGAAGTCGCGGTAGTCCAGCGGCACAGGGTCGTCACCGGCTTGCACGAGCGTGGTGGCCTTATCCAAGCCATGGGCGAGGCCAGCAACGAAAGCGGCGCGTAGGTTGTGAACCCGTGCGTCCTGCATTGTCGCTGGCGCAAGCGGCACAATGACGCCAAAGGACGAGGCGACGCTCTCGATCGCCTCAGGCGCTGGAAGCCGGCTCTGCTCCGAAGGGTCGAAACTCCTGAAGCGTAGGCGTGCTTTCTTCACCCTCGCTATTATGCGTATCTGCGCGTCAATGTTGAATGGGAGCTGGAGGATGTAAACGGGCGCGCCAGTGTTTGGTGAGATGGCAATGCTTAGCGGAGTGAAATCTTTTAGGGTTGCGAGAAGGCGGTAGAGCTCCTCCGCATTCTCGTAGGACCGGTATCCGAGCGTGTCGAAAATGCCGACGCGCTTCAGCTCGGTCTCGTCCGATGCGATCGACTTGTTCCTGATCAGGATGACGCGCCTGCCTCGGCCGATTGCATACCCGATCTCGTAGGCGACGTTGAAGTTCAGGGTGCTTATGTCGGCGACGAGACACTGGCATGCTGCGATTTGGTCGAGGATCGGGTCAACGATGAACCGACCAGCAACGTCGTTTTCGCGCCACGACGCAAACCTGTCTCTTTCCTGCCGTCCGGAATACGTCGTCAGCGCTGCTTCGATGGTCTGGCCGACCATCTCAGGCGCGGAGGAGTATGCGACGAAGCCTATGGATGGCGACATGATGCGACCGGGGCGCAAGCAATTAGATCCCTTGGATACCGAGCACCACGCAACAACGCAAGGGGCTCCACGAGCGCACTACGTCGGCCTCGCTGCAGAAGGACATCTGGCCTTGTGCGGGCTGACCGGCAACCGCGCGCCCATGATGCGCTCGTTGTCTTTGAACGTTAGGCAGAGCACCACTGGTCTGGCGCTTAGGGTAATCGCTGAGCGGAGCTTACTTAGACATCTGATGCCAAATGTGAACGTCTTCGAGCCGCATTGAATGCCCGTTGCTGTCGGACGACGGCACTTCGCACCTACGCCGATGTAAAGAACGCCGCATGTTGATCGGCCATGGTCTCCACCAGGAGGCTCCGATCAAGGAAGAGGTTTCGAGCCTCGCAACTGGTCTCCGCGATCAGCAGACAGCCGTGACACGCTGCGCCATGGAGCGCACGGTCGTCCGCGCTCGATTGAGGCTCGTGGTCGGCGCAGATCGGGTCATTAGAGCAGATGCTGATCCGGTCGAGGGCAGACCTTAGGATCTCTGAAAATCGTGAGGAGGTCGCCACCAGACCTCCGAGCGTTCCTTGGGCTCCGGAAGTTGCCGTGTAAATCAGAATGCCGCAGCGTGTGATTACGCCGGGCTTCTCGAGGTCTTCGAGAGAATAAACGCGCTCGCTGAGTGCACTTGCAGGGTATCCGCATTCTAGAGCGATTTCCACCATCAGGACGTGGGACAGGCTGTGTAGCATCACATAAGCCGCACCTGGAAATCTGGGTCCGCCATCTGAGTAACGTGCCGCCCATCGGCGGTGTCCCGCGACCAGTTCGTCAACACGCCCGCGCACCGGTTCGCGTGCCAACCACTCCGCGACAGCCGCTTCATTGACGTGGATGAAAAGCCCTTCGCCGAACTGTTCAATTGCTGGAAGCCAATCCGCACCGCGGCTAAGCGGCGCCCCATTGACGGCGAGACTTATGTCTTCGAGATCGCCATCCGCTGCCATTGGCGCGGCCTCGAAACGGGTGAACCCATAAAGACACATAACCTCACGCAAGCGGTGGATAGCAACGAGCCCCTTGATCGCAGCCAAATCGATGCCCACATCACGCGCCCAGCGCTCGCGCGGGAGCGTCTCGGCGAAGAGCTGGGCGTCAGGGCGGTTCTCGCCAATGATCGCATCGCCCTTTGAAAAGACATCGAATTCCGCAATCTTCGGTGGGCTTGACGCATCGGCTTGTGCTTGT
>Ga0209517_10005999_pt1 | contig 15210 bp, 17 predicted proteins | sample PeaSoiMetSII2010_FD_187695 | JGI IMG/M metagenome (GOLD analysis project Ga0209517, IMG submission 187695) | Peat soil microbial communities from Weissenstadt, Germany - SII-2010 (SPAdes) (version 2) | ecosystem: Environmental > Terrestrial > Soil > Wetlands > Peat | place: Germany... | reverse complement strand
GATCGTTGTCCGGAAGGACTCGGGCCATTCCTCGCCCATCCTTTCAACCTCATCCCGACCATAGAGGTAGGGGAGGATCGTGTTCCAGTCGCTAACGTCCGAGGAACTCATCCCGAAGGATGACGTTAATGACGCCTGCGGGTCGGTGTCGATAACTAGGGTCCGGTACCCGCGCATCGCCAGGTATTGCGCCAGGGTTACCGCCGTGAATGTCTTGGCGACGCCACCTTTGAAGTTGGCGACCGAAATCGTAATCGCACGCTCGATGGCGTAGCGCTGCCGCGGCAGCTTGTTAAGATAGCCCTGAATCTTGTGCACTTCGGCCAGGGTGAATAGGCGTTTCCGATCAACCTTGCTGCCTTCGAACTCGGGCTTAGTGCGAATGAGCTCGTAATACGCCGTAGGGTGCAGGTCCAGGAGCTGACACACCTCGCTCATCGTGAACGTGCGCAGCGTCTTCTTGTTTTCGGGCCGAAGGGACTGCTTACGGGCTTCCTCGAGCACAGCGGTCGCTCGCCGACCCAGCTCCAAGAGGTCATCAATCGAGGCTTCGCGTTTTGGTCGGGGCGCGGTGTCTGTTAAACTCATTATGGACGGGCATAATACGGCCGCAGGAAGACAAACGCAACGCAGAAGCACATTTGCCTTCGGTACTCATCATCAATTCCGATAGGCAAGTATCTACAACTCACGTATTACCTGCGCCAGATTCCCACTGCACAACCTTTCTGATCGCCTATCTGCTCGATGTCGCAACACAGCAAGCAGCGCCCGGCGGAAGAATCGGCGTCCAGGGTGGTCGAGGCCCGTTATCTAGAAAAACGACAAAAGTCGAACCCGTCGCGAGATCTGAGTAGACGAGATTGACGAAATAGACTAAATGAACAACAATTGAGTCCACGATTCTTTCGCCGTCTGCGAGCGTTCCATGTCCACCAAGGCCTCTTTGCATCCCTCCAGCCGAATCTCCCGCCGAGCCGCGCCCGACGCAGTGCGTAGGCCGGTACAGACCGGCAAGGCAGGGAAGATCGATGCGTTTTTCAAGAGCCGGCCGGGGGGCAATGCGCGGGGCGCGAATCTTCGTCACCAACTTCTGTACAAGATCGTCACCGTCGCGGCCGAGCACGTCGAACACATCAACGATGCTGAAGTACCCCGTGTCCTCCGGCAACTGAAGGCCGGGCACAGTCTCGAAGAGGCGCTGCGCATCACCTTCGCTCACGACGCACGCCCGCCGGCGATCGTGCCCGGCGCCGAGGGCGCCATTCCGGCGGAGAATCAGGAGGCGCTGGAACGCGCCCAGACCCGCGGGACGCTGGCCAAAGTGGAGTTGCTGAAGCGAGCCGACATGCTCACCGGCGCACAATTGGCCGAGCGACTCGGGCTGACTCGGGCGACGGTCGATAAACGGCGCACCGAGGGCAAATTGCTGGCGCTCGATTTCGGCACCAAGCGCGGTTTTCGATATCCGGCCTGGCAGAGCGATCTGGTGCAGGACGCCGAGGCAAGGGCGACGTTCGAGAAGGTGCTGCGCTCGCTTGAGGAGGAGGGCGTCTGGTCACGGTATCGGTTCTTCACACAGGCCGCACCGGCGCTTGGGGGCGTCAGTCCGACCGAGGCGCTACGCGCCAGACGCCGTGAAGAGGTGCTGCGCGCCGCAGAGATCTGGGCGGCGGGAGAGCAGGGCGGAGGCTAGCGAGGCGATCGCCGTCGAATCTCACCCCTGAGAGCTCGGGCGCAGCGTTGGACCGGTAAACTTCGGGCATGACAGCCCTTGATCCGCCGCCGGATGATTTCGCAAAACTCAATCTCGTCACGGCCGAGGTTGCGCCCGCATCGCTCCTGCGGCTGGCGTCCGCGAGGCATCTCTCAGATGATCCCTTTCGGCGCAGCGCCCTGTACCGATTCGATGCCCCTGATGAATCCTTCGGCGTGTTCTACGCCGCTTTCGATCTCGAGACCGCGTTTGTGGAATCCATCGTGCGCGCCCGGGCGCACCCTCTGCCGGCCGGTGAAGCCCTGCTCATCGACTATCTGACGTTGGCGTCGCGGCACGTCGTGACGCTGGCGGCCGGCTGGCCGGCGCGATCGCTGCATCTCGCACAACTCTATGGGGCGGGTTTGTCTGCGGCCAGAACTGACAACCGGATCGCGACGGTGGATGACTATGGGACGACCCAGCGATGGGCGAAAGCGTTCTACGCGCATCCGGAGAACATCGATGGCATCGTCTATATGTCGCGGTACTTAGGCGATCACCGCTCGGTCGTCTTGTTCGATCGCGCCCGCGACGCCATAGCATTCAACAATCCGCTGCCATTGCTGCATCATCCAGAATTGGCGCAACTTCTCGACACTTATCATGTGGTCCTGGCACCGCCGAGGGGAAAGAAGAAGAAGAAAAAAAAGCGCTCCGCACGGCGACGGAAACCAAAATAACCCCTTGAGCTTGCCAGCCGAGCGTGAGGAGACCGCCGTATTCGAGCGAAGATGTCTCAGGTAAAGAGGGCCATGACTGGAGCACCGATGTCCGATGACGGCACAACGACGTGGCAACCGTTGAGCGCGCTCCCTCAGATTGAGCGCGATATCAACGAGCAGTTCGACAACACCCGAGAGTTGTACGAACACCTGTGCCAAGGCCGTGACCGGCCCAACCTTCTCGATGACGCGCTGGTCGAGCGCGTGTTACGGCACGTAGCGGACCAAGCGGAATTTCTACCGGTGTACCGCGAGCAGCTCGCACGCTGGTACCGGTCGCAACCAACGGCCTCGCAGTTCATGGAACTTGATCGAGTGACCCATCAAATTGATCGGTGGGCGTCACTGCTGATTCAGCAGCGTTCACTGGCCGAGGAACTGAGCGCCCGCACCATCGACAAAATGATGGCCTTGAGTAATGAGGAGCTGGCTCAGGGCATTTTCAGTGGCAAGATCCCCTTTCCGAATCCGGCCGACCACAACCGAGAACTCGTGGCCGCAATGCGGCTCCAACTCGCCACGGTGCTGGAACTAAAATTCCAAGATCTCGAGGCGGCGCGCACCGACGATCTCGGGATGCTCGGCGGGATGCGCGACTATCTGGCCGGATTCAAGGGCCTGATGGACTCGACCAGTCGGGAGGAGCTGGACGGGCTCATGCAACAATTCCCAGGCCTGCGCAGATTCGCGAAGCTATTGGAACGCGTCGCCTCCGGGATTCATTCGGGGGCAATCCAGGTGCCGAAATAATTGCGGCGCAACTCGTATAGGTTATCGCCGCCGTCGCGGCACCTATTAGGGGCGACGTGGGTGTGGTGTTCGCGCGGCCTTGGGCCAGCGTGGCGTGTCCCGGCGCACGGCGCCGAGAGCCGGAAAACTAATACGTCTTCAAGGCCAACGATAGACTCAATGTGTGCGCTTTGTAGCGGACTGCCGCTTCGGTACGGCGAAGCTCACGCGCAATGCGCGCCACCGAGGTGCGACCGGAGAGCTGGCGCAACTTCTTTTCGTGGGCAGCGGTCCAGAGGATTCTCGATCTCGTCTTCTTTCGTGGCGGCATTCGATGGTAGTCCTTCAATGATTGCACCGGGCTCCCGCGGCGGTTCGCATAGGTTCAGGAATAGGTCCACGAGGGGTGGAATTATACGCCGATTTCTTGGAGAGCCGCGTCGATGGAGTAATACACGATTCTGTGTGTCAACCTGCGCAGCCGTTGGACATCGACCGGCACATAAAGTCATTGCTTCCACGAGCGGCGTTCCCAGAAGTCCTGATCAATAGTCGGCGCTGGTTCACAGTGTTGCTCCTGGCTTAGGCGATGAAGAGTCATGCGAGCATCCGCTCATCAATGCCACTACGGGTGTTAGTAGCAACCAGACCGCGGCGAGCAGCCCCAAAGCCAATACTTTGGTCGCTCGTCTAATCACGCGCACTGGGCCCGCTCTTCCAGCGCATCCTCCAACCGCCGGTAGGAGGAGGTGACGATCTGCAGGCCTCGACGTGGCACCTCTTTACACGCTCGACTGAAGGCGCCACAGAGCACAAATTGCGACAGTACATTCCATCGGCAGGCCAACAGGCCAATGTCACGCGTTCGCACCGCCGCTTCAAGGCGCGCGGCGACACCTTCCGGATCCGGACCGATCACCAGTACCGGTTTCGGCCGCCACCGCAGCAGATCCGTCAGCGCCTCGAAGGATTCCGTGTCATCAATGCATCCAGTATCACGCTGCTCACCAAAGCTGTACCCAATGACCACGACCGCCTCGAGAGAGGCGAAAATCTCAATCAGTTTTCGATAGGGCCAGTTCTCGCTGATATCGCTTGGTTCCGGCTCTGGCCGGTGGAAGGCGAATTGCGAGACAAAGCTTTGTGGGATTGCGAGCCAGCGAAGCGCAGCAGTCACCCCTGATGAATGCACCATGCTGACATCCACGGAGCCATGCGGCCGTAGGCAGAGATGTCGGGGGTGAACGGCATCTCCTAAATTATCGTTGTTGAAATTGAACAGCACAGATGCGGGCATGTGATCGAACACGGCGTACTGGGGAAGTCGCCCAATACGAGGCACGGTGATCAGTCGGGCAAATAGGGTTTCCACCAGAGCGAGTGGTGTGTGTGCATCCAATTCGTTTTGTGATATCGCTCCGGTCAAAGCCGCGTGCACATCGAATTGCAGATCAGGCGGCAGCAGTCGCGACTTCCGAAACGTAGGCGCCTCTGCACACCCGTCTAGGATTCCAAGTCGCGCCACTTCCTGGCGAATCACATCGGCGGTTCGCATTGGAATAATAGGAGCGGACGCACCTGCTCCCAGGACATAGAGCGAGGGATGGGTGCTGGCAAAGGAGAACCACGGCCAGTTGTGGCGCCTGAGCTGCCACGCGATCGTCCGACCCCGCCGGTGCTGATGCACGGTCACATACCTATTGTTTCGCCGAGCAGGCCTGCTTTCAGATCGACCTGGTCCCAGCGCAGCGCGACGAGTTCCGAGACGCGCAGCCCATGACGGTAGGCGATGAGGATTAGCGTGCGATCGCGCGCACGGTGGCGGCCGAGCTTGCCCGAAGCCTGCAGGAACTTGTCGACCTCATCGGGGGTCAGGTACTCGTGCTTGCGGCTCGAGGCGTCGGAGATCCGGCGAGGGGGGAGGGGAGAGCCGGGGTCGATCGCGCGCGCCGCTCTAATGGCTTCCTATTGCGCCGGCCGGCAGCTACTTTCCCATTTACGAGTGTTGGCGCGGATTCTGCCGCTGCTGCTTTTCCCGAGGTTTTCGCCATGCCGGTGAGTGTAACACCCCCATTTAAGGCGCTCTTTATGGGCATGTTCACGCGAATCTGAACACCGCTCCGTGTTCTGGTTACGAAGTTTCAATCCGCTCCCGGCCACATGCGCGGGAGATGCCGCCATTCATGGCACCGCCTGCCAGGACGGCGCGTGCTTTACGCAGAAACCGTGCATGGCCGTGTTGCTCGAACTGTTGTCGACAACGTATGGCGCGCGCACTTGGCCGAGGTAGCGCTTGCAGTCCAGAAGAGAATTGAAGACATACGCTGGATCTGCTGGCCCGTTGCAATATCCCATGCTGCAAATGATCGGTGCGTATAGGCTGCCGTCTCGAACGGAATCACGTTTGATTTGTTTGTCTATTTCTTCGTTTATGTCGTCTGCGATGTTGTATTCGTAATGCGAGGCAACGATCAGCCTGGTCGTGAGGGTCGCCGGATCAGCGCGCTCGATCTCTTTATCGGTAATTCCATGCTTGTGCAGAGGTCTTCTGCTCATATCGCCATACTTCATGAAGCAGATATTTTGAACCCAAAGATCGCCTAAATAATGATCCTGCACCTTAGTTTTTGCGACTTGGATGTGAGGAAAGACGGTGGCGTGATATGCATCTAATTGCTGCTGCGTCGCCCCGAACGGATAGGAGTGACATTCTCTATAGCCAGGCACCTCGTCAGCGGAAGCGTGATCGCTGATACTTGCAAGCGCTATCATGAGGACAATTAGCGCTGAGGGCCGGAATGCAGTTGAAACCAGCTTCAACATTTCAAGCCTCCTAACAAAATCTATAAATGATCTGATCCTGGTGCGCGGGCTCAAGTTGGTCAAACCTTTCCCAGTCGATCAATGCGCTCTCTATCGGCAACTCGATTTCATCGAGGGTTGGCCGACTTATGAAGCGGCGTGAAGTGCGGCCGGGCATGATGCCGGGGGTCTCAGGTGTTTGGGTTGATCGCTTCCCCTGACTTAGTTGCGGCTTCTTGCGTCTAAAAACTGATGTTGGTGCCGATTTTTCGAATGCTAGAGAACCGGAACAGAGCGAAATACGTGGTGTCGTTGCTGTAGCAAGCTTCGGGGGAAGTATAGGGGATGAAGGCCCCACTAAATACGACGGTATCCCCTGGCCGCAGCATAGCGACCTTGTCATAGAGCGGCGAGCCAACGGCGATACCGGTCGGCGAATGCGGCTGGGTGTTCTCTTCGTCAACGCCGTACGCGTAGCGATTTCCCAGTGAAAGTTCGACCCCGAAGGCGCCGCTGCTGAGGTCATTGGTGGACACTTCCAACATGAGACGTATCCCCTTATTAGGGGCGTCGTCATCTATATCGTTCACTGAGCCTATCCAGCCGCTTACATCGCCCGTTGGAATCTTGGCGCAAAACGCTTTTCGGAACTCCGGTTCGATTTTCTTCCTCTGGATGTCGTTGGGGGCACTCGCCTCGCGATCATTGTATTGCGACAGTAGCCTTGTAAGCGCCCGTTGCTCTGGGGGTACGTGGATACCTTGCGCAGATGCGAGTGATGGGGCAGCAAGAAGCGCAGCCGAGATTACCGCCGCCAGCTTGTTCATCGATCTACGATCCGCGCAAGCTCGGCCAAGGTCACGAACTTAATTCCGTACTCTTCGCTGAGCCATTTACGGTTGTCCGAGTTGAGTACGGATTTGCCGCTGCTCTTGCCCTCGTCCTGGGTGCAGAATAGTTGAATGCCGAAGCCGTAATGCGCCCCGATGCCGTCGCCGTCCGACCATTCCGCAATGGTGCTCCGAACCTCATTGGGTTCCGCGTGCTTGAGGCCAGTCGTAAACAGCACGGGCGCGTTGGGATTGCTCTGATTGGTGAACCGTAACCCGAGCTCGACAGCCCGCGCTCGACCCAAACCGCGAGCTTCGATCTTAAATGTCAGGGCGTTGACCTTTTCCATGCAGCTAATGAGTTCGAGTATCCCGCCGGGCGGCTGGTACAGCTCCTCGGGCGGCAGATGGTGCCAACACATCCGCATAGCTGTCCGCAACGGCCATATGCCGAGGGCGCGCGCTGCCTGCACTCTCTCGGCGAAGCGAGCGTCGAGCGGGGCTCTAGAGTGCTCGAGCGCGATAGTCAACGTAATTTGGTGAGGGCCGGTCGATTCCTGCTTCGTCACCATCCGAGTCTTTCCGAGCGTGTCGGCGCGGCTCTTCGCCTGGATACCTTCCAAGGTGATGTGGGTCTCACTGAAGAATGCCCGGATGCGGCCGTCCTGAATGGCAGCACGAACCACGGCGGCGTCCGGCCCCCAGCCGCCTTGCGCCGTCTCGGGCGAGGCCACGGCGGCAAGCGCATTGCTGTCGAGCGTGACCGTCAGAGCAGCTGCAGCCACATCACGAGCGGCGTGTGTAGCTCGAGTGACCACTGTGCGTGAAATATTTATCATAGTCTGCAGCGTCAAGAGCCCAGTCATGGTCGTTGGAGTGCATGTAGAGTGCCTTGGGAGCGAGGTGAAGTGCGGCCGAAGTCTGAATGCGTGACCGTGGCCCCAAACGCATTAAATGTCGAGATAATCTACCGACCATCATGGCGATGATGACTATGTTGCCGTGGTGCGCTTTATCGATTGGGCGGATGTGCAGTGGGGGGAGAGGCAGGTGTCGGGCGTCGCGCTGCGACGCGTTGCCGTTCCGAGGCCCTACCAGCATGCGGTCGATGAGGCCCGCTGGCGGACGCTCGCGGAGGGCATCCAGGACGATCGACCCGAGATCATCGAACATTGGCACACAGCGCGGACCTGGCTGCGTTCACCGATTCTCGTCGCCGGCGACGTCACGGGTACCTCCCTGGGTAACGAATGCCTGGTCGGATTCACCCGGCTGGGCAATCTCCTCGGGCTACTGGACCGGCAGGACATTCCCGAGTACGCCCCGTATCGTGTCTGGCTCGGTACCGCAGTCCGACGGCCTTGAGGCCTGCACCCGGTTAACGGCTTCGACAATCGGGCGGCTGCCGGATTTGATTGGTTTACTGGAAGTGCCTTCGTCGCCGAGCTGGCGGCGAATACAAATCGAGCGACCAACATAGAATTGGGAGCTTGTGTGAAAAGTACTTCCTTCGCCCGAGACCGAAATGGAAGAAAGGTTAAATGAGTAAGCGAAAGTACCGATCCTCTGTGGCTTTTGTTGCTGATGCAATTTGGGGCTGCTACAGAAACGCGCTGTCCTTAGCAGTAGAAGCGCAGGCGATCATGGCTCGCGGCAACCACGCGTTAGCCCTTTCAATCTCAATCATTGCGCTTGAAGAGCTTAGTAAGGCCACGTTTATTGATGGCCTGCTTTTTGCGAAGGCGGGAGACGACAAGACTAAAATGTTTGAGTCGGGTTATCGACGGCATGAACGCAAGCTGGAACGTGTGCCATATCTGCACTTGTTCGTAATGAAAGTTGCGATGACCTGCGACTCAAGGTGGACGGGAGACCCGAAGTTTCAGCAGGCATTGGCGATCTCCACACGCTTAGATCAAAAGATTATTGATCAGATTTCGTCCACTTTGGGGCTAGGACATGGATTTGAGTCGCTGGACGCTTGGAAACAGCGAGGGCTATACGTGAATATGACGACGGGAGGTCTGCCGGAGGCTCCGGAAAAGGCCATTCCTCGTGATCTCGCACGTGATGTCGTCTTACTTGCCAATCGCCTCGCAACGACGTTCGATTTTGTCATGGCAGAAAACCGTGGATCTTACGAGAAAGTTGCGCAGGAGATCCGGTCGAAAATGTCCGAAGATGATCACGCTCAATTGGAGAGGGACATCGCGGCAATGTACGACGATGCGATATTGCCGAGCGAGGAGCCGGACTCGAAGAACGGGCCCCATTGATGTTTACAGAGAATGCAGAAGGCTAATCGCCCAACGGGCCTCCCTCAACCAGAAGCGGGGCGCCATCGACTTCGAGCCCGTCGTCAAGCTCTTCACCCCCGACGGCAACGCCACCTGGCTCCTCACGGAGCTGGACCCGAACGGCGAGTATCTGGCTTTCGGTCTCTGCGACCTTGGCCTCGGCGAACCAGAACTAGGCTACGTGAGCCTGCACGAGCTCGCCGCCGCCCGCGGGTCGCTCGGGTTGCCCCTCGAGCGCGATCTTTACTTCGCACCCACGCGAACGATCGCCGCCTACGCCGAGCGGGGATGACTTCAAGAAACGGATCAGAACGTACGTTAGCCGCGTTGCACAATCCGGCGGATCAATGAGTTACAGGGCAAGCTATCGAGCACTTTGGACGCACTCGCGCGGTGTATTGAGATTCCAACAAAATCAGGAGCTTTTCTCTGCATGGCGTACGATTGCGTATTCCAGCGATCGTGAACAGTGATTCCACGCGATGGTGAACGGTGCGTGGAGTGGGCAGCTGGAGATTTCATTTCTACTTCAGGTGTTCACGATCCGTCAAGCGAGCGTGCGAGCGCCGGCGTGATGGGTCGGGTTTCCTGGTCTGGATTTCTTTATCAACGTTCGAGAACGCAGCGCAGTCTGCCGCGGAAGCGGCAGATTGCCGGTTCTGGCCGTGACGCGGATAAAATCGACCGCATAGGAGGCCTCAGGAGCGGCGATCGAGGGGTACCCCTTGGGTCTGCTATGCCCGGATTTACGCTTTTGCGAGTGCTCGGCGGTGTTCATACTTGCACCGGCTCAGTTGATTTGCGCATGGATTCGCCCGGGATCTTCAGCTCGATGCGATGACTGTGATGCACCAAGCGATCCAGGATCGCGTCGGCCAGGGTCGGCTCGCCCAGATACGCATGCCAGGTATCCACGGGCAGCTGGCTGGCGATCAGTGTCGAGCCCGTGTTGACGCGGTCATCGAGGATTTCGAGCAGATCGGCCCGATCCTGGGTGGACAGCGCGGTCAGGCCCCAGTCATCCAGCACGATGAGCGAGGCCTTTGAGAGCGTCTTGAGGAACTTGATGTAGCTGCCGTCTCCATGCGCGATACGCAGTTCCTCGATCAGTCGCGGCACGCGCCAGTACAGCACCGAGGCGCCCTGCCGACAGTTCTGCTGCGCGAGCGCACAAGCCATCCAGGTCTTGCCCGAGCCGGTCGCTCCGGTGATCAGCAGGTTCTGGGCGCGACGGATCCACTCCCCCGTGGCAAGCGTTGCGATCTGGCGCTTGTCCAGGCCGCGGGCGGCTTTGTAGTTGATGTCCTCGACACAGGCCGCGGCGACCTTCAGGTGCGCACCGCGCAGCAGCCGCGTTCGCCGCAGATTGTCGCGGTACAGTCGCTCGCGATCGACAATGAGCGCGATGCGCTCCTCGAAGGACAGCCCCTGGAGGGCCGGAGTTTGCTGCTGCTGCTCGAGAGCTTCGATCATGCCGTGCAGCTTCAGGCTCTTGAGGGTCTCGATGGTCGGGTTCGTCAACATCGTGGTCTCCTTGGGTTGTTCAGATCGTCAGTGGTAGTAGCCCGGCCCGCGCACGTTGCCGTGCAGCGGCAACTCGAGTTCGAGCGGTTCGCTGTTCGAGCGGCGCAGATCCCGGCCGCTCTCCAGGATCGACTTGACGCTCTTGCGCGTCGGGCTGCCCAGATGCACGGCCAGTGCGCTGGCGGCCTCCAGGCGCGCCTCGCCGTATTCGCGGCTGAGGTTCAAGAGACCCAGACAGGCCCGATACCCCTGCTCGGGATGGGGCTTGGAGCGCAGCAGATGCTCGACCACCGCGCCGGTGTGCAGGCCGATCGTCGTGCCCCATTGGATCAGGCGCTTGGGGGACCACTCGGCGTGCGCTCGGTGGGACTTGGGCATGTGCTCGGGCAACGTCGTGTGTGTACCGCGCTGGTAGGAGCGCACATGCGTGGCCACGCGCTCGCTCCTGAAGAACACCTCCACGGTGGTGGCGCTGAAGCGCGCCCAGACCGTGTGACCGACCAGCGCGTGCGGCACGCTGTAATAGTGCCGATCGACATCGACGTGGTAGTCGAAGGCGACGCGGCACTCCTTCCATTCAGCGAAGACATACGCTGTGGCCGGCAGCGCTCGCATCGCCGGCCGGTCGAGGGCCTCGAAGACGCTGCGTCGGGAGCCCGGCAGGCGCTGGAATGGGCGATCGTTGAGTTCGGTGAGCAGCGGCCGGATGGCGGCGTTGAGCTCATCGAGACTGAAGAAGCGCCGGTGGCGCAGCCGCGCCAGCACCCAGCGATATATCAATAAAACGCTCAACTCGACCCGGCTTTTATCCTTCGGCCGGTACGGCCGCGCAGGTATCACTACGCAGCGGTAGTGACCAGCGAGTTCCTCGTAGGATCGCTGCAGATCCGGCTCGTACCGATCCGCCTTCGTGACCCCGACCTTCGGGTTGTCGGGCACCAGGATCGTCGGGGCCGCGCCATAAAATTCCAGCGCCCGCACGTGGCTCGCCAGCCAGTCCGGCAGCGATTCGCTGCGCGTGGCCTCGGCATAAGCGCAGCCACTGGCGCCCATCGCGCTGACAAACAGGTGCGCCCGGAAAGCCTCCTCACCGCGTGCCCCATAAATCGGCACCGTGCGACCGGCGTAATCGACGAACAGCTTCTCCCCGGCGAAGTGGCGCTGGCGCATCGAGCGCTTCAGGCGCTTCTCCCAGGCACGGTAGATCTGGCAGAACGCGCTGCGCCGGTACGCCGCGGCGCCGTACCGCCCCTCGTACTCCTCCCACAGCAGCTGCAGCGTCACGTGCCGGTGACGCTTGAGTTCCCCGTGGATCCAGGCACAGTCCGGTGCCACAAATGTCGCGGGCTTGCCCGACGGCGTCGGCCCGAACACCCGCTGCTCGAGTTCAGCCTCCGAGAGCGCCTCGGCGTCGGCGGCGCCAATCCCGCTCCGGCGCACCGCCCGCAGGTACTTGGAGACCGCCCCGACGGACAGCCCCAGCGCACGCGCGAGCGCCCGGATGCTTAAATTGCTCGCCTGCAGCCCGATCAGCCGCTTCAGCTTCGACATGGAGATCCTCTCGTTCGGCATTGATCGCGCTCCTTGGGGCAAAAAGACCCCAGATTACGCGGTCCACCTTCCGATCAATCTCCAGCCGCCCACCTCACTCGCCACGATCGTGAACGCTTTTCCACGATCGTGAACAGCGCGCCACGGCGCGCACCAAACTGTTCACCATCGCGTGGAAACCTGTTCACGTTGCCGTGGAATCCGTGTTCACGATCCCGTGGAAACCCTGTTCACCGTCGCGTGGAATACGCAACGTTCAAATCCCAATCTTGACGGCACCCCTATTCGATCGCACGTTCGTATGTCGGATTCGGAGCTCGTGACCGTGGAACCACTCTTTGCGCCGTACGAGGACGCTGTGGATTCCTTCCTTCGCGCTGGGGGACACACCCTGTCTGTTATCTGTTCCCCGCCCGGCTTGCTGAAACAGTACAGATCCCAATTTGCGGAATCATTGAAGTATGCCGGGAGAGTGCGGATAGAGAAGGCCGAGCAGGACTTCGTTTCAGTGCGCGGCACCAACATTGCAGGTCACGTTTTTGAGTACCAAGAGACTGAATAGGCCACGACTATCCATTTTCTCAAGAAGCCTCTGGTCCCAGATAGTGTGCCCGATTCTCCAGCAGCCACGCCTCGAATCTGGTCATGGGCGCCGAAAACGACCTACCGGCACCGATCTGGAAGTTCATCAGAGCCAACATCATCCGAATCACCATCTCTTCTTTGTTGAAGGAAACGTATTGCTCATCCTCAGTGCGCGCATGCTTTAGGGAGTTCTTCGTGACGTTAACCAGCTTCTGACTGAACTCTTTTTTGTTCTTGAATTCCCGACCGCGATTAATTGCAGCCGAGTACATGCGGCAGAACATATTATTCCTGTTGTCCGCGCTCCATACGCCATCGACATAGTGTCCCAGCACTTCCTCGGAGGCTGCGGCCAGCGCAATCACTGCACACTGATCGCCTCCCGAGAAAAAAAGATCTATCGCCGTATCCAGTTGTCGCTGCGCTGCCTCGATTTTGTGGATCTTCATGGTCACACCCCATGGTCCGTTTCTAGAGGTCATCCCGATGCGTACGCGTGGGTAATACTAGGTAATACACCGCTGTATCTCTGTGAGCAGAAGCGAACGTGTTCATGGAGCCTTCTGTTTCTCTCGGAGCTCCTTGAAAAGGAGCATGGTTCCAGTAATCGGCTCTTCGAGGGGGTTCTCGCGGCAATATTTATCCAAATACGCCTTGATAGAGGCTCCATCAGGCAGAAGTACAAATTCCTGTTTGGCGATGACATTATTAGCGATATTCAGACCGCTAAGAAATCCTTGGGCCCAAGTGACGTACAGATTGGAAAGGTGGCTGTCATCACTATGTTCAATGTACTGGCCGCAAGATGTAGTGCCCGCACCGCTCAGGGCTTGGCCAGTGGATGATTGCGCAAAGCCTAAGCCCGGCATTGAGGCAATGGCGAAGGCGGCAACCAGCGATCTAACTGTCATTTCGATACTCCGATGATTTGCACTTCAAAGAAAGGGAGCCACGACGTACTCAACAGTCATGCGGGAATTGCGTAGCGAAGTCCGCGATGATTTTTAATCCACCGGCTACGGTTGTCGGTGCTGTCCTTGGCGACGGGTAACGCGTCTGCCAAAGCGCGTGCACTTCTGTGAAGCGTGGATCAGTTGGGTACATGTGAATTAGATAATTACCCTTTTGCTCACCCTGGTGAATTACCGGCACAAATGACTCGACCGCTGTACCGATCCAGCTATTTGTGATCTCGAAGCATCGCCGAGTAGTCTTTAGGGGCCGACTGAAGTCGAGAAGGAAGGCGCCATCGACCACAGGCGGATCAATTTTGCTGATTCCCATCTCCCCTGGATGGCTAGGCAGCTCATAAAGGAGGACGGTCATCGACCCTTTGGGGCACATTTTCTTCGCGGCCGCAGACGCCTGCGAGGCGGCCCCTGTCTCTGACTGCTTCGACGCAGTGTTCTTAATGGGTAACTGCACGCCAGCGTAGGCCTCCTCGAAGGCCGGCGCCCACTTTGATGGAGGCATCTGCGCGAATATCGGCTTCAGTATGGGCATAAGCAGTGCCTTCTTGGCCTCATATGAGGGGTCCGTAGCTCTTAGGCGAACCTCGATGGTGTTCAAGGCATTCCTTGCTTCCGTCAGTTCCCGTTGTTGGTTACCGTCCGCGAGATAAACAGGCAGCTCACGCTGCGCGATTGTGTGCCCTTGTTCCGCGGCCGCCTGGCACCAGCGGAGCGCCTCCGTAGGGTCTCTTTCAATACCAACACCGTTCACGTACATCCATGCGAGGTTGTATTGAGCGTTCGCGAGCCCTTGTTCCGCGGCCGCCTGATACCACCGGAAGGCTTCCGCAGGATTTTTGTCGACTCCAACGCCATTCAGGTACATCCACGCCAGGCCCTCCTGGGCGTCTGCGTGTCCTTGGTCCGCGGCCTTGCGACGCCACCTCACGGCTTCCGTAAGATCTTTTTCGACGCCAGCTCCCTCCATGTACATCTTGGCCAGATTGTCTTGCGCAACTGCCAAGCCTTGTTCCGCAGCCGCCTGATACCACCGGAAGGCTTCCATAGCGTCTTCGTCGACACCAACTCCATTGAAGTGCATCCAGGCCAGGTAACTCTGAGCCGTCGCGAGCCCTTGTTCCGCGGCTGCCTGATACCACCGGAAGGCTTCCGCAGGATTTTTGTCGACTCCAACGCCATTCAGGTACATCCACGCCAGGTTGTATTGAGCGTTCGCGAGCCCTTGTTGCGCAGCCTTGCGACGCCACCTCACGGCTTCCGTAAGATCCTTTTCGACGCCAGATCCATCCATGTACATCGTGGCGAGATTGTCTTGTGCAACTGCCAAGCCTTGTTCCGCAGCCGCCTGGTACCAGCGGAGCGCCTCCGTAGGGTCTCTTTCAATACCAACACCGTTCACGTACATCCATGCGAGGTTGTGTTGGGCGTCTGCGTGTCCTT
>Ga0209517_10005998_pt1 | contig 15211 bp, 8 predicted proteins | sample PeaSoiMetSII2010_FD_187695 | JGI IMG/M metagenome (GOLD analysis project Ga0209517, IMG submission 187695) | Peat soil microbial communities from Weissenstadt, Germany - SII-2010 (SPAdes) (version 2) | ecosystem: Environmental > Terrestrial > Soil > Wetlands > Peat | place: Germany: Weissenstadt... | reverse complement strand
CGGTTTGCTTTTGACGTGGATCAAAATCAACAATCGCCAAACCATCGAGCTATTCCCGGAAAAGGAGGCCGGTGCAGATCGTCTCAATCATATCGCCCTCGAGACCGAGGATGCCGAGGGCCTGCGCAAGTACCTGGCGACGCGGGAAGTTGCCGTGCCCGAGAAAACCGTCAAAGGACGAATCGGTAACTTGAACTTCAATGTCACCGACCCAGATGGCCACACGGTGGAAATGGTCCAGTATCTGCCCGACGGCTGGACCTTGCGCGAGCGAGACAAGTTTTTGCCCGACACGCGCATCTCAACTCACCTGACGCACGTTGGAATCCTGGTCGGCAACCTGGACGCAGCGCTGCATTTTTACCGCGATATCCTCGGCGGTCAGGAGACCTGGCGCGGCGGCGGCAACCCCCGGCGGCTCAGTTGGGTGAACGTCAAGGTCCCCGAGGGCGACGATTACATCGAGTTCATGCTCTATTCGGACTTGCCCGAACCTGGCAAGCGCGGCACCCAACACCATCTTTGCCTGGGCGTGCCCGAGGTTGAAAAAGCCAAGACCCTTTTGGAATCGCGTGCCGCTCGCATTAATTACGCCCGGCCCCTGCAGATCGCCACGGGAGTAAACCGTAAACGTCAGCTCAACGTCTGGGATCCCGACGGCACTCGCGTGGAGTTAATGGAACCGCACACGGTGGATGGACTGCCCGCGCCGTCCTCGACAGCCCTGCCGCCCGCAGCGGGGGGCTCGGATGGGGCGGGTCTAAGTCCGTGAGGCGAAAGGTTCCAGCGGCTTATTCATTCATGGCTTACGGCGCAGGGACACGGTTGGTCTCCGCCCTTCGCTTTGCAAAATCAGCGATGTACCCTTTCATGCCCCGCTCGTAGCGCGACAAGCCGTATTCCTCGGCTTCGCGCAGGGCCGCATCACCCCGCCATTGATCGTGGACGATGCGGTAGCAGGCGATGACCGTGCCGGTGCGATCACACCCGTGCTCACAGTGGACAAAGACCGGTCCCGAGGACGACGCGATAATAGCGAGCACCTTCCTGACCTGCTCGTCGGTCGGTCGGCCTAGCCCGCTCATCGGCACATTGAAATAGGCCATCCCGTTGGCCCGGGCCTCGGCCTCCTCCGCCTTCCAGACCTCGTTGGTCATGCGCAGATTGATAATGGTCTTGACGCCCAGGCGTTTGAGGCTCTTGAGCTCAGCCGCGTGGGGCTGGGCTCCGCGCAACACCACGTCATTGACCCGCCCGAAATTGCCAATACCTTCCTGGGTCGGCATGCCGCGCTCGCCGGCCCGGCACGCCGTGGCCAGGAACAGAACGGCCACTGCCAGGCCCAAGTTCCGCTCGGTGCGGGGTAGTTTACCCATATTGTGGATACAAAAATACCATAAAAGATACATTTTGCCGCTTGGCCCTACTCCCGCCTGCCCCCACCATGGCACGCTGAAGAACAGTTGCGACAATCCGAACCAGAAAAAGCAATAACCAAAGTCATTATTCAAACATAATCCATCCTATGCGAAAGCAGATATTGATGGGCTTGGCCGCCACTGCGCTGGCGCTCTCGCCCTGGAGTGCGGTCCTCGCCCAGTCCTATTCGAACGCCGTCATGGCATTAAACCCTGCGGCTTACTGGCCGCTGAACGAAAACATCCAACCGCCCCAGCCGATAAACCTTACGGCACTGAATCTGGGCAGCCTGGGTGCAACCGGTAACGGGTACTACGGTGCTTGGTATCAGCCTGCTGGCGCAACCTGGTACCTTACGAACAACATTGTTCGCTCCAACGCAGTGACCTTTCCTTTTGACGGAAGCACGGCCATGGCGTGCCAGCGCGCTCCCGGCCAATACGTGGTCGTTCCGCGCAACGCTAACGGCGCCCCGAACACCAACATAACCCTCAACCCGCCGTTTTCGATTGAAGCCTGGCTCCAGATCGGCACGACCGGCAATGCCCTTGGCGACATCGTTAGCCAGGGCGGAACGGTCAACCTGAATACCGGCGGACCCAACACCAATAACCCCTTCTACGGCGGCTTGGGCAGCGGCTGGGCGGGCGTCGAACTCGGGCAATATCAGGATTACCTTTTCCTCCTGGTACAATCCACCAACGCGGTCGGAAACAAGAACAGCGAACTGGATACGACTCCCTATAACTCCGGCAAAGGCTTCAAAGTCGGCCAGTGGGTGCATGTCGTGGCCACTTTCGACGGAACTACCGAGGCGATTTATACCAACGGAGTCTTTTCCGTCTCGAAGACGGCGCCCCAAAATGCGCTGGGCCAAAGCTATGTGCCCGACCCAACCACGCCACTCATGATTGGCGCCGGCAGCGATATCACTGCGACCTACGGCGTCGCTTTTCAAGGCAACATCGAAGATGTGGCGATTTACAACCAGGTGCTGTCCGCCTCGAGCATCGAGACCCACTTCGAAACAGCTTACGGCACGAACGCCACTTATGGCAGCTCCTATACCAATGCCGTGCTCGCGGATAATCCCGTGCTCTATTATCGTCTCAACGATCCCGTCACCGTCACCAACGCCGGCTATCCCACCGGCGCTTTCCCGGTGGCCAACAATTACGGCTCTCTGGGCACTGCCGCCAGCGGGCTTTATCAGCCCGGCACCGTCCCTGGCGTGGCCGGCCCGTCCTTTGCAGGTTTCGGTGCCAATAGCCGCGGCGTTGCGATCAACGGCTGGATGGGCGGCGTCGATGTCGGCGCTGGCAATTTGCCTCCCGCGCTCAATCCGACGAACACTGCGCCCTTGACCGTTATCTCCTGGTTCAAAGGGAACATCGCTGATTCCCCCGGCCGATTCCAAGAGATTCTCGGCCATGGCGACAGCTCCTATCGACTGGCGATGGGCCAAACCGCTGGGGAAAACCACTTCAACCCTGGTCCCGGGCCCGAGCTCCAGTTCACCAGCGCGGCGGATCTAGTGACCAACGGTTTCGCTTTTAACGACGGGAACTGGCACATGGCGGCGGGCGTAACCGATGGCACCAATGAATATCTCTACCTGGATGGCGTGCTCGCCAAGAGCGCAAGTAATGCCAGTGGTATCAACATTACCGGAAACACGAATGACCTGCTCCTCGGCGGTGATTCCCAATACACTTACGCCAGCGCCGGCAGCGCCAACACGATTCGCAATTTCGACGGCCAGATCGCGCAGGTTGCCTTTTTTACAAATGCGCTCTCTGCGGCCCAGATACAGCAAATTTATGCAGCGGCCGGGGTGCCCCCTCTGATCACCGGCGAGCCTACTGCTTCCATTACCACTACGGCTGGGTCAGCCGTGTCCGTGCCGGTCACGGTTCGAGGCAGCTCACCCTTTAGCTACCAATGGTATCGCAGCAACGGTACCGCCGTTGCCGGCCAGACCACCGCGGCGCTCACTTTCAATCCCGCCGCGACCAATGACAACGGCAGTTACTATGCCGTGGTGACCAATCTCTACGGCTCAGCGACCAGCACTGTGGTCGAATTGACGGTTTATGGACCGCCCGTCGTCACCGAGCAATCGCTCACGAACCTGAAAATCTTCGCCGGCGCCACTCCCACTCTGCGAGTGTCAGTCGTCGGCAGCGCGCCTTTCTCCTACCAATGGAAAGTTGGCTCGGCAAACATCCCTGGCGCCACCAACTCGAGGTACACGGTCACGAACACGCAGAGCCTGGGAGCCAGCACTTATGGCTGCACGATAACTAACTCCGGCGGCTCAGCCTCCATCACTCCTATCACTGTGACCGTCATTGCCGATCCCACTGCTCCCTATCCCAGGGCGGTCCTGGCGGATGGGCCCATCGCCTATTACCGGCTAGATGAAGGCCCGGATGACGGTAATGGAGACAACGGCGTCACTGCCTATGACTATGTCGGCGGCTATAACGGAAGCTTTAGCAACGTCGTGCTCGGCGCGGCGGGATACAGTCCCAATACGGAGCCGACGGATACCTCGACGGCGTTTGCCCAGTTCACCGTCAACAACAGCTACGTTGGCAACGTGCCGTCAAATCTTGATTTCTCCACTCCCAGCGGCAGCAGCGCCACCTTCTCCGTCGAGGCCTGGGTGCTGGGCAGCTCTGGCCAGATCAATAGCGCCGGCTTGGTTACGGCCGGCTACGGCTATGGCGGCGAACAGTTCTGCCTCGATTTGGGGGGCAATTATCCTGCCAGTGACTACCGCTTTTATGTCAATGACGCCAGCGGCGCCACGCATTCCGCCGTTGCCAGCCTCACGCCGAACGACGGGATCTGGCACCATGTGGTTGGAGTTTGTGACGAGGCTCACGGCAACATCTCTCTGTACGTCGATGGTGTCTTACGCGGAAGCGGTTCGGCCCCACCCAACTCCGGCATCCGCACTTGGACGACGAACCTGAGCATCGGCTCGCGGATGTCCACTGTCAGTGCCACGAGTTACGATAACCAGTTTGCGGGGAACATGGATGATGTGGCGATCTACAATTACGCTCTCACCGCCGCACAGGTCCAGGCGCACTACCTGGGCGCAGGCGTGGCGCCAGCCATTACTGATCTCACGCCCTCGAGCCAGGTCAATACCAATCAAGGCTCGACGGTGACCTTCGACGTGAGTGCTTTGGGCACGGCGCCGCTCTCCTATCAGTGGTCGGATCCGACGTTGACACCCATCCCCGGGGCGACCACCGCCTCTTTGACGTTGACCAACGTGCAACCGGGCCAGGCGGGCACTTATACGGTGACGGTGACCAATCTCTACGGCACGGCCACCACCAACGCCAATCTCAACGTCGGCCAGGGGCCGCCCGTCTTCGTGGTGGATTTGCAGCCGACCAACTTGACAGCCTACGCCGGCATCTCGAACACGTTCTCGGTGACGGTGTCCGGGAGCGCGCCGTTCTCTTATCAATGGTATCAAGACAATGCCAAGATCACTGGTGCGACGAATGCCAGCTACACCTTTGCCGTGCTGCTCGGCACGAACACCTATTACGTCGCAGTCACGAACATCTATAGCTACAGCCAGAACGGCGGACCGACGAACAGCAGCACCGGCCGGGTGGTGGGCCTGGCTGCTCCTACGCTCAACCCGGCGGATTACGCCTATCACCTGAAGATCACCTTCGCTGGATATACCCGCAGCGAGACACTCTCGAACTTCCCGGCTCTGGTTGAACTCGGGACCAACCTGCCGGGCTTCAGCTATAGCCAATTCGCCTCCCCCACGGGCGGCGATTTGCGGTTCACCGACGCGGGTGGCACGCGTGAGATCCCGCACGAAATCGACGAATGGAACCCGGGCGCCGTTTCGCATGTGTGGGTACAGGTGCCTGCGCTCAGCAGCAACACGGCCATCGTGGCCTACTGGGGCAACCCGGCCGCGACGGCGCCGATGGCCTGGAGCACCAACGGCGGCGTCTGGGTGCCGCCGGCCTTCGAGAACCTGCCCGCCTATGAAGTGGTTTACCACCTCAAGGAAGGCGCGTTCCCATTTGAAGACAGCACGCAGAACGCCACGTCCACGAACGGTACGGCACCCGCGGCGGTTCCGGGCATCGTAGGATTGGGTGGCGACTTCACCGGCACCTCCTGGCTCGATGCCGGAACGAACAACGTCACCGATGAGTTTACGCTGTCGGCTTGGGTGAATATTCCCACCGTCGCAAACATCCAGACGATCTGGGCCAACCAGCACGGCGGCTATGGCGCCCCGGGGTTCGCTCTGTTCGTGAACACGTATAATAACACGGACCAGATCCTGGATTTCGCCAGCGGCGACGGCAACGGCGGCGGCAACGAAACCAGGAGCGCAGCCGGTGCGATTCCCTTTGGGTCGTGGCACCTCATTGAGGCGGCGATCAACGTCACCAACGGAACATCAAGCTTCTATCTTGATGGCACCGACTTCCTGGATGGCACTGCAGTCGTGAAAGACCTTAATACCACGAATGATCTGCGCCTCGGTGAGTTCATCGATGGTAACTTCGGGATTCACGGAACAGTGGACGAAGCCCGCATCCGCCAGGCGGTCAGTTCGGCCAACTGGGTTTGGGCGGACTACATGACCGTAGCCCAGAACAGCGCCTTCGAATCGTACTCCGCGATCAATTCCTCGGCGGTGATTCTCGGCTACCAAGTGGTCGGCCACAACCTCGTGCTGACTTGGTCGCAGGGCACGTTGTACTCGGCCAGCCAAGTCCAAGGCCCGTACACTCAGGTCGTGGGCGCCAACTCGCCATACACCACGCCGCTGACCGGCCCGCAGATGTATTTCCGCGTGCTCGTCGGACCTCGTTGATTCACCACAGCCTTTGCACCAGCGGCCGGGAAGCAATTCCCGGCCGCTGTCTTTTCGGAGAGCAGGTCAAGCTCCAGAGGAGCGCCAGGTTTATCACCTTGACCTTGGTTTGCGGGTGTGTTACACACATAACATGAGGGACACACTCACCGTGAGAATACCCGGACGCGAAAAAGAGGCCTGGCAAAAGGTCGCCGCCGGTGTGGGCGAAGACCTCAGCGAGTTTGCCCGCAAAGCGGTGAGCCAGCGCGTGCAGGCACTACAGGCCAAACAGGGATCCCCCTGGGATGATCTGCTAGGAAGCGTTAGCACCGACGCGCCACCCGCGACCAACCAGAACGTCCGGCGAGCGATGCGATCCAAACGGCCATGATCTACTTTTTGGATACTGCTCCCAAACTAATCAGATCTAATCCAGTTGATGGCAAAACATGCCGTCGCGGAGCTTGGGCTCAAACCACGTGCTTTTCGGCGGCATGAGGCCCCCGGCGTCGGCGACGGCCATCAGGTCCTCAATCCCCGTAGGGAAAAGCGAGAAGGCGCACGCGTATTGGCCGCTTTGCACCACCTTCTCCAGTTCCGCCGTGCCCCGAATACCGCCCACAAAACTGATGCGCGTGCTCGTGCGCGGGTCGGTGATTCCAAAAATTGGATCGAGCACGTACTTTTGCAGCAAGGTCACGTCGAGCCTCTCAATCGGGTCGCTCGTGGCGGCAAAGCGCGGGCGGAAGGTTAACGTGTGCCACTGTCCGGCTAGATAAAGCCCCAATTCATGCTTGCGAGTGGGCACGGGCGCGCCGTTGGCCTTGCAGATAAACACTCCGTCGAGCTTCTCCAGCAAGCGCCGCGGTTCCATCCCGTTTAAGTCTTTCAACACCCGGTTGTAGGGCAGGATTTGCACCTGGTCATCCGGAAAAATCACGCTCAAGAAAAAGGCTCTTTGCCCCGCCCCTTCCCGCCGCTCAAACACCCGGGCGGCGGCGGCACACCGGTGATGTCCGTCGGCGATATAGAGTGCAGGCAGTCGCCCGAACTCCGCCTGGATGAAACGCAAACTTTCCGCGTCAGCGAGCCGCCAGGAACTATGCCGCACGCCGTCCGTAGCCGTGAAATCACTGTCCGGTGCCAAGGCACTCGCCTTGGCTGTGAACTCCGTCATGGCGGGCGTGGCCCGATAAACCAGGAACACGGGGCCGGTCTGCGAGTTCAACGCCTCGATGTGCCGCACCCGGTCGTCTTCCTTTTCGGGCCGCGTGAGCTCGTGTTTCTTAATCAAACCTTCGCGGTACTCCTGGCAACTGGCGACCGCTACCAACCCCGTCTGGCAGTGTCCATCCATAATCTGCCGATACAGGTAAAAGCACGGTTGCGAATCCAGTCGCAAAGCGCCCTGCGCGATCAGCCGGTGAAAGTTCTCCCGCCCACGAGCATACACCGATGGCCCATAAAGGTCGGTGCCAACCGGGAGATCGATCTCTGGCTTGCTGACGTGCAAGAAGCTCAGCGGATTGCCGGCGGCCAGTTGACGCGCTTCCTCCGAGGACATGACATCGTAGGGGAGTTCACAGATTTTAGCGGCGAGCTCCGGGTTCGGCCGCAACGCGGGAAAGGGTCTGACGGTGGCCATTACATCTGTTCCAAAGTCTCGATGCCCAGCACCTCGAGGCCTTGCTTTAGAACGCGGGCGGTCAAATCGCACAGGACCAGCCGGCTGGTCCGTTCGGGTTCGGCGGCTTTGAGCACCGGGCAATTCTCGTAGAAGCCGGTAAAACAGCCCGCCAACTCGTACAGGTAATTGCAAAGGAAGTTGGGCCGGTAGTCCTCGGCGACAGCTTCGAGCACGAGGCCAAAATTGAGCAAGTGCTTGCCAAGCGCGAGTTCCTGGGGCGCACCCAATGCGAGTGCCGCCGCCTGCCCGCCGCCCCGCTGGCCTTCCTCCACGTTCCCCTTCCGGAAGATACTCTGGATACGCGCGTAAGCGTATTGCAGGTAGGGCGCGGTGTTGCCGTTCAGCGCGAGCATCTTGTCCCAACTGAACACGTAGTCGGTGATCCGGTTCGGGAGCAGGTCAGCGTATTTGACGGCTCCGATGCCGACGATGCGCGCGATCTCGCGACGCTGCGCCTCCGGCAACTCGGGGCTCTTCTCTGAAACTACCCCATAAGCCCGCTCCTCCGCCTCGTCCAATAAGTCGGACAGCCGAATGGCGCCGCCCGTGCGGGTTTTGAACGCCTTGCCCTTCTCGCCCAAAATCGACCCGAACCAAACGTGCGCAAGCTTGATCTTGGCCTCCGGATGCCAGCGGCGGAAAGTGGAGAAGATCTGTTGAAAGTGCAATTGCTGGGGGCCGCCTGTAATATAGATAATCTCGTCCGGGTGCCAGGTTTCGAGTCGGTGCGCCAGCGTGGCCAAGTCCGTGGTCGCGTAATTGTAGGCGCCGTCGCGCTTCTGGATGATGGCGGGTTGCTTCTTGAGTTGTGGCGGCTCATCGAAAAACACAACCAGGGCCCCCTCGCTCTCGCGGGCGATGCCCTTGACGCGCAGCTCCTGCACGAGCGATGCCAGGCGCGGATTATAGAAGCTCTCGCCGAGCGTGTAATCGAACTTCACCCCAAGCCGCTGGTAAATGGTTCCAAACTGCGTCTGGGAGAGCGCCTGCATCTCCCGCCAGATCGCCAGGTTGGTTTCGTCTCCGGCCTGCAGCTTCACCAACTCCTGGCGGGCTTCTTCGAGGATCGCGGGGTCCTTCTCGCTGGCAGTGTTAACCACCAGGTAAAGCCGCTCCATTTCGGCGATCGGATCCGCACGCAGCCCAACTTTGTCCAGGTGGCGTTTCCATCCCACGATTAATTTCCCGAATTGGGTTCCCCAATCCCCCACGTGATTGTCCGTGATGACGCGGTGCCCGAGCAAGCGTAAGGTGCGGGCCAGGGCCTCGCCCAGGATGGTCGAGCGAATATGGCCCACATGCATCGGCTTGGCGACATTGGGCGAACTGAAATCCAGCACGATGGTGCGCGGCTGGGAGGTCTTCTCGAAAAACAAATGGTCCCCCCGCGCCGCCGCCGCCAGCGCCGCGGCCACCGCCTGGGGCCTGAGCCGGAAATTTACGAAACCCGCGCCGGCGACTTCCGCCGGCTCGCATAGGTCGCCCAGGTCAAGTTTGGCCAGCACGTTGGCCGCCAACTCGCGCGGATTGAGCTGGCGCTCTTTGGCCAGCGACATGAGCGCATTCGCTTGGTAATCCCCATACCTGGGGTCCGGACATGTTCGTACCAGCACGGAGCTGAGATCCGCCTCGGGTAGGACGGACCGGACAGCCTGTTGCAGGCGTTCTTCGAGCTGGCGGTGAGGGAGCATGGTGGCGGCCGATGTGAATCTCAGCCGAGGCCTAGCAGCACAGGGGCGGGGACGTCTCGTCCCCGCAGCCCCCTCTGCCGTCAGTGAGCCTGCGGTATTTATGGAAAACGGCAAAAACGAAGGCTTGGCGCGGGATCCGGAGTTCACCTTCTTTTACACGCACGCGCGGGTCTGGCGTGGACTGCGGGGACGAGACGTCCCCGCCCCTGAATGCGGCACTTGCGCCGCTAGTCACATACTGGCCGGTTCGGGCTTCGCCACCTGTTCGCGAAAGCTCCTGTTCGCGAAAGCTCCTGCTCGCGAGAGCTCCTGCTCGCGAAAGCTTTCGGAGTTCGGATTTCGGCCTTCTTTCGTGCTTCGTCATTCGTCATTCGTCATTGCTTCTTGCCCTGATCCCGGATGATTTGAATCATAGTCTCGGCATCGGGGGCCTGTTCGAGGGCCTGGCGAAATTCGGCCCTATGCAGGAGTTTGGCGATGTTGGCCAGGGTGTGAAGGTGCTTCTGAAATTGACCTTGGGGCACCAGGAAAAGCATGACGAGGTTAACGGGCTGGTTATCGAGCGCATCGAAATTGACCCCCTGTTGGGAGCGGCCCAACGAGCCCACTACCTCAGAAATCAGGTCGGTAGAGGCGTGGGGAATCCCGATCCCAAAGCCGATGCCCGTGCTCATCGAGGACTCGCGCTTCTTAACCACCGCGGCGATGGCATCATGGTGCTCCGGCTTGATTCGGCCCGTGGCCACCAGGTTGTTGATCAGCTCATCAATCGCTTCCCAGCGGTTGGCCGCCCGCATACTCGTGATGATCTGTTCTTTGCTTAGAATGTCGCCTAGTTCCATAGCGTCGCAAACAATCCGCCGGTGCATTTCGCCCTAAGTGCGCTTGCATTTCAAGACCCAATTCGCGTTTTGCGCCGCACTAGCCCGGGCAGGGTTGCCACGAAAACCCGCGTCAAGAAGATCAAAACACCGCGTGGCGCACCCGCTCGACCACGGCAAGCGAGCAGTTAAGCCACCAACTCAAGGCCGTCAGCACTCCCACCCGCGCCGCCAACAGCGGAATGCCCACCAATAATACGGTAACATTGCCCAAAAACACAACCACTGCCGAGAACAAATAACCCTGTTCGGTAATGTCGGTTTGGCTGTGTTTCAAAATGTGCCAGGTAAGTGTGAGATGAAAGGCGTAGGCGGCCCCGAGCAACAGATGGAACCAAACAACATAGGGCCGCCAATTCCAGAGCCAATGCCCAACCAGGAAGACCAGCACCACCAACAGTGCGTAAAGTGGGAAAAAATACGGCGCCAGCGAGATCAGGAAGTTGCTTTTGCTCACCACCACGTGCCCCCCGTTGGCCGAGGCCTTGAACCTTTTGACCTTGCCGCCCATCAGCCAGGTCCATAGTGCATGCGTCAATTCATGGCCAAAAACGTAAATCCACATCGGCTTGGGCAGCAGTAGGTAAATCACCACCCAGCAGCCGGCCCCCGCCAGCGCCGCCGCCCAGATCGTGTCGGCGCTGCCACTGGCCTTTAAGACTTTCCACAAGGCCCAGCCCGCCCCCACGCATACCGGGAGCAGCAAAATCGCAATGATGGTCTTGCACCATTTTGGCATGCGCAGATTATTGGGCACCGCCAGCAGCCTTGCCAGCGATTTTGGATGGTCGCATACCGCCGAATATTTCGAACTCCGGTAGGCCAGGCTCCTGCCGAGCCTCTCGTATAAGCAGCCCTCGGCTCCGCAGGAGCGTCGCGCTACCCGCAGTCTGTGTGAAACATTGTGGCTAAGAAGCGCCGGACTGCAGGCGGCTCAGTTCCGTCCGCGCGGGCAGGAAATCGGGCTCTGCCTGCAAGGCAGCTTCAAATTCCGCTTTGGCCTTCTCCTCTTCGCCCAGGCCAAGATGACCAAGACCGCACAGGCAGTGCGCCTGGGCCTCACGCTCAGCGAAACGCCTGAGATCATTTGCAGAGCCACTGGGTTCCCGCCGATGATCCGCTGACTTCAACGAACTTTCAGCAACGGACACTAAATCCTCAAGGATCTTGCTCGCTTGCTTCTCCTCACCCAGCTTCTGCCGGGCCAGCGCCTGGTAATACATCTGAAAACTCCGTTCGGATGCCCGGGAACCCCTCTCTGAACGCCGACGCGCCTGCGGCTCATCAGAGACGGCGCGCTGCCAAAAATCTTTGGCTTTCTCCGCGTCGCCCGCGCCTGCGTGCGCGAGGCCGATCCAATAAGCCAGCTCCGCTTCGCGCCCGCGAGCGTTGCCGCCGTCCGAGGGCAAGTTGTCGGGAATCGTTTCAGCGGCTTGAAAATCCGCCAAGGCCGCCGAGTACTGCTTCGCCGCCAATCTCTGTTGCCCGCGCAACAAGCGTGCATTCACCCAATGGTCCGCGACTTCGAGCGTGCCGCCCTCCCACACGGAGAACGTCCGCCCTTTCATAAGTTGAATCGCTTCGTCGTATTTTCCCGCGAAAACTTTCAAACCGATCTCGCGCGACAACGCATCGTCGCGTTTGGAAACAACCTCATGATTCTGCTCCAGCAGCGCCAGGCGCTTCTCCGGCGGCTCCCCCACCGCCCCGTAAAGTTCGTCCAGTTCGGTGAAGTGCAGGGCGAATTTCGTCGGCAGCGAAACCGCCTGCTCCAGTTGGGCAACGGCCCTGGCGAGGTCGTTGGTGGGCTTCTGATGCTCGTAGGCCATTGCGAGATTACGGTGAACGATGGCGAGCGACGGTTCGAGCTGAGCGGATTTTTCCCAGAGTCGGGTCGCTTCCGCAGGCTGCCAATCGAACAGCAAGTTGCCTAGATAATAGGGCGCTCGAGCGTCGCTCGGATCCATCTCCATCGCCCGGCGCAAAACGTGCTGGGCTTCCCATTGAAAGGGAAAGACATAATCCGGCGAAACCTCTTTTGCGAGTTGGCGCTCCTCGGCCGCTTTTTGAACCTCGCCAAGCCTCTCTGCAAATTGGCCAAGATAATAATAGGCCAGGGGTATGTGCGTCTTTTCCTTGGTCGTATCAATTAGTTTCTTCAAGAGCGTGGTTCCGTCTTGCCAGAGACCGGCGTTCCCGTATTCGGTGGCGGCCTCCAAGCTGGCGTCCGGAAACTCGCGCAACGCTCGCGACAATTCAGCGGTTGTGCGCTTTTCGCCGGCGAGCCAGCGCTCGCTCGCCAGCCGCACATCGAGCGGGTCAATGTGCTCGGCGAGTGCCAGCACGGCCAGCGCTTGCTTCGCCCGGCCGAGGTGCCGCAGCAACGAGGCCTTAAGCTCGAGCGCGCGGATGTTCAAAGCGTTGGCTTCCAGGGAACGGTCTGTATAGCCGAGCGCTCCCGGAAGGTCACCACGACGCGTCGCAATCTCAGCAAGTGAAAAATAGGCGGGAGACTGCCAGGCCTCGCTCCACGTGGCTTTGTAAAACGCATCGAATGAATCCTCGAGCTTGCCCTGGGCCTTAAGCGCGACCCCAAGATAATAAAATGGCTCGCCCTCTTTGGGGCTCGTGTAATTGGCCGTGAGCCGGTCCAGCGCTTTGCGAAAGTTCTGTTCGGCCTCGGCGAAACGGGCTTGCTTGAGCCAGCGGATTCCGAGCGCGGTGTTCACTTGGGCATCCCCGGGATCGCGGCTCAGCGCTTCCTCCCAATAGGGCTCAGGCTCGCGGTCCGCATCGTGGAACTGCTCGAGGCGCTGTCCGGCCAGGTAGAGTTCTTCGACGCTTTTGATGTCTTTGGGCGCAGGCGGATTCTTGGCGGGCTGCGGCATCGGTGCGGGTTGCAAGCGGACCGGTGAATAAGCAATCAGTTCCACCCCATCCTGGAGCGAGGCGCGCACGTCGTGTTCATCCACTCCGGCCGGAAGCGACACCTGGCCCACGAACGGTTTGCCGGGATGAATGGAAATCGTTTCCTCCAGCAAAACTTTTCCGGCCGCTTTTACCATGACTTTCGCGCCGCGATGCGCCGCAGTCGTGCAAAAACCGACCCTCGCCGTGCCGTCCTTCTGGATGTCCAGGTTCACGGCTGCTTCGAGATTCGCGTTTTTCACCCCGCCGATGTCGCGGAACGGATACCAATGCAGGTCGAACGACTTCGTCTCGAATGGTTGCAGCCAACTGTAATCCGGCTGGTTGTCGGAGTAGGCACCCGTCATCAACTCGATGTAGGGGCCGTCATGATCGGTGAGAATTCTTTCCCACATCTGCCCGCGTGGCCCCCTGCCCCACGTCCAAAACTTCTTGCCGGGAATGATGTGATGATCCGCCACACTCAGCGTGCCGGCTTGTTTGCCGTGATCATAGCCGGCAAAGAAGTCGGCCGTGTAATTCCACGCAAACATCGACGTGGCCTCGATATGATTGGAATACCAACTCACGTCCGTGCCGCTTCCGAAATCCGAACCACTGTAGCGTCCCGTCGCGATGGGCCACGCCGCAAATTCGCCTTTATGATGATACGTCACAAACTGCGTGTCCGGCGGAAAGATGATTTGATAGTCGTCGTCGGCATGTACTGCGCAGTTCGCGAAACAAAGCATCGTCTGGGAAAACGGTGTCCGGTTGATAATCCGCACCTTGGCCGTGAGATATGACTTGCCCGGTGAGAGGGTGTAACCCACGGCCCAGCGCATTCGCTGGCGCAGCTCCAACTCGCCCACCCATACCGTCTTGCTGCCATCGGAGTTTTCCTCCACCCGGTATTGCACCGGCAAAAACGTCGTGGCGCGGTGATGATGCGGGATGTTCCACTCGACGCCGCCGGAAATCCATGCTCCGATGAGCCCAATCAGCGCCGGCTTGATCACGTGCTGGCGATACACAAAGTCGTAACCGTTGCTCTTGTCCACCGCTTCGAAGAGCCTCCCCCCGACCTCCGGCAAAACCCCGATCCGAACATATTCATTTTCCAGATAAACGATGCGGTAGGTCTTGTTCGATTGTACATGCAGGAGAGAATCGTAAAGCGGATACGGATAGACCCGCCCCTGCGCGCCTTGTGATTGGCGGCCGAAATAGAACATCGGGTTCGGCTCCGGCTCGCCCGCCAGGTAAGTCGGAATAACAATCTCTCGCTCCGAAACCCTCACGCCCGCGAGCGCACTTGGCAGATGCGCGAACACGGTCAGAGCCAGGGTGGCGGCGAGTAGTGGAACCTTGCGTTCGATGTTCATAAATTTAGGCGAGTTGCGGAATTCCAACGACTGGTCTGCGGTGTCACGCCAGCCACAAAATTGCGCGACCGCCTACAAAAACGCAAGCCGGACCATGAAGCACGCCCTCTTTGACCAGCCACTCCACCCGCGCTCCTCGCGCTCTACAAGGTAGGGCGGGCAGTCCCCTGCCCGTCGCCGAAAACCGCGGGCCGTCAATTTGCAATTTGCGATTTTCATCGACTCCTACGAAAGCGAGACCGGGCTTTCCATGAACCCCCCAACTGCAACGCGCGCTGGCGATGCCTCTCCCTCGCCCCTTCGGAAGGGGAGAGGGTCGGGGAGAGGGGTCCCTTCTCTCGTCTCGGTTCATGGTCCCAATGCATGCGCGAAAGCGAGAC
>Ga0209517_10005996_pt1 | contig 15216 bp, 10 predicted proteins | sample PeaSoiMetSII2010_FD_187695 | JGI IMG/M metagenome (GOLD analysis project Ga0209517, IMG submission 187695) | Peat soil microbial communities from Weissenstadt, Germany - SII-2010 (SPAdes) (version 2) | ecosystem: Environmental > Terrestrial > Soil > Wetlands > Peat | place: Germany... | reverse complement strand
AATATTTTCTTAGTAGAACCTCTTCCATGAGATCGTAGGTTAAGCCCCCGTCATATAAATGCATTTCAAAACATTGATATATTTCGGCATTAGTTATCAGTTCGGCAATTTTATTATAATTATGAGCGGTGATCTCCACCTCACCTAAATTCAGATGTTTTACTCCCAAGTCACTGATTATGGGAAGCATGGCAAAAAGCTTCTTCCGGTGGGGCGGCCAGGCCGGGGTTTCCACCGACACCACCTTGAGGTAACGCACCGCCTTCTCTAAATTTTTATATACCTTTTTGGCAAAATTGGAGGCCCCCAGATGGAACCTGATTTCATCAAAGCCCAGGTCCTGAAGCCGCTTGAGAGTCTCTTCATCGGCCAACAAGCCATTGGTGTAAAGATAATACCACGGCCTCTTGCCCGTATCCCGTGCGACTTCCCGGAGAAAATCCATCCACGCGGCAAGCCCCTCCATATAGAGTAGAGGCTCCCCGCCGCCGGTGAAACTTATAACCTTGGGATCATAATCCGGCCGTCGCGAATCGGCCAGACATTGGGCTTTTTGCCTGAGGCGCTCGGTTTTCTCTTCCTCTCGGTCAAACTTATAGTAACAGTATACACAATTTAAATTACATCTTACGCCGGAGAGGAGATTCTTTCTGTATTTATCCGGGACAAAACAACTGTAACAGCCGGGGGAGAGTTTTCCCAGGTGAACGCAGTGCCCGGCGGCATGATACTCCAGCCCGGCAATCCGCCTCTGACGCTCAAACTTCCTGGCGTAAGCCTGCTGAATGGGAATAATCTTCATTTTAAACCCGGTACCAGGCCGCCATCTTGCTGCCTTGGCGCTTTGGAAGGGAGGCAATTGTTGCAAAGATTAGAGTGCCATTGGTATCTTGAAAAAAGATTCCTGGAAGAAATTTTACACAAATTTCCCGGCCGGGGCAAGCAGGATTCCCCTGATCGCCATTAATGCAGCTCAGGTCTAAGGTCAGCCAAGAAATAAACCCGATTTAAGCAAAATAGATATGCAGCGAAATTCGTTGTTGATCAACGATAAGAAGTCGCCTGGATTTGAAAAAGCTGGGCATACTTGCCCGCTTTTTGGAGAAGCTCTTCATGAGTGCCCCACTCGCTGATGCTTCCCCTTTCCAGCACATAGATGTAATCCGCCAGCCGGACCGTGGAAAAGCGATGACTGATGAGGAGGACCATGCTCCCATGGAGGCGCGGCCGCAAGTACTTAAACACCTCGTATTCGGCCCGGGCATCCAGCCAACTGGTGGGCTCATCGAGAATGAGCAGTTGGGCCTCCCGCAGGAAGGCCCGGGCCAGGGCCACCTTTTGCCATTCACCCAGACTGAGTTCTCCCTGGTCCTCAAACTCGTGGCCCAAGACGGTGTCGTAGCCCCGGGGCATCTTTTGGAGAAAATCATCGGCCTGGGCCTGGCGAGCCGCCACGTAGATCTTATCATCCTGCGGCTTCAGGCTAACGTCTCCCAACCAGATATTTTCCCGGGCCGTCAGGGCGTAACGGGCATAATCTTGAAAGAGGACGCTCACCTGCCTTCTTAAGTCCTGGGGATCAAATTGGCGCAAGTCGATGCCATCAATAGTAATCTTCCCGGCCACCGGATCATAGAGCCGGCACAGCAGCTTGGCGAGGCTGGTCTTCCCCGAGCCGTTTTCCCCCACCAGGGCCACCACCTGACCCGGCAAGATGCGGAGATTGATATCCTCCAGCACCGCTCTTTCTCCGGTGGGATAACGGAAATGAAGGTGGTCCAGGAGGATGCCTTCCTTGACGGGGAGGGGAAAAGCCGCGGGGTGCGGAGGAGCCGCCAGTTTCGGTTTGAGATCCAGGAATTCATTAAAATTGGCCAGAAACAGGTTATCTTCATAAAGGTGGGTGAGGCTGCTCCAAATTTCCTGGAGGGCGCTTTGGGCCCGTTGGAAGGCTCCGTAGTACATGACCATGCCCCCCAGGGTGATGGCCCCCTCCACCGTCTGGTAGGCGATATAGGCCAGGGCCCCAAAGATTGCCGCAGTGGCGCAGGCTTGGGTAGTCAAATCCGCCAGGGAACGCCGGCTGGATATCTTGAGCTTATCCACCCGGAGCCTCTGGCGCAGGGCCCGGAAGCGCTCGCGGAAGAGCGCCCCCAGGGCAAAGATCTTGATTTCCTTGGCATAACCGCCGTCGGTCAGCATCCAGTGGAAATAGGAAGCCCGCCTCTGGTCCTGGGTGTGGCGGCGCTGCCAATCAAACATCTGGTCGGCGTATTTCAAGCGCAGCAACACCCCGGGAACCGTGGCCGCCAAGAGGACGAGGGGCACCCACCAGCGGAAAGAGACCAATAACCCGGCCAGGGCCACCAGGGAGATGCCGCTCTGACCAACTTGCAGCAGGCCCTCCATGGTGCTGGCCGGCCGGAAAGCGGCCTCCTGTTGAGCCCGGTGCAGGGTATCATAGTACTTGGGATCTTCGTAATACTCCTGGTCCATCTCCACTGACTGGCCGTGGACGACATCGGCGATATGGTCGGTGATCACCTGGGTTTGGACTTCCTTGACAATCTCCGCCAGGGAGCGGCAAACCGCGGCGAACAGGGCTACCGCCGCCGCCGCGGCCACCAGCAGCAGCACCCCCCGGAGCGCCCCGGATTTGGCCGGCGCCGTCAGGCCGGAGGTGACCGCATCGACTATTAACTTCATAAGGTATAAGGAGAGGAGCGGCAGCAGCCCCTGGATCAAAATGAGTCCGAAATTGGCCGCGGTCCACCCCGGGGCGCTTTGCCAGATTAGCCGCAGGGAGCGTTCCAGGTGCAGACTGTGCCTGATCTTCTCTTTGATGGTGCTGGCCGGTTTCATGGGTTATTCACGGGGTATAAAAGATCAGTCAGAGCCATCGTTACTCCAAACTAATACCTAAGCCATTTTTGAAAATATATTGAAAAATTCAATAATAATCCAGCTTCAAAAAATCACCGGACGCTGGGGATAGCGTGGGGGAATGATTTTCAGAAAAAAGAAAAGGGGTTGGCTCTTTGAGCTAACCCCTTGCGGTTATTTGGTAGCGGGGGCAGGATTTGAACCTGCGACCTTCGGGTTATGAGCCCGACGAGCTTCCAGGCTGCTCCACCCCGCGTCGTGGACCATTAACTGTATCTTTATGTATAACCAATCCATCCCGGGGCGTCAATGGCAAAATTTCCCAGCCTCACCCATCCTGGGCCTGGAGTTTTTTTAAAACTGCTTAACTGGGAATCATTTCACGCCAAGTTGCAATCAAAGAACCAGAAATCTCCTCCATAGGGGTGCACCCGCGTGTGCGCCCTCCGGGGGCGGACACCTGGGTCCGCCCCTACAAAAACGTCCTTTTGACGGCGACTTAGGATCAGATTACCAGCTCCTGCCCTCTAATGCGAGCTTGTCCATCCAGAGCGAAATTGGACCTTCGGGTTATGAGCCCGACGAGCTTCCGGACTAAAGTTCGCCGGCCTCGGCCAGGTCCTGGGGGAAATGGGGCAAGGCCCAGAAGATCGCGGCGGCGCCCCCGGCCAGGGCCACCAGGGTGAGGCTGACCCCCCATTTGAGGCTGGTGGCATCCGAGGCCCAGCCGATAAGGTAAGGCGAAGGCACATCACCGATCAGGTGGATGATCACGATATTCAGGGCCACTGCCAGGGCCCGCCGCCGGGCCCCGGCGACGCTCACCACCACCGAGGTGAGTAATCCGGGGTTGAGAAAGAGGAGGAAAACCGCCAGGGAAAAGGCCGGGATATAAAGGGCGGGGCCACGCGCAAATATCGCCAGGGCGGCCAGGGGCAGCGCCAGGGTGATTCCCCCACCGCTGACCCAGAGGGGGGCATTGAGGGTCCGGACCTGGAGGCGGTCTCCCAGATAGCCTCCGGCCAGGGTCCCCAGGCCGCCGGCCACCGCCACCGCCCCGAACATCAGGAGATTGGCCTGGGCCAGGCTCAGACCTTTGTAGAGCTCCAGGTAGCGGGGCATCCAGAAGGCCAGGCCGCCCAGGGTGAAGGTGCTCAGGCCGAAGCCCAGGCTGACCCAGCGCATGGTGGGTATTTTTAGCAGGCTCCAGGCCCCCGACCACAGGTTGACGCCGCTGGGCGGGGTGGGTTGCCTAACCGTCCGGGTTTGAACCTCCGGGAGACGCCAGATGAGAGCCGCCATCGCCAGGCCCGGCAGGCCCGCCAGCAGAAAGGCCGGACGCCAGCCCCAATGGCTGCCGGTCAGGCCCCCCACCAGATAGGCCAGGGCCGAGCCCACCGGCAGGGCGACATAGAACCAGCCCATGGCCCAGGCCCGGCGCTCCAGCGGCAGGATATCGGCGATGTAGGCCGGCGAGAGGGTGCCGAAGGAGGCCTCACCCACCCCCACCGCGCCCCGGGCCAGCAGCAGGGTGAGGTAGGAGCCGACCCAGAAGGTGAGGCTGGTGGCCAGGCTCCACAACACCGCGCCCCAGGCCATGAGGCGGACGTGGCCCCAGCGGTCCCCCAGGTAGCCGAAGATGGGGGAGGTCAGGAGATAGACCAGGAAAAAGGCGGTGCCCAGAAATCCGAAGGACCGGTCGCTCAGGCCCATTTCCCCTTTCACCAGCGTGCCCAGGGAGGCGATGAGATAGCGGTCCATATATTGCAGGAGGTTGAGACTGGTAAGGATAATGAGGACTCGGGTGGTGAAGGACAAGGGGAAATTCCTCAGGGGCTACCGGCCGCCCTGGCACAAATTATCGAAATATTCCCAGAAGTCCGGAAAGGACTTGGCCACACAGCCGGGATCGGAGATGACCACCCCGGGGATCTTCAAGCCGGCCACTGCAAAGCTCATGGCCAGGCGGTGGTCCTGATGCGGGTCGATGGCGGCCCCGTGGGGCCTGCCCCCCGGGATCATCAGGCCGTCGGCGGTTTCCCGGGCGGCGATCCCCATTTTGTTGAGCTCCGCGGCCACGGCGGTCAGGCGATCCGATTCCTTGTGGCGCAGGTGGGGCACCCCGGTGATCACCGTCTCTCCCCGGGCGAAGGCGGCTACCACCGCCAGGGTGGGCACCAGGTCCGGCATGGCGGCCAGGTCCACCTTAATGCCCTGGAGCGGTGCGCCCTGCACCATCAGGCCGGCTTCGGTGCCGGCCACGACGCAGCCCATGCGCGCCAGGACGTCCGGGAAGGAGGCGTCGCCCTGGCAGGAATCCGGGCCCAGGTTGGCGATGGTCACCCGGCCGCCGGTGACCGCGGCCGCGGCCCAGAAGTAAGAGGCGCTGGAGGCGTCGGCCTCGATGGCATAATCCCGGGGCTGGTAGCTCTGCCCCCCCGGCACCCGGAAATAGGAGTAGCCCTGGCGATAATAAGAGACGCCAAAGGCCCCCATGACCTCCAGGGTCAGGTCCACGTAAGGCCGGGAGACCAGCTCCGCGGTAATTTCGATTTCCACCCCCGCCGGGGCCAGGGGACTGATGAAGAGCAGGGCCGAAAGGTATTGGCTGCTGACCGCTCCGGAGAGCACGGCCCGGCCGCCCTGGAGGCCGCCTTGGACCACCACCGGCGGGCGGCCTGCGCCTCCCTCCGCGGCGGTCCGGACCCCCAGTTGCCCCAGGGCTTGCAGGAGTTCGTCCATGGGGCGCTGGCACAGGCGTGCCGTGCCGGTGAGGCGGTAGCTCCCCTGCCCCAGGGCCGCGAGCGCCGTGAGAAAGCGCATGGAGGTCCCGGAGTTCCCCAGATAAATAGGCTCGGCGACCGGCAGCCAGCGGCCGCCGGCGCCCCGGACCCGGACGGCGGCGCCCTCCCAGGCAATGCCGGCCCCCAGCTTCGCCAGGGCCTGGGCGGTGAGCTCGGTGTCTTCGGCCCGGAGGGGGTTGCGGAGGAGGCTGTCCCCCAGGGCCAGGCTGGCGGCCACCAGGGCCCGGTGGGTGTAGCTCTTGGAGCCGGGCAGGGTCAACGTGGCCTGGACCGGGTCACAGGTTTTGATTTCTTTAACCATTTCTTTTAAGGCAGTTTTCTGTTTACCGTTTTCTTTTTTCTGAAAAAGTCAAAGCCGTATCACTTCCCCAACGCCTCGTAGGCGGCCCGGACCATGGTCTCCAGGGGCGCAGTCATCCCGGTCCACAACTCGAACTGGGCGGTGGCCTGGTGGATGAGCATTTGCAGGCCGTCGATGGCGGCCGCCCCCCGGGCCTTGGCCTCACGCAGCAGTCTGGTTTCCAAAGGCCGGTAAACGATGTCCATCACCAGGCGAAAGCGGCCCAGCAATTCCGGGGAGATGGGAATCTCCTCCACCCGCGGCTCCATACCCACCGGAGTGGCGTTCACCAGGATGGCGGCGGGGCACTGGTCGAGCCGCGAGAGGGGGAGGGCTGCCGCCTGCAGGTCCCGGGCCAGGGCCGCGGCCCGGGGCGCGTCCAGGTCGGCGAGGCTGACCCGGCCACCCTCTTGCAGGACGCCAAAGGCGATGGCCCGGGCGGCGCCGCCGGCCCCCAGGATGAGGACCTGCTCCCCGGCGAGCCTGGTGCGGACCTGTAAGGCTCGCAAGGCCCCCAGCCAGTCGGTGTTGTAGCCGATGAGGCGCCCGTCCCGGTTGACTACGGTGTTCACCGCGCCGATGCTGGCTGCCTGGGGGTCCAGCTCATCGATTAAAGGGATAATCTCTTCTTTGAAGGGAATGGTGACGCTCACCCCCTGGATGGCCAGGCCCCGGAGCCCAGCCACGGCCCGGGCCAGGTCGGTCACCGGAAAGGCCACATAGACTGCGTTGAGTTCCAGTTCCCGGAAGGCGGCGTTGTGCATCTGCGGGCTCAGGGTGTGAGCCACCGGCCGCCCTAGGATGCCATAGATTTTGGTGAGGCCATCGATCATGTTAGTAGGGGCGACCCGCTGGGTCGCCCGATTGCTCTCGCCTTGCCGCGGTCAGCTTTCAGCTTTTAGCCACAACTCGACCATGATTATATTATGGATGGGTTCGGATAAGAGATTAAATTCCCCCTCACCCTAACCCTCTCCCCCCGCGGGGGAGAGGGGATAAATAAGGGACCCCATAACGCTCCCATGAATATATAAGGGAATTATATACTTAGCCCCTCTGCGAATTATCTGTTGTAGGGGCGGGGTTTCCCCGCCCAGGGCGGCAGTAGTACAGGTTTGAAACCTGTGCCACCGGACGCTGCCCCTACGGCAGAGACGGAATAGGGAGTCAAATATATAATTCCCTTATATAAGTAAGATAGTTTCAGGAACCGCAGCTTTAAAGTGCTAATCTGTCAATCCCCGGATGGCAAAATTTCCGGAAGGTTTTTCCTTTCAGATCACGGCGGCCATAGGCCGCCCTATAACTTTTTATCCTTTGAAATCCAGCATTAGCCTGGTTTTTGGTCTTCCGGGCGACCCAGTGGGGCGCCCCTACTTCATTTCTGCAACAACTTCCAGAGGCGCTTCACTTCGTTCACCGTGAGCTGCCCGGGGGCGGAGGCCCGGTTTTTGGTGAACGGGGCGAAAGTGAGGAAGCTCCCCAGGAGCGGCGCCACCACCCGGGACCAAACGCCTGCCGGACCCATGGCGAAGGCGATGATCTCCCGGCCCGCGGCCCGGGCCTGGGGGATCAGGGAGAGTAGGCGCAAGCTGTCTTCCGGCTCATGGGCCATGGTCACCAGCTTGATGATCTCGCCTTCCTGGGCCAGCATTTCTTGCAAGACGGCTTCCAGACGGGCCGTCTCCGGGGTCCCCGAAAAATCGTGCCAGGAGAGGATGATCCCGGCCTGGCCCCGGCGCGCCCAAAGCTCCCGGCGCCAGGTGGGATCCGCGGCCAGTTCCACGTCCAGGAAGTCTGCTCCCAAGGCCAGGGCCTCTTCCAGGAGCAGGCGGCGGCCTGCCTCGCTGCCGGACCATTTGCCGCCCTCGGCCGCCAGCCGGTTGGTGGCGATGACCGGTCCCGGATGGCTCCGGAACAGCCGCGGCAGGTCGGCCTGCTCCAGGTAATCCAGCCTGATCTCGGCCCACAGGCCCTTGCGGGCGGCCCGGAGGTACTTGGAGCGGGCCCGGTTCACCGTGGTTTCCACCACCGGAACGCAGATGCGTAAAGAGGGTTTTCGGCCTGCGGTTTTCGGTTTGGGTCTCGGAGTCATGGTCGCTCAGGCTTGCAGGGGCCCACGCTGCGGGCCGAAAAATTTTGGTAAGGCGGCACGGGGGGATCGCTCCCCCGACCTATTATACCATCGTTACCTGTCCGATATGTCATACGGGAAACGGAAAACGGAAAACGGAAAACGCTCTTCTCTCAACTGAGGTTTTCCACTCCCGCGGCTCGGGGGAAGGAGCCCAGCAGCTTGAAATGGGCGCTCAGGGTCCTGGTTTCCTCCAAGGCTGCGGCCACCGCGGGGTCAGCCTGGTGGCCGTCCAGATCCACAAAGAACAGGTAGCGCCAGGCCTCGTTTTTCACCGGGCGGGAGACGATGCGGGTCATGTTGAGCGAGCGTTCCGCCATGGGTCTCAGGGTCTTGTACAACGCCCCGGGGATATTGTCCACCGCGAAGAGGATGCAGGTCTTGTCGCTGCCGGTGGGGCCGGGGGTGTCGGGGCCGATGACGAAAAAGTGGGTAACGTTGCCCGGCTGGTCTTCAATGCGGCTCTCCACCACCCTCAGGTCGTAGAGGGGCGCCGCGAAGGAACTGGCGATGGCCGCGGCGTTGGGGTTCCTGGCCGCCTTCTGGGCCGCCACCCCGGTGGAGGCCACCTCCAGGATGGGGAGGTTGGGCAGATGGGCGCTGAGCCAGCCGCGGCATTGGGCATAAGCCTGGGGATGGGTGTAGATTACCTCGATGTCGTGGCGCTGGCCGGATTTGTTCACCAGGTCGTGGGAGACTTCCAGGTAGATTTCGCCGCAAATCTTGGCGGCGCTGTCGGCAAACAGGTCCAGGGAGACGTTGACGATGCCTTCGGTGGAATTTTCGATGGGCACCACCCCGTACTGGTACTTGCCCTTTTCCACCTCCTGGAAGACCTCCTGGATGGTGGCCAGGGGGCCGTAGCGGGTGGCCCGGCCGAACTTTTTCAGGGCCGCCAGGTGGGAGAAGGTGGCCTCCGGCCCCAGGAAGGCCACCCCAAAGGGGATCTGGACCTCCCGGGCGGCGGAGATGACCTCCCGGAAGATGTTACGCAGGGCGGCCTGGCTCAGAGGCCCGGGGTTGAGGTGCATGAGGTGCGCCAGCACCTCCTCTTCCCGCTGGAAGTCCAGGGTCCCCCGGCCCTCCTGGTTTTTGATGCGGCCGATGGTTTGGGCCATGGTCTGGCGCCGGTTCAGGAGGGTGAGCAATTCATGGTCCAGGGCGTCGATCTCTTGGCGGATGGTTTTTTTTTCGGTCATGGCTCACTTCTCAATGATGGTTTCCTGGATCTTATGGCCGAAGTGGCGTCCGGTCTCTTCCAGGGCCACCAGGACCTCGTCTCCGGGTTGCAGGGTGACGATGGAAACCGCCTCGCCGCCCGGCCGGGTGAGGCGGATGGTCTCAGCGTTTTGCAGGATGGTGGTGATCTCCTGGCCGCCGGCCTCTGCGGTTACCAGCATCAGGGGACGGCTCTCCACCTTGACCCGGCCCACCACCACCGGCCGGCTGCGGCCTTGATAATCCACCACCAGCACTTCATCCCCCGCGGCCAGTTCCCCCAGGTATCTGGTCTTGTCTCCCGTAACCCGGATATAGGCGTGCACCGGCCCGGCGTTGACCCGGAAGGGGCGGGGGGCCACGTAGGGATTCTCCAGGGACTCGGCGTGCACCAGAAAGAGGCCGGCGGAGGAGTTTCCCACCAGCATGCCTTCTCCCAGGCCCAGGTTGGCGCAGGTGTCGACGCAGACCCGGTCCCCCATGCCCAGGGGCCTCAGAAGGCTGATGCGGGCCGTAGAGAGCGGCACCGGCGGCGAGGCCTGCTTCACCAGGCGGGCGATGCGCTTAATCATCCCGGCGTCGGCGGTGGCCACCACCAGGCCGTCCACTCCCTTCTCCAGGACCCCCAGGGCGGTGCTGGCCGACTCCGGATCACTCACTTCCACAAAGATGTTGCCGCTTTGCGCCACCAAATTTTCCAGGGGAATGACGGTCCAGTCCGGGGTCCTGACCACCACCGGCCCCTGGCGGGCCAGGCGGATGACCTCGGCTTCGTCGCCGACCCCCAGGATGGTGACTTCATGGAGGTCTGCCCCCGGCGCCAGGTCGCCGTCCGGGGCGATGACCCGGACCCGCCCCAGGGCCTTGACCTCCTGGACCCGGCCTGGGGGAACCCAGATGGCGTCGGCCCCCGACTCCAGGGCGGCGGTGACCAGCTTCTTGTTCCAGGGGTCCACTTTCACCCAGAGTTGCTTCATCTTATCTTCCTGGAGGGGCGACCTGCCGGGTCGCCCGGGTTCTACTCGGAACTCGAAATTGGGCGACCCAGCGGGTCGCCCCTACTCACTAGGTCTGAAGGAATGACAAGGCCTCTTCGACGCTGGCGTTTTCGTGGACCAGGAGGCTGATGGCCCCCACCATGCGGCTGGGGTCCCGGTGCTGGAAGACGTTGCGCCCGATGGAGACTCCGGCGCCCCCGGCGTCCACCGCGCCTTTCACCATCTCCAGGATATCCCGGTCCGAGCCCATCTTGGGGCCGCCGGCGATGACCACCGGCACCGGACAGCCGGTCACCACCTTGCGGAAGGACTCCACCGATCCGGTGTAGGAAACCTTGACCAGGTCGGCGCCCAACTCGGCGCCCAGCCGGGCCACGTGCATGATCATCTTTGGGTCGTACTCGTCTTTGATCTTGGCGCCCCGGGGATACAACATGGCCAACAGGGGCATGCCCCATTCCCGAGCGGTGCGGGCTACGGCCCCCAGGTCCGCCAGCATTTCCCGTTCGCTGCTGCTGCCGATGTTGACGTGGATGGAGACTGCGTCCGCTCCCAAAACCAGGGCCTCTTCCACGCTGCATACCAGGATCTTGGCGTTGGGATGGGGCGAGAGGCTGCTGGAGGCGGACAGGTGAATGATGAGCCCCACGTCCCGGCCACGGCGGCGATGACCGCTGGTCACCAGCCCCTTGTGCATCAAGATGGCGTTGGCCCCACCCGCGGCCACCGCGTTAACGGTGGTCTTCATATCGATAAGGCCGTCGATGGGACCCACCGTCACCCCATGGTCCATGGGGACGATGACGGTGCGCCCGGTGTCCCGGTTCATGATGCGTTCCATGCGAATCTGTTTGCCGATCATTTCCTGCCTCCTTCCGCGGCGGCCTCTCCTGCGGCGCGACCCGACCACAACAAAAAAGCCGTGGTCGCCCGGGCGCCACGGCTTCTAAAAGTTTTTTTTGGTTAAGGCCTACTTACTTTTAAAAGTCGAGGCGCACTCCCGGCCCGGAAAATAAAAATAAAAGCTAAAGTAATAGTTCCGGGGCCGCCAGCATTGCATCTTCTTCATTTCCTCGACCAAAACATCCTAAAACATTCCAATCTCTGTGTCAATAAAAAATATTTTCCGATATAATTTTTGCCAGAAGCCGGCCCCGGGTGAACTTGCGGGCCGTAGCATAGGCGTCCCGCCTGTGTAAAGATAATTTGTGAGTTTAAATTCACACAGGCCAGAGGCCTATGCTACCAAGTCCAGGCAGCCCAGGCGTCCTCCGGAGCCTACATGCCTCGCATCGACGACTATAAGATGGCCATCGCCCTGGCGGCGGGCGAGTTGCAAAAGATCAACCCCAAGCGGCTGGCAAACTCGAGCCGCGCCCAATATTTTTTGGAAGGGGGCGCAGGGGGCCGGGAAGGGTTGCTGGTGCCCTATTTCGGCCAGAGCCGCCGGGTGAGTTGGCCGGAGATCACCGTGACTCCCGGGGATGGCGACGGCCAGATCCCCCTGACCGAGCAGATCCTTATCCTCCACTACCTGATCCGGGCCCGGGGCGAGGCCTTGAGCGGCCGCAACATCGATTTCCGCCAGGTGCCGGAGGGCGGATTTTACTGGGCCGCCTTCGTCTCCCGGGCCCAGAAGCCGCTGTTGGCAAGCTTCGGCCAGGACCTGGAGTTCTACTTGCAGGTGGCGGTCATGGCCGGGGGCGAGCCCCAGCAGGGTTTGGGGGACGCCGCCGCCCGCTTCCTGGCCTTTCCCCTGGCGCCCGTGACCCACGTCCTGTGGCGGGGAGATGAGGAGTTTCCCCCGGAGGCCAGCATCCTCTTTGACGAGACTATCTCCCGCTGTCTGGCCACCGAGGACATCGCCACCCTGGCCGGGGCCTCGGTCTATCGGTTGCTGGCCGCGGCCCGGCAACTGCGCCAGGGATGAGGAGTTTTGAGTAGGGGCGACAGTGGCACAGGCTTCCAGCCTGTGATCGGGTCGCCCAGTTTCGAGTTTCGCTGCCGGGTTACCCCCCTTTCTCCTTGCAAAAATCTAGGAAATCCTTATAATTAAAAGAAGGGGGCGTAACGGCTTCGACGTAAATAGGGAACTGTTAGTTGCATGCCGAGGTCCTGTCCGCTCGTAAAACGGGTAGGAAACGCATAAATGCCGACAACTACGGCTACGCTCTAGCCGCTTAAGGCTAGCACGCCGGGTCCTGCGCCAGGAAGGGACCCGGGGTGACGGTTTCTTGGCAAAGCTGCCGATCAGGCCGGCGGGTCGGTGGACGAAAACTTAGCGGGCTAGTCCCAAAGAATTCTGCCGTTGGAAGTCTTTCGGGGCGAAACTAGAACAGCGGCTAAGCATGTAGACGCTTGCAGGGACTATTGGCGGACGCGGGTTCGACTCCCGCCGCCTCCACCAAATTTGGTTAAATCATTTCAATAAGATAGGGGCCATTGGAGGCCCCTATTTTTGTGTCCCCAGACTGTCCCCAGGATAATCTGGGGACATTTTTTTCAGACCCCGGCGGTCAACCTTTTCTTTTCCAAAATTCGCTTAACTAAATCCCCCCACCCGTGGGGATGATTATTGCCGATGGCACCGCGCGGTGCCCCCGGTGCACCTTCCCCGCGCCCTGGGGGGGGTACTCCCCCCTACAATGCCCATTTCTTTCCCAAAATCGCGGGGCTCACGGGTCATTTTCGCACGATTCCCCCGGGTGAAGGGAAGGCGGTTAGGATCCCGCCCTTATCTCTCATTCTGGGCCATCTCAGGCCGTCCAGACCAGGGCAGCAATGTACCTCTCCGTCCAGGCGCCGACCACCCCTTAGCCTGCCCCTGTCCAGACCGTAGCCGCACCCCGAGCCGGCCCCGCCTTGGCACCCCATAGGGGCGGGAAAAATTGCGGATATGATCTGAATAACGAAATCCTTCCAAATCCTCTTGGAGAGCGCATTAATAGCAGTACCTGACACTTTTGCATGTTTGAATCCTTATCTAAATCGCTTCATGTTTGGTAAGCAGCCGACGGCAAAGGGATGACCCTTGACCTCGGGCTCAGGGATGGGAGAATTAACTCCCCCAAGTACCAAAAGGCTTGACAAAAAGAGCCAAGATAGAAGCAGTCATCTTGAAAACGAAGATTATGGGATTTAAATTATTTTCAGGTCTCCTAAGAGTATGGCCAGGCTAGTGAGAACCTTCCCAACCCTTGGCGGCGTTTGAGAATCTTACCCGGGAGGAGGTCAGGATATAAACCTGATCCCCGCAGAGGCAGGCACCTAAAACGGAAATCTCTCAAAGGAACTTTAGCAGCTATTTTCATAGCCTCATCTGAAAGAATGACGATATAATATTATAAAAGGTAATGTAGCCTATTGCCCGGAAACTTCAGATTCAAGGAGGGGGCCATGTTGGAAGAATATCCCAAGAAGATTACCCTTCCCGATGGCGCCACCCTGATCTTGAGGCCCATGACCAGGGACGATCAGTATGGTTTGTACAATTTTTTTATCTCCCTCACTGAGGAAGACCGGCGCTTCCTGAGAAATGATGTGACCGACCGAAAATTGATCGAAAACTGGGCGCGTAATCTCGATTATGAGACGGTCTTGCCCATTCTCGCCGAAAGCGATGGCAAGATCGTGGCCAATGCCACTCTCCATTACCAGACCTTCGGTTGGGGGCATCATGTCGCGGAGTTGCGGATTACCATTGCCCAGGAATTCCGGGGCCGCAAATTGGGCTCAATGCTGATAAAGGAGATTTCGGAGCTGGCGGCCAAGAGCCACGTGAAGAAACTGCTGGCCCGGATTGTGACTGCAAGGGAGCCTCTTATCATGGCCTTTAATAGGGCTGGGTTTGTGCAGGTGGCGGTGCTGAAAGACTATGTCCAAGACGTCCATCAGAAAAGGTTTGCCGATATTGCCCTCCTGGTAAAAGATTTGACTTCGGCAACATCATGAGATTTTGGGAAAAGGAGGATTTATGCGCGAAGTAGTGATTGCCAGCGCGGTGCGGACCCCCAGGGCAGTTTTGGCGGTACCTTAAAGGATATTCTGGCCGTGGAACTAGGCGGCATTGTGATCAAGGAAGTGCTCAAAAGAGCCAAGATCCGCCAGGATAAAGTCGACCGGGTGATCATGGGGAACGCCATCCAGGCCGGCGAAGGTGGGAACCCCGCCCGCCAGGCTGCGGCCCGGGCGGGTATCTCTCAATATACGCCAGCGGTGACGGTGAATGTATTGTGCGCCTCCGGCCTGGAGTCGGTGATCCAGGCCACCCAGGCCATCCGAGCCGGGGACGCGGAGATCGTCGTGGCCGGGGGCATGGAGTCCATGAGCCAGGCTCCCTTTGTAATGCCTGCCATGCGCTGGGGGGCCAAAATGGGCCATGTACAAATGCTGGATACCATGCTCCAGGACGCCCTGTTGTGCTCCTTTGATGGCTGCCATATGGGGATCACCGCGGAAAATGTGGCTGAAAAGTTTAAAATCAGCCGGGAAGAGCAGGACGCCTTTGCGGCTCAGAGTCAGCAAAGGGCGGAGGCGGCCATCAAATCCGGGCGCTTCAAGGATGAAATTGTCCCGGTGGAAATCCCCCAGCGCCGGGGGGAGCCGATAATTTTCGATACCGATGAGTTCCCCCGGTTCGGCACTATGGTGGAGAGCCTGGCCAAACTGAAGCCGGCGTTTCGCAAGGGGGGCAGCATCACCGCCGGGAACTCTTCCGGGATCAATGATGGAGCGGCGGCCGTGCTCGTCATGTCCGGGGAAAAGGCCCTGAAGATGGGGATCCAGCCCATGGCTAGGATCGTCGCCTATGATGTCCAGGGGTGCGAACCGGAACTGATG
>Ga0209517_10005995_pt1 | contig 15220 bp, 24 predicted proteins | sample PeaSoiMetSII2010_FD_187695 | JGI IMG/M metagenome (GOLD analysis project Ga0209517, IMG submission 187695) | Peat soil microbial communities from Weissenstadt, Germany - SII-2010 (SPAdes) (version 2) | ecosystem: Environmental > Terrestrial > Soil > Wetlands > Peat | place: Germany... | reverse complement strand
CCGGTCACGAAGTCCTTGACCTCGATGGCGTCTCCGACCGCATAGATGTCGGGGTCGCTCGTCTGAAGGTGGTCGTTGACCCGGATGCCGCCACGAGGCCCGACTTCCAGACCCGCATCGACGGCGAGCTTGTTCCCCGGGCGCACGCCCACACCCAGGACGACCAGTTGCGCCGGGAGGCGCTGACCCGACCTCAACCGCACCGTGCGGCCGTCTGGTCCCTGCTCGAACGCCTCGGCAGATTGACCGAGCAGCAGGGACACGCCCTTGCTTATCAATTCCTGAGCGATGGGAGTGGTCATCTCCTTGTCGAACGGCGGCAGCACTTGGTCCTGCAACTCGACCACCGTGGTCGTGATGCCACGACGGACGAGGTTTTCAACCAGTTCCAGGCCGATGAAACCTGCCCCTACGACGACCGCTTGCTTCACGCCTCGGTCCATGCGCTCCTTGATGCGGTCCATGTCTTGCAAGTTCCGCAGCGTGAAGATGCCAGGGAGGTCGATGCCGGGCAGCGGTGGACGGATCGGGGCGGCACCGGGGGCCATGAGCAGTTTGTCGTAGCTTTCCTCGTACTCCCGACCGCAAGCCAGGTCACGGACCCGGACCTTCTTCGCCGCCCGGTCGATGGCCTCCACCGACGTGCGCACCCGCACGTCCAGCTTGAAGCGGGTCCGCAGGCGCTCCGGGGTGACGACGAGCAGCTTATCCCGTTCGGTGATTTCGCCGCCGAGGTAGTAGGGCAGGCCGCAGTTGGCGAAGGACACGTCCGGCCCCCGCTCGAACAGGATGATGTGGGCGTCCTCGGACAGACGGCGGGCACGGGCCGCTGCCGAGGCCCCGCCCGCCACGCCGCCGACGATGAGCAGCTTCATGGGCAGACCTCCTTCTTGGCGCAGCACGGGCTGGCAGTCTCCGTGACTTGATTCCAGGGCATCCGGGCCAGGAGCAGCCCCATGCCGCAGGTGTCGGTGACGCCAGCGAAGACCAGCCCTGCCCCGATGAAGGCGGCAAGGCCGACGAAAGCAGGATGCACCAGCCAGCCGAGAAGCACGCCCAGCAGCACGAGCGACCCTGCCGCAATCCGCACCTGCCGCTCCAGCGAGATCGCCTTCTTGCCCCGCACCACTGGCAGCCCGCATTCCGCCCAGGCCAGGGTGCCGCCCTCGACGTTGACGACGTTGGTGAAGCCTGCGGCCACAAACTTCTCGCACGCCTGTCGGCCCCGGCTCCCGGAGCGGCAGATGACGTACAGCGGCTCATCCTTCGAGCCGTTGCGGGCCTGCATCACCGCCACGGGGTCCAGCCGGTCCAGCGGCAGGTTGCGGGCGTGGACGGCGTGCAACTCCCGATACTCCACCGGCGTGCGCACGTCGAGGAGGTCGATCTGGCCGCACTTGCAGAGGTCGGCAAGCTGCCGGGGGCTGATGGTCGGGACGCTCATGGCCCTCTCCTTTCGTCGCTTGCATCTTGGTTCTGTTGGTCCTCGGCGCTGGCAGGGGCCGAACTCGGCCCGCAGGCACCGCCCATTCAGGTCTTCACTCCCAGGCGGGGCAGCACCCACGCCTGAAGGATGATCCAGACCACGAGGACGCCCAAAGGGATGAGGAGTTCCATCGGCTTGGCTCCTTGGTTGCTTGCTGCCACCGGATGGTTGGCAGGCCCGGTCATTGGTTTAAGTATCCCGACAATACGATATATTCTTGGAAAAAAATCAGCCGCCCCCGCCGAAGCGCCCCTCGATGCAGGCCATGATGTTCGCCAGGTGCGGCTCGGTGATCCCGTAGTACGCCTTGCGCCCGTCCTTCTCGCTCTTGAGCAGGCCGCAGCGCTGCATGAGGCGCAGGTGTTCGGAGGCCATGTGGCTGGGGATGCCGCACGCCTCGGCAAGCTCCCCGACCGTGTAGCGGCCCCGCAGGAGCATCTGGATCATGCGCAGCCGGTGCGGGTGGGCCAGCGTCTTCAGGCATTCCGCCGCCTGCTCCAGAGCGTCCAGCGGAGTGAGCTTGGGCAACTTCAGGGTTTTGGCCGTGGCGGTCATCGTGGTCCTCCTATACTCCAATATATCGGAAGGTTACGACTTGTCAAGCAGTTTTTCCCGCTCTCCTGCCACTCGATGCCCTCGGAAGGTCCGGCCAGCGGGTTCCAGGGCAAGCCGGTCCTCAGCACTCGCCAGGTGGCCGAGCCGCTGCCGTGCATCTCCTGGGCGGGTAGAATGCCAGTACCGGCCCCTGCCTGCTGTGGGTCTACCTGGGCGGCAGCGCTGCCGGATCGTTGATGGAGGAATCTGCAATGGCCATTCCGCACGCCAAGCCCGGAGAGGTCGTGGACGTTCGGCCCCTGGGGTCGGCGCTGGCCTCGGCGCAAACGCAAACCCTGGTTCGTGCCGAGCAGGTGGAGGTCATCCGCCTGGTCGTCCCGGCGGGCAAGGAGATCGAGGAGCATAAGGCCAAGGGCGAGATCGTCGTGCAATGCCTGGAGGGGCGGGTGGCCTTCACCGCCTTTGGCAAGGCGCAGAACCTTGAGGCCGGGAAGCTCCTCTACCTGCCCACGGGCGAGCCACACTCCGTCAAGGGCATCGAGAACGCCTCGCTCCTGCTGACGATCCTCCTGCCCAAGCACTGAGTCGAGGATGCCGCCATGCCACTCTCTCCGCTGGAAGCAGCCCACCGGGTCAACGAGAAGGTCACGGTGGAAATGCTCGTCAAAGCGGCGAAGAACTGTCTGCACTGCTCGCAAATCTTCCTCGATTCGGAGGAAGACCACCACGACCCAAAGAATTTCGCCGTGGCTGTGACCGAGATCGGGAAAGGCAAGTTCAGGGAAGCGAAGGTTGATGACCCCGCCGGTCACTTCAAGGGCAAGACCTTCCGAGTTACCGGGGTAGTGACGGTGAAGGATAACCAGCCTCAGATCGAAGTGGACGACCCCAGGCAAATTGAGGTCGTGGAGTAAGGCACGAGCCAAGGGGATTCACGTCAACCGACCACCGGCGGAAGGCATAACCCGCTCTTGGCCTGGAGCCGCAACGACTCTAGCTCCTGCAAGAAAGCCTGCATCTTCCTGAAGCGACCGAGGGCGAAGGGAATCACCGCTTCCAGGTGAATCCGGTTGATGGGCTTTATCAGGTAAGCCCAAACGTGGTCGGCACCGCCACGCCTGATCTGTGCCGGGTCGAAATGGGCGGCTGCGACAACGAAGGGAATCCGCCCCGCCAAACAAACCTCCTCGGCGGCGTCCACAAGGTCCATGTCCGGTAGTTTACAATCTGCAATGACCAGATCGGGTGCGTGCTGGCGGCAATGCTCGATCAACTCTCGGCCTGTCCCAGCGGCGGACACGAGCTTGTAGCCCAGCGCTGGCAAGACAGTCTGGTAATGGACACGCATTTCCGCTTGGTGATCGGCGGCAATGATGCGCACCGGCGGCGCAATCGTTATCTCACCTGGCATGGCCTATGTTCCTTCGTCGTCCACCAGCAAGTGGCACGCATCCGTGGACGGTGAGTGAAAGGACAAGACGTTGAAGCGGCCAACGTAGCACACGCTATGCCAGGCTCCTGAAAAAATGCGCACCTGACGAAAGCCGCCAGGTGACGTGGACGGACGGTGTGCGGTCGTGACCCCGGACCTGTGCGGTTTTGGCCAGCGGGCGACAGCCTCCCGACCGCTGGGCGACCACGGCCCAAACAGAAAACGGGGGGATTTTTGCTGTGCCGAGTGGCTTTCCCTCGCTCCCTGGCTCTCGGCACGGAAGCTGCTCAAACGCACCAGCGAATTCGATTTATCAAGCGGCGTCCATCTGGCGATCAGTGAAACAGGCGAAGGAAAGGAGAAGTAACGGAAGGAGTCCCGAACGGTAATCGCTGCGGTGGGTGGCCCAAGGTGCCAGTGCTAATGGCGATCCCAAATGCGATGTAACGGACGCCACATACCGAGGCGGCTGATAACCATCCGCCACCGCCACAACAGGAAGGAGGCAAACCAGTCGATACTACGATTAGCGCATCGTGGATTCCGCCCCCTGACTGGATTTCGGCTCATACTGCCTTGGCTGGCTCTCGGACGTCGAACGGTTGAGCCTCCAACAGACCTGACAGGGAAATACCGATCTACGCAGTGGCGGATTCCAAATCAACAGCCCTCGGCCCCGAAGCATTTCAGCGGGGCCGAGGGCTGTCTTTTTCGGGCCGCAGGTGCCGAAGACTATCCTTTTTTCGGCAATCCTCGTGTTGCCCACGAAGGGCTGTTATCAGCGTCAACGTGTGCGGCATCGGCGTCTTCCAGCAGCAGTTCCTTGCCGTCGAAGGGACAGGGTGCGGACGCTGCTTGTCGGCCAGGGTTGGAGCATTCACCCTGGCAGTAGTGTGGACACTGTGGCTGCTGGCAGGACTGTTGCCAGTCACTTACGACGGGAGGTAGTTGCGGCAGGTGCTTGCAGATGAGGGTGTGCGTGTCGTTGGTGAGAAAGCTCGTGGTCATCTCGTTCCCTCCTTGCGAATGGGTCTTGAAGGGCTGGATCACCAATGGCCTTCACAATAACGAAGATCGCCGTGTAAGGGCCAGACCAGTTTTGCTTCCAAAGCCGTGTGCGTTTTTGTCGCAGGCTGTGCGGAGCGGCCACTTATTCTCCATCTTCTCAGCAGCGTAAACGCCTGAAGAAGTCGAGACTCAGTACTTCGATGTTGTGACCGGTAGGCGTTGAGGAAAGGCGGATGGACGCAAGCTCCCTCCCTAGAATGACTTGTGCCACCAAGTCCATCCCGGGAGGGAACCAGGCGCCGACAGCAGTATACCATCACCGCCCGCGCTCTTCACCAACACTCCGCGCAGCTGTGCCAGAAGCACCTGCGCCTCAAGGACCACGGCCCCAAGTGTACCGCCGTCACCCTGCTGACCCTGCTCTTCTACGCCGCCGCCCGCATCACCTCCCTGGCCGCCGCCTGCGGCTCCCTGTCCCAAGCGCCGTCCGACACCGCCGTGCGGACCGCCCTGCTCGCTACCCTGCCCCAGATCAGCGAACTCCAGCGCCGCCTCAACCGTACCCTGCAAGGCGACCTTCCCAAGGCCCTCCGCCGCCGCCGACAGCCCTTGGCCATCGACCTGACCCTGCTCCCCTACCACGGCGAGCCCCTGGAGGACGCCGACGAGGTCTACCGCGGCCAGGCCAAGGAGGGCACCAGCCACTTCCACGCCTACGCCACCGCCTACGTCATTTGCAAGGGCCAGCGCTTTACCGTGGCCCTGGACTACGTCCACAAGGGCGACGACATGGCCGAGGTGGTCAAGCGTCTGCTGCGTCAGGCCGCCAAGGCCGGCATCAAGCCGCGCTACCTCCTCATGGACCGCGGTTTCTACAGCGTCAGCGTGATCCGCTACCTGCAGGCGGCCCGCTGCCCGTTCCTGATGCCGGTGCCCTGCAAGGGCCGCAAGGCCGATCACCCCAAGGGGCCGAGCGCCACGCGCGTGTTCCACCTGCGCCAACGCGGCGGCTGGTCACGGCACACCCTGAAGGGCGGCGACGGGCGCACGGCGACGATATCGATTTGCGTGAAGTGCCGCAACCTGCGTGGGGAGCGGAAGAAGCACGGACGTCAGGCGCTGGTGTACGGCTACTGGGGCCTGTCGCCATCGAGCGGGCAGTGGGTGTACGAAACCTACCGGCAGCGGTTCGCGATCGAGACGACCTACCGGCAGTTGCGCGAGGCGCGAATCCGGACCTGCACGCGTGATCCGTTGTTGCGGCTGTTGTACGTGGGCATCGCGCTGATCCTGCGGAACGTGTGGGTGTGGCTGCACTGGGAGGTACTGTCGCACCCGCGGCAGGGTGGGCGGCGGATCGACCTGAACCAACTGCCGTTCCGTGCAACGCTGTCCTGGCTGCAGAACCTGGCGGAGGCCCTGCTGTTACCCTGGGACGGCATCTACGCCCAACACCCAATGCCCACATGACGTTAGGGATTCTCACATCCGGCACCCAAACTTGGAAGTACTGAGACTTATGACCCGACCTGCGGTGGGAGTTTTCAGGCGCAGGCTTTGCGTAGGTGGAGCGCATACGATGCGGAACGGCCCGCACCGTCTCAGCCGAGTAGCAAGGAGGTAAGCATGGTGACGAGTCTTTCGGAAGGTGACAAAATCCACGTCGGAGATTCTGTCACGCTGACCGTTCTGGCCATCGAGGGCGACCTGATCCGGTTCGGGGTTCAATCGTCCAAAGCGGGCGGTCCCGCTACAAGCGTCCTCATTGAAGGACGAAACAAGCCGGACCTCAACTGGTGGGAACTGAATTAGGGCGCACTCTGGAAGGCAGACCATCTCCGGCATTCATCTCCTGATGAGGCGGCGCAATCAGGGACGACAGGCGTGCGTGGGGGCGCATGGGGAATTGGCCGAAGGGATTGGGCTGTTCCCCGACCATCTCAGCCGGTTTTTTTCCCTGCAATCCGTTACGATTCGACCCGTTCGCCATACTCCAAGTCATTTCATCAGCAGCAACAACATGACCACAGGTGTCTGCGCCTGGATGCTGTGGCGCATCCCTTTGGGCATATGGACCCAAGTGCCGGACTTCGCCTCCAGGGTGTCGTCGCCTAACGTCAGCTTCGCCTCGCCCTGGAGAAAGTGCAGGACGGCGGGCATCGAGGCCGTGTGTTCGGACAGTTCCTCGCCCTGGGCGAAGCCGAACAGGACCGCCTTGAGCCGGTCGTCGCTGAACAGGGTACGGCTCAGGATTCCCTTCTCCGGGGGCTGGACCTCCTTCGCCAAATCGCTGAAGTGCGTGTAGGGTGTGGTCATTGCGGAACCTCCTCCTGCTTTTGCCCAACCATCATGACTGCCGCCAGATGATCTCGATACTTAGAAAAGACTCGGCGCATGGCCAGAACCCTGCGGCGTGCCTCCCGATTGCACAGAAGGTTGATGGCGAAACGCAAGGCACCGACCATTCCCTCATCTCGGATAATCCGCCAAGGCTCCAGTAGGTGCATCGGGGCATGAGCTTCTGCCTGAACCGAGAACCCTTCGGATTCGAGAAGACCTTGCCATTCCGCAAGAGTCAAAGGCCGGGTGCCGTGGTGGATGACTCTTGAGAGTGCAGTCTGAATCTCCAGTTTGGTGTTCTCATCGAGGTCGTTGGGGATCAGGCAAAGCTCATGAATGCCGTAGCGTCCGCCGGGCTTGAGCAACCTGTGCGCTTCTCGCACAATCCGAGACTTCTGCGGGGGCGCTTGCATCGAGAGCATGGCCTCGCCGTACACGACGGTGGCCGCTGCGTCAGGCAGTCCCGTGTTTTCTGCCAGGCCCGCCACGCAGCGCTGTCCTGGCCCCTGGAGAAGTCTCTCTACCATCGCCGCAGCGTCTTTGTCACGCTCGACCGCCGTGTAGCTGGTCGGCTTCCGCTTGAGGGTCAGGCGTGCGGTGTCACCGAGGCCCGGAGCAAACTCGATGACCTGATCGGCGGGGTGGATGTCCAATGCCTCGATCATCCGGTCGGTCAGTTGTCGCCCGCCCGGACGCAGGACTCGCTTCCCCAGGCGGGCCAGCAGCCAGTGCCCTGGCATCTTTTCCGCCTTGAGTTCTTCCCCAGGCATCGGCGTCGTTTGGGGGCTTGTCATTTTTCCCTCACCTTTCGATTGCGCCACCCTTGGCGTGGTGCCGCCCGTTCCCCAGGCCGAGGGCGTTGGCGTTCCGCCCGGCCTTCCCGATCATCGTTCGCTGCCCAGCAAACCCTGGTCAGCCGGTCCCTCCTTGAGACATCCAGCCACCGAGAAGGGCAGGCCGTCCGGGTCGGCGTAGACGGCGACCTTGGCCCAGAATGCGTCTTCCGTGGGCGGCTGAATGCAGAGGGTGCCCCTCGCCACCATGTCCTGGTGAAACGCCTCGACATCCTCGACCCACAAACCAAGCTGACACCGGCCAGCAATCTCGCCTTGCACGGCGGCAGCGCCGCTGGGTTTGCTGGCGTAGTGCGATGCCAGGGTCGTTCCCTCGGCGGCCAACTCCGTCCGTTCGGGAGATTCGCATGTCACGGGCCACCCCAGCACGCCCCGGTAGAAAGCGACCGAGCGCTCCATGTCGCTCACGAATACGAGGGCGTAGCTGAGCTTCGTCATTGGCCCTTCTCTCCTTGGTTCGGTGGTACTCGCCGCACTGCACGAAAGGCGCAGCTACCCATCGACATCTTCTTGGACACGACCAGGACATAGCCGTTGTAGGCGACACGATATACATGCTCCGGGTCAGCGTCCGAGGCGGTCCACCAGTAGATGATCTGCGAGTGGGGGTTCCAGAGAGGGGATTCCTTATCGGGCCAGGTGCGAAAGGTGGCCCGGTGCGATCCCTCGTCCCACTCGCCCCCTGCGTTCGTCCCGTGGCGGGTTAGGGACTGAACGACCTCCTGCACGGTGGGCAGTCGCCAAATGTCCTGCGGCTCGTCGGCCAGCCCTAAGCCGTCGTCGGGCAGGTGGCGGCAAATTCGCTTCGCCTCCGTCAACGACACACCCGAAGTCGGCCAACCGGGTCCGGCAGGTGCCCACGTCAGGCGGACGCCGTTGCCTTCAACCGTTCGCATCCCCCGATCCCCGTCGTCGTATCGGGTGGCCACCCGCCAGGCCCCCTCAGCGCCGCTCACCAGGGCGACCGCCAGCGGCAGGCCCCACGTCAGATGGTAGGCCAAGCGCCGGGGCCTCGGTTGCCCAAACCAGAACAACAGCCCGATCAGCCCGCACCCGCCCGCCAGCAGCGAGTTCAGGAGATAACCTGCCACGGACACGCTGCCGGTCCTACCAAACAGGAACCAGGCACCGAAACCTCCCCCGATGATGACGTAAACCAGTCCGCCCAGCCTCGGCCAGCGGAGTCCAAGCAACCCAAGCAGCACGGCAACGAGCATCGGTGACAGGTATTGCACCAACATCAATCCGAGATTGTCCCAAAGCGACGTAGACCACCAGCCTTCGTGAAAGTTCTCGATGGCTCCCCAAAACGCCCAAAAGCCGGAGACGAGGAGGTTCAACGCCACTGCCGACCAGCCGACCACGACTCGCCACGTCCAGCGACCGGATTGTGCTTCAACAGCCATGTGGCTTCTCCAGTGTGTGGTCTTGCGGCGTCGGCTACTGGCCCTCCTTCGCCGGTTCGAGGAACAAGCTGCATTCGGTCATGACCGTGGCTCTCCTCCGAGGACTTGCTCCCAGCCCGCCACGTCGCTGGCGAAACGCTCGTGCAAGCGGGTCAGACCACGTTCCTGCTCGACTTGTGAGAAACGGCCCGTCACGTCAGCGTCGTCGGCCTCGCTCATCACCTGCTCGGCCATGCGGAAGAGGACGTTGTTCTCCTTGAAGATGTGCTGACGCAGCAGCGGGATGTACTGCCGGGCGGCATCGGCAAACGTGCGGGCGTCGAAGGGCTGGGCCTGGCTCGCCTCCCGCATCCGGCCCACGCAGTCCCGCCCCAGGACATGCTCGTGCAGCATGACACCAATCGGCCCACCCTGTTCGGGGATGCCCCGCTGCTTGAGGACCGGGAAGAACACGTCCTCCTCCTTGGCATGGTGGCACTGGTCGGCAAATTGCTGAAAGAAGCGGGGTGCCCACTGCGGGAAGCCTTCGGGGAGGGGCTGCCCCGCTTCGAGGCGTGCCACGGCCTTTTCCAGCAGGCTCAGCCCACGCTCGATCAAGTCGTGTTCGGCTTTCAGGCGCTCGACGGATTTCATGACACTCTCTCCTTCACAGCTTGTAGCCGATCTTCCGCAGGAAGTCCTTGCGCCACCTGATCTCGCCCTCGTCCTCGACGCCCTTCGGGGAGAACCCATCCACCACGCCCAGGATGCCACGACCCTGCTCCGTCTCTGCCAGGACGACCTCGGTGGGGTTAGCGGTGGCGCAGAAGATGCGGCACACTTCCGGCACCATCTTCAGCGTGTTCAGCACGTTCAGGGGGTAGAAGCCGTCACCCAGGAACACGATGAAGGAGTGCCCGGCTCCAATGGCGGCGGCGGTCTTCTTGGCCAGTTCGGTCATGGCGGGGTCGGTCCCGGACCAGCGCACCAGGCACTTGCCCGACGCCTCGCAGAAGGCCAGCCCGAACTTGATGCCCGGCACGGCGGCGACCAGCGCCTCGTGGATGTCCTCGACCGACTTGATGAAGTGCGTCTGGCCCAGGATGAAGTTGGTGTCGTCGGGCTTCTCGATCTTCACCGTACTGAGTTGCATGTGGCTCCCCTTTTCCCGCTGCGCTCACGCCGGTTTCCGGGCCGTGATGGTTGCCCCCTCGGTGCAGGAGGACGTGTGGTAGCTGGTCCAGCCGTGGATGCGGCCCTCAACAAACCCGGCCTCGGCCAGCATTTGCAGGAGCGACCGCCCCCACACGGCCCCGGCGATTCAGTCCGACCACTCGCCCTTGTGCGCCACTTCCTCCGGCTTCACGTCGTCGTGCAGCAGGATGTCGGCCATCTGGACACGACCGCCGGGGCGCAGCACCCGGAACGCTTCGGCCAGCACGCCCTCCTTGTCGGGGCAGAGGTTGAAGACGCCGTTGGAGATCACCACGTCCACCGACCCGTCCGGCAGCGACAGCTTCTCAATCCCGGCGTTCACGAACTCGACGTTGTGCAGGCCCAGGAGAGCGGCGTTGCAGCGGGCCTTTTCGACCATCTCCGGGCACAGATCGACGCCGACGACCTTGCCGGTCGGCCCCACCCGGCGGGCGGCGAGCAGGCTGTCCAGGCCCGGTCCGCTGCCCAGGTCCAGCACGGTCTGGCCGGAGTGGACTGCGCCCAGGCCGAGCGGGTTGCCGACGCCGCAGAAGGATTCCGTCACCGAGGTCGGCAGGGCGTCGATCTCCTGCGGGTCGTAGCCGAGTTTCTTGGCGCTGACAGGGCCGACCGGGAACTTCCTCTCCTGCTCAGGGGAACGGGCGACCTGGGCGAAGCGCTGCTCGACGGCGGCACGGATTTCTTCGGCGCTTGAGGGCATGGGACGATCCTCGTCGAGTCTTGCTCGCCACGGTGGTCATTCTAGCCGGGACCGGGGCGTGGGGAGGCACCCCTGTGGCGAGCGACGGCGTAAAATGACAGCAGCGAGGCCCGAAGAATGTCCTCAAACGAGAACGCCGATGCTGCTGCACGAGTTCAACTGGAAGAAGGAAGTCCTCCAGGCGAGCGAGCCGGTGCTGGTCGATTGTTGGGCTTCGTGGTGCCCGCCGTGTCGGGCCATGAACCCGGTCATCGAGGCCCTGGCGAGGGATTTCAAGGTCTGCAAGGTGAACGTCGATACGAACCAGGAACTCGCCGCCCATTACGACATCTCCTCGATCCCGGCGCTGCTGATCTTCAAGGACGGGCAGATTGCGGCCCGGCACGTCGGCGTGACGCCGGAGGCCACCTTGCGGGCCGAGATGCAGAGGTTGAGCGAGCAGTAGAGCAGGCAAGAGAGAAGAGAACTATTCGGATTCTGGAGTCTTCGCCTGGTCTTTTTGTTTCGCACAGATCGGGCAGTACCACGGCGCTGGCGTCTTCACGGGCTTCGGACTTCTCTTGCGGCAGATGGCGCAGTGGTAGCGTTTGCCCTTGAGCGCAGTTATCGGGCGTGTTTTCCTTCCGGTCCTGAAAAGCCTGGCCATCGCAACCCCATCAGTGACCTGGCAACTTGATCTCGATGCCGTATCGAGGCGCAGCAGCCAGCAGCCTCTCGATCTCTTCCTTCGTGGGTGGCGCAGCGGTCGTTGCCCCAGGAGGGACTGGCACACCGACCTCGAAGAACATCTTTTCCAGCCCGGCGGGGGCCACGGAAATCAGCATCCGTGCAGGCTTGCCGCTTTCGTTCTTGAACGAGTGCGGCGTGCCGACCGGCATGTTGGCGAACATCCCGGCGCTGGCGACGAACCGCTGGTCGCCAACGACAAAGGTAATCTCGCCTTCGAGGACGTAGAAGCCTTCCTCCTCACGGCTGTGAACATGCGGGGGTGGCCCGCCGCCGGGAGAAACGAATGCTTCAAACAAGGCGTACTTGCCGCTGGTGTCCTCGCTGGTGGCCAGAAAACGGTAAACGTCACCAACGACGGCGATGGTGCGACCCTCGCCCGGTTTGTTGACAAGGAATCGTGCCGTGCCGCTCATTTGGCATGTCTCCCCTTATTTCGCAGGCAGCTTCCCGACGAACTCCACCGCCCGCTGAACCCAGCCGCTCAACTGCTCGTCGCCCTCGACGCCTTCCGGGGCAACCAGCACCCAGCCCTTCATCGACCGCCCCGTGATGTCGAACTCGCTGACGTGCGCTTCCCTGAGCGCCTCGTCGCCTCCTTCCGGGCCGAGCCGGGCGATCAGGGAGTCCTTCCAGACGCCCACGAGCAGGTTGCCGTGCAGCAGGAACCCGATCCCGCCAAACATCTTCTTCTCCTCGATGCCCTTGCGCCGGGCCAGTCGTTGGCTGATGCGCTCGGCCAGCGCTTCGCTGAAGGCCATCGGCAGTCTCCGGGGCAGCCTGGTGGTCACGCACCGAGTATTTTATCTGGATGCCGAAGAAGGGCCGCAAACCGAGGTCGAAACCGCCTGGCGACCGCTGGTTCGTCTACCTGCTTCGGTGCGCCGACGGCACGCTCTACACGGGCATCGCCAAGGACGTGAGCCGCCGCTGCCAGCAGCACAACGCCGGGACCGCCTCCCGGTACACCCGCAGCCGCCTGCCGGTCGTGGTGGTTTACCAAGAAGGCCACGCCAGCCGAAGCCTGGCCTTGAGGCGAGAGGCAGCGATCAAGGCCCTGTCCCGACGGCAGAAGTTGTCGATGATTCGGCTGGCCGGGTGAAGCCGATCTGTTCAACGCATGGGGGTAAACTGCATGACCGCCGACGAGTTTGCTGCCGCCGTGGGCAGCGAAGCGGGCAAGGAGTTGACTAGCGCCCTGGCCAAGATCAAGCACTGCCTGGGCCAGTTGACCGACGAGCAGGTGTGGTGGCGCTCCCGGCCCTCGCTCAACAGCATCGGCAACCTGATCCTGCACCTGTGCGGCAACGTGCGCCAGTGGATCGTGGCCGGGCTTGGTGGAGCGGCGGACAGTCGGGACCGGCCCGCTGAGTTCTCCGAGCGTGGCCCGATCCCCAAGGACGAGTTGTTGCGCAGGCTGGAGGCCGTCGTGGACGAGGCCAGGACGATCCTGGCACGACAGACGGCCCGCCAACTTCTGGAGGCACGGCGCATTCAGGGCTTCGACGTGACCGGGCTGGCGGCGGTCTTCGACAGCGTGCCCCACTTCCGGGGCCACACGCAAGAGATCGTCAGCCTGACCCGGTTGCAGTTGGGGGATGCGTACAGGTTCGCCTGGGCACCTACCGCATCGGAGCAAGGTGCCCCATCGTGAAGAAGTTCAGGGAGAGTCAGTGCCATGAGCCGTTCGCTGTGCGACACATGCGCCTTGATGCGAGAGGTCGTCACGCCGAAGGGATCACGCTTTCTTCTCTGTCAGTTGTCCAAGACGGACCCGGCTTACCCGAAGTATCCACCGCAGCCGGTGGTCCGGTGCGATGGCTACCGGAAGAAGGAACAGACGGAGGGAGTCGTTGAGCGATGAGGCAGCGCCACGAAAAGACCGTCCTGTTCCTCTGCACCGGCAACTACTACCGCAGCCGGTTTGCCGAAGTCCTGTTCAACTCGGTGGCCGGGAAGATGGGCCTGCCCTGGCGGGCGTCGTCCAGGGGCCTCGCCTTGGAGCGGGGCGTCAACAACGTCGGCCCGATGGCCGTGTCTGCCGTCAAAGCCCTGGAAGCTCGTGGACTTCATGCCGTCGCTGATTGTGCCCGCCTCTCGGCGCAGGTGACAGCGGACGATCTCGAAAGAGCGGCGTGGATCGTCGCTCTGAAGCAGGCCGAACACCTGCCGCTGCTGCAAGAGCGTTTTCCGGCCTGGGCCGAGAAGGTCGAATTCTGGCAGGTGGACGATGCGCCGGAGGCGCTGGCCATGATCGAGCATGAGGTCATGGACCTGGCGGCTCGTCTGATCGGGGGCGGCAAGCGCCGAGAATTCCGGGCAATCGCTGCCGAAGCGGTGCCTTCGCCTGAGAAGAAGGCAGTCGCCAAGGCCAGCGCCGCCGTGGTCCGGCTGGGCCGGGAAACGAAAGGCAGACGGGGCAAAGGCGTGACAACCGTATCCGATCTCCCCCTCGCTGAAGCCGGGCTGCTGGAACTCGCCGCCACGCTCAAGCAGCGCTGCGGCACGGGCGGGACGGTCAGAGACGGACGGATCGAGATTCAGGGCGACCAACGTGATCGGCTGGCGGCGGCGCTGGAAGGCATGGGCTATCGGGTGAAGCGGGTCGGAGGCTGAGATGGTCCGCTGTCCGTGGGCTAAAACCGAATTGTACGTCCAATACCATGACACCGAATGGGGCGTGCCGGTCCACGACGACCGACTGCTGTTCGAGTTCCTGATCCTCGAAGGGGCGCAGGCGGGCCTGAGTTGGGAGACGATCCTGAAGAAACGAGAGAACTACCGGCGAGCCTTCGACAACTTCGATCCCTCCGTCGTCGCTGGGTACGGTCAGAAGAAGCGCAAGGGCTTGCTGGCAGATGTCGGGATCGTCCGCAATCGGCTGAAGATCGAAGCGGCCATCCAAAATGCGAAGGCGTTCCTGGCTGTGCAGGACGAAATCGGCACGTTTGACGAGTACATTTGGGAATTCGTTGGCCACGAGCCGAAGCAAAACACCTGGAGGTCGATCAAGGAAGTCCCAGCGAAGACCCCGGAATCGGATGCCATGAGCAAGGACTTGAAACGCCGAGGCTTCACGTTCGTGGGCAGCACGATCTGCTACGCCTTCATGCAGGCGGTGGGTATGGTCAACGATCATCTGGTCGATTGTTTCCGGCATGGTGAACTGCGGAAGGCGGGCAAGGGGAGACGATGAAAGACGAGGCCAGCTACACCTGCGATTCCTGCGGGGAGGAGATCGTTGTTCCCATCGACCTGTCGGCAGGGACGAGCCAGGAGTACGTCGAGGATTGTCCGGTGTGCTGCCGCCCGAACGTCATTCACGTCGAGATCGACGAGGACGGCGACGTGCGGGTGTGGGCGCAAAGGGAGTAGCATGACGCCGCTTTACGAAGACCCGCATTTCACCTTCCGCTTTGCCGACGACCGGCTCATTGCCCGGTTTCACCTGGAGGGCGTCCAGGCCGGTCGGCAGGTTTCGGTCTTCAAGATCGACCCCGGCACCGGCGAGCGGCTGGG
>Ga0209517_10005993_pt1 | contig 15221 bp, 11 predicted proteins | sample PeaSoiMetSII2010_FD_187695 | JGI IMG/M metagenome (GOLD analysis project Ga0209517, IMG submission 187695) | Peat soil microbial communities from Weissenstadt, Germany - SII-2010 (SPAdes) (version 2) | ecosystem: Environmental > Terrestrial > Soil > Wetlands > Peat | place: Germany... | reverse complement strand
GTTCCCGCTCAAGATAGCCGCCGTCGTGGGATTCGTCTTTACTTTTCTGGGCGTGGCTACTCTGGGCTGGGTGTTGACTGAGTACCTGATCAACGGCGTCGTAATGCCAGGGTTCACTTTCCTGGCGTCTGTCATCGTCATCTTTTCGGGGGTGCAACTCTTCGCGTTGGGCGTCATCGGAGAATATTTGGGACGCCTTTACCTGCAGTCTTTCGATCGCCCGCCGTTTCTGGTTCGGGAAACCTGCGGGGTAGCGGAAGCCGAATTCTCGGACCCCTTACGGCATCAAGCAGCTTCCAGGGTGTGACGCTCCGTCTCGTCGCGCGAACGAGCTCAGTGCTATACTAAACACTTATGCCGCCGACCATTCCGTTCAACCGTCCATGGCGAGGCGATCGAGAAGCAGCTTACGTCGCGGAGGTGATGGCTGGTGCCGTTTACGCCGGCAACGGCCCTTTTTCTCGGAGATGTTCAGACTGGCTTAAAGCGGCCACCGGTTCTGCTGAGGTGCTCCTGACGCCTTCGTGCACAGCTGCCCTGGAAATGTGTGCCCTCTTGCTTGACCTTCAGCCTGGAGACGAAGTCATTTTGCCCTCGTTCACCTTCGTCACGTCCGCCTCGGCCTTCGCGCTACGAGGCGCAACCCTGGTATTCGTGGATATCAATCCCGATACCCAAAACATCGATCCGGAACGAGTGGCCGCTGCCATCACCAAGAAGACGCGCGCCATTGTGGCGGTGCACTATGCCGGTGTCGCTTGCGACATGACTGCGTTGCGCGGGCTGGCCGAACGCCAAAGCCTGATCCTGATCGAAGACGCGGCGCAAGGGATCTGCGCGCGTTCACACGGCCGGGCTCTCGGTGCCATTGGCCATCTAGGCGCAATTAGCTTCCACGAAACCAAGAACGTTCATTGCGGCGAGGGCGGCGCTTTGCTCATCAACGATCCCAGGTTCATCGACCGCGCCGAAGTTATCTGGGAAAAGGGTACCAACCGCAATCAATTTTTCCGCGGCATGGTAGACAAGTACACTTGGGTAGATCTAGGTTCCTCTTTTTTGCTTGGCGAGATCAGCGCTGCTTTCCTTCTGGCCCAACTCGAGGCGTCCGACGCCATCACCGAGAACCGGCGGGCCACTTGGCGCCGCTACCACGCTGCCCTCGAACCTCTCGCGCGGGCCGGGCTCCTTGTTCGCCCCTGCGTCCCTGAGTACGCAACGCCGAATGCTCACATCTACTATGTGATATTATCGTCGCTGGCGGAGCGCAGCCGCGTGATCGGCGAACTCCGGGCGAAAGGCATCCAGGCGATTTTCCACTATGTGCCATTGCACGACAGTCCCGCCGGTCGGCGCTTTGGCCGCGCAGTGGGGTCTATGGACGCGACCCGGCGGGCAGGCGATTGCCTTATTCGACTGCCGCTGTGGTGCGGCATGAGTGATGAGCCCGAGCGTGTTGTTGCCGCATTGACCTAGGCGCTCACCGCCGCGTGATGACGGCTGTTTCGATCATGCCTCGACGAGGATCGGAGCGTGCGGCGGCCTTCCTGTTGCCATCGGCAACCTTAGCTAGTCAGGAATCGATCGTTTAGGTTCCCCAACCCAAAGCACATAGGTGTGGTAGATCTTAAACTGTTCGGCGTAGATGAGATTAAACGACCCGGTGATCAACTCGTGCAGGGTCGCGACCGTCCGGGGATGACTCCCACGGTCGTATTTCCATAAGAGCCGGCTTACGAACGATCCAGGTTCGTTAAGAGCATCGAGAAAGATCATTTTGTTTCGACAAAGGCGGGCCAACTCGCGAAACAGCGCACTGAGTTCTTCATCGGTCAAATGGTGCGACATCAGAAAGCACAATGCGACATCAACGGAGCGGTCACGAAGCGGGATTCGCGCCGCATCGCCGAGTATCATCATGCCAGGCAAACCCTTGGCTCTGAATCCCCGGAGCTTTTGCGGATCGCTGTCCAGCCATATGTACCGAACCTCGGCGGGCATGATGCTCCGGTAGTTTCCAGTGCCTGCTCCTACGTCCAGGACGCTTTGACTACCAAGGTCTTCGAGGAGGGGTTGCAAATGCTGAAGGACGCGTTCGCGGCCGGCAAGGCGCTGTATGCAATCGTAAATTACTGGACGGGCGATTATCTGATCGAAAACTCTCAGCATGAGGAATGGCCCGTATGAGACAAAATCAGCTCAAACAAGCGATCTCTTTTGAGGCGTGCCTTTGGTTACGCAGTCACGTCCCTGTCGGAGACGATCATCAAACTGCTCTTGGCTATATCCTTCGTAAACCGGTCAACCGGCGCGTTCCGGTCAGTACCCCGACGGGATACTCAGATCGCGTTCCTTGCGAGCCAGAAAATAGTAACCATCAGTCGCACCGACAACCTTGAAGTGTCGGTAGATATATTGCGGCAGGGGCCGGGTCACTAGGGTAGGATCCCACATTCTAGCAAAGCCTATTAACCATGGTATATAGACAATACAGGCGTCCGGATGTTTGTCGAAAGCCGATTCCACCTCCAATTGTTGCCGGGCGGTAAAAACCAGCATCCAGTTACTGCTGTTGAGGCGGGTTGGAGGATCAATTCCGGTCCAGAAATTCAGGCTCAAGACGTCGGGCATGCCCATGAACACATCGCAATGGGCGCGCAAGTTACGCGTCAGCCACTGGAGATCAGCGGCCTGCTGCGCTGGGAGATGGACGCGCTCCGCGCCGGGGAGCGCCAGCGAAGGCAAGCGGCGATATTCCCGAACGACAACATAGTCCTGGACTGCGTAATTCAGTGGAATAGCCACGAGCGTAAGCAGGGCGCCCGCGCGGATCAGCCGCGAGGCCCCGGCTGACGCGCGCGCGGCCGCGATGGTCAGAAAGTCGCCCAGCAAAACTGCTCCCACCAGAGTGAGCAGGATGAAGACGGGATTCTGCAGACTGGCCGGATAAGAATACAGCGTGTGCAGGACCGCGGTGGCGGCCAGGACACTTCTGGCAAAACCCGGCGATGAGGATTGTCCGTGCGCCGCGGGCGGATACAGCAAGAGCCAGCAATACGGCGTGATGAAGGGGACCAGAATTTCGGGCCGTATCGCTGCGACCAGTAGACCGCCGCCGCCGATTAGCAGTTTCAGGGGTGCGAGCAGTTGATTCGCGCGCCGCGACGCGTGCGCGAACAGCAGGGCCGCGGCCAATCCGCCCAGCGCCCACGGAATCCAGACCCAGGTGAACGTGCGCGACCAATAAAAATGGCTATTCTGGAAGATGCGGAGATTGGACAAGACCAGCGAATCCAGGATGGCCCACGAGGACACGCCCTGGGCGATGAGCAGCAGCCAAGCGGCTGCGATCGTGGCGGCAAAGGCGGCCAGCGCCGTCCAGCAATCCCTAAACGACAGAGCGCCGCGCTGGGAGCGGCCAAACAGGCCCGGCAGCAATGCTGCCGTTGAGGCCAACAACAACAGGCAGAAAACCCGCGTCGCAGGATCGTCGAGATGTGGCTTCATGAGCGCCGGTGGGAGGAGCAGCGCGGCCACGACCGCGGCGATCCTGGCGAGCCCCGACCAGAGCGTCAGGGGCGACTCGGACAAAGCTGCGAGAGAAACTCCCAGGATCACGAAAATGCCGACATTCACCTTGACCAGCAGCAGCGCGGCGGCAATCGTTCCCGCCGCGATCATCGCCATCCGGATGCCGCGGGGCCGGCCTGCGAACAGGCTGGTCGCGGCCAGCCCGGCGAACAGCAGAATGCACAATTCTTGAGGATGTCCGGGGGCCACGCGGAAGACCGCCAGGTGGCGGAAGACCAGAACTTGAGCGACGGCAGCGAGCCCGAGCGAGCGGCTGTAGCGGAAAACGATCCAGGCGCAAATGAGCGGGCACACGACCCAGATCACCGCCGACGTCATCCGGGTGGTATCGTTGGTCACGAAGCTGTCGGTCACGAATCGAATAAACCAGTTGTAGAAATAATATACCGGACCATAACCAATGAAGATTTCGTCATACAGTTTGAAGCCGGCCAGGTATTGCTTGACCGACATCATCATCATCCCCTCGTCATCCCAGCCGGTCCGGAATCCGGTGAATCCGGTGAAGATGGAGTAGTAGCAGCCGATCGCGGCTAGCAAGCTGAGCAACACGAAATAGATCACTGCATAGCCCCTAGCCGGCGAAGCGAGCAGAAGCTGGTCCTGCCGGCCGACACCGTGGATGCTCGCGCCCTGACCCGTATCAGAGGTGGTCATAAGGCTACTCTCCCCAATATGCATTGGGGCCAATCGTTCCGATCTTGACCCGGCGTGGCTTTCGGGCGACCACCCCTTTCGAGGCCGGTCTCAAGCGCACCATCGAATGGTATCGCCAGACCTTGCTAAGCTGAACACCTGTACGCATTGGCTACACCGCGCGCGAGGGAACGGCGGTGAATCGCCCCTTGGGTCTCAGGCCAATTACCACGCCCAGGTAGACCAGCAGCGACGCGAGCGATACCCATCGCCCGATTACCCATCCGGAAGGAGCGTACTCAAGGCGGAACAAGTGGTGTCCGGGACCGAGCGGCACCGCCATCAGGGCATAGTCCGCGGGCAGAACTTGATACTCACTCTGGCTACTCCCCGTCAAAGCGACCGCGCGCCAGTAACGGCTGTAAGAGTCTGTGACCAGCAGGAGCATCGGCCGCGCCACATCCGCTGTTATCGTGAGTGAATCGGTAGTGGTGCTCAACAGGCGCACGGTTCCCGGCTCCGCGCCGGGCACCGGCGCCGGCTCGGGATCGCGCTCCAGAATGACGGTTTTGCTCGCATCAAATGAGGGCGCGCTCAGCGCGGCCAAAATATCGTTGCGGTGCTCGACTCGCCGCCATCCATCGACCAATAGAAAATGAGGCAAGCCTCCGGTCAGCTGGAAAACTCTATCGCCCGAGAACACATAACGCAGCCGCAGGAGGCGCCACATGGGACTCGGCCGGCTGAAACCTAGGATCATCCACGCATCGTCAGGGTTAAGACCTTGTGAGTGGAACATGAATTCCGCATACCGCCGCGGCACGGCGGGATCATAGCCCCAGATATCCGCCACTCCCAATGCGACGGCGCTGTTCGCGACCGGCAAAGCAAGAGACCCCTCAAGGGCCGGGTTCAGGATTCGGTACTCACCCGCATGCGCGGCGACGAACTGTTGCACCCGCGCGGGAACGGTCGCCGCGAGATGAAACCATGTGACTTCAGGACGGGCGAAGGCCAGAGCTTCCGCAATTCCGAAAACCGCCACGACATACGCCAGTCGGGAATGCCTCGAGCGCAGAAATACCAGAGCCGCGAGGAACAGGCATACGCCGGCGCTGACCAGGCACCGCCCGCCCGCGAACTGCTCCGCCGCGGCTACGAAGCCGGCATCACTGTAGCGCTGTCGTGGCAAAAAAACCGGCTCTGAGAATGTAGCAACGGCCTGAACTAGGCCACGCCAGAACCCGTTGAAAGTCGCGCTCGCACCCGCTCGGGCGGCCGCGCCGAATGCGCCAAGCCCCAACCCGACGATCAAAAGTCCCACGGCGGTGCCCCTCGCCCCTCCCGCCGACCGAATCAGCGCGTCCATTCCGAATGCGCTCAGCACCGCCATGAATAAGACCGACTCGAAGCCGAACGACGCGGGCCTGCGAAAGAGGTTGAAACCGGGCACAACGCGATACAGCAGCCCGAACAGCGGCGTGCGGTGCCCCAAGGCGATGCATACGAGCACGACCACCGTGATGAGCCAGGCGCCCCGATGCGGCGATTTCACCATCGCCCCGAGGATGGCCATCGCCAGACCGGTCAGCCCAAAGAACAGAACTGCGCCCCCACCTGCCCAGCCCGGAAACCTGACCAAGTCGCCGAAGAAATCTGGGACCAGAAGCGTCAGGAGATTGTCGTACGACAGCGAGAGGCTGGACGCGAAAGCGAAAGAGGCGCCCCCCTGACGCGTACCCTCGCCGGCGGCCTGTAACCCAGCCCAGAGCTGCGCGGCACAGATCAGCACCGCGCCTGCGCCCACCACCGAAAGCGCAAGGAGGGTTCTCACAGGGTGCGGAGCCCTGACCAACCGGATAACGACGTAGATCGCGCCAGTAACGATCGTATTGAACAGCACCTGCGGATAGCCGGCCAGAACTTGCATCGAAAACGCGAATATCCCGACCAATACCCACTTGGCGCAGGGCTGGTCGAGCAAAGAGTCGATACTGAGAAGAATCAGTGGGGCCCAGGCCATCGAATCCAAGTGCGGCAGGTTACCTAGCAGCACTGCGGCGAAGAACGGCCGGCTGAACATCGCCACACTAGCTGCCAGCAGCACCGCCAACGGATGAAGGTTGTAGCGCTCAACCCACATCGCCATGAACAGGCCCAGCAGAAACACGTGCAGCGCGAAGTCGTAGTCGATCGCCTTGGCGAGCGGCAGCGACAGGTAAAGGATCCAGTTCGGCGGATATAGAAGCGCCGCCTGGAAACCACCGAAAAACGGCAGCCCACTGAAGACTTGTGGATTCCAGAGAGCAAAGTTGCCGGCCCTCAACTGTCCAAACCCGAACTGCCGCCAGTAAACGAAAATGTTGGAAGTATCCATTCCCAGTTGGGACAAGACGCGATCGCCAGGCCGGAAAAGCACCCCGGCGAACATGGCCAGCGTCATCCCGAGCAGGGCTGCCGGAACGAAGACGGGAGAATACAGCCAGCGCGCAGTGCCTGTTGGGTTGGTCGACGCCTTTTTCGCTCCGAGAGTCAAGATAACGCCCCTGCGGATGACCTTTTCGCCTCGGCCGGAGCCAGAGGCTATTCAGTGTGGTTGAGCATCCAGATGCGTATCCTCGGGCCAGGCCACCTCATGCTCGAGATGTGCTGATAGGGAACGTAGAAAGCGTCGATCGGGTCGAACACCGGCGTCGGTGCGCCTTCCCTTATGGGGTTTATGTCGAGTACCAGCGTAGCCTCGGAGTCTAGAGCTTTCTGCTCCGCGGCTGAAGGCCCCGGCGAGTATCGAGCAAGCCCGGGAAGGCTGGCCGAGAGGACCCAACGGATGCCCTCCGCCCGAAGCAAGTCAAGGTCTCGCATCGGAGCGAATCCGTAAGTGGCGGGCAATTGCGGCTCACCAAAGGTATTCCAAATGGGAAGGTAATCCGTCGCGGGGATAACGGCCGGTGGAGAAATATGACTCAGGATCCAGCGGCGCGCAAGGGTCCGCGTGTCAGGCTGAAGGAGAAGGCGGTCGAGTTGCAAGTCACTAATTAGTGAAGGCGCCAACAGCAACGCGAACAAGCTCACCGCAAGCGAGATGCCGTACCTGTTTCCCACCCAGTTAGGAGCTAACTCAATCAAGTCAGCGGCGAAGATCCCTCCGAGCAGTGCCATCACAAGCAAGGGGTTTATCGCGTAGCGGTACAGGAGATATGGACTGGCGGCCAGGCTCAAAAGGTTGACGGCGGTCAGCGCAAGCAGGCCAGGCGTGCCGAGCCTGGAGCGAAAGACTACCCATACGACGGCGAGCAAAAGGAAGATTAACAATACGATCCCGAGGCTGTCGCCCATGACCCGGAACAGAAGATACGACCACCCGGCAGTGCCGGGCGGACCAGTAAACCCCTTCGTGAACGCATAGTCTCGGACATCTTGCGCAGGATCAAGGACGATGTAGGGTGTCGCACAGAAGAAAGTTAGCACGGTGGCAAAGCCGGCATTATAGATTCGCGCGTCGAACAGAGCAGTCAGAAGGGGCCGATTTTCCCGGCGCCGCGACTCAAGATGCGCCGTCAGAACACCGAATACTATCGGGACTGCCTGGTAATGAGTAGCTGTCGCAAGACCCGAGAAGAAACCTGCCAGTGCGTAGTCCGAACTCCGGCCGCGATACGATATGCGCAACATCATGCCGATGGCCAGGACCAGCCAGAGGCCGGAGGGCACTTGCATCTTGGCGAACTTGGATTCGCGTGCGTGGACCGGCGAGAATGCGACGATCGCCGCGGAGGCGAGCGCGGCGGTTGGGCCGAATGCCGGCGCTGCGGCCCAATAGACCGCCGGTATCGTAGCTGTACCCATTGCCGCCGAAACTTCCCGCGCGATCAAGTACGCAAGCGCCTGCCGGTCGGCAGCGTAGACCTCCTGGAGATTCGTACCGCTCCAGGTGACCATTGCGTATGAGCGCAGAGCCGCGTGCAAGAGATAGAGCTGTGCCGCCGGGTAGATCGCAAAATGAGGGTTCCAATCCTGCTCGAAGTCGAGGGCCTTGGGAACGATCGCATCTTCGTCGGGGCGAAACTTATCGGGCAGGCCGAAGCCAATTGCCGCAAACCTCAACCAACCGCCCATTACGACCAGAGCTGCCAGGATGGCAACTCGGAGCTTGCGATTGATTTGTGCGGGCGCCCCCGGCACAAACAATCGTTCCGCAAGCGGCGATCCGTGCGCTGCCTGGATAGTCGCGTTTGCGTCCGGGCCATCGCCGGTTGATGGTTGCAAAGCGGCCGCGATTGAATCGGACAAAGCTCTGCACCCCGCATCGCCGCTAGAGCTGCGGACTCCTGGCGGCCAGGTTTTTCTGGAGTTCAGCTTTCAACGATTGGGCCGGCTGATTCCCCGGGTCCAGAGCGAGCGCCAGCCGGCATTGATCGAACGCCTCGCGGTCACGGCCCATCGCATGAAGCGCCCGCGCGATATGCAAATAGAGAGCTGCCCTTAGGGATCGCGTACTGCCGGGGCTATACTCCAGCACATGACGGAAGGAGAGCATCGCCTCCTGGTTCTGGTTCGCGGTGGCCTGCACACCCCCCAACATTGACCACAAGGCGGGAACCATTGGATGACGCTCGATCTGAGCGCGTAAGACGCGCTCTGCGCCGGCGACGTCGCCATGGCGAAGCATGGCGCTGGCGCGCTCCATGGCCGCGACCTTCGCGCCATCGGGCATCGATTCGATCTTCTCCAGGACCGCCTCGCGACGAGCATCGTCCGCCTGCAAGTCGTAGATCTCCGCCAGCGTGGCCCAGGCCTTGGGGGAAGCGTCGCTCATCAGCGATAGGCCCTTTTCGACTTCGGCGGCGGCTTCGGCGAGGTGGCCCATCCGCACATCGAGAAGGCCGCGGGAATAGAGCGCGCGGCCGTCGGCTGGATCGAGGCGAAGGTCGGCGTCGAGCTCGCGTTCCGCTCCCGCCAGATCGCCGCGCGCCTGCAATTGGCTGGCGAGCCCGAAGTGATCGTCCGGGGCAGGCGCGGGTGGTGCGGCCGGAATGCTCGCCATGCGGCTCTCAGTGAATTCAGCGAATTCGCGCACGGCGCCATCGATATCGCCGCTTTTGGCCAGATAATCTCCGAGGACCAGATGTAAAACTTCCGGGGAGGGATTGATTATGCCGGTTCTGTCGGGCTCGAGGCTCAGCGCCGTTCTGATCTCGCGCTCGGCCTGCGCGAAGTCGCCTCGCTCTTCGAGATATCGCGCCACATTGAAATGCCACGCCACCGACTCGGGAAATCCCTCGGCATAGCCGCGGGACGTCGTCAGATCGTCGTGCCAGAACTGTTCCACGCTCCACAAGGTTGCGGCGCAGACAACCAGCAGCGCCGCCGCGGCGCCGAGCGCAAGGCGCCGCATCACCGGGCTTCGGGAGGGAAAACGAGCCGCCAGATCACCAACCAGTACGCACCATCCTACCGACGGCAGGTAAAGGTACATATCCTGGACAAGATGATAGAGCGCGGACAGCACCATCATCGGGGCCAGTGAGACTCCCACCCAGGCCGCGCAGAACAGGTAAAACTTGCGCCTGGCACTTCGTCGCCAGATCAAAACCAGGGCTGCGCCAAGCGCGACCACCACGGCCACCGGAATCCAGAAGTGGGGCGACGCAGCGCTCGAGACCGGAAACGCCCGGTGATTCGGCAGGGCCAGCCACGGAGCCGCGAGCAGCGTGAGATAGGTCACGAACACCAGTGGCACGGTCATCACATCCTGCGTCGGGGTCAGCAGGTTGGCCGGCTCGGCGGAGGCCCTGAACACGAACCCCAGCACCAGCCATCTTAGAAAGAGATAGGCGAGCACCTCGATCGCAAACGGCACGGCGCAAGCGACAGCGCGAAACACGCCGGCCAGGGCCGGCTCGCGCGCCGATTCGGACGACTCGTCGGCCCCGGAGGGTCCGAACAGAAATACATACAGCGCGACCAGCGCGGGAAAGACCGCCACGCTTTCGTGACACAGCAGCGCGGGCGCATAAAGCACCGCCGCGAGCACCATCGTACGCGCGTCGCGCCGTGGCTTCATGATCAGATAAAAGGCCGCCAGTTCCAGCGTGGTACCGATCACCAACCCGGAGCTGGCCATCCAGGCCAGAGCCTGGGCGTGAACGGGAATTATCCCAAACAGCAATGCGGCAAGCAGCGCCGAGTTAGAGTCGTTCGCCAGCTCGCGCGCAATCTTGAACACCAGCCAGACCGCCAGCAGATGAACCGCGAGGACCGAAGCATGCCAGAACGGCGCGTGGAGACCGAACAGATGGTAGTCAAGCCAGAACCAGATGAGCAGCAACGGCCGATAGTTTCGGGCGTGCGGCAGATAGCCGGCATCGCTGAACCAGAACTCCTCGCGCGTCAGCGCCTTCCATAGAAAGGACCACTTGCCAATCTCGATGTTGTGGACGATCAGCGGCGTGTCGTCGATCGGAAAGCCGTTGCTTAAAGCTCCCGCACAGACTATCGCCGTGACCATCAGCACCGCAGCCAGCACAAGACTTTCGCGGCTGTTCAAGCGTGATGATCCGGCAGATATGGCCATCGAACTAACGAAGTCAGAAACTTGCCAATGGCTATCGGCCGCAGGAACCAGTCGTAAATCGCGACCCGCGCGAAACGACGAAGGCGGCCGTAGTCACGGCGATTGCGAAGCGGCCGGACGCCCGGCGCTCCGTTTCCTCGGCGCGCGGGTCTGCGCGGACTGGGGCGGGTTCTGCGAGTGCCATCAAGGAGCTTTCGATACGCCGTCGGATTGTGAAGCTTCCGCCCGCGATCGTATTGGAACTCTGTCCCAGGGGCTCAGCAGTGTCAACGGGGCTCCGATCGCCCCAGCGCTGAATCTACGCCCGCCGCCGGATCGAACGCGCCAACCGCACGCCATAAAGCAATAAGCCGGCAGAAATCATCAGACCGGGCGCGATGGAACGCTGGTGAATCGGTTCTTCAACCTCAGAAACGGCGCTTCGAGCCATCGGTACGAAGCAGCCGCCAGAGCTACGTTGGCCCCGAATGCCAGGGCCAGGTATACCGGCCACGCCGTCCAGAGAGAGACTCCCGACCGCACGAACCAAGCGAGCGCCACGTGATACATAAGGGCGCGTCCCGTAGATGGAGCCTGGAGATGGACGAACCCATTTTATCCGGAATTTTCCTTTTGACAGCCCCGGCTGCGATACGCGTAGGACCAAATCCGCCCGCAGCGCAAGCGCCAGTTGCGCTGGCAGAGATTCAACGGAGTCTCGCCTGATGCCAGCACCGCGTGGCCGGCTCAAGCGGTCCTGGCCGGCGTGGTCCACGCCCTCCAGCCTCGGACCCCAAACCTGACAGTTTCTCGGCGCCTCAGTAAGGTGAGCGACCGGAAGAAATTGTGATATAAGAAACGTGCACCTGCGAGACAGTCAAAGTGAACCAAACCCCCGACACGCTAACTTACGGCTGCGATACCTGAAGAGACCAGGCCAGAGGCACTCTATCTCTACCGGGACCACCATCTGTTCTATGTACCAGCCCTCGACACGCCCGCTTCGCCCAAAGCCCTTCGATTTCCCCGGCTTGGCGCGTCTGGTTCCGGTCTTTTCGTTGCTCTTCCTGGCTTTCTATTTCACCTTCGTCCTTCTCTATAATTTCATTCACAACTTCTATCCCCCTGTCGATGCCTCGCTGATTCTTCGCCCGTACCATCAGTTCCTGAATAGGGACGGAATCGAGACTCCCTTCATGTTTTCCGCCTTCCTGGTCTACGTCGGTGCTTCGTATCTCGCGATCAAGGTGCGGCATACATTTCCCCTCAGATTCTCTGAACCCTGGGCATTCGTGTGCCTCATACCGGTTCTCGCTGTCCTTCTGGAGACCCGGTCGACAATGCTTGCGCCACTGCACAATGTCCTGGCAACTATTACTCTCATATGCTGTGTTCTTCTCGTGGTGGTAATCTCGTACCTGGTTTCACATAGTCACAATGCTTACCGGCGCTATATCTCTATTGCCTTATGGCTAATCCTTGCTTTGCTGTTGTTCTCCTCATTGGACTCACTTGGTGCGAGTGACTATGGTTTGAGTGACTATGATTATTTCATTGGGCCTGCTCTCAAGATTATGCAGGGAGAACGCCTTGGCACTTTTTACATGCAGTACAGCCTGATCGGAGTCTATCTGTTCGTGGCGATGCTGAAACTCCGATTTGACTTGCTGGACATGCAGCTCACGTTGGCGGCGTTGTTTTTCGTCTGGGGATTCGTCCTGTACTATCGCTTGATCTGTGTGCTGGTAGAGGACCGATTCCTGCGATTTTGCTTCATGCTCGCTCTTGTTATTGGCCGTCTCCTAGCCAATGTCGGCGATCCCACTTCCTCTCCTCAAGTCCTCCCGTTCAGGCTCGACTTGTGGGTGCCGCTGTTTCTCGTTTTTCACAGCTTTGGGGTCGCATCTCCAGTCACAATGGTGGTTTTCGGGATCGCCTATGTTCTCGACAATACCTTTGGCTTGTTCTACCTTGCGGTCTATTTTGTGTTTCTGGCCGCCGAGGTCTTTCAAGTCGCCAGACGCGGCAACGCGGCATCACTTCCACTGAGGGGTCTTGCCATTGGATTGACTGTGGTTGCGGGTTGTATCGGCTTCCCGCTTTACTGTTTCCACTCCTTCACAGGCCCCGCGGCGTCTCTGTACCGCCACCTCCAGATCGGCTTCATGCCGATTTCGACGCACTCGGTCTTCTGGGTTCTCCTGGCACTTCTCCCATATTGCCTGTATCTCTTTCACGACGAGGACTCTCAAGAAAGGCGAACCGAATGCTTGTTTCTCGTCGGCCTGGCGGCTGTTGAGCTTGTATACTTTTACGGCCGCTCCCATGAGAACAACCTGCTGAACATTTCCGGAATTCTTCTGCTGCTGATTTTTCTGGGCATCGGCCAAATCGAAAGACTGTATGGATTCCGGAAACTGGCGAGCGGCCTGGCAGGGGGGTTCGTAGTCATAGCCGCGGTCGCATTTGGCGGCCAGATACTTGGGAAGTTGCAACTCAGTGTCAAGCACTTGACCAGAGGTCCTCTGTTCGAAGCACGTGAGGTGGACGACGTCATGAGTCACAGTCCCGACTTCGCGAGCTTCTATCCACCGGGACAGAAAATCTTTGTCGTGAGTTATTCTGATGCGTATTACAACTATCAACATCGACTTCCGCAAGTAGGCTATATGGCCCCATTCATGGCGCATGTGTATCAGGCTGAGCTCCGCGGTTTTCTGGTGGACCTCTTGAAGCAGGGATATAAAGTCGTGTTGTGGGAGAATGGTGAGGGCCATTCGCAGGGGGAAATCGTGCGAATGCATGGGATTTCCGGCATTATGATTGCCGATGTGCGGGCGAAAACCGAGAGCACGTTTGTGATAGTCCCACGCGACGGGTTTTGGGAGCTTGAGTATGTGAAGAGACCGGATTTGAGCGAGCCATGAGCGGTATAGCGATCGCGATCCGCCGCTGAAGGTCCCTGGCGGCGGAAATGAACAGCAAGATACCATCACGCCTGCTTTCCGGCCGCGGCGTCCGGCAGATCGCGAAGGAGCCCGGAGATGGACGAACCCATTTTATCCCGCATTTCCTTCTTGACAGCCCCGGCTGCGATACGCCTAAGACAAATCCGCCGGTAGCGCAAGCGCCCGAATCAGCGGAGCTCGGCCGATGCGGGCACGGCCAAGTGAGCGACCGGAAAAAACTGTGCTATAAGAAACGGTGCTCGGGTCCCGACAGTCAAAGCGAACCCAAAGCCCGACACTAACTTCCCGCTGCGATACCTGAAGAGACAAGGCCAGGCATCCTATATACATCGGGACTATCATCGGTTCTTATGTCCCAGCCCTCGACACGCCCGCTTCGACCAAAACCCTTCGATTTCTCCAGCCTTTCCAGTCTGATTCCAGTCTTTTCGTTGCTCTTCCTGGCTTTCTATTTCACCTTCGTCGTTCTATATAATTTCATTCACAACTTCTATCCCCCTGTCGACCCCTCGCAGATTCTTCCCCCGTACCGGGCGTTTTTGGATAGAGACGGAATCGAGACTCCCTTCATGTTTTCTGCCTTCCTGGTCTACGTCGGCGCTGCGTATATGGCGATCAAGGTGCGGCACGCATTTGCCTTCAGATTGTCGCAATCTTGGGGACTCGTTTCCCTGGTACCGGTTCTCACTGTCCTTTTGACGACACGGTCAACAATGCTTGTGCCGCTGCACAATGCCCTGGCAACTATTACTCTGATATGCTCTGTTCTTTTCGTCGTCATACTCTCCTACCTGATTTCAAATAGCCACAACACCTACCGGCGCTATATCTCTCTTTCGCTATGGCTTATCTTTGCTTTCCTATTGTTCTCCTCATTGGGGACGCCCAGCGTGATTAACTATGGTTATTTCATCGCGCCTGCCCTCAAGATTATGCAGAGAGAACACCTCGGCACCTTCTACATGCAGTACAATCTGCTCGGAACCTATTTGTTCCTCGCGATGCTGAAACTCCGGTTTGACTTGCTGCACATGCAGTTGACGTTGGCAACGCTGTTTTTCGTCTGGTTCATTTTTTACTATCGTTTGATCTGCGTGTTAGTAGAGGACCGCTTCCTGCGATTCTGTTTCATGCTCTCGCTTGTCATGGTCCGCCTCGTAGCTAATGTTTTCGATCCCACTTCTTTCCCTCAGGTCCTTCCATTCAGGCTCGACTTGTGGGTGCCGCTGTTTCTTCTGCTTCATAGGTTTGGAGTCGTATCTCCAATCACAATGGCGGTTTTCGGGATCGCCTACGTTCTCGACAATACCTTCGGTTTGTTCTACCTTGCGGTCTATCTCGCGTTTTTATACGCGCATGTGTTTCTAATCGTGAGGGGCGGCAATGCGGCGTCGCTTCCACAGAAGGGCCTTGCCCTCGGATTGACCGTGGTTGCGTGTTGTACCTGGTTCCAATTCCACACTTTCCACTCC
>Ga0209517_10005991_pt1 | contig 15222 bp, 10 predicted proteins | sample PeaSoiMetSII2010_FD_187695 | JGI IMG/M metagenome (GOLD analysis project Ga0209517, IMG submission 187695) | Peat soil microbial communities from Weissenstadt, Germany - SII-2010 (SPAdes) (version 2) | ecosystem: Environmental > Terrestrial > Soil > Wetlands > Peat | place: Germany... | reverse complement strand
CTGCATTGGCGCTGTCTCCCGGGCGGGATGTGAAGATAGGGGCGGCCCTCGCGCTGGCTCGCATCGGCGATGCATCCGGGGCGGAGAGACTGGCCGGGGAACTGGAGAAGAGCTACCCGACACATACACTGTTAAAGCTCTACTGGCTGCCAACCATCAATGCTGCCATCGAACTCGACAAACCCAATTCGCCCCAAGTGCTTGTATATCTGGAGGCCGCCGCGCCCTACGAACTAGGACAGGCGGGAACATCCCTTAATAACCTATACCCCGCGTACGTGCGCGGCCAAGCCTACCTACTGGCGCACAACGGAACTGCCGCGACTGCGGAATTCCAGAAGCTAATCGACCACAGAGGCATCGTGGGAAACTTCGTGACCGGAGCACTGGCTCACCTGCAAATCGGTCGTGCTTATGCGATGGCAGGCGACACCGCCAAAGCTAAAGCCGCGTACCAAGACTTTTTCACCCTCTGGAAAGACGCCGACCCTGACATCCCCATCCTGAAAGAGGCCAAGGCGGAGTACGCGAAGCTGCAATAGCCCCTTGTCCTTCGACCAGAGCCTTGCGCTACTGCCGTGCTGCCCAGAAGCGCCAAGACGTTCACTTTTGCATCGGCGAGAACCTTTGCCACATGAGCCAGTGTGCCGGGTCGATTCTCCAGCGCCACCGTGAGTTGCTTCACTTTAGCCATGGCATGCCTCCGATTCGTCGCTTGGGGCGATACGAATGCACGGGGAATTGTGCGCACCAGCGTCGCCGTTGGCAAGGACATTCAGTTGCCACGCTGCCGCAGACCTCTCGGCATCCGGGGCAATCCCCCAACAATGCGGCAATCCCCCGCTTCTTTGCTGATTCCGGCATAATGGCTCCAGAGCATGCTGCTGACCATCACCAACACAAGACCTCCTGCAACGGACTTGGGGTACCTGCTTCACAAGAATCCCAGCCGGGCGCAGTCTTTCGAGTTGTCCTTCGGGAAGGTTCACGTTTTCTATCCCGAAGCGACGACAAGGCGCTGCACCGCTGCCCTTTTGCTTGACGTTGATCCCGTTGCGCTGGTGCGGACCCGGCGCGGTCCATCTGGAGAGGGTGGCATGCTGGAGCAGTATGTCAACGACCGTCCTTACGTGGCCTCGTCCTTCATGAGCGTCGCCATCGCTCGCGTGCTCGCTTCTGCGCTCGCGGGCAGCAGCAAGGAGCGGGCGGAACTGGTGAGCGTGCCGCTGCCTCTGGTTGCGCGAATCGCGGTGCTCCCTTGCCGTGGTGGCGAGGACTTCTTGCGCCGTCTGTTCGAGCCGCTTGGGTATCAGGTCAGCGCGGAACACCATCCGCTGGATGAGAAGTTCCCGGAATGGGGCGAAGGGCCGTACTACTCGGTCGAGATCGCAGGCGAGGTCACTCTCCGCACCCTGCTCACGCACCTGTATGTCCTGATCCCGGTGCTCGATGCCGACAAGCACTACTGGGTCGGGCAGGACGAGGTCGAGAAGCTGCTCCGCCATGGTGAGGGATGGCTTCAGGCCCACCCTGAACGCGATGCAATCGTGAACCGATACCTACGCGGTCAGCGAAAATTGACGCGAGAAGCTCTGGCGCGGCTTACGGAAGACGAGTCAATTGATCCCGATGCGGAGCAGGAGGAAAAGGAAGGGCAGGAACAGGCGATTGAGGCTCCCATCCGCCTCAACGATCTCCGGCTCCAGCAGGTTGTATCAGAACTGAAGGCAGGCGATGCCAAGCGGGTTCTCGACCTTGGCTGCGGGGAGGGCAAACTCGTCCGCGAGCTGCTCAAGGACAGACAGTTCGAGGAGATTGTCGGGATGGATGTGTCGTACCGCAGCCTAGAAGTCGCTAGCGAGCGGCTGCACCTAGAAACCTTGCCGCCGAAGCAGAAGGAACGCATAAAGCTGATTCAGGGCTCGCTGATGTATCGGGACAAGCGGCTGGCAGGATTCGACGCTGCCGCCGTCGTAGAGGTTATCGAGCACCTTGATGAGCCCCGGCTCGCAGCCTTTGAGCGCGTGGTCTTTGAGTTCGCCCGTCCGCAAACAGTCGTGCTGACAACCCCAAACGCTGAATACAATGTGAAGTTTGACACGCTGCCTGCTGGTCAGTTTCGCCATCGCGACCACCGTTTCGAGTGGACTCGCGACCAGTTCCGCAACTGGGCACGTGGGATCGGCGAGCGGTTCCGGTACACCGTAGAGTTCAAACCCGTGGGCGAGGAAGATCAGCAAGTCGGAGCACCAACCCAGATGGGGGTGTTCCGGCAATGAAGATCACGATTCCCGAACTCTCCCTCGTGGTGCTGATCGGCCCTTCGGGTTGCGGCAAATCTACGTTTGCCAGCCAGCAGTTCAAGCCCACGGAGGTGCTGTCCTCGGACTATTGTCGCGGGTTGGTATCAAACGACGAGAACGACCAGACTGCCACGAAGGATGCCTTCGAAGTCCTTCACTTCATCGTCCGCAAGCGGCTGGCTGCGGGGCGACTCACCGTCATCGATGCCACGAACGTGCAGCAGGAATCGAGGAAGCCGCTCGTTGCGCTCGCTCGTGAGTTCCATGTACTGCCGATTGCCATCGTGTTCGACTTCCCGGAAAAGCTCTGCCAAGAGCGCAACCGGAATCGGCCAAACCGCGACTTCGGTTCCCACGTAATCCGGAACCAAGCGCAACAGTTGCGGCGCTCCCTTCGGGGACTCGAACGGGAGGGCTTCAGGGGACTCCACATCTTCAGATCCTCCGACGAATTGGCGAGTCTGGAGATCGAGCGGCAGCCGATGTGGACCAATCTCCGCGCCGAGCATGGACCGTTCGACATAATCGGAGACATCCATGGCTGCTTCGATGAGCTTCGGGAGTTGCTGACTGAACTTGGGTATTCAGTCCAGAAGGACGATGCCGAGCATCAGGTCATCCCGCTAGAGGGCAGGAAGGCCATCTTTCTCGGCGATCTGGTTGATCGGGGACCGAAGATAACCGCAGTGATGCGGTTGGCAATGAGCATGGTGGACGCCGGAACAGCTTTTTGCATTCCCGGCAACCACGACATGAAGCTGCTTCAGAAGTTGCGGGGCAAGGATGTCAAGCTGACTCACGGGCTCGCCGATTCCCTCGCACAACTCGAAGAGGAGCCACCGGAATTCAAGAAGAAGGTCACGGAGTTTCTTGACGGTCTCATCAGCCACTATGTCCTCGACGACGGCAAGCTGGTCGTGGCCCACGCGGGCATGAAGGAAGAAATGCAGGGACGAGGTTCGGCAGCCGTCCGAGCGTTTGCGTTGTTCGGGGAAACCACGGGCGAGACGGATGAGTTCGGGCTCCCCGTCCGGTACAACTGGGCAGCGGACTACCGGGGCCGTGCGATGGTGGTGTACGGACATACCCCGGTCGCCGAGCCCCAGTGGCTCAACCGGACGATCAATATCGACACGGGATGCGTGTTTGGCGGAAAGCTGACTGCGCTTCGCTACCCGGAGAAGGAGTTGGTGTCCGTCCCGGCGCACCGGACGTACTACGCGCCTGCGAAGCCCCTGCCTTCGCCTCAACCGACGAATGTGCTTTCACAGCAGCACGAACAAGATGACGTCTTGGACATCGACGACGTGATTGGGAAGCGCATCATAGAGACGAAATTGCACGGGAATTTGACTATTCGCGAAGAGAACGCCATCGCCGCGCTTGAGGTGATGAGCCGCTTCGCGACAAATCCCAAATGGCTGATCTACCTGCCTCCGACGATGTCGCCCAGCGAGACGAGCCAATGCCCCAACCTGCTGGAGCATCCTGGTGAAGCCTTCGGCTACTACCGGAAGGAGCATGTCGAGAAAGTGATCTGCGAGCAAAAACACATGGGTTCGCGGGCTGTCGTGATCGTCTGCCGGGACCGCGATGCGGCATTGCGTCGGTTCGGTATCGTGCAGGACGAAATCGGCATTTGCTACACGAGGACAGGCAGGCGGTTCTTCAACGACGGCGCACTGGAGAGGGAGTTCCTGGGCCGGGTTCAGGCAGCGGTGACGCGGGCAGGTCTGTGGGACGAGCTTGCGAGCGACTGGATTTGCCTCGACTGCGAACTCATGCCGTGGTCTTCAAAGGCACAAGACCTGTTGCGGCAACAATACGCGCCTACTGGGGCGGCTGCCCGCGCTGGATTGGCAGCGGCCGTTTCTGCGCTGCGGCTTGCTAAGACCCATGTGCCTGAGGTGTCCGAACTCCTTACCCGTCACGAAAACCGCGGCGAGATGGCGGGCCAGTATGTCGAGGCATATCGCCGCTACTGCTGGCCGGTGCATTCGTTGTTGGACCTCAAGCTTGCGCCGTTCCATCTGCTGGCAAGCGAAGGTGTCGTACATACTGACAAGGACCACGTGTGGCACATGACAACCCTCGCTCGCCTCTGCGCTGCCGATTCCGAGCTTCTCCTCGCGACACCATACAAGGTTGTTGATTTGAGCGATGAGGCTGACCAGCAACAAGGCACCGCATGGTGGGAGGAGCTGACGGCCTGTGGTGGCGAAGGGATGGTCGTGAAGCCGCTCCAGTTTTTCCTCAAGAGCCGACGCGGTCTCATACAACCAGCGGTTAAGTGCCGTGGACGAGAATACCTGCGGATCATTTACGGGCCTGAATATACCGCCCCAGAGCATCTCGAACGTCTCCGCGCCAGAGGTCTGGGGACGAAGCGATCGCTTGCTTTGCGGGAGTTCGCATTGGGCATGGAGGCGCTGCAACGCTTCGTCGAGCGGGAACCCCTCCGGCGCGTGCACGAGTGCGTCTTCGGCGTCCTGGCGTTGGAAAGCGAACCTGTCGATCCGAGACTGTAGGGGCACAGAACTGTGAGCAACAAATATCCAGTCAATGCGCCGTGCCCGTGCGGGTCTGGCAAGAAGTACAAGAGATGCTGCGGCAGCCCCGTCGCTACCGTCTCGACTCTCGCGGCTAAAGGGACGGTTCCCGGCGAAATAGTGCCGTCGTTGATTGCGTATACCGATGAAACTGGAAACACGGGTCAAAATCTCTTCGACGAGAACCAGCCATTCTTTTGGACGGGAACACTTGTATCGGAAAATGACATGCAGACTGCTGCCGCTGGCCTTCACCGTTGGTGCCTCGCCGAAGTGGGTCAGACCGAGCTGCATGGCAATGAGTTGGGGCTTGGCGGCATTCAAAAAATTGCAAGCAAGCTGCTGATGTTCTTTCGGAGCACGGGCTGTCGGTTCTATTTCACGATTGTTGAGAAGCAACATCTCGCAGGAACAAAATTCGTAGATACAATCCTTGATAGCGGAAGCAATCCTGCCATCGATCTGCTCCACTATGGCGCTCGCGCTCTTAGAATGCCACTCGCACTTCAATTTATTCAGGTTCTCGACCAGCGAGACCTCCGCGACTTCTGGTCGTCTTTCGAAAGGGCGGACGGCCCATCGTTTCGTGCGTTGCTGGAGCGTGTGAACGACCGACTCAAGCAATGGCATGCTGAGGGTGTTTATGACGCACGAACCGTGCAGTTGCTGACAGACGCCTTAAACTGGGGACTGCACGACCCAGATTCACTTCTGGAGCGCGGCCGTCATCCGCTTGATTCACCGAACGTCGTTGCCTTCACCTTGATTGTGGACATGTTCCACAATCTCTTCGAGGAAACTGGGCGGACTGTTAAGACGTTCATACATGACGAACAGAACCAATTTGCAAAATATCTGATGCAAAGCTACGAGGTGTTGAAGGGGTTTGCCTTCGAGCCGTCCGACATATCCCCGCTTCCAGACGTTAAGAAAATGCCTACATTTTCATGCCAGCTACAAATCGCGTCCTCAGCCACCACAATCGGCCTTCAATTCGTGGACGTAACACTCTGGCTGATGAAACGAGTTCTGAGCGGACAGACGCGGGTGAGCGGCGATTCAGCCAAACTTGCCGAGTGGGTGATGCACAACGGCTTCATCTCTCGGTTCACAAGGGAGGGCATGATTCGAGAGGTTTTTAGAATCTTCAGGGAATTGAACAAGCGAGACTTGTCTGCCGACGAACTGAAACGCGCACAGGATTTGAAAGCACAATTCGAAGAACAGCGACAAACGAGATTCCGCGAGGCGCTCGCGGGACAAGATTCTCAGCCCAGAACTCTTAACTGAGTGAATCGTGGGAACAGTGTTGCCTATGTCCCAAAAGGTATAAGTGTGTACCACCTGCTTCTGCCAAAAAGTTGGTCTCCAGAATCAACATCTTGCAGTGCATGCGGAATTACCCCTTTGTGGCCGCCCCTTGATTTGCAAGCGGTTAGGCCATTGGGGACCTCGGCGGAGCACTCTCTCCGAGCATCGAACCCGCAAACCTCGCAAGAAACCGGACCAGCCGAGCACGAGATGCCCCTAGCATGGTCGGCGGCGACCACGCCGTCTCGCATGTGCGACGATCCAGAGTGACGGTGAGATTGACTTTCTACCAAGCCAAGCGCATAATGCGCCAATTCTTTCCGACGCGCCATCTTTCTAAACGCCATCGTTCGTAGCCCCTTCCTTGCCGCGAAAGATGAAGGAGGTCAAGTATGCACCGGCGCGAATTCCTGAAGCTCGGAGCGATAGCGGGCGGGACGGTCTTGCTAGGCGGCACAGGCCGTTTCGGGAGCCTCTTGGCTGCTCCCAAAGAGATCCCCAGCGTCGACCGGCTGGTTATGACCAACCTAGTAGACAACATCTACGACATCTTCGCCAAGGGCGGGAAGATTGGTACCGTCACGATCACACGAAATACCGTGCCGTTTCCCTACGGCTCGGAGGTGATGCTGTTGTCGGAGCATGGGCTGGCCTATCACCTGCAGTCCTTCCGAGGAGCGGAGGAAAAACAGATCCTGCTGGACTTCGCGCTCACGCCACGCACACTCACAAACAACTATCAAGGCTTGAGAGTCGATCCAGCCAACGCCGACGCCCTGATCATCAGCCACGGGCATGTCGACCACTACGGAGGACTGCTCGACGTGGCACGGCGCATCCAAGGACACGGCAAACCGGGGCTCACCCTCTATGCCGGGGGGCATGATACGTTCTGCCATCGCTGGGTCGTGCAACCGGACGGGAAGAAGCTCGACTACGGCGAGCTCAAGCGGGATGAGCTGGAAGCGCGGGGGTTGAAGGTTTTGCTCGCGGAGGAGCCGACCGCAGTGGCGGGCCACGCGATCACCTCAGGTCACATCCCACGACTCACCGATTTCGAGACGTCTCCTCCGGCAGCTCGACTCGAAGCGGGCGCGACCGGCTCCGCCTGCGACGCCACCTTCCACTTCCCTCCCGGCACAATCAAGATTGAAGCCAAGCCGGGTGACTTGGTGAAGGACATCTTCTGGGGAGAGCACGCAACCGCTTACAACGTGAAGGACCGCGGACTGGTCGTGATCTCATCGTGCGGCCACGCGGGCATCATCAACTCCGTCCGCCAGATCCAGAAGTCCACCGGGATCGAGAAGGTGCACGCCGTGGTTGGCGGCTGGCACTTGGCTCCGTATCCTGATGAAATCATCGCCAAGACGGTGGAAGCCTTCAAGGAGATCAACCCGGACTACCTGATTCCCATGCACTGCACCGGCTTCCGCACCATGATGGCAATCCTACGCGAGATGCCACAGAAGCTCATCATGCCTTCCACGGGCACGCGCGTGGTCTTCGGCGGCTAGTTCTGATCGCTTGTCATCTTCCGGTCTGCCGTCGTTTGCCGCCGAAGCGTGATAGAGGATTCAGAAGATCAGGGCCGTCGTGCTCCGGCACTCGAGCACAATGGTTTCGCGAAACACTGCCTCGCTGGCTTCGGCGCAGTTCTCGTTGGCGGCTGGGACCCCGAGCATTGTGATGCCAAGCGGCTGGCATGCCCGTCATTGACTTAGGTTCTGAGCGCTCCTAACATTCCCGCCGATGGCCACCCCCTCCCAACTCGTCGGCCAGACCATCTCGCACTACCGCGTCGTCGAGAAGCTCGGGGGCGGTGGGATGGGCGTGGTGTACAAGGCTGAGGACACGCGGCTGCATCGCTTCGTCGCGCTCAAGTTCTTGCCCGATGAAGTCGCCCGCGACCCGCAGGCACTCGCCCGTTTTCAACGCGAAGCCCAAGCGGCGTCCGCCCTGAACCACCCAAACATCTGCACGATTTACGACATCGGCGAACAGGACGGGCAGGCTTTCATCGCCATGGAGTTTCTGGACGGGACAACGCTGAAGCACATGATTGGGAATCGTCCGATGGAAACTGAGACGCTGCTCTCGCTGGCGATTGAGGTCGCCGATGCGCTTGATGCCGCCCACGCTGCGGGCATCGTCCACCGTGATATCAAGCCCGCCAACATCTTCGTCACCAAGCGAGGGCACGCCAAGGTGCTCGACTTCGGGTTGGCGAAGGTTATGTCGGTGGGCAGCAAGGCGATGGAAGCGGCGGGAGGTATCTCGGAAGCGACCATCGACTCCGAGGAGCATCTGACCAGTCCCGGAACGGCTTTGGGAACTGTCGCCTACATGTCGCCCGAGCAGGCGCGTGCGAAAGCGTTGGATGCCCGGACTGATCTGTTCTCGTTTGGAGCCGTACTCTATGAGATGGCCACTGGGCAGTTGCCCTTCCGTGGGGACAGTACAGCAACGATTTTCGATTCGATCCTGAACCGCGCACCTGTTCCTACCGTGCGGCTGAATCCCGACCTGCCGCCGAAGCTGGAAGACATCATCAACAAGGCTTTGGAAAAGGATCGCAATCTTCGCTACCAGCACGCCTCGGAGATGCGAACGGATTTGCAACGGCTGAAGCGGGACACCGAGTCTGAGCGGTTGCCAGCAGCCCCAAGTACTGGGGTTGCCAGTCACCTTGGAAGGGACTGGAAGACATTTGCATTGGTCGCGTTGACCGTTGTGGCGCTGGCGGGAGTCGGCTACTTCTATCTTCATCGCCCGCCCAAGCTAACCAACAAGGACACGATTATCCTCGCTGACTTCACGAACATGACTGGCGATCCCGTTTTCGACGGCACTCTGCGGCAAGGGCTTTCCGTGCAACTGGAGCAGTCCCCCTTCCTAAGCCTGATCTCCGACCAGCAAATCCAGCGAACACTTAGCCTGATGGGCCAGAAGCCAGACGCGAAGCTGACGCCGGAGATTGCGCGGGAACTCTGCCAGCGGACGGCAAGTGCCGCTGTCCTCGACGGCTCGATAGCTCAAATTGGTACGCCATATCTTCTGACCGTAAAGGCGGTCAACTGCTCAAATGGGAAAACGCTGGCGAGCACGGAAGCACAGGCGAGCGACAAGAATCATGTGCTCGATGCGCTGGGGAAGACGGCATCGGAGATGCGGAGCAAACTGGGCGAGTCACTAAGCTCAGTGCAAAAATTCGATACCCCTCTTGAAGAAGCGACTACGCCCTCACTCGAAGCGCTAAGAGCCTTTAGCGCCGGCCGTCGGGCAACTTCTGCACTTGCTATTCCTTTCTTTAAGCGCGCTGTCGAACTCGACCCAAATTTTGCGGTTGCCTACGCGTGGCTGGGCGTTTGGTATACGTCAAATGGAGAACCTAGCATCGCGGCGGAATATACGAGCAAGGCATACGAACTGCGCGACCGCGCAAGTGAACCTGAGAAGTACTTAATAGCGGCCATCTACTATAAAGAGGTCACGGGAAACCTCGAAAAAGCCGAACAAACCTGCAAGCTCTGGATGCAAGCGTATCCCCGCGCCGAGCTGCCGCATACTTACTTGGCAGGCGCAATCTACCCGGCGCTCGGTCAAGATGATGGAGTGGTTTCAGAAGCTGCAGAGGCCATTCGTTTGAAACCGGACTTTTCTGCCCCATACGCCTTCCTCATGTTTGGCTATATGGCTCTGAATCGCATCGATGAAGCGAAGGCGACGTACGGGCAGGCTCTCGAACGCAAACTGTACCACCCTTACTACCCTCTTGCTCTCTATCAGATTGCCTTTTTACAGAACGATGCAGCGGGGATGAAACAGCAGGTCACAATCTCGGCGGCTCAGGCCGGATTAGAAGACACATTGCTCGCCTACGAGGCTGATACTGTTGCCTATTCCGGGCGGCTCAAGGACGCCGAAGAGTTGGATAGGCGAGCGATGGAATCAGCCGAACGGGCTGGAAAAAAGGAAAAAGCGGCAACTTTTTTCGCAACGTCTGGACTAAGGGAAGCCCTGTTTGGTAACGCCGAGGAAGCCCGACGACGTGCCACACTGGCAATGGAACAGTCCGCTGGCGTCGATGTGCAGTATGGCGCTGCGCTCGCCTTGGAGTTTGCCGGAGATACCGGGCGGGCACGAGACCTGACGGAGGAGTTGGACAAGCGGTTCCGGGAAGCCACAATCGTCCAGTTCAACTACCTACCAACCCTTCGCGCAAAACTTGCGGTAAATCGAGGAAGGACTTCAGAAGCGTTAGACACTCTTAGTGCCGCCTTGCCGTATGAACTGGGACGGACAACATTCAGCGACTATAGCTGGAACGGCTTGTATCCTGTTTTTGTCCGAGGAGAGGCCTATCTGGCCGCTCATCAAGGCACCAAGGCAGCGACAGAGTTTCAGAAAATCCTAGACCATCGTGGGATTGTCTGGAACTCACCTATCGGTGCACTGGCACATCTCCAACTCGGCCGTGCTCATGCCATGGCGGGCGACACCGCCAAAGCCAAAGCCGCATACCAAGACTTTTTCACCCTCTGGAAAGACGCTGACCCCGACATCCCCATCCTGAAGCAAGCCAAGGCTGAGTACGCGAAGCTGCAATAGCGTCCTACGGCTACACCCGCGCCGACCTGAGCCGGTCGTATGCCTCGTTGATCCGTGCGGTGCGCCGCGTTGCGTAATCCCTTAAGCTCCTGCGCAATCGCGCCGAGTTTGTCCGGGTACCACTCGGACACCGTGAAATGGAAGGCGGGTCGGTAACCTACTTCCCCCGCGCCGACGTTCTGCTGCTCCTACATGCACCGCCGAATTGATGGTGCAGCAGATGCGCCACAGGCTAAACCGGCGACTCCATAAGAACGGCCCGCTCGCATCCCAAGCGGTCAGGCGCTGGCCAAGTGTCCTTTCAGCTTCTCTGCCCAGTTGCTTGACCGAGGCGGCATCGGGATCAGGTTCTCGCCAAACGTAAACGAGAGGTAGCGAGGAGGGCCGATCAGGAAGGCGACTCTCTGTTTTGGATTTTCCTGCCGAATCTCCCGGCGGAAGGCGATTGCGTCCTCGGGGTTTTCGCGCGGAGCGAGCAGAACCAGGTCGTAGCGATCCATCCCGAAATGGACACGAGCCTCTTCGAGGCTGCTCGCGGTGTGGACGAGGATTCCATAGGTTCGCAGGCGGCGAGCCCGCAGTTCTCCCAGCTTCTGGTCGGCGTCCACGAGAAGGACTGTTTTGCCGAGGGGGTCGGTTTCGGGGGTCATGGGGCACCTCCCCTTCTTCCTTTGGTTCTAGAATGGCGGGACTTGCAAGGACAGGTCGCCTCAAGAAGAGAGCGCGTATAGTTTAGCTCTGCTGCAGGTGCGGACGGTGGAATTTTTGACGGGAGCCCTGGGCTTCAGTCGTGCTGTGCCGTCTCCGGAAAGCTCAGGCCGATCCCACACTTCGACCTGCTGGGTGTTCCAAAATCCCTCGAAATTTGCCCACCGCAACTCGCTGAATCATCGGCCTCGCGGACCCTACGTCCGGGTCGTTCCAAAACACCTGTTTTCGGAACACGTTTCGACGGCACCGAATGCGATCGGCTCGTCGCTCTCGACTAGGGCCCACGAATGGCCTAGCCCCCAACATGTCCGCCCCGACCTCGCGCAGGCGATGTTTCTAACGATGTCCAACTGACGCGACCCAATTTCTCACGGTCTGTTATTCGGGTACGGCTCGCTAATCTGGGGGAACAGAAGCAGTGAAGACTTTAAGGCCAGCTCCTCTATTCGCCAAGCCAGTACGTCAGCCGCCGGACATGCGCGTGGAAACTGAGCTGTTCGTTCTATTCCAGCGTGATAATACCTACAGTCAACCAGCAGTGGAGGGCGGGTGGGCTTCCATATCTTCAGTACTTTCGGGCAAAGCGTCGATGTAGTTCATTGACAACATGACGTTGATGGCGATCTCTTTATCTGTCGGGAGCTGCACCCAACCCGGCATTTCTCCGCGTTCAATTCGTGCAGGTTCAATGAAGTCAGTTGTCATCTCCTGAGTTGATAGAGAACCATCCAGCTCATCTCGAAATCCTGCCATCCTTACGGGAAGCGGACCAAGATAATAACAGCGTTCGACCTTGATTACGGCTTCCAGCTTTGTATGGCGGCGAGTGTCGCCTACGTTCAGAAGAACATGCTCAGCCAGCAGAACCGTATGTTCCCCTGGCTCGTGGAGGCTCTCGTCGTGGTTCCATATCTTGCCGAGCAATGTGATGATCGGGCCGAGAGGGCTGCCATCTTCGGCAAAAGTCTCAATGAACGGGAAAGGGATGTTCGTCGGTGCTCCCCATTGGAAGCCGGGGACACTGGAGAATCGAACGCTCCACGCATCGAGTTTTGCTCGCGTGAGCAAAACAGGAATTGTGACCTCCGATTTCCAGTCCACGCTCTCCGTGTCGAGATAGGTGCGGGTATCAATTCCTTGGGCTCGCGCCATTCCGAGTGCTGCTGGCGTATAGCCGGAACTGGAGATCATGACACCTTTGTTCGCCTTCACGTCGCGTAAAAGGCTGGCGAACTCACCCATGGTACCCACATCGATGGGACGAGCTTCGTCCTTGCACTCGACGACAATGAGGATCTTGTACTGAGCGACGCTGACACGAATCGTCACGTCGAGTTGACGCTCTACCTTCGACTCGCAGCCTATGATCTTGTCGTCCAGCGTGACTACCGCACCCTGTGGAGCAAGTTGGGTGTGTATCCCGTGAATCAGTTTTTCAAATCGCTTCCACTTTGGTTCCGCCATCTGTTCTCCAAGAAGCTCGTTGGCCAATAGCATAGAGGAAACACACGAAGAACGGCGCTTCGCCCCCGATTCCACGAGACCTGCTACAACGACTTTTTTCCAGGCGTCTGTTGCCCAGCCACTCCGCCCCACGCTTCCGGGCCGACCGCTTCTCTTTTAAGAAGGATGAGCGTCGACATTCTCGGAGGGAGAAGTGCCCGGTCCGCCGCTCTTGTGCGCTTGCACTGCTTCGAAGATTTCACGGGCCAAAATCGGATAGGCAATCCCCTGGAAGTCGCGATCAGACATATAGCGCGTGACAATCTTGTCGTTCTCTCCCATCCGCTCGATCATAAAGTCCTCAATCAATTTCCGAATGCCTAGCTCGAACTTGTCAAGCGGATTGGCAAGCGCCGTCTGGATGACCTGCTCGTTCTTGCAGGCCTTCTCCTTGATCTGCTGGAAGAAGAGCCGATCTTCTTCCGTGAACTGCGTGCCGAAGCGCTCGTTGAGCACTTCAATGATTTCCGACAAGGGTGCTTTCTCGTCCTTTGCCCTGCCTGTGCCCACCTCGGTCGGACTCTTTACGGACTGTGCGTCACCTTGCTTTAGGTCGATCGGGCCAGCGTAGACGCGCTCCAGCCGGTAGTACTGGAGTTCGACCTCGTCCCCTACCTTCACAGTTATGGCGTCGCGGTCGAGCGGCAGGTGCGGGAGCAGGAAACGCCCGTAGCTGTACAGCATCTCCAACTCAGGATCTCCGTAGGGGATGATCTGGGTCAGGAAAGCGTACATTTTCACATAGCCACCTAGCTTGTCCCGAAAGGCCTGCTGCCTGTCCGCGTCCTCGATAGCCTTAAAGCGATCGACCGCTGGCTGGAGATAGCGTTGCATGTGGGCGTGATCCGCCGGGCTCTGTCGCTCCGGTGGCTTGTAGAAGACCTGTGCGAACGCCTCGACTTCGCTCCAGTGGTAGACCTGCACCTGATCGAGTTCGTGTTTCAACCTTTCCAACTGTAACGGATCGGAGGCTTGCTGGAGACTCGTCTTGTCGTAGTAGGGCTTGAATGCCCGGAAGATGTCTTCTACCTCATTTACGAAATCGAGCACAAAGGGAGCATCCTTGCCGGGAATCATGCGGTTCAGCCGTGAGAGTGTTTGTACAGCCTGCACACCGTCGAGCCGTTTGTCTACATACATCGTGTGCAACAGCGGTTGATCGAAGCCGGTCTGGTACTTATTGGCGACCAGTAGCACTTGGTAGTCCGGCGAGTCGAAACGTTCAGGGAGCTGCCCCTCGCTGATGGGCTTGCCGGTCACGACATCTATGTTCATGCCCGGCTCGGTGTATTCGAGACCGGTGTCCGGGTCGCGCACTGTACCACTGAAAGCAACCAACGGCCTCACGTCGGTGTAGCCATTTTCTGCGATGAGAGCGAGATTGCCGAAGCCGAACAGGAAGCCGCACGGCGAGGAACCAGCAGCGCACGACCAACGTAGGGAAAAACGTAACGTGGGAGAAACACTTGGGTACATCTTCCCACATGTAGCCACAGACTGAAGCAAACGAGGTAACCCTGCTTGGTATTATCAGTTAGCGCGTAACGCAAGCGTGATGAGAGGGTTGGGAAATATGCTTGGGAAATTTCTCTTAATCAGTAGGTTGAAGGTTCGATTCCTTCCGCGCTCACCATTCAAAAAATCACGGCGTCACCACTTGGTGGCGCGAAGCAAGTCGCAGAGCGCATCGGTTGCCTGCTGCGTGCTGGCGCGGCCGCCCAGGTCCGGTGTTTTTCCTCGTCCCTCCTGCACCAGGGTTTCGATAGCGGTCATGAGGACGGCGGCGGCTTTCTTCTCCCCGAGATGGTCCAGCATAAGCTGCACCGACCAGATGGTGCCCAGCGGATTCGCAATTCCCCGGCCGCTGATGTCCGGCGCGGAGCCATGGATGGCCTGAAACAGGCTGGGATACTTGCGCTCGGGGTTCAGGTTCGCGCTGGGCGCAATTCCCATGCTGCCGGAGATGGCCGCCCCCAGGTCCGTAAGAATGTCCCCGAACAGGTTGGAGGCGACGATCACGTCCAGCGTCTCGGGTTTCGTAACCAGGCGGGCCGTCAGCGAATCGACCAACTGCTGTTCGTGCTCGATGCCGGCATACTCGCTGGCGACGCTGCGGAACACCTCGTCCCAGAACACCATGTTGTGCTGCATGGCGTTGGACTTGGTGGCGCTGGTGACCTTCTTTCGCCCGTGGCTTCGGGCGTACTCGAAGGCATAGCGGATCACCCGCTCCG
>Ga0209517_10005989_pt1 | contig 15225 bp, 15 predicted proteins | sample PeaSoiMetSII2010_FD_187695 | JGI IMG/M metagenome (GOLD analysis project Ga0209517, IMG submission 187695) | Peat soil microbial communities from Weissenstadt, Germany - SII-2010 (SPAdes) (version 2) | ecosystem: Environmental > Terrestrial > Soil > Wetlands > Peat | place: Germany... | reverse complement strand
TCCGATTTACATCGGCGCAGCCCCCGCGCTCGCCTCGATCATGCGGCGAGCGGCCTGGGAATAGTTGATGATGGCGGTGAGCGGCTGATTGAGCTCGTGGGCGAGCGCCGCACCCATTTGCCCCATCGCTGAGAGCCGCGAGACATGCATGAGCTCCGCATGGAGATCCTGGAGGCGCTTCTCCGTGCGCTGCCGCTCCGTCAGATCGCGGACGAACCCGATGAAATGCCGCACCGGGCCAAGGACGACTTCGCCCACGGCCAATTCGATCGGAAACGTGGAGCCATCCTTGCGCTGTCCGACCACGACGCGCCCGATGCCGATGACGTGCTTCTCGCCGGTGGCGAGGTAACGACGGATATGGCCGTCGTGCGCCTCGCGATAGGGAGATGGCATGAGCATGCTGACGTTTCGGCCGATCACATCGGCGGCACGATGGCCGAATGAGCGCTCTGCCGACGGGCTGAACGATTCGATCCGGCCGTGCGCGTCGATGACCACGATGGCGTCGGGCACCGTTTCAAGTACGGTCCGCAGATGCGCCTCTCGCGCGCGCAGCTCCGCCTCGGCACGCTTGCGCTCGTCGATTTCGGCTCGCAGGGAATCGTTCAGCCGAGTGAGCTCGGCCGTGCGCTCGGCGACCCGTCGCTCCAGACTTTCGTTCAGCTCGCGGAGCGCGACCTCGGCCTGCCGGCGTTCCGCGATCTGCTCCTCGAGTTCGGTGTTGACGCGCCGCAAACTAACGGGCGAAGGCAACGCGAGAGCTTGCGGCATCAGCGGCCACACGGCGAGTGCCGTCGCGATCGACGCAACCGCGGTGACGCCCTTGATCAGCCCCTGCACGCCATAGTCGGGATGCCAGAGCGTCCAGACTTCCATCCAATGGGTTGTTCCGCAAGCCAAGATGAAGGCGGCGAACAGCCAGAACATCCATCCGATGACCAAATCGCCGCGCTTCGAGACGAAATAGGCGAGCGCGATGGGGATGAGGTAGTAGGCGATGCCGATGACGCCGTCGGAAATCACGTGGAGCCAAACCAGCTCCGGACGCCACATCAAGCAGTAACCGTGAGGCGTCAAATCCGCATCGCTCAGGAGTGAGGTCAAATAGGTCAACATCGGCGCCCTCTACGCAAGTCAAGCCGGCTGAGTCTCCTGCGAGGGTGAGCAACCAACGGCACGCCAATCGCAGAGATTGAAATTGGTCGCACAACAATAGCACGACGAGAGCAGGGGCTTCCGGCCGCACCATACTCCGGCCTAGATTAGACGGGTGACGAGCCGCCACTCATGCGTTTGACGCTGATCAATCACGCGTGCTGCAAGGTCGAAACCGACGGCCTCGGACTCCTGTTCGATCCTTGGACGGAAGGCTCGGCGTTCAACGGGGGTTGGGATCTGCTGATCCCGACGCCGATGGAATTCGGGGAGATCATGCAGGGCGTATCGCTCATCTGGATCTCCCATGAGCATCCCGACCACTTCTCGCCGGCCTTCCTAACGCGCGTCGCGAGGGAGCACGGAAACAAGGTCACGATTCTCTATCAGGCGACGCGGGATCGACGCGTGGCCGACTTCTGCAAGTCGCTTGGCCTCTCCGTCCAAGAACTCGAGGACGGCGTGCCTACGCCGCTCAGTCCCACGGTCACGGCAACCTGCGGCGCGTATTATTTCTACGATTCCTGGCTTTACCTGACCGATGGTCGCCAGTCCCTCTTGGATCTGAACGACTGCCCGGCCCGTTTGGAGCGGGACATCCGCAAGATCGGCCAACTCGCGCCAGCGCCGACTCTGCTCCTCTCGCAATTCAGCTACGCCGCATGGAAGGGCGGGCGCGATAATCGCGCGTTTCGCGCGGCGGCGGCGGCTCAGAAACTCGAGGCTCTCGCGAAGCAGATCCGGATTCTTCGGCCGCGCTTCACGTTGCCTTTCGCGAGCTTGATATATTTCTCCAACGAGGAGAACAGCTATCTCAACGACGCCGTGAACACGCCCGGGGTCGCGGCCGACGCGATCTCGGCGGCGGGCTCGATACCGGTGGTGCTCTACCCCGGCGATGCCTGGCAGGTCGGCGAGCCCCCGACCGGTACCGCGGCCGCGCTTGCCCGATATGACCGGCGCTATGGGGAGGTGGCAACTTTGCCACTGCGCCCGCCGGGAGCTTCGGTCGGTGTCGAAGAGCTCCGTTCGGCGTTCGAGGGCTATCGGGCCAGGATCTTCGCGCGAAACTCGCGGCCTCTAATCACCCTGCTCAGCATGCTCCGGCCGCTCGGGCTGTTTCAGCCCGTGGTTGTCAAGCTGCGCGACCTCGACCGTATGGTCGCGGTTTCGGTGGTGTCAGGCTTTGCAGAAGTACCTCGAGGCGGCAGAGAGGCGGACGTCACTCTGCATTCCTCGTCATTGCTCTTCATGTTCAAGAACGAGTTCGGCTTCGATACCCTGACGGTGAATGGTCGGTTCGAAGCCAGCGCCGACGGTTTTGCGAAAATGATGCGGTCGTTTGCCGTCGGCTCCCTCAATGCGCTGGGGCTGGCGGTGTCCTGGCGCCTGCTGTTCAGCCTGCGGCTGCTGCTGATCCTGACGCGGCATCTCGTCGGTGTATTGGCGCGACTGAGGCGGCCCGACGAGGCTCGGCCCGCTCCGGCGCGGGCCGCTTCAGACTGACGACGCGGCGCGGCGGCGCATCCCGGCGATGAGGTCCTGCAACCGGTAATAGGTCAGGAGCGAATTCACCAGCGGTCGTGCCGCGCGCGTGATCCATCGAGGTTTAAGTGGCGTCACGGGCAGAGCCAGGTCCTGCTCGGCGGCTCCGGCGATGCGGCCGGCGATTTCGCGCCCCATCAGGGTCGCGAGCCCAATGCCGCGTCCGCTGTAGCCGAGCCCGGTCCAAAGACCTGGGGCGAGCGCATGAAGATGAGGATATCGGTCCAGCGTCATCGCGACCCAGCCGTTCCACCGATACTCCCAATCGAGCGTATCGATCTGCGGAAAGATCCTGCCGAGGCGCCGGTTGAGCTTGGGAACAAAAGCGGCGCCGCTGCCGTAAAATGCCGGGCCGTCGGCGCTTGCCTGCAGGCGCCCGTCCGGATGCAGCCGCACGCCCGAAAACAAGGGCCGCGTGTCCGTGAGTGGCTGATAACGAGGCAATATGCTCCGCCGGACGTTCTCGCCGAGGGGACGGCTGACGAGCTGATAGGAGCGCATCGGGATAATGCTCTGTCGCAAGCCCGGCCAGAGCTCGCTTTCCGTATAAGCGTTGGTCGCGAGCACCACGGTGTCGGCGACGACCTCCCCTCGAGGCGTGGCGAGATGCCAATCGCTACCGACCCGGGCGAGCGCGGTCACGGGAGTCCAGGTCGAGATCGTGACGCCAGCCTTTAGCGCCGCTTGCGCGAGCCCGCGTACGTACGCCAGTGGATTGATGGTGCCACCGCGCCGATCGATGGAGCAAGCGGCGTAGTAGCCGCTACCGACGAACGCGGCCGCATCCGCCCCATCATGCATCTCGACGGGCGCGCCCCGGCCTTGCCAGAACACCGTGCGCCGCGCCAGGCCTTCCCGGGCTGCCGGCGAGTGCGCGGCAAAAATCAGGCCGTTGCGCACGGGCGTGCACGCGATGCCGTGGCGCTCGATCAATCCGAAGACCAGGTCCGGCGCCTTGCCGGCGGCGGCGATCAAGCGCTCGCCGATCTCGGGCCCGAAGTGCTGCAGCACGTGGTCTTGGTCGTGCTTGAAATAGGGGACCACCTGGCCGAAGTTGCGGCTGGACGCACCCCAGCCGATCTCCTTCGCCTCGAGCACGAGTGACTTGATGCCGCGCTCCGCGAGGTGCAGCGCCGTCGATAGGCCCGTGAAGCCCGCGCCGACGATCGCGACAGCGGTACGATGGGTACCGTCAACCGGATCGGTCGCAGACGCCGGCGGCGCGAACGAGGCGTAGAAATCGGGAATGGGGCAGGGATCGTCGCTCGGCGGATGGTCCATCCTGGTTCTTCCCCCTCTCAGCCTGACCGGGATCATGAAACGGCGGCCGACGAATGGGAAGGGTACGCCAGACGAGCCCGCCGTCGCAGGATGTCCGACGCGGTCTTTGACGCGACCGTCGCGCGCGGATGCCTGCTCACCGCTTTACACTGGGAGGCGTAAGACCGTCGTTCGGTGAAGCCGAGATGGAGGACGCGGCGCTGCTTTAGGCGCCACGCGAACCAGTTTACGCCGCGGGTAGTGCGCGCCCCATGCTGCGCACGAGACGCAGAATCTGGCGTTGCAGCTCGTCGTTCGGCAATGCGCGGAACGCCCGAAGCAGCTCGAGCTCTGCGCGTACGAACTCACCCTTGTCGCCGTCGCTGGAGGACGGGGAATCCAGACCCTCGAAGAAGAATTCGAGAGGCTGGCCGAGAAGGCGTGAGGCCTGCAGCAGTCGGCTCGCGCTGACGCGGATTTCGCCCCGTTCGTACTTTTGTACGGCCTGGAACGACACGCCGAGCTCCTGCGCCACTTGCACTTGGCTCAAGCCGAGGAGGCCGCGCGCCAGCCTGAGGCGAGAGCCGACATGAACGTCCGCGGGATCGGGCCCATGTTCCTTGACCGTGCGCCGACGGCGCCCGGGGCGAGCCCGTTCTTGCGGTGTGGTGCGTGCTTGCATGTACGATCTCCTCGTCGCGACAAAAGAGCTAGTTCGATTGGTTCAACAGTACCCGACTATAGTGCGCACGGCGCAGTTGAGAAAGCGAATTTCTTGGCGACGTTTGGTTAAGGCACGCAGTTGACACGGCTTTCTGACATCGCCGGATTATGAACGGCAGCCGCTTGTTGGGGCAGTAGATACAAGTAGAATCCCGCCGCAATCAGCTGGGAGAGGTGAATGAAGGCGCTCGGGCTTCTCGCATGCGTCATTTTGACCTTGATACTAGCACCATCGGTCCGCGCCGATGACGCCATAAAGCTGGTGCACCAGACGCAACATTATCGGCTGGTCCTCCAGGTGGGCCCGAGCGAGACCATGTACACCGCGGCCGAGGCGAAGGCGAAGCACCCGATCTCCGGCGAGATCATGCTGAGCGGCAAAATGGCCGGGGGCATGCCCGGTATGGATCACGCGATGCCGGGCATGATGACGATGTCCGATCTCCGGCACGTCGAGCTCCACGTCTCTGCCCGAGATTCGGGCAAGCCTGTCACGGACGCCAGGGTGAGCATCACGCTGACCGGCGACGACAAGAAGCGGCGCGCCTTGCCGATTGCGCGCATGTACGGCGCCGTGGAGGGCCTGGACGATCTGCATTACGGGAATAACATGGCGCTCGCCTCTGGCGCCTACACGGTGGACGCCGCCGTCAATGGCGAATCTGCACGTTTCTCCGTGACGGTGTCGTCGGGACCTTGAGCGCTCGCAAATGAAGCTTATGAACATGCCGGAAGCGATCATCGACTGGGCGCGGATTTCGGAGTCCAGAATCCCCGGCGCGTCCGGATCCGCGCAAGCGCGGGTGCATCAGACCGGGGACGTTCAGCTGCGCATCGTCGACTACGGTGCGGGTTACCTCGCCGATCATTGGTGCTCGAAAGGCCACGTCGTCTACGTGGTGACGGGGGCGCTCGCGATCGAGCATCAGGACGGCACGCCCGCGTGCATGCTCTCGGCGGGCATGAGCTGGCGTGTGGCGGACGGCGAAACTCCGGCCCATCGCGTCCGGTCCGAGACCGGGGCGAGGGTCTTCATCGTCGACTGAGCGCGCTTCGCCGCGCCGGTTTGAGCGCGCGCCCCCTCAACTGAAACGGTCTTGCCCGTGGAATCCCGGCCATAGCTTCGACGGCGGGCCTTCACGCCGAGCGGGGGAAATCCGGCATCGTTGGAAAGTGCACTATCGCTCGGGCACAATAAGATCAACAAGAAGCCTTCCCGCGAGCAACACATGATTGGACGATCGACCCGTCAGGGAAATCGTCCACTCAAACTTGACATTCTTACTCCTCGACCGGTCCCCGACGGCTATAGGGGCTGAAGCTCTGGCGGTCGAGGGCGACGGATTTGACCAAGGCATAGACCGGCTTGCCGACCTCGAGCTGAAGGTCGTGGGTGGAGCGACGCGTGACGCGTGCCCAGAGCGGCGCCGGGCGGTCGGGCTTGCCGATGTCGAGGCGCACGTCGACCATGGGACCTTGGTCGGCGGCGATCTCGACGACGCAACCCGCGAACACATTCAGGATCGAGAGGCCCTTGGGCCGCTCGAGTGCCAACGCCACATCACGCGCGCGGATGCGGGCGCGCACGGCCGTTCCCAGAGGCAAGCCCAGATGCGGAACCCGCAGCCGACCGCCGGGGAAAGCGAGCTCGGTCAGGCCGAAGACGAGATCGCTGCCGGCGACGTTGGCCCGGATCACCGCGCCCGCCTCGAAGCGCCCGGTCAGCGGCCTCAGGTCGAGCCGGCTGGTGAGGTCCTCGACCGCGCCCACCGCGGCGACCCGACCCTCGGACATCAGCACCAGCGTGTCTGCAAGCCGCACGACCTCCTCCATGGCGTGGCTGACATAGACGATGGGGATGCGCAGGCGGTCTCGCAGCTGCTCGATGAAGGGCAGGATCTCCGCGCGATGGGCAAGATCGAGGGATGCCAGCGGCTCGTCCATCAGAAGAAGGCGCGGATCGGCGAGCAGCGCGCGCCCGATGGCGACGCGCTGCTTCTCGCCGCCGGAGAGATCGTGCGGCCGCCGTTTGAGCAGCGGCTCCAGGCGCAGCAGCTCCACCACGGCCTCGAAGGAAAGCGCGGGGTCCCTCGGACTGCCGCGCGGCATGCCGTAGCAAAGATTGCCGCGCACCGTGTAGTGCGGGAATAGGCGGCCTTCCTGAAAAACATAACCCAGGCGCCTCCGCTCCGGGCGGCGGTCGATGTTCTCGGCGGCGGAGAACAGGATCTCCTCGTCGATCGCGATGCGGCCGCGGTCCGGGCGGATCAGGCCCGCGAGCGCATTGACGAGCGTGGTCTTGCCCGTACCGGAGCGGCCGAACAGCGCCGTGATACCCGAGGACGGCGCCGTGAACTTCGCAGCGAGCTCGAAGGTGCCCAGGCGCTTCTGGACGTCGACCTCGATCATGCGCCGGCGCCGAGGCGCGCGGCGAGCCGGCGCGCCAGCAGCTCCGATGCGAGCAGGGCCAGGAGTGAAAGCACGATCGAGATCACCGTAAGGCGCAGGGCGGCGGCCTCTCCGCCGGGCTGCTGGATCAGGCTGAAGAAGGCGAGCGGCAGCGTCTGGGTGAGGCCGGGCAGGTTGGAGACGAAGCTGATGGTGGCGCCGAACTCGCCCATGCTGCGCGCGAAGGCCAAGATGGCGCCGGCAAGGAGGCCTGGCGCCGTCAGCGGCAGCGTCACCGTGAGGAAAACGCGGGTGCGACTGGCGCCGAGGGTTAGAGCGGCAGCCTCGAGACGTCGGTCCACGGCTTCGAGCGAGAGCCGGATCGCGCGCACCAGCAGGGGAAACGCCATGACGGCGGAGGCAAGCGCCGCGCCCTTCCAGTCGAAGGCGAGGGTGATGCCGAGCGTGTCGAAGAGCCAGGGGCCGACCACGCCGCGCCGCCCGAACAGGACCAGCAGCCCATAGCCGATCACGACCGGCGGCAGCACCAACGGCAGGTGAATGATGACGTCCACCAGCGTCTTGCCGGGAAATCGGCGGCGCGCCAGCAGCCAGGCAGCGGCCAAGCCGAACGGCAGGCTACAGACGACGCTCGCGATCCCCACGCGCAGGCTGAGCTCGAGCGCGCTGAGCTCGAAGGCCGTGAGCGACATCCGCGCCCGCGGGTCAGCGGGCGGCGTTCAGCCGCGCGAAGCCGCGCTCGAGATCGCCGATGAGGTCGCCGAGGTCCTCGAGGCCGGCGTGGAGGCGCAGGGTAAGGCCGCTCGCCCAGTTCTTGGCGGTGCGCATGCGCTCGGGATGGGTCGGCAGGATCAGGCTCTCGTAGCCGCCCCAACTCGCGCCCATACCGAAGAGCTCCATGCCGTCGAGCATGGCGGTCACCGCGGAGCTCGGGATGTCCTTGTGCAGCACGACGCCGAACAGGCCCGATGATCCCGTGAAATCTCGCCTCCAGAATTCGTGGCCGGGGTGACCGGGGAGCGCCGGATGTAGAACTCGCTCGACCTCGGGCCGCTTCTCGAGCCAGCGCGCCAGCGCGAGCGCCTGCTGCTCTTGGTGCCGCATCCGCACGCCCGCCGTACGCAGGCCGCGGAGCGCCAGATAGACGTCGTCGGGCGCCGCGTGATAGCCGAGCTCGGCCGCAGACTGCCGGACTTTCGGGAAGCTTGCCTCGGTGCAGACGGTGAATCCCATCATCACGTCCGAATGCCCGACGATGTACTTGGTGCCGGCGATAATGGACACGTCGACCCCGAACTTGAGCGGATGATAGAAGAGGGGCGAGCCCCAGGTATTGTCGAGCATGGTCGCGATTCCCCGCAACTTCGCCACCGCGACGATGGCCGGCACGTCCTGCACCTCGAAGGTGATGGAGCCAGGGCTCTCCAGGTAGATCGCTCGGGTGTTGTCGCGCACGAGGGGCTCGATGCCTGAGCCGATCATCGGATCGTAGAAGGTCGTCTCGACGCCGAAGCGCTTGAGGAAGCCGCCGCAGAAGGCGCGGACCGGACCGTAGACCGTGTCGACCACGAGCACGTGGTCGCCGGTCTTCACGAAGGCGAGCAGCGCCGCGTAGCACGCAGCGGCGCCGGAGCAATAGGCGATCGCCCGCTCCCCGCCCTCGAGCGCCGCCACCGCATCCTCGAGCGCGAAGGTCGTTGGCGTGCCGTAGCGGCCGTAGCTCACGACGCCCTTCTGGAAGCGGCGCTGTTGGCTCTCCTCCAGATGCGCGACCGTCGGGTGCAGGATGGTCGAGGCGTGATAGACGGGCGGGTTAACCACTCCAAAATTGGCGTGTGGATTGGTCCCCGCGTGGGTGAGAAGCGTGTCCGGTTTTTTGGAATTAGTTGCCATGGTGACCCGTCGGTGAGCAGAGGGGGACCCGCATCTTGCCGTGCGCACGCACGCTCGCAAAGCGTGTTGTGAAGCGCGTCACATATGCGCTCGGCAATTGCATGATCGGGTGCGCGGCGCTCCCCGGCGTTGCGGCCTGCTCGGACGACGTGATAGAACGCGGGAAATGCCCGCAAACAGTGCGGCCTCGAAGCCGCGCCGAGCGGGACGAGGGGGATCACGTCGAATTACAAGGAGGGTAATGAAATGAAATCGTTCAGTTTGGCGGCCGTGGCGCTTGCGGTCACGCTCGGCGCGACGCCGGCGCTCGCCGGTCCCACGCTCGACAAGATCAAGGCGGCGGGCGTGGTCACCTGCGGCGTATCGACCGGACTCGCAGGCTTCTCGATGTCGGACCAGCAAGGGAACTACACCGGTCTCGACGTCGATACCTGCCGCGCGGTCGCGGCCGCCGTGCTCGGTGACGCCAAGAAGGCGAAATTCGTGCCAACCTCGGCGCAACAGCGCTTCACCGCCCTGCAGTCCGGCGAGATCGATATCCTCACGCGCAACACCACCGAGACGCTGGCGCGCGAGGCCGATCTCGGCTTCAACTTCGCGCCGGTCACATACTACGACGGCCAGGGCTTCATGGTGGCCAAGAAGCTCGGCGTGAAGAGCGCCAAGGAGCTCGCCGGGGCCACCGTCTGCGTGCAGCCCGGCACCACCACCGAGCTCAACCTCGCCGACTACTTCCGCACCAACAAGCTGGAGTTCAAGCCGCTGGTGATCGAGAAGCTCGACGAGGTCGAGAATGCGTTCTTCTCCGGCCGCTGCGACGCCTACACGACCGACCGCTCGGGCCTCGCGGCGACGCGCGTCTCCAAGGCGCCCAATCCCGACGACTACGTGATCCTGCCGGAGGTGATCTCCAAGGAGCCGCTGGCGCCGGCGGTGCGTACCGGCGACGACGAATGGCTGCACATCACGAAGTGGGTGGTCTACGCGCTCCTCGACGCCGAGGAGAAGGGCGTCACCTCCAAGAACGTCGACCAGATGCTGACCAGCGACGATCCCGAGGTGAAGCGCATGCTGGGCGCGACGCCTGGCATGGGGAAGTCGCTGCACCTCGACGAGAAGTGGGCCTACAACGCGATCAAGCAGGTTGGCAATTATGGCGAGATCTTCGATCGCAACGTCGGCAAGGACTCGCCGCTAAAGCTGGACCGCGGCATCAATGCGCTCTGGAGCAATGAAGGGCTGATGTACGCGATGCCGATCCGCTGAGGAGACGGGGCCGCCCCGGTGTGGCCCGGGCGGCCCGCTCTCGCGATGCGGCTCAGAATCTGTCATAGGCCGTCAGGGGGACCGTGCCATGACCGTTGACACCCGAGGGCCGATCGGCGCGTCCACCATGGAGCGCGTCTGGTGGCGCGAGGAGCGCTTCCGCTTCTGGGCGTTTCAGATCGGTGCCGTCGCGTTGGTCGCGGCCGTGCTCGGCTATCTCTGGCACAACGCCGTCGTCAACATGGAGCGGCAGGGCATCGCGTCGGGGCTCGGATTCCTCGACCGGGAGTCTGGGTTCGAGATCAGCACGACCCTGATCTCCTACACGCCCGCCAACAGCTACGGCCGCGCGCTCCTGGTCGGATTGCTGAACACGCTGCTGGTGTCCGCGATCGGAAGCGTGTTCACCACAATCTTTGGCGTGCTGCTGGGCGTCGCGCGTTTGTCGAGCAATTGGCTGCTGCGCCAGGTCACGCGCTGGTACGTCGAGGTCTTCCGGAATACACCGCTGCTGCTGCAGCTGGTGGTGTGGTGGGATCTGCTGCGCATCAGCGCACCGGGACCGCGTCAGGCGCTGCAGATCCTGCCCAACATCTACGTCTCCAATCGCGGTCTCGCGTTCCCGGTGGCGGAGTGGCACGAGGTCTATCTCTGGATGTTCGCCGCCATGCTCGTAGGGATCCTGGCGACGATCTGGGTGGCACGCTGGGCAAGGCATCGTCAGGAGCAGACGGGCGAGCAATTCCACACGATCCTCGCCGGCGTTGGATTGGTGATCCTGCTGCCGCTTGCGGTGTTCCTCGTCGCCGGCGCCCCACTCGACCTGGACAAGCCCGCTCTCGCCGGATTCAATTTCAAGGGCGGCACAGTGATCTCGCCGGAGTTCGCGGCGCTGCTCTTCGGCTTGATTGCGAACACGTCGGCGTTCGTGGCGGAAATCGTGCGCAGCGGCATCCAGGCCGTGAGCTGGGGGCAGACCGAGGCGGCGGGAGCTCTCGGCCTGAGACAGGGGCAGGTACTGCGGCTCGTCGTATTGCCCCAAGCTATCCGGGTGATCATTCCACCCATGACGAGCGAATATCTGAGCCTGACCAAGAACAGCTCGCTGGCGGTCGCGATCGGCTTCGCCGATTTCATGTCGATCGCGAACACCGAGCTCAACCAGACCGGACAGGCCGTCGAGGTCATTACCATTGCGATGGCGGTCTACCTCACCATCAGCCTGCTGATTTCCGCGTCGATGAATGTCTACAACCGCTACATGGCTCTCGTGGAGCGCTGAGCCATGACGGACATCACCCACGACACCACGGACCTGATCGAGCCTCGCCGAGGCATCGTCGAAAAAGGCTGGGAATGGGCGCGCGCCAATCTCTTCAACAGCATTTTCAACAGCATCCTGACGCTGCTCATCACCGGTTTCATCGTCTGGCTTGCGGTGCCGCTGTTCAACTGGGCGGTCCTGGACGCGACGTACTCGGCCCCGAACGACGCCGCCTGCAAGGCGAGGGGCGGCGCCTGCTGGGCGTTCATCGCGGATTGGTACAAGTTCCTGCTGTTCGGCCGTTTTCCGGAGGTATCGCGGTGGCGGCCGGCGCTGGTGATCCTGATCTTCGTCGCGATGATGTTGCTGAGCTCACAAGCTCGGCTCAAGGGGAAGCACCTGCTCACCATGTGGGCGGGCGGCGTGGTGATCTCCGTCGCGCTGATGTTCGGGGGCTTCCTCGGCATGCCCTATGTCGAGACCGAGCTGTGGAACGGTGTGCCCCTCAATCTCCTGCTGACCGTCGGGGGCTGCGGCCTCGCCTTTCCGGTCGCGATCTTCGCGGCGCTCGGCCGGCGATCGCGAATGCCGGCGATCCGCTGGCTCTCAATCGCTTATATCGAGCTGATCCGCGGCGTGCCTCTCATCACCGTGCTCTTCATGGCGACCGTGATGGTGCCGCTGTTCTTGCCGACCGGCATGACCATCGCCAAGCTCTGGCGCGCCGAGGTGGCTTTCACCCTGTTTTTCGGCGCCTATCTCGCCGAGGCAATCCGCGGCGGTCTTCAGGTGATACCTCGGGGCCAATACGAGGCGGCGGACGCGCTCGGCCTCGGCTATTGGCGCAAGACCTGGCTCGTTATCCTGCCGCAGGCGCTATCGATCTCGATCCCATCGCTGGTCAACACCAGCATCAGTGCCTTCAAGGACACGGTTCTGATCACGGTGGTCGGCATTTTCGACGTGCTCGGCGATGTCAACAACGCGATGAACGCGCCGGAGTGGCGCAGCGCCTACTGGGAAGGCTACAGTTTCGTGGCGCTGCTGTTTTTTGCGGTTTGCTTCTACATGTCGCGCTACAGTCAGCGCCTGGAGCGCAGCTTGAGCCGCGCGCGGCCGGGGAGGAGATAGAAATGGCAGTCCAAGAGAGCGCCAAGCCGCAAACCGCCGGCCAGCCGATGATCGAGCTGCGCAACGTCAACAAGTGGTATGGCGACTTTCACGTCCTCAAGGACATCAACATCGGAGTGCGCAAGGGCGAGCGGGTGGTGGTGTGCGGTCCCTCGGGCTCGGGCAAATCCACCATGATCCGCTGCATCAACCGGTTGGAGGAGCACCAGAAGGGCCAGATCTTCGTCGACGGCATCGAACTCACGGGCGACGTGAAGCACGTGGAGGCGATCCGCCGCGAGGTCGGCATGGTGTTTCAGCAGTTCAATCTGTTCCCGCACCTGACCGTCCTGCAGAACCTGACGCTGGCGCCGATCTGGGTGCGCAAGATGCCGAAGAAGGATGCCGAGGAGCTCGCCATGCAGCTGCTCGCGCGCGTCAAGATCCCGGAGCAGGCGAACAAATATCCGGGTCAGCTCTCCGGCGGGCAGCAGCAGCGCGTCGCCATCGCGCGCTCGCTCTGCATGAAGCCGGAGGTGATGCTGTTCGACGAGCCGACCTCGGCGCTCGATCCCGAGATGATCAAGGAAGTGCTGGACGTCATGGTCGGTCTCGCCCAGGAAGGCATGACCATGATCTGCGTCACGCACGAGATGGGTTTCGCGCGCACGGTCGCGGACTCCATGATCTTCATGGACCAGGGCCAGGTGGTCGAGGTGGCGCCGCCCAAGGAATTCTTCGCCAATCCCAAGAGCGAGCGCACCAAGCTGTTCCTGAGCCAGATCCTATCGCACTGAGCGGCGCCGCGGCCGCGCTTCACTCGAGCGGCGGCAGGAGCGGGTGCTCGAGCGTCCTCGGGAGCACGCCCGTGGCGCGCGGGTCGTCGAAGGTGACGGTGCGCCGCTCGTAGACCTTGAAGCCGCAGCGCTGGTAGAGCCCGAGGGCGCGCGGATGGTCGAAGGTGCAGGTGTGCACCCAGACCCGCTGCGAGGCGCCGAGCCAAGCGGTATCGATGGCGGCATTCAGGAACCAGGCGCCGAAGCCGCGGCCGATGAAGTCGGGCACCAGGCCGAAATAGGCGAGCTCGGTGTCCGTCGCCGCGCGCACCAGCTCGAAGTATCCCGCCGGCACGCCCCAGGCATAAAGCACGTAGACCTCGACGTCCGGCCGCGCCAGCAGCTCGGCCAACCGCGCGTCGCTCCAGACCCGCCGCTCGTACCAGAGCCACGGCTCGCCCACGACGTTATAGAGATAGCGGTAGTACGAGACGGTGCAGCGCTCGGCCCGCATCAATGCGAGCTTGGCCGCCGGAATCGGCGACGGAGGCCGCACCGGCTTCGCCAGCATCTCGAGGTAGGTGACGGTGTCGGCGAGCATCGCCGGCGCGGCAGTGGTCACGACGCGGGCCCGGTCTCCACGGGCGTGTCGCCCGGCGCGCCCCAATCGACCCAGGACCCGTCGTAAACCGCGGCCTCGGGCCAGCCGATCAGGTGCAGACCGAAGGCGAGCGCGCAGGCGGTGACGCCCGAGCCGCAGCTCGCGACGATCGGCCGATCCGGGGCAAGGCCCGCCGCCCGAAATCGCTGCTCCAACTTGTCCGCCGGCAGCGCCACCTTGGTCGCGGGATCCGCCAGCTGATCGAAGGGCAGGTTGCGGCTGCCGGGAATGTGGCCGCTGCGAATGCCTGGCCGCGGCTCCGGCGCGGTTCCCTCGAACCGGCCTTGCGCGCGCGCGTCGACGACCTGCTCGCGATGCGCGCCGATCGTGCGGCGCACCGCCGCCTTGTCGCGCACCAACTCCGGACGGAAGCGCGGCGTGAAGCGCGCGGGGGTGGGCCGCGGCACGTCGATGGTGACCGGCCGGCCCTCGGCGATCCATTTTGCCAAGCCGCCGCTCAAGATCGCGACGTCGTCGTGACCGAATATGCGCAGCATCCACCACGCGCGCCAGGCCGAGGCCCAGCCGGTGCCGTCGTAGACCACGACCCTGTGCTCGTCGCCGATACCCAGCCGGCTCATATGCGCGGCGAATTCCTCCGCGCGGGGCAGCATGTGCGGCAGTGGGCTCGAGCTGTCGGCGATCTCGTCGATATCGAAGAAGGGCGCGCCGGGGATGTGGCGCTTGTCGTAATCCTCGCGGGCGGTCGGCGTGATGCCCGGCAGCTTGAAGGAGCCGTCGACGACGCGGACGGCGGGATCCGTCAGGTGCGCGGCGAGCCAGTCGGTGGAAACGAGGGACTCCGGATGGGCGTAGGCCATTGGGGACCGCTCGCTCAGCTTGCGAAGGCCAGATTGACGCGCCGGTTCTGCCGGCCCTTGTTCTCGATCTTGGTCACCTCGACGCGGCCGATCTCGGCGGTGTGGCGGATGTGCGTCCCGCCGCAGGGCTGCAGGTCGACGCCGGCGATGTCCAGGAGCCGCACCTTGCCGAAGCCGGTGGGCGGCTTCACGGACATGGTGCGCACGAGATCCGGCTGCGCCGCCAGCTCATCGTCGCTGATCCAGCGAGGCGTGACGGAATGATCGGCGGCGATGAGCGCGTTGAGCTTCTCGGTGATCGCGGTCTTGTCGAAGCTCTCGCCGGGCACGTCGAAATCG
>Ga0209517_10005987_pt1 | contig 15230 bp, 15 predicted proteins | sample PeaSoiMetSII2010_FD_187695 | JGI IMG/M metagenome (GOLD analysis project Ga0209517, IMG submission 187695) | Peat soil microbial communities from Weissenstadt, Germany - SII-2010 (SPAdes) (version 2) | ecosystem: Environmental > Terrestrial > Soil > Wetlands > Peat | place: Germany... | reverse complement strand
TTATCCATCCTCAAACGCCGCACGCAGGGCCGCAATGACAACGATTCTGCCCTGGGCGTTCTACTGCCCGCCTGGACACTCCCGTGCGATCCGCCGACGTCCAGCAAAACAGAAGCACGTTTACGCTGTTACACGTCCAAGTGGAGCAAGGACCTGTCGGATCCGACGTACGAGGTTCTCAATTGCTCGTGATTTTTTGTGGTGAGGGCCGTTCTCGCCACGTATTCTGCAGGGAACGCCAGCCGTCGGCTCAGTTCGACTCGATCCTATTGTTGACCGCACTTCCTGATTCATCCGTGTGAACAACAATGTCTCGAGCCCATCACATCCGCTTTCACGGATTTGACTTCTTCCGCCACTCCGCAGCCTTCGCCGGCTTGCCCCAGGCCTGGTAAAGCTGAACCAGCCATTGCTGCGCAAGATCCAGGTGGTAGCGGTCGGGGACGGCGATGTGGTCCTTGTGAGCGAGCATCCCCTGGTAGCCTTCCAGCAGCATTGGTTCGGCCTCGGAGTATTTCTTCTCCCCGGCAAAGTTTTCGCCCAGCAGGCTCTCGGCGCGGAATCGTTGCCAATCGTCGGGCTGGACTCTCTTCTCGGTCTCCAGAGCCTCGCGCGCCAGCGGCTCGCTCTCGGCGAACTTCCCCTGCGACAAGTACGCCAGCGCCAGGTCGGCTGCCGAGGCCATCGTGTTGGGATCTTCCGCGCCCAAGGCGTGGCGCCGCCCCGCCAGGGCTTGCGCGGCGCGAGTCTCGGCCAGGGCGTATTTGCCTTCTCGCTGGTACACGAATGCAAATTCCGAAAGGAACGAAAGGGTGTCAGGATTCTCGGGACCCAGCGCCCGCGTCGCGGTTCCCACGGCCTGGTCAAAGAGCGCCTCGGCCTGCGCGTGCTTGCCTTGGTCCGCGGCGGTGTCGCCCAAGTTAACCAGCGCTCGCAGGGTGTAGGGATGATCCGGACCCAGCGCGTGACGCATGCCCTCCAGAGTCTGGCTGAACAGACGCTCGGCCTCCGCATACTTGCCCTCTGAGTCCTCGGCCACGGCCAGACCGTCCATAGAATGCAGCGTGTCAGGATGCTCCGGGCCCAAGGCCCGGCGCTGGGCCTCCACGATCTGGCTGAACAGCGCCTCGGCTTGCGAGTACTTGGCCTGTTTGAGGTAGATGTTCGCCAGGCAAGTCATCGAATACAGTGTGTCCGGATGCTCGGGACCCATTACCCGGCGCCTGACTTCAAGGGCTTGGCGGTAGAGACTCTCAGCCTCTGCGTCCTTTCCCTCGGCTTCGTACGTGTTACCCAGATTGTTCATGGCCAGCAGCGTGCTGGGATGCTCGGAACCGAGCAGCCGACGGCTGGCTTCCAGGACTTGGCTGAACGCCGTCTCGGCCTGGGCGTACTTGCCCTGCCGCCAATAGTTGCTGGCCAGGTTGTTTAGGGACCCCAGCGTCTCCGGATGCTCGGGCCCCAGCACTCGGCGCTGGATCTCGAGAGTCTGGCGGAAGAGCGCCTCCGCTTGCGCGTACTTGCGCTGATCGTCGTAAACCTTCGCCAGATTGCTCATAGAATACAGCGTGTCGGGATGCTGGGGACCGAGGACGCGCCGCTGGATCTCCAGACTCTGGCTGAGCAGCCCCCCGCCCTCCGAGTATTTGCCCTGGAGCCAGGCTAATCGCCCAAGGCGGCTCATGGTCTTGAGGGTCTCCGGGTTCTTTGCCCCCAGCGCCCGGCGTTGCAAATCCAGCGCCCGTTCCAGTTGCGACTGGGCCTCCGGGTAGAGCCCGAGGTCTTCATAAGTCTGCCCGATGGTGCCCCGAATCGCCGCCTCGACCTCCGGTTGCTTCTCGAATTTCCCCTGAATGCGCTGCGCGGCGCGATCCAGCACGTCCCGCACCGTGATCTTGGGATCGGGTTTGGACTGTTTGTAGGCGCTGGCTTGCCCCAGCAGATCGTTCTGCAAGAAATCGTCCACCGCCTGCGCCACGGCCGCTTCCCGGTTGGCGCGGATACTCTGCCGGATGCTGATCACCGCTGCCGCCACCAGCACCAGCACGAAGGCGCAGGCCGTGACCAGCGCCACCCGGTAGCGGCGCGCGAACTTCCGCGCCCGGTAAGCCACCGAGGGTGGGACGGCCAGCACCGCTTCGTTCCGCAGGTAGCGCCCAATGTCGGCGGCGAAATCGGAGGGCGAACCATAGCGGCGCGAGCGATCCTTTTCGAGCGCCTTCAGAGCAATCGCATCCAGCTCGCCGCGCATCTGTTTGGCCAGCGTGCGGGGCTCAGTGTGGCGCTTGCGAGCCAGTTCCGTCGAAGTGGCCGGATCTTGCGTGCGGAGCCGGCTGCTCGGCTTCGGCGCATCGTCCTCGCGCAGCTTCCGCAGGAACTCTTCCAATGTGCCTTTTCTCAGGTCCAGAGGCGGCACGCCCGCCAGAAGTTCGTAGAAGATGACGCCCAGCGAGTAGACGTCCGTGCGCGTGTCAATGTCCTCGCCCGCCGAACTCGCCTGCTCCGGGCTCATATACTCCGGCGTCCCGATCATCGCTCCCACGCGCGTGAACATCGCCTCGGCGCTCAGCTTCTGCGTCAGCGCCTTGGCCACGCCGAAATCGATGATCTTCGGCGCCGGTTTGCCATCCACTTCGGTGACCAGAATGTTCGAGGGTTTCAGGTCGCGGTGAATAATCGCCTTCTGATGTGCGTGCTGCACGCCCTCGCAGACGTGCATGAAAAGCTCGAGCCGCTCGCGGGTGCTGAGCCGGTGATTGTCGCAGTAGGCCGTGATGGGCACTCCGGCCACGTACTCCATCACGAAGTACGGCGCGCCTTGGGGCGTAGAGCCGGCGTCGAACACTTTGGCGATGGCCGGGTGGTCCATCACGGCGAGAGCCTGGCGCTCGGACTCGAACCGCGCTATCACTTCGCGGCTGCTCATCCCGGCTTTGACCAGCTTGAGCGCCACGCGGCGGCGCACCGGTTCTTTTTGCTCCGCCAGCCAGACCTCGCCCATGCCGCCTTCCCCGATTCTCTGGAGCAGGTGATAGCGGCCAATCACGGTCCCCGGACCGCCCTCGTCGAGGGCGGAGGTCGCGTCAGCGTCGAAGCCTTCTTCGGGCGCCATGTCTACAAGACTCCTTTATGTGGGAAATGCCTTATAAAGAGTATACACCTAATCGGAGCGTTGACCGCTTGGCTCGAATTCCTAAGGATAAACCCGTTCCAACAAATAAGCGTCAAACAGATCCCAACTGACGGCGTAGTGTAGACCTACCACGATTCACTTTGACGGCTTGTCGGCTAACCGTAGATGTGATTTCGGGGGCGGCGCAGAGCGAAGCTCTGCGGCCTCTCAGTGTTGGGACTCAACCGAATTCCTTTGCGATTCCGGGGACTCTTCCGCCTGCCCGGCGCTGGTCAAGTTTGCCGACGGCGCGAGCTACGAGATGATCTGGCAAGCCCTTCTGCCAGACCGCTTGGTGAGTTTAGAATCTCGAATTTGGACTGCGGTCATTCGCCGGCTCTGCGTTTCAGCCGGTGCGAAGGAGGAGGCAAGTGATGTCGTCGTGCTGGCGGGCGTAACCCACGAAGGAGTCCACGGCCGAGAGTAGGTTTTTCAGCGTGCCCTGCGCACCTGCGCCGCCGCTTGATGTCACGACATCCAGGACACGCGGTTCCCCGAACTCCTGATCGGCGTCGTTCACCGCTTCCACCAGTCCGTCCGTAAGGATCACGAGCAGGTCCTGGGGGCCCATGGTTACGGCGCCGCATGTGAAATGGGCGTCGGAACTGATGCCCAGCGGCAGGTCTCCCGTCTCCAATCGTTCCAGGCTTCCGGAAGCCCGCCGGAGAATGGGAGCGTCGTGCCCCGCGCGAACGTAGGAGAGTTCACCGCTCCCGGGATCTAACTCTGCAAAAAAGCCGGTGGTAAAGCGGCTACCGCCCAGGCTGTGGGCGCAAGCATAGCGGTTCAACCCTTCTACCAGTTCGAGCAGGGTGGTAGGAGTCTCCGCCAGGGTCCGCACGCTGGCTTGAAGGGTGGCCATGAGCAGAGCCGCGGGAACGCTCTTCCCCGCCACATCCGCCACCACCAGAAACAATCGCTTCGCATCGGGCTTCGAGCCCGGGGAAGCGCGCAGGAAGGCGTCGTAGTAGTCTCCGCCCACGGTATTGGCGGGCCGCGAAATAAACGCAATCTCGACGCCTGGCACCACGGGGGGCACCGCAGGCACCAGCCAGCGCTGGATGTCCCGCGCAATTTCCAGGTCGCGCTTCATGGTGACGCGGTCGGCCAGTTCGAGCACCAACAGAAAAAGCAGCGCCGCAACGGCAATCAGCACGGCCACGAAATTGTTGGGCGGGTTCACCTCGTAGTTATGTTGGGAATTGGAGACTGAGATCAGGACTTGGCTATTGACCAGTGCCATAATGGCAAAAACCAAGGCAATAAGCAGGAAGACGCGGCGGGCCGGCGAGAGCTTCATCAGCATCGCCCAAAAAAGCGCGCTGGTGGTCTTTCGGAATCGCCGGCCACGGCGTTCCTTGCGCAGCGCCTCCCAGTCGATCTCCCGCGTGTAAAGGCTGTAGCTCTCCCGCGCCTCTGCCCGGAATTGCGACCACAGTTCTTGTACCGCGATCCCTTCGGTTACTCTCTGCCAGAATTCTTCAATCCTGTGTACGAAGCGCGTCAGGAAGTTGCCCGCGCGTACAGCGTGCCTGTCGATTTCGGGTTTGGGGTTGAAGGGCATAGGAGAGATTATAGGCGTAAGAGGTGTCAGGTGTCAGGTGCCGGGTGTCAGGGCTCAGGTGGAAATTGTGAATAGTGAATTCTGAATGGTGAATTGCGCGCGGCTTGCTGTCTACGCCCCAAGTGCCTTTCCCCAGCCCCCAGCCCCCAGCCCCGTTTGCGCCATTCAACTGACGACTGACGACTAAACAAAATCCCTCCCGATCAGCCGCTCAATGCGCTTGGGGATGGGCGGATGCGTGGAAAAGAGGCTGGAGAAGACCGCACCGGGAGTGAGGGGCTGCATGATGTACATGTGCGCCATGGAGGGCGAACTCTGCATGGGAATTCGCTTCGACCATTGGTCGATCTTGCTCAGCGCCCGCGCCAGAGCTTGGGGATTGCCAGTGATGTGCGCGCCGGTGGCGTCGGCCTCATACTCGCGCGAGCGGGAAATAGCGAGCTGGATAAGTGTGGCCGCGAGGGGCGCCACAATCATCATCGCAAGCGCGGAGAAGACTCCTCCGCCACGCCGGTTGTTACTGCGGCCACCGCCAAATCCCCCAAACAGCTCGCCCCAATAAACCATCCGGGCAATCAGGGTGATGGCGCCAGCAAGCGTGGCCACCACCGCACTGATCAGGATGTCGCGGTTCTTCACGTGGCCGAGTTCATGCGCCAGCACGCCTTCAATCTCCTCGTCGTCGCAAATCTCCAGGATGCCGGCCGTGACCGCCACCGAAGCGTGATTGGGATTTCGGCCCGTGGCAAAAGCATTCGGTGAATCAGTCGGGATGTAATAGATCTTGGGGACCGGGAGGTTCGCCTTGGCGGCCAGGCGCTCCACGATCTGGTAAATACGCGGGTTTTCATCGCGCGCAATCGGCTTCGCGCCGCTCATTTTCAGCGCCAGCTTGTCGGAAAAAAAGTAGCTGAATAGGTTCATCCCCGCGGCCAGCACCAGCGCGAAGATCATTCCCCGCTGCCCGCCAAATAACTCTCCAATGACCAACAACAAGCCGGTCATTCCGGCAAGTAGAATTGTCGTTTTCAGATTATTCCACATATATTAAACCTCAGGGTATTAGATGCGTTCAAGCTCGTTCGCGCCTGAGAAATCGAAGGCGGGCGCCGCGACTGAGCCTACTCATGAGCAGATTACGCTGGGTCGGATACCGTTCCATCAAGTACTCGAAGATCGTGTCACGAACTTCGTCCTCAAGGCTGTGGTTGTGCTTGCGCGCTTCCCTGAGATAGCTCTTATGGAGTCTCCAGGGAACGTTCCTGATCGTTATCTCTCGCATCAAACCGACCTCTGATCCACCTCAAGCGACAGGCAGCCCTCAATCGCCTCGCGAGCGTTCGCCCTCAGCTCTTCCATGGTTTCGCCCTGCGTGGCGCAGCCGGGGATCGCCGGGACTTCAGCCCAGTAGCCACCTTCCTCCGCTTCGTGGACCACGACTTTGATTTTCAACCGGGTGCTCCTCTCTGGTTCCTGTCTGTCCAATATCACACCATGAGGCGAGAACCCACGACAGGAGGATCATATGAGCTTGATGAACTCTTCGACCGACAACTCTGCATCCCGCAGAATCTTCCTAAGAAGTCCGCGGCCGACCACTTTATAGTCGGGAACGGTAATCGATATCCTTCCGGGACAGGCCAGACGGATGTGGCTGCTCCGCTGGCGCACTTCCTGGTAGCCGACTTTAGCCAGCGCCTTGACAATCGACCTGCCCGAAAGGATAGGTAGTCGGGTCACGGTTACAGGGTGATAGTGTGCAGACTCAATTCTCTCGGGTGGTAAGTCTTCAAGATGTCCCGATTTTTTTTCTCTTCAACGATCAAATGGATGACTTCCCGGATGTTCCGCAGCGCCTCGTCAACAGTCTTCCCTTGGCTATAGCAGCCCTCAAAAAGGGGGCACTCCACCACGTAGAATCCATCCTCGTCCTTTTCAATGAAAACCGGGACTTGCGCGTCGCTGTGTTTTGTCTTCGCAGGCCCATTTGATCTTCGCATGATTTGATCCTAGAGCATCAGGTTCCAAAAATCAAACTGCAGCCTCTGACAATACGGCTGTAGCACCATTGTTCGTACTCGGCCTCAGCATCCTTGATTACTTGACCAAAATACACCTTCCCCGTTGCGTAAAATCCTCTCAGTACTTCGAGCTTCTTATCAAACAAGTATTTGATGTCCATCCAAGTTCGGCGTCCTTATCACCGCTCCTAATGCCAGCCGGGTAGCGCGGACCTACAGAACAGGTCCGCGCTCCAACTGATCGCGTACTTGCTTTGCATCGTTGCAGATCTTCGCGTTCCATTCGGGAGCGTTGGCGTCGCGACATGCCCGGCGGGCGTACTCGCGCATGGTGCCGTCCAAGGTTACCAAGTCGACGTAAGGTATAGCTAGTGCGTGTGCCAAATCGGGAAAATCATTTGGATCAAGTGTTGCGGTCTTGTCCCTGACGAGTTGGTAGTATAGTTCGTGCGTCAGGCGAAGGCTCGGACAGCGTTCGGCGTTCTGGCTCACCCAATCAATGAACGCATGAGGGTTCGGTACTGTGCTTCCGAGGCTACGCCACCGTATCGCCTTGGAAAAGTTCGACTGCAAGTATTCTCGAAAGCTAGGCACAGGACGTTCTCGGTCCCGCTGCAAAAGCTGGATGAAATCCCCTTGAGTACCGGAGGGTTGCCTAAGAATATTGGGGGACTTCCAGAAACAAGTAAATACTATTTCGGCGGCAGAGGCTCTTAGCAGCAGCTTGAACGGACCCGAGGGTTCCCTCTCCATGGATTTGTCAAGACGATCCGCAAGAGGTTGGAGCTGCCTGTACTCCTGACCCGCAGAAAAGGCACGCGCAGCCTCCTTGAGTTCATCGATGTCCAGCTCGAAGAGGCGTATGTAAAGATGCGGCACCTCCTCTATACTGTTGAGCACTCTTGTCACCACCGTGGTGGCAGACCCTGAGAATAGAGGCTGTGAAATCTCACGAATGTTGTAAAAGGAAAGAACTAACTTGTGCTCACCGGACGCCAACCTGTCTGCGAATGCAGAGGGGCTAATAGGCTCCCCGCGCTCGAATAGGTTTATCAGGTCTCTTGTGTCCAGGTATATGAGCATTGCATTACGCAGTCTCTCCGCCTAGGCCCCATAACCCCCACAACGCCAGTCCTAACACGCCGGCGCCAGCAATGTAACTTCTGAGCTGCGGGCTCTCAGGCGCGCCAGAGAAAGCCCAGTTGGCAAAGTGCTCGCAGTTGGCAAAAAGGACGTTGTAAGGGTGGCCTGCTTGCGAGTACGCCCGACCTAAGATAGCGCGCTGATGTTCGAGTGTGCAAGGCGCGTCCACGACCTCGACCACTCGTCCAAGGGCAAATTCATCGAGGGACGTGAGGACCACACACGTCCCATTGCTGTGAAGCACCATCGGCGTGCCGTCGGGCGTAGTTCCTACGAAAATTCCGAAATGGTCCGGCCACAAGCCTCGGCTCCTTGCCTTCAACATGGAACCCGGATAACGCGGAAGTTGCTGCTCAGAGCTACTGATATTGACTATACGGGGTAATCCAAATCGCGGCATCCCCCTGGCTAGAACTTGCTGCTCGAAGTTATTCATATACACAGGTGCTCCTGTAAATAGAATTGTACCTCAACTTCGCGCTGCCTTCGCCTTGGCGCGCTCGAACGTCATCGTGCCTTTCTTCAGGTCCGCGTCAACCGCAATCGTTTCGCCGGCCAGAACCTCGCCGTCCAGGAGTTTCATGGCCAGCGGATCCTGGATCAGCCGCTGAATGGCCCGTTTTAGCGGGCGCGCACCGAACTGCGGATCGTAGCCTTCGCGGAAGAGCAGTTCCTGTGCGCGCGGCGTCAGCTCAATCTGGATCTTACGCTCGGCCAGCAGTCTCTTCAGATAGGTCAGTTGCAGTTCGATGATCTTTTTGATGTTCTCCTTGCCCAGCGGATTGAAGATCACAATCTCATCGATGCGGTTCAAGAACTCGGGACGGAAGTGTTCGAGCAGCGCCTCGTGGATGCGCTTTTTGAGGACGTCGGAGATCACGGCGGGTTCATCGGCCCCGCGAGCGTTCATCGCTTCATGGATATAAGTGCTGGCGATGTTGGAGGTCATGATGATAACCGTGTTTCGGAAGTCCACGGTGCGCCCTTTGCCGTCGGTCAAGCGGCCTTCATCAAGGATCTGGAGGAAGATGTTGAACACGTCGGGATGCGCCTTTTCGATTTCGTCAAAAAGCAGCACGGCATAAGGACGGCGGCGCACTTGCTCGGTGAGTTGCCCGCCCTCCTCGTACCCGACGTAGCCCGGAGGGGCGCCGATCAATCGCGCCACCGCGTGTTTTTCCATGTATTCCGACATGTCGATGCGCAGCATGGCGCGTTCATCGTCGAATAGGAATTCCGCCAGCGCCCGCGCCAGCTCGGTCTTCCCCACACCCGTGGGGCCGAGAAACAGGAATGAGCCAATGGGCCGCTTGGGATCCGAAAGCCCCGCCCGGCTGCGCCGGACCGCATTCGAAACGAGCTTCAAAGCCTCTTCCTGCCCGACGACGCGAAGCCGCAAACGGTCTTCCATCTTGACGAGCTTAGCCACCTCGCCTTCCAGCATCTTGGAAACGGGGACGCCGGTCCACTTCGAGACCACCCGCGCCACGTCCTCCTCGTCAACTTCTTGCTTCAGCATGCGGCCGGTCTTCTGCAGTTCTTCGAGCTTCGCAGTGGCGGACGCCAGTTGCTTGTCCAGGGCCACCAGCTTGCCGTAACGGATCTCCGCCGCCTTGTTCAGGTCGCCTTCCCGCGTGGCGCGCTGTTCGTCGGCCTTGGCCTGCTCGATCTGGCTCTTCATGTCGCTGATGCGGGTGATGACTTCCTTTTCTGCCTTCCAGCGCAGCTTCAACCGGCTGGACTTTTCCTTGAGCTCGGCCAGTTCCTTCTCCAGCTTTTCCAGACGCTCGCGTGAGCTGACATCGTCCTCCTTGCTCAGAGCTCGGCGCTCGATCTCGAGCTGGACGATGCGCCGCTCGATCTGGTCGATCTCCGCCGGCATCGAGTCGATCTCGATGCGCAGGCTGGAGGCGGCCTCGTCGATGAGGTCGATGGCCTTGTCGGGCAGGAAGCGGTCCGCGATGTAGCGTTGGGAGAGCACTGCGGCGGCGACGATAGCTGAGTCCTTGATCGTGACCTTATGATGATCCTCGTAGCGTTCTTTCAGCCCGCGAAGAATGGCGATGGTGTCCTCGACGCTGGGCTGGCCGACGTAGACGGGCTGGAAGCGGCGCTCGAGCGCAGCATCCTTTTCAATGTATTTCTTGTACTCGTTGAGCGTTGTCGCGCCAATGCAGCGCAGTTCGCCGCGCGCCAAGGCCGGCTTGAGCATGTTTGAGGCGTCGATCGAACCTTCGGCGGCGCCTGCACCCACCAAGGTGTGGAGCTCGTCAATGAAAAGGATGACTTGGCCGCTGGATTCCTCAATCTCCTTGAGCACGGCTTTGAGACGGTCTTCAAATTCTCCCCGGTACTTCGACCCGGCCACGAGCGCCCCGAGATCGAGCGCCACCAGGCGTTTCGATTTGAGCGACTCCGGCACATCGCCCGCCACTATTCGCTGCGCGATTCCTTCCACGATCGCGGTCTTTCCCACCCCTGGCTCGCCGATCAGCACGGGATTGTTCTTGGTGCGCCGCGAAAGCACCTGGATAACCCGGCGCACCTCGTCGTCACGGCCGATAACCGGATCGAGCTTGCCGCGCCGCGCGAGTTCTGTAAGATCGCGCGCGTAGCGTTCGAGAGCCTGGTATTTGTCCTCAGGGTTCTGGTCGGTCACGCGTTGCGTGCCTCGAACCGAAACCAGAGCTTTCAGGATCGCCTCGTGAGTGATTCCGTGCCGCGCTAGAATGCGGCCCGCAGCCTCTTTCGACTTGCTTGACAGCGCCAGCAGGAGATGTTCGGTTGAAACAAACTCGTCCTTGAATTGCTCCGTCTCCTTGGCAGCCTGATCCAGGACTTCTTTGAGCGCCGGCGATAGATAGTGGTCGGTCGTCCCGCCCACCTTGGGGAGAGCCTCGATGGCCCGCTCCGCTTCGGCCGCAACCGCAGACGGCGGCGCTCCCAAGCGGGTGAGTAGGCTGGGGACAATTCCCTCTTTCTGCTCAACCAAAGTCAGCAGCAGATGCAAGGGTTCTAGTTGCTGGTTGCCGAAACGCCCGGCAACGTCCTGCGTTCCTTGCAGGGCTTCCTGGGCCTTAACCGTGAATTTGTCAAAACGTGTCGCCATGTTGGTCTCTCAGTAATGGAAATCGGAAACTGGAAAATCGTAACCCGAAATTCGAGATTCGAAAATCGAAATTCGGACCTGGGAAATCGAAGGTTGAAAATCAAAACTTACCACCTTCGAGCTTCGAACGTGGTTCTAAACTCTCGACTCTCAACTTTTTGACTACTGTACAAAAACAAACCGCGCCGGGCCGCCTTGGCGGTCCCAGCGCGGTTCGAAAGCTCCGGGCGGTGAGGAGACTGCCGGCGTGATAAGCACACCGTGCACCGTGGCCCGGCCACCTTAGTTCTTAGTGACGTCGATCTTGATGGTCTTCGGCTTGGCCTCTTCGCGCTTGGGCATCGTCAAGGTCAACAGTCCATCTTTGAACTCGGCCTTCACCTGGTCGGTGCTGATCGAGTTGGGCAGCGAGAAGCTTCGAGCAAAGCTGCCGTAGGAGCGCTCAACGCGGTGGTAGTTCTGCTCCTTGACCTCTTTTTCGAACTTGCGCTCGCCCTTAAGATAGAGCGTGTTGTCCTCGACTCGAACTTCTACGTCCTTCGGATCAACCCCAGGCAGTTCCGCCTTCAGGACAATGGCGTCCTCGGTTTCGTAGATGTCTACCGGGGGAGCCCATGACCGGGTCGAGAGTTCCGTCTCACCGGGCTGGGACGAGAAGGCTCCTCGGAACAAACGGTCGAAGTCCCTCTGAGCCGTGACTAAATCCCTGAATGGTTCCCATCGAACAATTGGCATAGCTGCTTACCTCCTTGAATTTTCGATCTACCGATTCTTTCGCTCTCATCATTAGTAGATTAACATCATATAATCTTAGTTACTTGTTGTCAACAATTATTTAAAGCTTTTTTTCAATAACTTACAAGCCTTATGAGGCGCGTAGGTAGTTAGCAACCGGCTCCCAATCGCAGTTGATCATTCGGAACTGCCTTGGCGACCTGAGTTAGGAGTTGGTCCAAGAAGTGAACCCGTCAGCCAACGGGCAGCAGAGGGTAGTCCGTGAGCCGACGAATCGCGCGCGCCACACCCTCTCCCCCTCCCCTCTCCCGCATGAGCGGGAGAGGGGTGCCGAAGGAGGAGTGAGGGCCCTCCGACCCAGGGCTTGCGCCCTGGACTACTCTCTTCCGCCCCTGACGGGGCTTCGAAAAACCGCTGCGTACGAGAAAGATTTTCTTAACGAACTTCTGACTCAACACACCAGCCGTTCTCGGCAAAGTCTAAATTCACCTTGCGAGTCCTTTTCGAACCCGGGCGTGCACCTATTATTAGATTCCCGCCTTGGCAAGAGTGGTTGCGATTTACAGGCTGCCGCCCCGAATCTCAACACGAGCCGACCCATGGCAGTGGCACGGCGTGGCTGGCGCCGAAGACTATAAACCGCTTCGTTGTCTGCCGGTGTTATAATTCTGTTCGGGCTTTTATCCTTGAACCAAGTCGCGAAGCAGTGAGGTCAGGCGACCACGGTTCGCCAAATTTGAGGAGGGGTGGGGTGATGATCCGATGGCTTTTGGTGGCCATTGCGCTCGTGGTAATTTGCCTGTTGTTCTCGTTAACTTCCAAGGCGCAATTGAAGGTGGGCGACCGCGCGCCGGACTTTGCGCTCGAGGACCAGAAGGGCCAGACGATAAAGCTCAGCGACTACCTGGGGAAGAAGAGCGTCGTCCTGGCGTTCTACATCAAGGCCAGCACACCGGGCTGAACGAAAGAACTGACGGCGTATCAGGCTGATATTGCCAAATTCGAAGCTGCGGGCGCGCAGGTGATGGGTATCAGCATCGATGACCCTGAGGCAAACCGAAAGTTCGCCGAGAGTGTCGGCGCAACATTCCCGGTCCTGAGCGACCCCGGGAAGTCGACCGCAAAGGCTTACGGCGTCCTCAATTTCACTCACCTATTTGCCAACCGGGTAACTTTCGTGATCGACAAAGATGGAGTGATCCAGCACATCGAGAAGGGTTCGGATGCGATCGACCCGACGGGTGCTTGTGGCGCCTGCAGCAGTTTGCAACACAAGACGCAGTGAAGGTAGTGGTACAGTGGGGTATTGTAGCGGCGAGTTTACCTCGCCAAATGGCGGCGTAAAGCCGCCTCTACATCCGATCCCTACCACTACCGCCGTGAAGGGTTGTACGTTCTCCATTTCTATTCAAAATCTATTTCCTTGATGCGGGCGAGCGGCAGAGAGAAATCGAAGACTCGGTCGCTCGAGGGATCGTATTGATCGGAGATGCCCAGGAATCGCACCTCCGCAGGCTGACTTGTCGGCATCAGGAACTTACCCTCTTCGACCTTGCCGTCGCGAAGAGCCACCTTCAGGTTCTCACCCTGAATGTGGACACTCGTGATTTTGGAAATGTCGACATCGTCCGCGGCCCCGTTATCCATGAGAACACTGAAGCTGGTCGTAGCGGGGATTGACTCGAGCAAAGAGCCGCGCCCGCCCGGCGGGTAAAAATCCAGATAAACATCAAAAAGTTGCGTGGTTTTCCCGGCCAAGTCGGTCACTGTCGCTTTGAAGCCGAAGCGCTTCCAGACTTCCACGATCTGGCGTCGTTGCTCGGGGCTGGCGGTTTGAACGCTGTAAGGCAGGCTTCCCTTGTTCAGGCGAACGACTTCCACCCTGCGGTCTCTCAACTCGAAGTGTTTGTAAACCACGAACGAGGAATCTTCGCGGATCAGGATGGCGTTACTCTGCACCACAGCCTGCTTGCCCTGGCCGGTCATCTGATAGATGGTGTCCGCTCCCAAAGGCAAAGCGACGCTCAGCAGTGAAGTGAGCACAAGCCACTTGATTCGCACTTCGGGACTCCCGCAAACGAACAGGCCCCGCCACGATGCTTGAACGATCGCTCTGCGGGGCCCGAACAAAAGGTGCCGCGATTAGCCCTTCTTCTTCGGCGTCTTCTTATACTCCGTAGGCACGGTGGCCTTAAGTTGGTCGATGCTGGCCTGTGCGGCTTGTGCCCACTGGCCACTGGGTTGTAGTTTCAGGTAAGTCTGGAACGCTTCAATCGTCCCCGGAACGGGAACGACGGAGCCATCGGGCTTTGTCTCGGCCTTGCCGAGAAGCGCCATTCCATACCAATAGAAGGCGTTGGCATTGTTAGGATCAAGGTCAGTGGCTTTCTTTAGAGCCACAGAAGCGTCATCCATCTTCCCCTGATTGACCATAACGACGCCCAGGTTGTAGTAATAGTTGCCCGCCTGGCTGGGGTTCAAATCCGCCGCTTTCTGGAACTCCGCTTTGGCGTCATCGACCTTGTTCATGTTGGCGTAAAGGCTGCCGAGGTTATTGTGAAGCCCCGGATCGTTAGGGGATAACGCTAGAGCTTTCTGGTAAGTGTCGACGGCCTTCTGCTGGTCTTGCGATCTTTGGTCCCGGTTCTGCTCGACATCGGCGGCCTTTGAATAGGCCTGTGCCATCTGGGAAAGCACAATGGGGACGTTCTTATCTTTCGCCAGCGGCAACGCCTTCTCGAACATAGCAGCCGAGTCGGCGTACTGTTTCGCCTGGAAAAGGGCCGTTGCCTGATCAAATGTTGCCTTCAGGCCCGTGAACTGTTTTTGATCCTTTTGCGCTTCTTCAACTTTCTTCACTGCTTCGGGGTTTTCCTTCATGGTATTGGCGCGTTCTTTAGCCATGTCAAAATTCACTTCGGTGGGGTCCCCGATCCCCACGTGCTGGGTTTGAAAAAAAACCTGTTTCCCACTTGGGTCCAAAAGCGTGATCTTGTAGCTCGCCGGAGAAAGCCCGATGTATACGTACTCACCTTTCTTATTGGTCTTCGTATGCTGACTCCACTTCATTTCCTGCCGTTCCACCAGAATTGTATAGCCTGCGAGTGGTTTACCATCCTCGCCTAAGCACTTACCGGTCAATCCACCGGTCTGTGCAAATGCGGAAACTGCTAGCGCCATAGCCGCCAAGGTACCTGCCACCGCGAACAGTCTCCGCCTCCATGAACTAAGCATAAATTCCTCCTCTAGTCATATTGCTCAATCACATTCTAACCCCACTTGCGGTTCCACTCAACCCCATTCGGCTGCCCCCAATCCGTTGATAAGGGAGGTCGCGGACGGTAGGGCCCATGGCCTCGCGCCTCTATGCCGCGCGCGGCTGGACCCGGGCGGTGTAGGGGTAGGGCTTGCCCTACCCTCGTCAGGACCAGCAGAAACGCGGGGACGGCAAGCCGCCCCCCTACGGCGGGCCGGTTATCGACGGAT
>Ga0209517_10005985_pt1 | contig 15231 bp, 17 predicted proteins | sample PeaSoiMetSII2010_FD_187695 | JGI IMG/M metagenome (GOLD analysis project Ga0209517, IMG submission 187695) | Peat soil microbial communities from Weissenstadt, Germany - SII-2010 (SPAdes) (version 2) | ecosystem: Environmental > Terrestrial > Soil > Wetlands > Peat | place: Germany... | reverse complement strand
GCGAACCCCTCACCGACATCGACAAGATCCTCAAGTTCATCCGTACCACCAAAACGAAATCTGGCCTCACTGTCAGCGCCTACCTCATGCCAGAGAACTACGACACCGGAATCAAGATCTCAGATGCCGAAATGCGTCAACTCAACCTCGTTCCCCACGAGATGCTCGGTCGCTGGAACTACACCGTACGCCCCACCCAGATTGTGAACTAATTCTTGGGCACCGACTTATGACCGGCGACGCTTCAAAAGGATACCGACGTTGACAGCCGGATTGATCGGCGGCCGCAAGGGCTTTTACGGGAACTGATCGGGCGAGCTTCCAGGATGGGGACTTGCGAGGGTGATCGGCGAGACTGCCGGCTGGCCAAGGAGCCCCCTGGTCGTTCGGGCCCTGGGCGCGGCGCTTCTACAGAAGCTTCTGCAGGTCCTCTACATCGAGGCCGCAATCGCGAAGAATCTTGAGAAACAACCCCGGCCCGATAATCTCGCCCGAGTGAACGGGCGCCACAGTCGTCCGCCCGTCTTCATGACCGAGAAAGTGATGGCTGCCCTTAGTTCGAATGACAGCAAAGCCTGCTTTCCCGAGCGCCGCCACCCGGTCGGAGCCGGTTATCCGCGGCCTTCGACTCATGCCGCGATCGTGATGCGCTGAATGCCGATGAACTCCAGACTCTGTTCGGGCACACCCTCTACTTCAAGGCACAACTCCAGCGCTTCCCGAATCCTCTGCATAATTTCGTCCAGGGATCGCGCTTGCGTATGGCATCCGGGGATTTGCGGGACCGAGGCGATATAAAAGCCTTCCTCATCACGTTCGATGACGACGTCGAATTGGCGTTGCAATGGAGTTCCTCGCTCTTCATTTTAGCCGCTCTTACCACCTGGCGGCAGGGCCGTCCCGGGCCTATGCGCGCTTGGCAGGGCTGGCGGCGCCGTTAATCTCTCGGATGGGGGACTGCATTGTGCCGATCTCCCAGAACGCCGTTTCAGGCCAGTCTCATCATTGTCGACTATACGGTCATCTTCCGGTTTGCTAAATTCGCCCCAGAAACCCATCCCTCCACACAGGTCAGTGGCGGTTTGTTTCTTCAAGGGCGTGCCCCTTCTTTCAGCACCTCGAAGACGCCGCCGAATTCGAAATCACCCACGCCTGGGAAAAGGCCACCGAAATAGGCGATCGATCGTTAGCGCGCGGGCATCCAGTTCACGATGACCGTCGCTACGGCAGGTCCCCCCGGACCTGCCGTGCTCGGGATCAGGAATAGCTGTCCGTCCGAGGTCACGGCGAAACGGGCGCGGAAATCGTTGACGATGTCGGACTGGAACAGCGCGCGAGGGGCGCCGGCGGTGAAGCGTTCGTGCGCCGTATCCAAGGCAACTGCCATGATCCGTTTGTCGGCCGCGAGATAATAAAGCTGCTTGCCGTCGCGTGACCATTCCGGGTGCGAGCCTCCGCCATCGGAAACCATTCGCTTGCCGGCGGGCGCACCCCCGAGCGAAAACGGAGCGACATAGACTTCCCACTTTCCGCTCTCGTCGGAACTGTAAGCGACCCACTTTCCATCGGGAGAGAAGACCGCGAAGACCTGATTGGATGTGCCTTGGAGCAAGGGGACCGGCTTGCCACCGGCGGGCAAAGGCAGCGCCCAAGTGTCCATCTTCCGGCCGGAATGGATTTCGTGATACAGCAGGAAGCGCCCGTTCGTTGACCAGGGAGCCGTGAGATTCTCCACTCTCAGAAGCAACCGGTCACCATGGCCGTCTAAGCCGGTTTCCCGTATCTCGCAAGTCGTATCGGGGTGGAGCCGCGAATAGCCGAGATTGGTGGAGGCGTAGAGGAGCCGGCTGCCATCCGGCGACCACACGGGATCGAACTGGTCGGCTGGCCCGTAGGTAACCCGGGTGGCCGCAGCGCTGGCACGATCGGCGCGCCAGATATCGTACCTGCCCGCGTGGGGTTCCAGCCGCGTGAAGGCCACCTCTTTTTCGTCCGGAGAGACTGTGATATCGAGATGGACACCTGTTTCTCCGGGCGTTTGCAGGCGCGTGCCATTGCGGTCGAACCAGGTGAGCCGGTCGGCGCCGCGCCGGGAGCGATAGACGAGAACACCGGTGTCGGACACCGAAAAATCCGCCCGCAACGGTTCCAGAAATTCCCGGTTATAAACGTCGGTAACCGGGAACTCGGGGCCAGGGAACTTCATCGCGTGCGCGTCGAAAGGCCGGGCCACCAGTGTAGCGTCATGCGCATACAACAGGTATCCGCCTCCGGACTTGTCATTGGCGTAGACTACGTTCGACAAGGCCGGGATGAGCAGATCGGTCCGCCCGTCCCGCAGCGATCCCAAATAAATGCCGGAATGCTCGGGTGGGGCTGTTCGAATCGCGAACAAGAAATGCCGGCCGTCAGGCAAAAAGAAGGGCCACCGGTGTGAGATTTCCTGGCGCGAGGCATTCAACGACGTGAGAGCTTTCGGTTCCCCTCCGGCGGCCGGCACCTGATACAGTGGCGATTTCAGAGACGGGGTGAACACGATGCGGTTATCGGCGTTCCACGTGCCGCCGCGCCCATCGGCGGCGCTGCACACGATTTTCGGGAGCCCGCCGGCTATCTCCACCCGGTAGAGCTTCTCATTCGCAAAGAAGGCGACGTTCCGGCTGTCGGGCGACCAGAACGGGAACGCGGCGCCCTTCGTGCCCTCGATCCTGCGCGCCGAAACTTCATCCAGCGGGCGGATCCAAAGCTCCGTCTCACCCGAATTATCGGCCGCGGGAAATACCATATAGCGCCCATCGGGAGAGAGCACAACGGGGTCCAACTCGACGAAGTTCGAGCCATCCGGCGGCGTCAGAGTGAATTTGAAGGGCAGGACGGCACGGGGGTGTTCGCGGGACTGGAGCCACCAGGCGGACGCTAGGTGGAGGTGTTCCGAAACGCCGTTCGGGGAATTCCGACGGATCAAGGAACGATGAATCCCTACTCACCGATGTGGTGGCGAGGTTGTCCTGAAGTCCGGTTCTGGGAAGTTGTCACCAAACGGGAGCCCTACCGGGTCGCGCCCTGCCGCGGTCACTTTGAGCAACGCCCTTATTTTAACGCCTGTGGCGGACCAGGGAGTCCACCCCACAATTTGTGCAGTTCCCAACAACCCCTGCCAGATGTCACTCAGTTTGAGACGAAAACCTTCGACGGGTCCCTCGCCGTCGACGTGATCCACGTCTACGAGTTGCTCGGGCTCTCTTCCCGGACGGTAGATGTAGACGGTTCGCCGGTCCGCGTCGATCAGCCAGGCGAGCCCGCGCCGTTTGCGATCCACTCAATCATTTTGGCTTTGACCTTGTTAAGACGGTCGAAGGGAGAGATGAACTCGATGACAAAATCGGGGCACAGCGGCAGGAAGCGCTCCTTTTGGCTTTTGGTGAGGTTCGCCAGCCGGCTCTTCAAGACCCAGGAGATATGCGGCCCCCGCATCGCGCCATCTGGAAGAAAAAAGCCGCAGCGGACGAGACTGAATCCTCGACCGTCGCGTTTCGTCCAGTTGCCGAGCTGGCTGATGGCAACGCAACCGCGGTGTGAGGTTTCGCAGCCAGGGAGCGGTGTCACTATGATCGCCCCATTGGCGTCCCGCTCAATGAGCACCAGGCGGTTGTTCTGGCAGAACTCGAAGAGTTGCTCGTCGTCCATGGGACAGCCGTCCTCGATTCCGAGGCGTATCTCGACGTCGGGTAATTCGAGTTGCACACTACCTCCCCGGCGGAATATCCATGGCCGGATTGCGCGCGAAGAACCCCCACGGCACCAGCTTGAACCCCGCGATGTGCGTCGGCATCACCGGCCAGTCTTCGGGGCGCGGATTGTGCGTGATCCCCATGGTGTACCACAGCACGACGTCGCGGTTGTCGAGCGGCCGGTCCGCCGCGCTCCACTTCGCCAGGCCGTCGCCGCCCTTGCTTTGGTAAGGATAGTCGCCCGCAGCGTGCATTTCGGAGGGGTCGTAGGCCGTCACCCACACGTGCGCGTTCAGAAATCCCGCGCGCTTGCGGACCCATGCGTCGGGCAGCAGGAAGGGCACCGCGTTCTCTCCCGGCAACAGCGCGTAGCCCGTGGGCTGGCCGAGCGCATTCTTCACCGACGAGCTCTCCACAATCCACCGCCGGCTGCTCTCCAGGCTCATTCGGCGCTGCGCCTGGCGCTCCGCGGCGAGAACCGTCTCCTGCATGGTGAACGCCCCGCCGTACGGATTCTTGGGACCCGCGGGAACCGGTGCGCTGTTCATCTCCACCACGCGGTTGGCCGTGCCATCCACGTCCATATCCAGACGGAACGCGAAGAAATGCTGGTGGTGCACCGCGGCGATGTTCTTCGCCACGATGTGGCTGTAGGGTTCGTGTACGCCATCGGCGACACCCTTCACCGACATGATCCCAGTGAGCGCTACACGCATCTCGATCGCGCCGTCCTGGTGGAAGACCCAGTCGAAGCCGTACTCATAGTTGCCGGCTTCGCTCAGAAACGACAGCACCAGCTCCCGCGCCCTCCGCGTGTTGTCGCCGTGCTTCCAGGCGATGCCGGCGTCGCGCTCGTACAAGGCGACGGCGTTCCGGATGGTGCGCGGCTCGCCGCTTTCGGAGGAGACTACCGCATCGAACACCGAGCAATTCTGCGGGCAATCCACGCCGGGACGCAGGGAACTAGCCATCACGCCTAGTCCCAGCTCGCCCGCGTCGAAGCTGTTGCGGAAGAACCAGGCCTTCCCCGGATCGCCATAAGGAACCACCATCTCCGAGAGAGACCCGCGATACATCACCGGCCGAACCCGCCCGCCATCCTCGTATCCGACCCTATAGAGCACCAGCCCCTCGCGGGGATGGAGCGCATAGCGGAAGCGCCACTTCTGCCATCGCACCTCGCCGTCTTCGATTTGAAATCCCGGACCGCTGGGCTGCGCGATCTGGAGCGGCGCGGGCGCAGCCCGGTAGGGCGTGGCCCCGGGGCTCAGTTCCGCATTCTCGCGCGAAACGGGCGCGTCGCGATCCGTATCCAGAAAATCCACGATCTTGCCGGTGGTGAGGTTCACGTGCGCCACAACACCTTCCACCGGATGGGCGTAAAAGTTCTGGTCCGCGGCGTAGTAGGGCGTGACACGAACGATCCTCCCCTCATCGTCTCCCGGCAGCCCGAAGTATCCCGCCGGCCACGCCACCGACAAAACCGCGTTGAGATCGCGGATACCGCGCGCGCGCATGGCCTCGCGCCAGCGCGGATCGGCGCGCACGATGCGGTCCGCCAGCGTGGAATCGTATTCGCCGGCCGGAGGCTGTGCGCCGGGAATCTCCTTCCAGGATGCCAACTGGCCGGAGGAAAGGTCGGCGACCGCTTCGTACGTCCGGTTGGCATCGCGATTGTAGATCGCGGCGAAGGCCCGCCGGGGCACCGCGGCGTCCCGCAGCACCGCTGCCTTGGGAGGCTCGTCGAGCGCGATGAAGTTGAAGCGGTAGGCGCCGCGCAGGCGTCCGGAGCCTTTGAAGATCCCAACCGCCGCCCGTATCTCCGCCGCCGTGAGCGGCGCCAACGGATTGGAAGCCGCCTGGCAGGCCAGTGGTATTACGGCCAGGTAACACAGAACAGCGGCGTAGCGGGCGCGAGACGCCATCATGTGGTCACGCACCCACAATCTTCAACGCGATTGCATGCTCGCTGGGCTTCTCCGGGGGCATCTCGACCTTCAGCGCGGTCCCGTCCTGTGTAAACTTCACCTTGCCCTTGTGCCCGAGCAGTTCCACGCTACGGATCTTCCCCACCCCCAGGGAACCGCCCAGAGCGAGCGTCGGCACCACGGCCTCACGCTCCGGCCAGCCCATCAAGAAGGCGTACAGCGCGCCGCCCTTGGTGGTGAACCGCGCATCGTTCGCGGTGAGTTCCTTGCGGTTGCGCTCGTTGAAGCCGCTTTGCGCCGCGGGGGCCGGAGCGGCGGCGTTGCCCGACACTTTCCACGGACGCGTGCCGTAAATACCCTCGCTATTGACCGCCATCCATTTCGTGATCCCGTCCAGCACCTTCAACTCCTCCGCGTCCAGCGCGCCGCTATTGGGCAACGGGAAATTCAGCATCAGGTTGCCGTTGCGGCTGACGATATCGCAGAGCATATCGATGACGATTTTCGGCGTTTTGTAGGTGAGGTCTTTCTTGTAGTGCCAGTTCCCGATGCACGTGTCCGTCTGCCAGGGATTGGGCTTGATCTCATTGGCAATGCCGCGCTCGATGTCCAGTATGCAGGTTCCGGTCTCGCAGTCCTTCGCGGTCTTGCTGGTGTAGACGCCCTCCACTTTGCCGCCGTGCGCCTTCGCGTTGCTGTTGTAGTAGTGCGAGACCAGCCGGTAGCCCCAGTCGCCGAACGGAATCCCGCCATCGGTGTAGAGGAGATCGGGCTGGTAGTTGTCGATCAGGTCCTGAATGCGGCGGAAATACAAAAGCTTCCACGAGTCGGGCGCCACCCGGCTCATGGCCTGCGTGGGAATCGGCTGGTCTTTGGGGAACGGGTGGTACAAGTCGGCATACGCCGGGTCCGTGCCATCGTAGGGAACGCCGGCCATCGGCCCGGTCTTGTCGGAGCCGTGCGAAACCGCGAACCAGTTGTAACTGTTGGAGAGGTGCTCGCTCACGGCAAACTTCAGGCCGTACTTCTGCGCCGCCTTGCGCCACAGGCCGACGACGTCCTTTTTCGGGCCCGTGGCCACGGCGTTCCACCGCGGCTGGTGCTTCGAGTTCCACAGGTCGAAGTTGTCGTGGTGCACGCCCATGCTCATGAAGTATTTGGCGCCGGCCTTCTTGTAGAGCTGCATGAGGTAGTCGGGGTCGAACTGGTCGCCCTTCCACAACCGGCAGATGTCCTTGTGGCCGAATTTCGAAGGATGCCCGTAGTGCTCGACGTGATATTTGTTCTGCGGGCTGTCCTGGATGTAGATGTTGCGGGCATACCAGTCGCCAAACTCGGCGGCCGATTGCGGGCCCCAGTGCGCCCACATGCCGAACTTGGCGTCACGGAACCATTCGGGAATCTGGTAGGCCTTCAGCGATTCAGCGGTGCCGTCAAACGGACCTTTGGCGATCTCGGGAATACTGTCCTGCCCGACCGATTTGCGCGGCAGGATCAATGCGGGCGCTGCAACGAGCGCGCGAAGGGCGTCGCGCCGGGAAAATCTGCTCATGGCGAACATGGTAACGCAGGCGGGCCGCTCAATGTTTGCCTGAGAATCGCGTCTCGACCGCTGAGCGGTATCGCCTGAGTGCCTCTTGGTACTCGCCGATGGCCGCCATCATGACTTCTTCCGAGTGTGCCATCTCCTCGCGCAGAAGTGCAATCGCTCTTCGGGAAGATCGGCCCGGCTGACCTTTGGGAATGCAGCGATTCCCACGGAATGCGCGTTCCCCGCATGAGTTCATGCTGCTGGCTCAATATTACTCCTCTTACTCCGAAATAGCGATAAATGAGCCCGTTTCCCCCGTTTCCCTGGTTTAAACGGAGAACGCTGGTCCCAGCCGTACTAGCCCAAAATCTGAGGGCCAGACCCGGCTCGGATACTGAGCCGGTGTCCTGCCCTGTTGTTATGCGGCAGGGCAGGCAACCCTGGCTATCTTTCACAACTCGGGGTGCAGATGCAGCGTCTTGCCGGCTTCGATGTACACCTTTTGGGCGAACTGGGCTTGGCCCGCCTGGCGAATCTCGATATTGTAGCTGCCGGGGCGCAGGTACATCGACTTGTTCTCGTGCGTCGTGCCCGCGTAAGCGCCATTGATGAACACCTGGGCGTCCTTCACTTTGGTATCCAGCTTGACTTCGCCCGCGTTGGGATGCGCGTAGAAGCCGCCGTAAGGACCCCAATAAGGTCCCCAAAATGGGCTATAGAAGCCTCCGTAATACGGTCCGCCCACCACCACAAACCCGCGGATGGCGGCCGAAGATGTCATCGGCCCCAGTGTCATCAAAGCAGCCGCCAGAATCAGCATTCCTTTTCGCATTGTTTCAACCTCACGCCTGATTAGAGGCAATCGCGGTACCAAACCGCAAGTCCCTTTATTATCAAGCAATTTGCGGAATCGAGCGGAGTACCATTGGCCGCAAGTCACCGGGTTGGCCGAAATCGGCCACCGAGTGCGACAACGCACATTTAGGCCGGCGGATGATTTCGCCCAACCTTTCAGACACTCAGACGTCTATATACTTCGAAGTCTGAGTATGCCAAAACCCGACTCCCTCCAGGGCTCGCTCGATCTGCTCGTATTGAAGATCCTCTCGCGGCGTCCACGCCTCCACGGCTACGCCATCATGTCCGCCATCGAGGACTGGTCCGGCGACGTGCTCCGCGCCGAAGAGGGCTCGCTCTATCCGGCGCTGCACCGCATGGAGGAAGCCGGCTGGATTCGCGCCCAATGGATCGTGAAAGACACCGGGCGGCGGGCGCGCATCTATGAATTGACGGCGGCGGGCAAAAAGCAGCTTGATGCGGAAGAATCCCGCTGGCGGGCGGTGACGTCCGCCGTGAATCGGGTTCTGAGGACGGTCTGATATGCCGTTGTGGTCGCGCATCGTAAACGGTGATTCGTGGCGATCGCTTGAGCCGCGAAATCGACGAGCTAATTGCGATTTCGTATGCCCAGCGGATGGGTGTGACTTACCAGTCCGATCAGGAGATCGAAAAGGCGCACCTGCAATACGTTTCGATGAATGTTCGACTCGTTCGGGCTCCGGCCTTCCCTGGGGCGGCTGCTCACCGAAGGAGGCGCCGCTTCGCGCAGGATTCGAAAGTAATCGGACGCACCTTTCGCCTGGGCTACCGCCTTTACGAGATCGTCGGCGCCGGACCGGAGCGCTTCACCGGCACGGAGACCGGTACCGTGACCGACATCTTCGTGCCCACGATGATGCATCCCGGAGCCGTCCTTGACGACTGGACCTGGCACCGGACTTTGGCGCGGATGGAGCCGGGCGCTGCCGTCGAACCCGTTCGCCAAAGACTCGACGCAACCTCTCGAGCCTTCGAGGAGGAGCGGGCCAAGGGATTCAGCGGCATGACCAGGCAGAGTATCGACAGATTCCTCGACCAAAAGGTGTTGTTGGAGCCGGCGGCTGCACGGCTGGAGAGCATCGCCATCAGGCGCTCGCGGATCGACGCCGCATCCATCTCTGCGCCAGCGTGCGAACGGCAAACCGCGAAACCGTCCGGCCGGCGCGCCTCTTCGCAGATTCGCGGAAGAATCGTCGCCCAAAAGCTGCAGGTTCCCGACATCGCGTTTCAATCGCTCCCCTGAACTTTTGCTACACTGATACAGGGTAAGGGTGCCCTCCAAGGATGCTCAAACCCAGCTTCGCTGCCGGGACATCCCGATGACCTTGAACGTCGGCACGCATGCGATTCCCGAGAGCGTTAAGCGGTCTGTCGAAGCGCTGGACTGCGATCTTCTCAGATTCTGGGCGAATTTGTGCGAGAGTCTGGGAGGGCAGTTCAATAAGTTCTTTGTTTTCAATGTGCGCCCGTAGCTCAGCTGGATAGAGCGTTTGCCTCCGGAGCAAAAGGTCGGTGGTTCGAATCCACTCGGGCGTACCATTAAATCAGTGGTTTAGAGAGGTCACCCCACAAGACCTTTCATCAACCTTTCATCAATAAGCCGCCGGGCTTCGCTTTCGAACGCCGTTTTTCGCCTTTTTTCATCACGGAACGCTCAAAATCGGCCACTGCTTTGTGTTGATTCTCGGGGATGACTTTGACGTAGTAGCGGAGGGTCGTCGACGGGTCTGCGTGCCGCATTTGGCCTTGGGTCTCCTTGACCGTGCCATGCACCTGAAACAGGGTGGAGGCCGTCGAACGCATCGCGCGGAAGTCGAAATCCGCGATCCCAGCGGCTTTGGCAATCGGCTTCATGACGCGCTTTAGGAAGTTGCCGACCCGGTAACAGCGAGCTGCTCTGCCCGCCCTTCCCGCGTCAGCTCACCTGCCACCGTATCCCGAAGCGCCGATATCTGTTCGCGTTCCAACAAAAAACGCGCCTTCAGCGTGCGGCGCCCCGCTAGGAGCTGCGCGAGGCGTTCCTTTTCGCGGGCTTGCTCTGCTTCGGTTTCCTCCAGGCGCGCAACCCTCTGCTGGAGCTCCAGTCGCTCGCGGGAGCGTGCGTCCGCTTGCGCGTGCACCTTTTGCAGCTCTGTAAACTCGGCGGTTTGTTTCGCATGAACCTCCGCGAAATCGGCGCGAACCTGCCCGGCCGTGGCGGCCGCGGCGTCGATAGCGGCCCCGGCATTCGTCAAATGTTTGACGGCGCTCGACAACGATTTCTGGACTTCCGGCTGCCTGCGTTGCAGCACTTCCAAATTCGGGGAATCCTCTTCCGCGATTTGGGCGGCACGCGCCTGATCGATACGCGACTTTAGGTTTTCCGCCTCGTTCTTCAGCGATTGAAGCGTTTGAAGAAAATCTTCGATTCGCTTTTTCTCTTTCGCGTTTCGCTGCTGTTGCTTCAAGGCCTTGTTGTGGGCGGTTGCGGGTCCTGTTTCTTCGACAGGCTCCAGCGCGGCGAGACGCGCGCGGACATCCCCGAATTCCTCGATGCGCTCAGCGAGGTCGCCAATGGTGCGCCGCGCCGCCCGAATCTGGTCCGCGTTCGCATCCAGGGCCCTCCGGTGTTCGCCAAGCGAAAGATGAATAGCCGAGAGTTCCGGGCCACGAAGCTCATCGAGGAGCGTGCGGCGGGTCTCGCCCAAAACCTGATCTGCGATGCTCTCGATTTCATCGCCGTTGTAGGCATCGACGGGCAGGTAGGTGCCGCGATCAAGATCGACGCCTGACACGGGCCTGCCTTCGCCGGTCAGCAGCACGGCCGGTTGTTTGAGCCCGCGTCTCAGCGTGTGTTTCAGCCCCGCGTCGGTCGTGAGCGTCAGCGTTACGAGACCGTTATTTCCGACGTTCGCCTGGAGCAAATCAAGACGCTTCTTCGACACGCCAACCGCGCCCTTGACGGCGAAGCGCAGCGCCTCCGCGAGGGTCGACTTCCCACTGCCCCTGGGGCCGATGATGCAAATGAGCCCGTGGGGCAGCGGGATTTTCAATCCCGGCAAAAAGCCCCCGTTGATTTCGAGTTGCTCTATCGTCCACATGTGGAGCCTCAATTCGCAGGCGCATCAAAGCGAGCTCTCTCGCGTATGTTTCCGAGCGTAGCACCGGGCGAGCCACTATCCAATTGCCGGGCTTTGGCGGCTATTCATGCCGCAGGGTGCTCGTCGATCATACTAACTTCCGAAAAATGACGCGCCCTTCCCGTTCGCGCCGCCCGCGCGCGCTCAATATTTTTCTGCCGCGCACATATGCAGCCGGGGCGTCGTGCTTGCGGCAGCTCCTGGCCGTATGCAGGCCCGACGAGAAAGTCAAACTGAAAGCGCGGCTCCAGCACGGACGGGCATTTCATAATGTGCGCGATCATCTCGGCCACGACCATACAAGCGCTGAAGCAAGCCGTGAAGGGGACCGAAGGTTCGAAACCTTTTTGCTGCTGCTCTGCTGAAATCTTCAGCGCAATTCCCTCCTGAATGACAGAGCAAATCGGACGGCCGATCCGGGATCGCAGGAAATCCTGCTTGTCGCGGGGCGCGCTCTCCACGTCCGACGCGGCTACCAGGGCGTCCGGACACGACACACGTTCGGCGGAGAGCCCGGTCGCGTGCATTTGAACCACTTCGGCGGCGGCTCGAACAGGCTCGCGGAAAAGACACATCAGACAGGCGACATTGTCCGGCCACGGGTGCCTGCTGACCTGACACGTGAAATCGCCAATCGCCCCGTCGACGATGACGTCCGGCCACAACGCGCGCTGAACCTGATGGCGGGCGGAAATGTTGTCCAATCCATTCAGCACGACCGCAGGCATGGCGCGCCCGTCGCTGTCGTACTGATCGAACGGCATCGCAAATGCTTGTGCATCGAAAAAAGGCGTGCGCACATGTCGCGCCAACGTCTCGGCTTTTGAGGCGCCCAGGTCAGCTTCGCCAATCAGCATGCAGGTTCCGAGGTTTTCTTCCCCCCAGGTCTGCGGATCGACAATATCGACTCGGCCGCGGCAGGGCAGTTGCGAGAGCAGGCGCGCGACGCCGTTCCCGATCGCGCCGGCGCCGACAAGCAGGAGGTCGGCGTCCAGCGACGACAGCAGCTCGGGGCCGCAATCCGTCTCGCCGGTACGATAGGTCCGCAACGAGAACGAATTTCCGTCCAGGAGGTCGCCCCGCTCGCGTTTTAGTCTGATCAGGCGCTTGAATACTTCTCCCACACCCAGGCTGGCGGCCGCGAGCGCGCCGACCGGGTTCTCCATCGCAACATCCGTCGACAGGCCGCAGGGGCCGGAACTCACACGCGCGAGCCAGCCATTTGCATTTATTGTCGTCCAGGGCAGGCCAGGGTTCACCGCGGCCCCGACGGATAAAATGGCGTCGAAGGAATCGAAGTCGTCAACATGATCGTGGTATTCCACCCCTCGTCCGAAGGCAATGCGCTCTGAAAATGCGCGACAGGCAGCGAACAGGTCTTTGCAAGGCGGCGGAATTTGAACCGTGATGTTGGAGCAAATCCGCACCAGTAATCCGATCGCATTGAGGAAACAATTCCGGCCGTTCCCTGTTGCGAGAATCTCGCGTTCCCCGGTCAGCAGCACCTTCTTGGTCAAGAACCGGTGACGGTCAACGGCCTGTTCCGCGAGCTGCGCCGCCGTTTTTGCCGGGCGGCTATAAATGGCATCGAGGTTCATGATCCGGCTCCCACAGTCAGCATCGGCGGACGTAGACTGTCGGTGATTTGCAAGCAGTTGCGCGCCTCGTCGCAGCAGAGGCGGACGTATCCAGCTTCGCGGGTGTAGACGTGCACGCCCCAGTCGTGGACGGGAACTCGGGTTTGTGCGTAGTCAGGCGCGACGAGCGAAAGATAAGAAGGCATGTGAATTCCGTGGATACGATCCGTGGGCGAAAGATCCACGCCGTAGCCCGGACCATGGGAATGGACCTGACCTATAAGCCGGAGACCGTGCTCTATCGCGGCGTCGGCAACGTCGTTGAATAGCGCCGGATGAATGTTGATAAACTCTTTGCGCTTTTCAACCAAGGGACCCCGGAGGCGGATCAAGTGCGTCACTTCGGCAATTTCGGCGGCGTCCTTGCCAAGCCAGAGCACGATTCCTTCATGGCCCCTGGCACCGTCGCGGGCCATTTCATCGAGAGAGTCTTCGATCGCGACTTGGGGTATTCGCCAGACTCGCGTCTCTGAAAAGTACAGGTTATTCATTTGAACCGACCTTGATAATGTTCATCGAGTTCGTCTTGTAACTGGCGCAAGACCCACAGCAATGGATTGCCGCTGGGATTCCATTTAAACCGAGCATCGTTCCTCCACTCCGGATGTATGCCAAAACCCTCGGCGCACCAGTTCACGCAGGCATCGAGGCTTTGCGCTCTGAAGCCTCGGGCGATGGGCCATGCCTGGCGCACATCGAGGCGCCCGGTTTTCGGATCGCGGAACTTCAGGGATGGCGGGCAATCCGGGTATCGAGTCCAAAGCAGCCTTGCCTGAAATTTCTCGACCGGCTCACGCGCGGGCGAGAGCGTCACGAGCACTTCCAGATCGGAAGGAAGCTCGAGTTGCCACCGGCCGGCCTCGGCAGCTTCGCCCGCTTCCGCGTAGTCATCGCGCAGGTTCAAGCGCGAGAGATCGTCACTCACCCCTGCGTCACCTGCTGGCTGAGCTTGAGCACGAGCTCTGCGGCGTGGTCGGCGAGCTTCCCAAGGTTTTCGCTCAAATTCTCAAGTGGAGTCTTGTGATGGTAGAGGGTGTAGGTGTAGGTGCTCCCGTCGAGTTGTCCCTCCGTCAGACCAAATGCCTTGAGTACGGCCGACTTCAGGGTACTCAGGGTCTCGCTACGACTGGCGTGCTTTTCTTCGAACGGCCGCTTGGCCGCCGGATAGTGCACGATCACTTTCAGGTGTTTATGCGCATCCTCGTCAGACATTTTCTTTGCTTCCTTTTCTCCACCTGCTGCCCGGTGGCGGCTTCGGTTATTCCTCACGTCCTTCAGTGAAGGTAATGAACATATCGTCAAATTTTTTAGCCCATCACCTTATACACGTATTGCTCCCGGCCGCTCGCCGATGAACTTTTTTCGCGCCTCACGATTCCCATGCTGCTGAGTTTGGACAACCGTTCATTCATAGCCGTGAGGTTAACGTCCAGCTTTTGGCTGAGAGCGCCGGCGGACACGGCCTCTCCTGCCTTAAGAATTCCTGCAAACGTCGCCTCGTCGGCCGGATGGACCTTGCCGAGCAACCCAAGCCTACCTCCTTTTCGCTCGATCATAAGAAGGTTCGAACCCTCAAGCGCTTGATTCAGGTTTTCGCGGGTGCAGTCAGTGAGCCCTTCGACAATCAGGAACCGGCCCGGATACTCCACGCCCAGCGTCGATAAAGTCTTGCCGAAGAGTTCCGCGGCGAAGGAAAAATCGAAAACCTCTACGCCGGATGCATCAATCGCCAGAACGTCGCCGGCCTTGAGGCTCTCAAGGACATCACCCAGCCGGCTGCGGATCGGTCGCGCCTTTTCCCGCGTCCACAGCTGAGGCCCGAATTGCCCGAGCGCAAATCGCTTCTCCATCATCTTCAGTGTACGTGCTGAATTGGCACTTGTCAAGCTGGGTTGAAATGCTGGGCTTACAACTCTCGGCTTTCCGGAACGCAATAGTTGGTGTTTTGAGCAACACGGGCAGCTCTCGCGAAGCTCCGAACTGTTGCACTTGCTGCGGTTAGATCGAACGTGCTAGATAGAACAGTTTCCGGCTAGGTCCAGGAGCCTATGTCCGGTGGTGCGATCGAAACCAAGCAATAAACTGTTCATAGCTGATCAGCCGATCAAGCCGTGTCCTGGATTTCTTCGCTTCCCTGCGCAGCTCGTTTAGGTGATGCGCGCTCAGATTCACGACGCAGACGGGTTCGAGTAACTTCCAGCCTATTTGTTCAAGTAATGCCGCGTGCTTGTCCAGTTGTTCGGCTGCGTACCGCAGATTCCGCAGAAGCTGCTTATTCGGCGATATTATGGACCCCAGTTTTTAGACCACGCAATAAGTTAATTTCAGAGTCGGCGGTCGCGAAAGGAAAGCGATGGCGACGACGAGAAGGCAGTACACTCCAAAGTTCAAAGCGCGGGTAGCAGT
>Ga0209517_10005984_pt1 | contig 15234 bp, 13 predicted proteins | sample PeaSoiMetSII2010_FD_187695 | JGI IMG/M metagenome (GOLD analysis project Ga0209517, IMG submission 187695) | Peat soil microbial communities from Weissenstadt, Germany - SII-2010 (SPAdes) (version 2) | ecosystem: Environmental > Terrestrial > Soil > Wetlands > Peat | place: Germany... | reverse complement strand
CGGGGAAAACATTTCCGATATCCAGAACCGTTACGAAGTTCAGGACATCGTTTACAAGAATTTCCGCAAGCACTCCTGGAAGTTTGGTGGCAGGCTGCGCGCCACTGCCGACAACAATTCCACGCAGAATAATTTCGTTGGACAATACATCTTCGGCTCACGCCCAATTCCCGATACCACTTGCGTGCCTTCGGTGGCGAACAACGATTGCATCATCACGCCGATCGAAGCCTACCAGATCACCCAATGCGTTCTCGCTACTAGCACGTCCAGTGCCTGCCCGGAGAACCCGGGCGGCGCCAGCTTGTATGCTTTGGGGGGCGGCGCGAGTTTCTATACGCAGACAACAGGCACGCCCGGCGCGACCGTCACCCTAGTAGATGCGGGCCTTTTTGTTCAGGATGACTGGAAAGTGCGGCAGAACGTCACCGTCAGCTACGGCTTACGTTTCGAAACGCAAAACCACTTCAGCGATCATCACGATTTTGCGCCGCGCCTCGGCTTCGCCTGGGGCATCGGCGGCAACGCCAAGAATCCTCCCAAGGCAGTGCTGCGCGCGGGCTTTGGCATGTTCTATGACCGCTTTGCGTACAACCTGGAACTCCAGCAGCTTCGCTACAACATCAACGGCAGCCTGCAGAACGAATATCAACTGGCGAATCCGCAGTTCTTTTATCCACAGACGCCGGTCCCTCCTTCCACTATCCCCGGCGCGAACGTCTACGAGAACAATCCGAATCTGCACGCTCCATACACGATTCAGACCGGCGTGACGCTGGAGCGCCAACTCACCAAGACCGCCAACGTGGCCGTCACCTACCTCAACTCGCGGGGGGTGCACGAGTTTTATACGGATAACCTGAACCCCGTCGACCCTACCACGGGCCTACGCGGAAACCCGAATCAAGGGAATATTTCTCAATATCAATCGGAAGGCATCTTCAAGCAGAACCAACTGATCGTCAACGGCAGCATTCGCATGGGCACCAAACTCTCGCTCTTCGGCTACTACACCCTGAACTACGCCAACAGCGACACCTCCGGCGCGGGGAGTTTTCCCTCGATACCGGGCGACCTGCAGGAAGACTACGGCCGCGCGAGTTACGATATTCGGCATCGCCTGTTCCTCGGCGGGAGCATTGGCTTGCCCCGCGGCTTTCGCTTGAGCCCCTTCCTGATCGCGAGTTCCGGGATTCCTTTTAATATCACCACCGGCACGGATCCTTTTCAAAGCAATCAGTACAATGTGCGGCCTGTATTTGCTGCCTGTACGCCCGCAAATCAAACGAAATTCGGCTGCTTCGTCATACCGACGACGGAAAACCTCGCGGATCTTGGCACGTACACGCCGATCCCCGTCAACTACGGCGATGGACCAGGCAGATTTTCTCTGAATTTACGGCTGAGCAAAACTTTTGGATTTGGGCCAGTTCTTGAAGGTGCAGCGGGTGGAGGCGGAGGTCCAACGGGTGGCGGTACGTTCGGGCGAGGGCCAGGCGGACCTGGCCGTGGCGGACCGGGCGGCGGGCGAGGCGGCCCGGATGCCGGCGCGACGAATCGCCGCTACGCGCTGACGTTCTCTGTGAATGCGCGAAACGTCTTCAACAATGTCAACCTGGCCACGCCCATCGGTAATCTGGGTTCGCCTCTTTTCGGCGAATCCAATGGACTGACGGGCAGACCGTACAGCGATTCCACGTCCAACCGTCGCATCGATCTGCAGATGAGCTTTTCGTTCTGATTTGGCTCTCGGGGTGTGTGAGCTGGGGATGAAAAGGAAACGCAAACAAAAACTGGACAAGGGCGTGGAGGCTCGCCGCCGCGCGCGAAACTCTGGATTGGTCCCTGCGGTGACCCGCGTCGTTGCCGACAAGCGGAAAAAGCCGCCCAAACACAGGAAGGACTTGCTGCAGGAAGAAGTCTGAGAAGGAGTGTTGGCTTCGTTGTCCGCTTCGAATCGGATTTTTTCAGGTCCGACCGGACCTAGTTTTTGCTGCCTCAACCGGGTTTGTACGCCGGGACGATTTCGTCCCCGCGGAAAAAGGGCGCCGCTTGCATCTTTTTGTATTGCGAAAGCTCCGCAGCGATCTTCTCCAGATCGCTCTTGCCGAATCCCATGCAACTTACCTTGACCTTGCCGTCCGGCGCGATCAGAAAAATCGTCGGTACATTGGTCAGCCCGTAGGCATTGGACGCGGGGTACCCCGCGGTGTCCACCAGCGTCGGGAACGTCACGCCGTATTCCTGGTTGAATTCTTTCGTGCTCCTCGTATCATCCTGCGAGACGCCGATCACCGTGGCGCCTTGCCCAGCGTAGCGTTCGTGCAGGCGCTGCAGAAATGGAAATGTGAACTGGCATACCGGGCAGGAAATCTTGAAAAACGCCACAACCGCGGGCCCGCGCTCCAGCAGTTTGTCCAGCGAGTATTCCTTGCCGTCCAGCGCCCTCAAGGAAAAGCCCGGCGCCGCGTGTCCCGATTCAATGAGCGTCAATGGAGCCTCCAGGCCGACCAGTCGCGAGAGTCGCTTCAGAAATGCCATGATTCCATTTTATCGCACCATGGCAAGTCAGGACATCAGTGAATCGTCTTGGTCTTCCGCTGCATGTAATCCATCAGCAGATACTGCCCCAGGTTGTATGGCGTGGTGAAGTACGCTTTGCCCTTGCACATTTCCGTGATCTTCTGCACGAAATGAACCAGGCTGTAATCTGTCGCCAGCATGAACGTGTTGATCATGATTCCCGCGCGCTTGCACTTGTTCACTTCTTCCAGCGTCTCTCCCACCACGAATGGATCGAGCCCGAAGGCATTCTTGTAAATCCGGCCGTCTTCCAGCGTAAGAGCAGACGGCTTGCCATCCGTGATCATCACGATCTGACGCATATCTTTGCGCTGCCGTAGCAAAATCCGCTGCGCCATGCGCAAGCCTTCGCGTGTGTTCGTGTAATAGGGGCCAACCTGCACGCGCGCCAGTTCGTTCAGCGGTACTTCCTCGGCCGAATCATGGAACAACACGAGGCTCAGCGTATCGCCCGGATATTGGGTGCGGATCAGGTGCGAAAGCGCCATGGCCACGCGCTTCGCCGGCGTGAAGCGGTCTTCACCATAGAGAATCATGCTGTGGCTGCAATCCAGCAGCAACACCGTGGCGCACGAACTCTGGTATTCGCACTGGTGCACCATCAAATCCTTGTACTGCATCTCGATGGGCACCTTGGCCCCTTCGCGGCGGATGGCATTCGAGAGCGTTTCGCTGATGTCCAGGTTCAGGACGTCGCCGAACTCATACTGCCTCGACACTCCTCCCGACTCCACGCCCGTGGATAAATCGCGTGTGTCGTGGCGGCCAAAACTGCTCCGGCCCAACGAGCCGAGCAGATCCTGCAGCGTCTTGAACCCAAGAAAGTCGATGGTCTTATCGGTGATTTCAAAACGCGCTTCAGTGTTGCGCTCTTGTGGCTGCCCCACTTGCCCGAGTGCCGATGTATTTGGCGGCGACGTAACCTGCGGCGGCTGTTGTGGGTTGATGTAGCCCTCGCCCGTAAGGCGCTCCATCAATTTATCAATCAGGTCGCGTATTTCTTCATTGTTCATCGCGCCCGGATCCTTCAACATCTCCCGCAACTCTTCGCTCATCTGATCTTCGGGCAGCAGATCGCCTTCCTGAAGTGCCCGCAAAATCGCTTCGCGCAACGCCTCCATCGAGCGCTCGTTTTCAAGCTCAGAAAGGCCGTAGTATTGGCTCTCGAAGCCGCTCTGCAGAAAGAAATCTCCCAGCCGCTTTACGAGTTCGTCCAGGTCCACCGCATCGGCTGGCTCGCCCGTATATTTGCCATACTTGACGACTTTCATGGCGTGGCCCTCATTCCTTAGTTGTAACCCCGACGTGGCGGACGGTTTGGCGATTCACGGAGTTCCGGCGTTCGTTGGGGTTTCTCCGCGTAGAAGCCGCGCTCTTCGCTCCGGCCAATCCGCCGGTGCGCCCACAAACCTTCGAGAATCATTTCTGCGGCCGCAGCCACAGCCGCAGCGTCCTTGCGATTCGTCACGCCGAGCTTGTCGGTGTGGCTCAGCAGCTCCGGGACTTTCGCGAGCTGCTGGTAACGCTGATTGGTGGTCACCACCTCAGGGATTTTCAGCTCGCCTCCTGCCTCGAACCACTGAATCACCGGCTGGAAGCTCACATTGGGAAAATGCTTGCTGAAGACGCGTCCTATCGCCGTGCGAATCAGCTCGCGCGCGATTGCTTCGGCTCCTTTCAACTCGCCCTCATACTCCAGTTCCAGCTTGCCGGTAATTGCGGGGAGTGCCGCGTACACATCCGCCACGCGCGCCACCGCATGAGTTTCGCCTGTGCGCGCCGCGCGTTGCTCGGAGTTGCTCACCACGCTTTCCAGCGCCGTAATTGGCAGGCGCTGGCTCACGCCCGAGCGCCGGTCCACGCGCTTGTCTTCGCGCGCCTGAAACGCAATTTCCTCGATCAGTTCGCGCAAATAATTCGGCACCTCCACCTTGATCTCGTCGTTGCGTTCGACCCACGCCTCTTGGCCGGTGATGCGCATCCCTTCATCAATGGTAGAAGGATAGTGCGTGCGGATCTCCGCGCCGATGCGGTCTTTCAACGGCGTAATGATCTTGCCGCGCGCCGTGTAATCTTCCGGGTTTGCCGTAAAGACCAGCAGCACATCCAGGGGCAGTCGCAAGGGATAGCCCTTAATCTGAATGTCTCCTTCCTGCATGATGTTGAAGAGGCCCACCTGGATTTTCCCCGCCAAATCCGGCAACTCGTTAATAGCAAAAATGCCGCGATTGGCGCGTGGCAGCAACCCGTAATGGATGGTGAGTTCGTCGGAAAGGTCGCGGCCTCCGCGAGCGGCGCGGATGGGGTCAACGTCACCAATGATGTCCGCGATGGTCACGTCGGGAGTGGCTAGCTTTTCCACGTAGCGCTGGTCCCGCGGCAGCCAGGCAATCGGCGTGTTGTCGCCTTCCGCGGCCACCTTTTCGCGGCAGGAACGGCAGATCGGCTGCAGCGGGCTGTCATTGATTTCGCAGCCCGCAATCACGGGAATTTCCGCGTCCAGGAATTGAATCAGCCCACGGAGGATGCGGCTCTTCGCCTGCCCGCGCAACCCCAGCAAAATGAAATTGTGTCGGGAAAGCAGCGCATTCACGATTCGCGGAATCACGCTGTCTTCGTAGCCGTGCACGCCGGGGAATAGCGGGTCGTTGCGCTCGATGGCGCGCAACAGGTTGCGCCGCATCTCGTTCTTTACGGACAGGGAAGTGGCGCGCGCATCGAAATCGGGGATGCGCTTCCACTCGCCGATGGTGTGCGGCCTGGAATGTGCCGCGGGATGTAGCGAACTGCTTGCCGTCATAGGGCCCCCCAGCCCAGGCCATCAAGGATGGCCCGCCACTCTCTAATTTAGTCCATGCCCGTTGCCGCCGGCGCGCTGGCGCAAGGCCTCTGCTTTCTGTAGATGCGGCGCCCACTCCCGAAGATACCCGAGCAGCCGCTCCTGCCGCTCCGCCTCCGAGCGGAGTTCCAGAATCTGCTGCTTCCACATGAGATCAAGGGGCAGGGAAGCGGCGATGGCATAGGCCATCTGTTCAGGGGCAATCCCCTCGAAACTGCGCGGCATTTCGGAAGCAAGGAGCGTGTGACAGGTCTCGTAGGCCTCGATGAGTCGCTGTCGGCTGGGAGCCTCCGGGACGGAATCGTGGTCCTCCAGGTAATCGATTTGTCCCTCAAGCAGCGGGTCGTCGGTAAACAGCTCCACGATGCGAAAGGGTTCTCTCCCTACGGTCAGGATGTCCATCCGCCCGTCCTCATACTTCTTGACGACGTCCACGATTTCCGCGGTGCATCCCACGCGCACCACGCCATTCGGCAGCGCCAGCAGCATCCCGAATGGCGACTTGGCCTCCAGACACGCGCGCACCATTCGCCGGTACCGTGGTTCGAAGATGTGCAAGGGAAGTTGTTCGCCGGGGAACAGGACGACGTTGAGTGGAAAAAGCGGAATGCGTTCCGGCCGCATGGGTCGCAGCCCAAAGGATACCAGAAGGTTTCGTGGAATGCTGCCCGCCGAGTCGCATCAGGGACTCGGCTGGAGTCGCAGTCCAAAATCCAGACAGTGTATCGAAGCGGTACAAGCGGCCGAGAGGGAGCTGTCCAAGGGCGCCGGGGAACCCCTGCAAGACCTTGTAAATGAAGCACTTGGTCGCATCCGAGTGGTGCATAACTTGGCCACGGGCTTGCATCCCTCAAAAGTGGCGTAGTGCGGCTGCACACTTCGCATGCGCAGGATCGCATGGGTGTTCGCGATCACTGTCGGTTTCGCCGCATCCGGGGCAGCGAGGGGTGTATTGGAATACGACGAGGAAAGGCTGCTGTTTTCAAGGTAAACGCGGCTCGCCCGTTTCGCCTGAAGCGATGCAACCGGGGTTCCCTGGCAGTCCATTTTTGGCAGGATCCTCGCCAGGCATGAGTCTGAGCGTCTAAAGGTCGTCACGTTAGTGAAAATGTTCAAGAGGTCCAATATTTACAGGGCAGCGGGCGCGGCATTGGCCGGAGTGCTCGTCATGTCTGTCTACGAGGCAAACGATTGGTTGGCCTTTGGAGGCCTCACAAAGTGGCAGTTGCACGCCCTCGTAATCCTGTTCTCTGCCGCCGCGATTTTCTTTCTGGCGGGAGTGCTGCTGCGGCGCGAGCAGCGCTCCACGGAAAAGCTCCGCGAGACATTAGCTCTTTCTAATGCCTTGATTGAGAGTCTGCCGGGAGTAGTGGCCATCATTGATGCTTCCGCCAAGATTCGGCGATGGAACCCGAACTTCCTTGGTTATACGGCGGCTGAAATGTTGGGTGCCGGGATCATGCGCACCGCCGCGCCGGAAAGCCTGAATGACGTGCAGCGAACAATGATGGGCGCCTTCGAAAATGGCACGAGTGAGGGCGAGGCATGGCTGGTGGCGAAAAGCGGAGCAAAGTTCTACTGCTACTTGAAAGGGGCGCGCTTCGTTTTTGAGAATGGACCCTGCGTTCTGGGAATGGCCATAGATATCAGCAATCGCAGGCGAGCGGAGGAACGAATCCGGCTGCAGTCCGCGGCCCTGGAATGCGTGGGGAACGGCGTCGTCATAACCGATACCAGAGGGACAATTCAATGGGTGAATCCTGAGTTTACGCGGCTTACTGGCTACTCTCTGGAAGAGGCTGTAGGCAAGAATCCCCGAATTTTGAAATCCGGAAGGCAGGACCAGGCCGTCTACGAGAACTTATGGGAAACGATCCTTTCCGGAAGAGCGTGGGCTGGCGAACTTACGAATCTCAGGAAGGATGGACAGCTTTACATCGAGGAGATGACTATTTCCCCGGTGCGCTCCGTAACCGGCGAGATCGCGAATTTTGTTGCCATCAAACGGGATATTTCCGAGCGCAAACGGATCGAAACTGAGCTGGTGAGGGCCAAGGAACTCGCGCAAGTTGCCAATCGCGCGAAGGGCGAGTTCCTGGCCAACATGAGCCACGAAATCCGCACTCCCATGAACGGTATCATCGGAATGACCGAACTTGCCTTGGACACCCACCTGACCGAAGAGCAGCACGAATATCTCAGCACCGTGAAGCAATCGGCCGAGGCCCTCCTGAATGTCATCAACGACGTGCTGGATTTCTCCAAGATCGAAGCCGGCAGGATGGATCTGGAGGCAACGGTGTTCAGTCTGGAAGAACTTCTTGGAGAAACGGTGAAATTCCTGGCGCTCCGGGCGCGCGAAAAGAACCTGGAATTGTTGTGCGACTTGGCTGACGACATCCCTCCACTCCTGTCGGGTGACCCCCTCCGCTTGCGGCAAATCCTGATTAACCTGGTGAGCAACGCCATCAAGTTCACGGAATGTGGCAAAATCACCGTGGCCGCCGAGCTGCAAAGCGCCTCCGATCAGAAGCTCGTAGTGCATTTTCAAGTTCGCGACACTGGGGCGGGCATCGCCAAGGACAAACAGGCGTACATTTTTCAGCCCTTTTCCCAGGCAGACAGCTCCACGACACGCAAACATGGCGGCACGGGCCTTGGACTCACCATCTCTGCCCGCATTGTCGAGATGATGCACGGGCGCATTTGGGTGGACAGTGAACCGGGAAGGGGTAGCACTTTCCATTTCACGGCGGAGTTCGCGGAGAGCGGCGCCGCTCTTCCAGATGTCGCGACGAGCTCCGAGCGGCTGAAAGGAACGTCCGCGCTCATCGTTGACGATGATCCCGCCAATCGGGAGATCCTGGATCGCTCTCTCCGCAAGTGGGACATGCAGCCAACCGCCGCGGAGAACGGCCCTGATGCATTGCGGGAAATCGAGGCGGCTTGCCAACGCGGCCATCCCTTTCCGCTGATCCTGATTGATGGACACATGCCGGGGATGGATGGATTCGAACTGGCCGAGAGGATCCGTAGCAAGCCGGACTTCACGGGCTTTACCGTCATGATGCTCACTTCGGGGGAGCGGCGCGGGGACATCAACCGTTGTGAGGAACTCGGAATCTCGGCTCACTTGGTCAAGCCGATTCGCGCATCGGAACTCCTGAAAGCCATCTTGCAAGCTTTGCCGGCTGACCAGCAGGCCACACGCCGCTTGGCCGAACGGACTGAACAGCCTGAAACTCATGCCGGCCATCGCGCGCTGCGAATTCTGTTGGCGGAAGACAACGCGGTCAACCGGCGGCTTGCGGTGCGCCTTCTGGAGAAGGCGGGACACACGGTTGCTGTCGCGGAGAATGGATCGCAGGCGCTGGCAATGGTTCAGTCACAGCGATTCGACCTGGTCCTGATGGACGTGCAGATGCCCGAAATGGATGGCTTCGAGGCTACGGCAGCAATCCGCGATTTCGAGCTGCAAACGCACGCGCACATTCCCATCATTGCGATGACGGCGCATGCCATGAAGGGCGATCGCGAACGCTGTCTGCAAGTTGGCATGGATGGATACATCGCCAAACCGATCAATAGGGATGAATTGCTAGCTATTATCGTCGAGCATGCGGCGGCACCGCAGGTAGTCCTCTAGATCACTCGACCCGAGCTGCCTTCACCCAGATCCGTTCTGGCTCAGTCCGATTTTCTACTTGCTGCCAGGCTATGCGGAGCGCGCGGGCGTGCGCAAATAGGCCACCACAAACAAGGCGCCCAGCAGCAAGTCCGTGGCCGCAAAGACCAGGTCGGAGGCGTGCATCCTCGCCTGCAGCACCAATACCACAACCGTGATTCCGTAACCGAATTTCTCCACCATTGATGGGATCATCAGCGGCCGGAAGCGGATCGGATCCCGGGCAATGAACATGAACGCAATCTGCCACGCCAGGCCTACGGCCGCGAACCCATAGAAGAATCCAGGATGCGTGATCGCCGGTGGATCTTTCTGACCGATTAGGTCAAAGATGAAAAACAGAGGCGCCAGCACCAGCACGCCCCAAATCCCCGCCACCCAAAATACAATCTTCGCAAATCTCATACTGCCTCCAGCTCCGCGAGCAGTCCTTCCATCTCCGACCGCGCGTGCGTGTTGCCCACGCGCGTGGCCGCGACGATTCCGGCCTTCAGAATCGATCGCGCCTCTTCGCGCCGCTCATCCTGAGCCAGCATCTGCGCGTACATTTGAAACCCCGGCACGTAATCCGCGTGATTCTCAATTAGTTTGCGGAATTCCGCCTCCGCCCCGGCTTTGTCGCCCTCTTTCAAACATTCCAGGGCCAGGCCGTAGCGTGAAAACGTATCCTTGGGGTTTTGCGCGACGAATTCTTCCAGCTTGTGCCGGCGGCTTTTCTTTTGGTCGGTCATGGCGATGTCCCGTATTATACGTGGAGGTGCCGCCGGTCCAAACTCTGCCTGCCGCGAACAGGCCGACTCTGAGCCCTCTCGGCCCAGTCACACGAAAAAGCTCGAGTCATACAGCGGCGAGGCACCCCCGAGGACAATCATGAAGCGAACAGGCGATGCGAAAATAGTAGTCAATGCGGACTTGGAGATGAAAGGGAAGCCGGTGAGCGCCTCGGCCTCCGAAATGGCGGAGGTGGTGCTACCCGCGCAAACGAACGCCTTGGGAAAACTCCTCGGCGGCCACGTGATGCACTTGGTTGATATTGTTGCGGCCATGGCCGCCAGCCGCCACGCCAACAGTTACATGGTCACCGCTTCGGTGGACTACATCGATTTCCAGAATCCCGTGAATCTGGGCGAAATCGTCATGTTGAAGTCGCACGTCAATCGCGTGTTCCACACTTCGCTCGAAGTTGGCGTCGAGGTTTATTCCGAGGATATTCTCACCGGTGAGCGCAAGCAGACCACTACCGCTTACGTGACGTTCGTGGCCATTGATGAGCACACGCGCCAACCCAAGCGCGTTCCGCCTCTCATCCTGCGCACTGCCGACGAACGCCACCGCTGGCACGCTGCCGCCAAGCGCCGCGAAATTCGTCTGGCCCACCGCCACGCGAAAAGACATTAGCGCCTATCTCATCATTACTTCGAGCGGCCGATATGCGCACCTCAGGGGTTAAAATCCCTGAGCTTCCTGCGACTCTCGGCACGGCTGAAACTGTGCCCTCCCATGAGTCATTTGTGAGAGGGCTTCTAATCGCCCGGAATGCTGGGCGAGGGAAACTCGCAGTTCGCGAAAGTCACGCCTAGAAGTTCTAACAGTTTTCTATCTATCAGTACAACTACGCCGCCACCACTTCGCTTACTCGCCTGTACTGAACTTCTGGTTTACCTCTCGGACCGCATGCAGGAATCCACGGGGCGGGTGGCCGCAAAGTTGTTGACTTCACCCAAGCCAAGGGGTAGGGTGCAAATACTTACTTGTGGGCATGTTCGCGCACGCTGCATGCTCTCAAAGAGGTTTTATGCCTAAGCAAAAGGGTTTTTCTCTGATCGAGCTCTTGATCGTCGTGGCGATCATTCTGATCATCTCGGCCATTGCAGTCCCAGCCTTCATTCGCTCCAAGATAGCGGCGAACGAAGCTTCGGCGGTGGCCTCCCTGAACGCCATCAATATGAGCGAATCGACCTATAACAATACGTACCCTGGGACGTATGCCACCCTGGCGCAGTTGGGTCCAGGCGGAGCGACCTGCGGTGTTTCTGACTCGACGAACGCCTGCTTGATCGACAACACCCTAGCGAACGCGTCGTCTGCGGCGACTGCGAAGAGCGGCTACTACTTCACGATCGGTGGCGACCTGGTCATGGGCTACACCAGCTTGGCGCAGCCCGCTGATCCTAACACCACGGGCACGCGCACGTTCTGCTCGGACCAGACCATGGTGTTGTTCGCCAACTCGACCGGCGGCGCTTGCACAACGACCACCGCCAGCCCGCTGTGATACGGCGCTTCCCCCACAAACCGTCATTCTTATTTTGTAAGCATGCAAGTATCTGGCAAGACGAAAGCTAGAACTGCTCAATTCGCGAAGCTGACGCGAATTTCGTCGGCTACCTTTAATGCTTGCTCGACGCAGGTGCCGATCGCCGGGCCATTCAGGTAATTGCCCGCAAAATAGAGTCCCGGAAATTTCCCGCGTAACTGTTCCAGGGCCGCCAGCCGCGCGGTGTGGCCCAGGTTGTACTGCGGCAAAGCGCGCGGCCAGATTGTTACATTGGAGAAGACGGGCTCCTGGCGAATTCCGAGTAGCGGCGTAATTTCTTTGTGGATCGTTTCCACAAGAGCTGCCTCCGATTGTTGCAACGCGTCCGGATTCGTCGCGCCGCCCACAAAGCTTGTCAGCAGCGCTTCGCCCTCCGGCGCGCGCCCCGGAAACAGCGAGGAGTTCCACACCGTGCCGAGATCGTTCAATCCTGCAGACCGCGGCACCAGGAATCCGAATCCCTCCAGCGAATGGCCCACATCCTTTTTCCGGTAGCCTAGTGAAACCACCGCCACGCCCGCATACTCGACGCCACCTAACTGCTTCTCAAACTCCGCATCCAGCGCGCCCAGCAATTTTCCGGCAATTCCAGTGGGCGCGGCCAGCACCAGGCGCTCGGCCTCCACAGTTTCCTCGCCTTGCGGAGTCCGCACCGCAACGCGGAATCGCGGCGCTTGGGCATCACGACCCGGATCGAGATGCTCCACTCCAATTACTTCCACGCCGCACTGCAAGCGCTCGCCCAGATTCAACGCCAGCGCCTTGATCAGCATTTCATTCCCTTCGCTGAACGTCTGCAGCGTTGGCCGCTCGCGTGGACCTTTGGGCCTCTTAGGCCGTTTGGCCGTTCGCGCCTTTAGTGCAGGGAAGATACCGCGCAGGATGCCCCCGGAAGTCTGCTCCGCCTCATGCAAAATCGGAAACGCCGCGCGCAAGCTCAGCTTTTCCGGATCGCCCGCGTAAATCCCGGAAACAAACGGCCCCACCAACTGGTCGAGCAATCTCTCAGAAAACTTCCGCCGAATGAAATCTGCAACCGATTCATCGGGCTCCGGGGCCGTGCTCTTGCCCAGAAGATCGCGCAGGATGGCCCGCTTCGTGCCGCCGCCGAGCAGTGGCGAAGTCAGCAGCCCCAGAGGATTCATGGGCACCGCCTGCAGCGCACCATTGATAAGCACGAACCGCGGGGCCTTGGGATCGGCGAGCACGCGTTCTTCCAGAAGGTCCAGGTCGCTGCAAATCGCGGTGATGGCGCTATTCCCGCTGAAGCTTTGCGGGCCGCACTCGAGCAAGTAGCCATCACGCTGCACGGACTTAATTACACCGCCCGGCCGCGCCGCAGCCTCCACGACTAATGTGGAGACATTCACCTTCTGCAGCGCGTACGCGGTGGCGAGGCCCGAAATTCCCGCGCCAACCAATAGAGCTTGGATCTGCGTGGACATAAACGTTGCCCCTAGGCAAAATGGCGGCCACCTGCTGCGAGCAAATCGGCCGTAGCCCTAAGTCTGACGAACTTCTCACAGCGTCTTCGAGAAAAGCGGACGGGACGCCAGTTGCTGCTTTTCCAGGTACGGGTCAAACACCATGGCCAGGTTGCGAATGAAGATGCGCCCCAGCCATGCGGTGCGAATCTCCTTGTTGTTCACCACCACCAGGCCATCTTCCTGCGGCAGCTTCAGACGTTCCAGTTCGGGAGCGAAGTATTTATCAAAATCAATTCCAAACTTTTGCGAAATCTCGTCCTTCACAATCACGGTGTGGCACAGCAGGCGGCTGATCACCTCGCGGCGCAGAATATCGTCCTGCGAGAGCCGGTAGCCGCGCATGGTGGCAATGCCGCGTTCGTTCACGGCTTTTTCCCACGAGGGGATGTCGCGGAAATTTTGCGCGTAGCAATCCTGAATCCCGCTGATCGCGGTGATGCCCATGCCATAAAGATCGGCGCCCGCCTTCGTCGTGTAGCCCTGGAAGTTGCGGTGCAGCGTTCGGTTGCGCTGTGAAACCGCCAGTTCGTCGTTGTCCTTCGCGAAGTGATCCATGCCGATGTACAGGTACCCGGCTTCCACAAACGCCAGCAAGCCGCTGCGGAATATCTCAAACTTCTGCATGCCTTCGGGGAGGTGCGCCACAAACGAGCCCTGCTGCTTTTTCAGCCAGGGTACATGTGCATAGCTAAACATGGCAATGCGGTCCGGCGAGAGCCCCACGATCTGCTCCACCGTGTGCGCGAAACTTTCCGCGGTCTGGTAGGGCAAGCCGTAAATCAGGTCCACGTTGATGCTGTCGAAGCCCAATTCGCGCGCATTGGCAATCAGATCGCGCGTCTGCTCGTACGGCTGAACCCGGTGCACCGCTTTCTGCACCTCCAGCTTGAAGTCCTGAATCCCTATGCTCAGCCGGTTGAAGCCCATTTTGCGCACTGTTTCCAGATGCGCGCGCGAGGTCACACGCGGATCCACTTCGATCCCGATCTCCGCGTCCGGCGCAAACGTGAAACGCTCCCGCGTGTACGTGAACAGGTCTTCAATCTGCTCGGGGGAAAGATACGTCGGTGTTCCGCCGCCCCAGTGAAACTGCGCCACCTTGCGCTCGCGCGAAATGCGGTGGCTGATGTGGTCGGTTTCTTTTTTCAGAATGTCCAGATAAGGCGGCGCAACTCTCTTGTCCTTCTGGATGATGACATTGCACGCGCAGAACAGGCATAGGCTTTCGCAGAAGGGAAGATGCATGTACAGCGAAACCGGGCTGCGCTTCGCCTCCGCAGCGACCATAGCTGCTTCGTAGTCTTTCGCCCCGAAGGAGTCGGTCCACACCGGCGCTGTGGGATAGCTGGTGTAGCGCGGTCCCGGCTTGTTGTAGCGGTTCACGAACTCTTCGCCCACGGAAAGTTCATCGCGCATCTCCCGCAAGCTCGGATTCATCAGTGTCACGGCGCCTCCTTCCTTCGCAATTACGAGCGCGACTTCCCGGCAGGCTGTATCTCTGCAAATTCCGCCTGTTGCCCGGTGTGAATGAACAACTGTGCGTGCTCCACGGGCGTGTGCGGCAGAATGCCATGCCCCAAATTCAGAATGTGGCCGCGCCCGCCAAGCTCAGCGGCAAGCTCCAGTGTTGCCTGCCGGATCTTTTCTGGCGGGGCAAACAACACCGCTGGATCGAGATTACCCTGCACCGCGACGCGATGCCCAGCCAATTCGCGCACTTTCGCCAGCGGTATCCGCCAATCCACGCTCAAAACATTCGCGCCCGCGCGCACAATTGCAGGCAGCAGGTGGTGCGAAGCCTTGGTGTAATAAATCACCGGCACTGTTCCCCCCAGCCCGGCAATTATCTCTTGCACCACAGGCAACACAAATTCCGTGTAGTCCTGCAAATCCAGTTCGCCACACCAGGTATCGAACAACTGCACCGCGCAAACTCCCGCGGCAATTTGCCCCTTCAAATAAAAAATCGTCGCCTGGGCGGTCTTTTGCAGCAGTTCCCGAAAAACCTTCGGCTCGCGGTAAAGAAATTCCTTCACCGTCGCGAAGCCTTCCTTTGTGCGCCCTTCCACCATGTAGCACGCCAGCGTCCACGGAGAAGCCGCAAAGCCCAGCACCGGCACGTCTGGCCCCGCCTGCTTCACCGTGCGCCTCAGCGCCTCCATCAGGAACCCGGTCTCCACTTCCGGATCGAAAATGCGCAACTTCTTGACGTCCGCCTCGGTCCTCACCGGCTCCGGCAGGTTCGGCCCGGCATCGCCCAATTCCAGCGGCAAGCCCATCGCTTCCGCGGGGATCAGAATGTCCGAAAAAATAATGATCGCAT
>Ga0209517_10005981_pt1 | contig 15253 bp, 13 predicted proteins | sample PeaSoiMetSII2010_FD_187695 | JGI IMG/M metagenome (GOLD analysis project Ga0209517, IMG submission 187695) | Peat soil microbial communities from Weissenstadt, Germany - SII-2010 (SPAdes) (version 2) | ecosystem: Environmental > Terrestrial > Soil > Wetlands > Peat | place: Germany... | reverse complement strand
CTGCCACGGCGCATGTGGGCCGGAAGCCGGTTCGAGTTTCATCATCCACTGCTCGTGGGTGACCAGATCACGCGGGAGACTCGCGTGATCGATATCAAAGAAAAGCAGGGACGCAGCGGGCCGCTGGTGTTCGTCGTTGTGAGGCATGAGATTTCGAACGCCGCGGGGTTAGCCGTGGCGGAGGAGCACGATATTGTGTATCGCGATCACGGGCCGGGGGCACCTTCGCAGTTGGCGCCGGCGGATGCCGCGTGGGAACGGACGATTCATGCCGACGACGTGCTGCTGTTCCGTTACTCCGCGCTGACTTTCAACGCGCATCGCATCCACTACGATCGCCGCTATGCGACCGAGGTCGAAGGCTATCCGGGCCTGGTGGTGCACGGGCCTCTGATCGCGACGCTGTTGATGGATTTGCTGCGGCGAAATCAGTCGGCGGCGAACGTCGCGCGATTCAGCTTTCGAGCGGTGAGCCCGCTATTCGATACGGCGCCGTTTGTAGTTTGCGGAAAGCCCGAAGGGAATACGGTTTCGCTGTGGGCGAAAGATGCGGCGGGAAATCTGGCGATGTCGGCCGAAGCGGGGCTAGGAGGGTACAGCTAAAGGGGACAGCCTCTGAATATCCATTACGGTCCCAGAGTCCAAAACGCTTCAGGCTGTCCCCTTTAGCTGCAGAAGTGTCGTCTGACCCCTTTAGCCCAGCAAGTTTTTCTGCCGGCTGATACGCTGGTCGCGCTCGGCGGCGAACCGCTGGATCCCGTTGAAGATCGACTTTGGATCCAGGTGCGCCTCGGCGATCACGTCCGCCTCCAGGCCGCCAGTTAGCCACTGGTTATCCCAGTCCGACGTCAGAGAGTATTCGTCGGTCAGCGGTCCAACATCGCACAACGGCCACACGCGACGGGTTCCGGTGCTGACGACCATCAGATCGTAGTACGCTTCCGGCGGAAGCACCGATTTCCGATACGACTCAGGCTGGCGGTCGAACAGTTCCTCGCTGATCGCGGCGACCACCTTTACGTTGATCCCCGCTTCCTCGAGCTTGGGCAGCGTGCTGACGAGATTCACCGTGGAGCTGGAGCCCTGCGTGATCACGTAGCCATGCCGAGGCTTGCCGGGCGCGAAATCGCGGATCACGTAAAAACCTTTGGCCGCAGCCCGCAGATCGGTATCGGCAAACTTGCTGCGATCGGCGACCGGGAAATCGGGACGCGCAACTTCGAGCGTGATAATCCCGACCTTGGCTTCGCGGGCGGCGATCTCGGCCGCCGCGAAATAGGCCGGTGCGACGTCGTTGTAATCCCAGAAATTCAGGTGAATGGTCTGCCCGCGCGGGAACAGCTTCCAAACCTGCGGCGCGAAGATTCCGAAGTGCGTGCGCCCGTCGGCCGCGGTCTCGGGACCGGAATGCGCCACCAGAATATGCAGCACGCCCATGCGGAACTTGCTGTCCTGGTTCTGCTGGCTCCAGACGCGCGCCGGCGTGTACATGAGCGGCGTAAATGCCCCGTACGTTCCACTGATCGCCCACACGCCCGCGAACTTTTCGGGATCGAGAGATGCGTTCTGCCCCGTCAGGCCGATGGCGGTAGAAACGTTGCCCGCTTCCTGAATCGCGGCTTTGAGGCGCGTGCCCAGCGGATTCGTTTCCGGATCGTAGTGCCCCCACAGGCTGCCATGCTCGAGGTTGATGGATTCGGACAGGTCGGCGGCGATGGTCAGAAACCGGTTCCCGGTGACGTAATTCATCCACTTGACGATTTCCGAGATGCAGCGCCGCGTGCCGGCCACCTCGCCGGGCTTTCGGAACAGCGCGACGTTTACCGTCTTCTCCGCGCCCGAGACGGAATTCTTGACCGCGACCTTCTGCGGTTCCTCAGGCAGATTCTTCACGCGCAGGCGCTCGTCGAGGAACGGATCGTGCTTGGTTTCGATCCGCAGCGGCACATCGTCTTTTAACGTATCGCCGATATCGACCAACCGATCCGCCAGCCAGTCTCCTAGCCCGTTACGATCCAACACCGACATCGCGATATCCATGTTGGTCTTGTACTGGATCAGGCGTTCGCGCGTGTCCTTGGTCGCGCCATCGCGAATGCCCTGGAATGTCACCCCGTAGCGCTTCTCAAACGTCTGTGCCAGCGCGATGAAGTACTCGGAGTTCATCTTGAAGGCGTAAGGATGGCTGGGGAAGCCCAGGAGTTGCTGCCCCGCCTCGGGGATTTGGCCATTCATCGCCGCGGGCCAGTAGCCCTTCGCAGTCTTTCCAACTACTACAATGGGCCGGCGATCTTTCCCGTCCCAGTCCTCCATGGTCTTGAGCGCCGCGACCACCTGATCATAGTCGTTGCCGTTGTCCACGGCGAAGACGTTCCATCCGTAGGAGGTCCACTGGTCGATCAGGTTGTAGGCTTCGTACTTCGAGTCGATCACGCCGCCGATCAGCGAATCGTCGATTCCGGCGTTGTTATCGGAGATCATCACGCGAAGGCGCTTGCCGACTTTCAGCGCCAGGGCCTGGGTCTTGAGCTCCTGCGCGTGACCTTCGGTCATGGCGAATTCGCCTTCGAACGCGATCACCTTGGGCGCGTTGATCGATGCCCCGGCGATATCCCAAAACGCAGCTTTACCGGCCGCCGTGGCGATGCCGATGCCGGACGGCCCCCCGTTCACGTCATTGGTTACATCCGTAGTCTCCGCGTGGCCCGCCAGCGCCTTAATGCCGCGGGCTTTGGCTTGCGCGAAAAGCGGATGATCGGCTAGCCCATTTTCCTGCAGCAGGGTTCTCATCGCACCCGCCCCGCGTCTGAACCCAAGCGCGTCAATCGGCAGAATCGCGATGTGGGGATCGGCGAAGTAGCGCTTCTGGCCGGTTGCCTCGTGCTTACGCGCGAGCGCCTGGCCCATGATCATCCACAGCGCGTAACAAGTGGGGATGCAGTGCCCGCCGGCGAGCATGAACTTGTCGCAATAGGGATGCTTGGGACGGCGATAATCGTAGCGCAGCCCGCCGAGTTCCGGTCCCGCGAGGTGGATCGCGACGTTGTAAGGCGTATACGCCAGCGGTCCGCCGAAGTGCCCGGTCTGCGAATAGTTCCCCAGCAACACCAGCGTCATGCAGGTCATGAACCCGACATCTTCCATGCGTTCGCGGTCGTAGGGCGCAGTGAGCCGGTCGAGTCTTGAGAGGGATGTCGTGGCCATGGAAGCCGCCATTATCCCACGGATTGCACGTGCAGCCGATTTGCGCGTCAATGGTATGTATGAAGCGAATTATTGTTGTCAGCCTAACCCTACTTACGGCCGCTATGGCGTTCGTATGGGCCCAACAGGCCAAAGCCCCCGCTGCGGTCTACGCCCAATATGAAATGCGGTCGGTATTTCCGCGCGAAACGTCGCCGGCCGAGTATGGGCAAGTATCCCAGCAGGATCTCCAGACTCTGGCTTCGCAGGGCTGGGAGCTGGTGAGCGTGATGCCGTTCGTGTATCGCAACGAGGAACGTGGCCCTGCGCTGAACAATAAGCCGGCGGTGACGCAGACCTATCCGGCGTACTTCTTCAAGCGGGTCAAGCTACTGAGAACGGACACCACCAGCCTCGTCCCGGCGCACACTACCGCCCCGTAACTGCCGGGATTTCGAACGGGAGATCAAGGGTCGCGCCGGGCGCGACCGCGGCCCACTGCTGGAACAGCTCGCTACGCTTCTTCCTGACGCGAGCGATTTCGTCCGCGCTCAGCGCACGCACGCCCGTCATGGCCGCGCACTCGTTGAATTCGTCGACCGTCCAGATCACGCCGCCCGCCCGTTCGGCAGAGAAGACCCCGACCATCATCTCGGCCTCGCCCGCTTCCGGCGGCAGCGGCCCACGAGCGCCTTTGCCGGTGGTGTCTTCGATATCCCACCCCTCGGCGATGAGTCCGAAAAATCCACGGCGATATCCGAGCTCGGTTTCCACCGCGAAATGCGTCAGGTCGTGCAGGGAGAAGTACGCGGCGTGGCGATCGGTCTGTTTCTGCCACGTCGCCGAACCGTCGGCGCGCACGCAGCGCAGCACACCCGAGCCATCCGCCTTCTTGGTGATCTGAACGCGCACAAACTTAGTCCGTTGGATTCGTGGCGAATACCGTCAGCTCGGTGATGAATCCACGATCTTCCATTTCGAGCACCGACTTCACCGCATGCGCGATGTCTTCCGGCCGCAGCTTGCTGGGGTTGTCTTTCTGCTCAAATCCCGCAGCCGCGCCGAAGCTGGTGATCACTTCGCTCGGGTTCACCAGAAACACGCGGATGTTGTTCTTGCGCAGCTCCTGACGCCAGCATTCCGTCATTCCGCGCAACGCAAATTTGCTGGCGTAGTACGCCGTGCCGTTGGGCGCGCCGCGATGCGACGCAGTGGACCCGATGTTCACGATGTTGCCGCGATTACGGGTAATGAAATGCTTGGCCGCCTCGCGCGCCATCAGAAAGGCTCCGGTAACGTTGGTGGCGAAGGTGCGTTCGAAGCTCGCCAGGTCGAAATCCACCAGCTTCTTGAAGGCGCCCAGGCCTGCATTGTTGACCAGAATGTCGAGATCGCCGAATTTTTCCAGAATCTCGCGCATGGTGCGCTGGACGTCGGCTTCCTTGGATACATCGGCCTGGATGGGATGCGCGCCCAACTCCTTGGCCGCCTTTTCGAGCTTGGCCTTGTCGCGCCCAGTGATGGCGACCCGAGCGCCGCTGTCGATCAGACTCTTGGCGATACCGTGGCCGATACCCGAACTTCCGCCCGTGACGAGAGCTACTGCGTTGTTGAGATTCATTTCTCAAACAGTTTATCGCAGGGCTGCGTAATACTGATCCCTTGAAGCGGAAATTTAGCAGATGGCTCGGCGTGGCGGCGCTGGTCTTTATTGGATTGCACGTCCTGTGGGGCATGGCCTTGCTGGCGTTGCGCTATGCCGATCCTCCCACCACCGGCGTCCAGATCCAGCGGCGCGTTGAGGCGATGTTCTCGAAAAGCGCCTACAAAAAGCGCCAGACCTTCGTGCCACTCAGCCGCATCTCGCCGACGCTCCAGCATGCGGTGATCGCGGCGGAAGACGGCAACTTCTACCGGCACTACGGCATCGATTGGGGCCAGGTGCGTCAGGTGATCGAGGACAGCGCCGACGCGGGGGAAGTCACCCGCGGCGCTTCCACCATCCCGCAGCAGTTGGTTAAGAATTTATTCTTCACGACCCACGCCAACCCGGTCAGGAAAGTGCTCGAATTCACCCTCGCGCCCATGGCCGTGATGATTCTGGGGCGAAATCGCCTGCTGGAGCTGTATCTGAACGTGATCGAATGGGGACCGGGCGTCTTCGGGATTGAGGCTGCAGCCGAATATCACGATCACACCTCGGCGGCAGCGCTGACCCGTGAACAATCGGCACGGCTGGCGGCGATCCTGCCCTCGCCACGGCGACGCAAACCGGAGCGGATGAACCAGTATAGTGCGATCATTCAGGATCGCATGCGGATACTGGGATGGTGAGAATTATGATATGCTGACCCCCGGCCAGGGAGGAACGCGGCTTTGAAAAACTTGAGGCGGGAAATGGCGTGTTTACGGTTCGCTGCAGCGTTGATGGTGGGTTTAGGTGTGGGCTGGTTCGGGCTTCCAAGCTTGGCGCAAAGCGGTGACACCTACAAAACGCGGCTCTCCGCCCTGCCCGCCGACGCGAAAACGAGGCCCGATCTGGCCGGCACCGGCACCGTGACCGCCACCCTTTCCGGCACGAAACTCACTGTGAACGGAACCTTCGAAGGGTTGAAGACCAACGCCGTATCGGCCAAATTGCAGAACGGCATCGTGGCCGGCGTGCGCGGACCGGTCTTCGCGGATCTCACCATCACAAAGGCCATGAGCGGCACCATCACCGGATCGGCCGATCTGAATCCGCAACAACTGCAGAATCTGAAAAAGGGCGGAATCTACGTCCAGATCTACACGGAAAAACCCGCGGACGGCACGCTGTGGGGCTGGCTGCAACACTAGGAGACGCATCCCATGAAGAAAACTCTCATCCTTGTATCGCTGTTCGCCGCTCTCTACGGTGTTCTGCAGCTTTTCGGCCAGCAGGGCGCGGCCGGACCTTTTACCGCCCAGCAAGCCGACGCTGGCCGCGCCGCCTATCAACAGAACTGCTCTGGTTGCCACGCCGCGGATCTTTCCGGAATCGGCAACGCGCTGCCGCTGTCCGGTCTTCCGTTCACTGGAAGCTGGGGGAACCGCACGGTAGGCGATCTGGTCGGCTTCATGGAAGGCGCGATGCCGCCGAATAATCCGGGCGGTCTCGGCGAGCAGAATTATCTGAACATCACCGCCTTTATTCTGCAATCGAACGGCGCGCGGGCCGGAAACCAGGCGCTGGCCGGTAATTCCGCTGTCGCCATTCGCAGCGTGACGGGCCAGGTAGTCGCCCAAGTTCAAGGCGGCGGACAAGGGAAACAGGGCAAGCAAGGCAAAGCTGGTCCCGCTGCGGCGGCGGGCGGACGTGGCGCCGCGGCGCCGGCTCCCCGGGGGCTCACGATTCCAGGAAACGTGAAGAACTACACGCCCGTGACCGATGCGATGATGCGTAATCCCGACCCGGCGGACTGGCTGATGATCCGCCACGATTATCACGCCAACAACTTCAGCACGCTGAACCAGATCACCGCGAACAACGTGCAGGATCTGCGCCTGGTCTGGACCTGGGCGATGAATGAGGGCACCAATCAGCCGGCTCCCGTGGTGCACAACGGGACCATGTTCATCAACAATCCGGGCAATATCGTGCAGGCGCTGGACGCCAAGACCGGCGAACTGATCTGGGAGAACCGCATCGGGGAGACCGCCACCGGCAACTCCCAACGCGGCCTGGCGATTTACGATGACAAGGTCTACGTCACTACCGGATCGGCAGTGATCTTCGCGCTGGATGCGCGAACCGGCAAGGAAGTGTGGCAAACCACGATCGGCGACCGCACCAACGGCACCTACAGCACCAGCAGCGGACCCATCATCGCGAAAGGAAAGGTCATCCAGGGCCTCGGCGGCGGCTTGTGCGATCAGTACCGCGAGGAAAAGTGCTTCATCAGCGCCTACGACGCGCAAACCGGAAAACTGGTCTGGAAGTTCTACACCATCGCCAAGAGCGCCGATCCGGGCGGCGATTCCTGGGGCAAGCTATCGGACCTGTTCCGCGCCGGTGGCGATACCTGGATCACGGGCAGCGTGGATCTCGATTTGAACCTGACTTATTGGGGCGTCGCGCAGGCCAAGCCGTGGATGCGGGCGTCGCGCGGATCGGGTAACGGCGCGACAAATTATGCGAATTCGACCGTCGCCCTCGACCTCGATACCGGCAAACTCAAATGGTGGTTCAACCATGCTCCGGGCGAAACCCTGGACCTGGACGAAGTATTCGAGCGCGTCCTGGTCGATGACCAGGGTCAGAAGTACGTATTCAGCGCGGGTAAGGACGGCGTTCTCTGGAAACTCGACCGCACGAATGGCAAGTACGTCGGCCACAAGGAAACCGTGTTCCAGAATGTCTACGATTACATCGATACGAAGACCGGTGAACCGCACTTCCGCAACGACATCGTCGAGAATCAGGTCGGCGAGTGGGTGCAGGACTGCCCGACTTCCGAGGGCGGCCACAACTGGCACGCCATGAGCTATAACCAACCGACCAACCAGATCCTGATTCCGGTGGCGCAGAGTTGCCAGGAAATGAATCCGCAGAAGATCGATCTGGTGGAAGGCGGGGGCAGCGGCGGCGGCGCGGCTCGTCGATTCTTCGAGATGCCCGGCAGCAACGGCAACATCGGAAAGTTCGCGGCGTATGACGTCCGGACGCTTAAGGAAAATTGGAAGCTCGAGCAGCGCTCGCCCTTCATGACCGCGATCCTTTCTACCGCGGGCGGCATCGCGTTTGTGGGCGATATGGATCGCTACTTCCGCGCCGTCGATGTGAAGACCGGAAAGGTCCTGTGGGAGACGCGCCTGGGCACATCCGTGCAAGGCTTCCCGTTGACCTTTAGCGTGGGCGGCAAGCAATACATCGCCGTCTCGACGGGCTTGGGCGGCGGCAGCCCGCGCATGGTGCCGGGCGTGCTCGCTCCCGAAGTGCACTATCCGTCGAACGGGAACGCGCTGTACGTGTTCGCCCTACCCGATCGGCGGTAGGCGCTCTCTTTTAATCACGATCCGCGACTGGCCGAAAACCACCATCTGGCGTTTTTCGACCGCTAGGCGGTTGAGACAATCGTCCATCTTTCAATTAGTTACCGCATGGCAGTCAACATGCAGTAACAGGGTTGGAAGGTGTGTTATGTATCGACGTATAGCAGTTATCATTTCCGCTGCCGGTTTGGCCACGGCAGCGCTCGCTCAACAAAGTGCCCAGGATTCCGCCGGGTGGAAGAAATTCGGAACCTCCTCCGGCGACCAGGCGTATTCGCTTAACCAATTCCCAGCGGCACAGACGCAGAATTCGCCACCTCAGAATGCACAGCCGCCGCAGAATTATTCGCAGCCGGCTGCAGTGCCATCCCAGATCACGCTTCCGGCGGGAACGTTCGTGAGGGTGCGCGTCAACGAGAAACTTTCGAGCGACAAGAACCAAGCGGGTGATTTGTTCACCGCCACTCTGGTGGCGCCATTGATCGCCAACGGCTTGGTGATCGCACAACCGGGGCAGAATGTTGCCGGACGCGTCTCTGAAGCGGTGAAAGCGAAGGACGGCAAGGGCAGGTCACGCCTGGGGCTCGATTTGACCGCGCTTAGCTTGGTGGACGGGCAGCAGATCCCCATACGGACCCAGCTTATTGAATACCATCGCCCGACCAACAACGGCCGTGACACGGGCGTGGTCGTCGGCACCACGGCTACGGGAGCTGCGATCGGCGCAGTCGCGGGCGGGGGCTTCGGTGCGGGAGTCGGTGCGATTACCGGAGCCGCCGCAGGCGCTATTGGCGTGTTGGCAACACGGGCGCACGCTACCGAGATTTACCCGGAAGCCATGTTGACGTTCCGTACGATCGACCCGGCCACGATCGCGACGGATGGAGCCGGAGGCGCGTTCCAACCGGTGCGCCAGTACGGTTATCAATCGCAGGTGCAGCCACGCCAAAGTGCTGTAGCGCCCCCTGGGCCCTACTCCTACTACGGTGGTTATGATCCTTACTATTATCCGTATGGTTACTACCCGTATGGCTACTATCCGTATGGCTACTATCCGTACGGCTACTATCCGTATTTCGGGTTGGGTTTCGGTTACTACGGCGGTTACGGCTTCCGGGGTGGCGGCTTCCGCGGCGGTGGATTCCGCGGCGGCGGGCGTCGTTAACGGAAATCGCTAAGACGATCCGAGAAGTTTAGTTCGCGAGACCTCCAGTGCACGAGTACAATGTGCAGTGGAGGTCTTTCCTTTTGCGTAACCATGTCTTGTTCGCTGCTTTGTTAGCCGCTCCCGCCGTGTTCGCCGCCGACGGAATCGGCAAGGTCTTTGACGATCAGGTATCGACGGTCGAGCGAGAAGTTCTGGGTCTGGCGCAGAAGATGCCGGCCGATAAGTACGACTTCGCTCCCACCAGCCCCGGCACCTTCACGGGCGTGCGGACTTACGCCCTGCAAGTCCGGCACATCGCGACCTACATCTACCGGATCGCGGCTTCGGTATCGGGCGAAGCGGCGCCTGTCGAGATCGGACCCACGGACAATGGCCCGGACACCCTCAAGACCAAGGATCAGATCATCGACTACTTCAAGGGCGCTCTGGCCTTCGCTCACAAAGCCATGGGCACGCTGACCGAGAAGAACATGTATGACCAGGTACCCTCGCCGTTCGGACGAGGAACCATGACTCGCGTTGCCGCGGCGGCGTTCCTCGGCCAGCATAGCTACGATCACTACGGTCAGATGGTCGTGTATGCCCGGATGAACGGCGTGGTTCCGGGTGGCGGTCCGCCTCCCGCTGGCAAGGGCAAAGCAAAGTAGTGTATTAACAGTTCTAGTACACATATGTTATAGTACAGATGTGACAGAGTTCACTCTCACACCAGAAACTGGCTCATCTATTTGTGATCAGGCGGTTTACGCAGCCAAGAAGGCTTTGGTCTCCGGCCAGATGCGGCCAGGCGAGCCGTTCCCTTCCGTCCGCTCCCTCAGCGCGAGCCTGAAGATCAACCCGAACACCGCTCACAAAGTCATTGCTCGTCTGACCGCCGAGGGGTTACTTGAGGTGAAGCCTGGGATCGGAACGATTGTGGCCGAACCGGCTCCCCAGAGTGCCGCCGCACGCGGGAATCTGCTCAAGAACGACCTGGAGCGGATCGTGATTGAAGCCAAGCGTGTCGGTGTGAAACTGGAAGATTTGACTGCAGCTTTGTCGTACCACTGGACTCGGCTCAGCCCGAAGGCCATCGACTAACGTGGAGTGGGGTCAGGCTTTCTAGCCTGCCGCCGGCTTTCCAGCCGGCGTTCAAGCCGGGCGGAAGCCCGGCTGCGGCCTTGAAAGGCCGACCCCACTTTGATTAACGCAGGTCATCGTGGACAACTTTGCCGTCGACCACGGTCAGCACGGACTTCAGCTTCTTGATGGCTTCATCGGACACCTTGGCCGGATCTAGATAATCGTCGCTCAGCACCGCGAGGTCGGCCAGCTTGCCCACCTCGATAGTCCCGAGCTTGTTCTCCTCGTGGGTGTACCAGCCGTTTTCCGACGTGTATAGCCGCAGCGCTTCCATACGCGTCAACTGCTGGCCTGGATTTATCATCTCACCGGCGGAGTTCTTGCCGGTGACCATGTAGTAGATCTCGAGCCACGGATCGAACACCGAGACCGCGGCTGCATCCGACCCGGCGCCCACATGAATTCCGCTGTCGACGATAGTCCGGAACGGCGGGCCTCCGTTTTGCGGCGTGCCGCCCAGGTACAGCCAGCCGTGCACGGCCACACCCGCGCCGATGGCCTTCAAGCGATCAAGCGTCGGCTTGTCGATTTTGGGGACGTGCCCGATGGACCAGTGAAGGTCCTTGATCGGCGTCACGGCGTTGACTTTCTCGAAGGTCGCCGTCGTGAACTGATCCTCGGCTAACGAAAGCGTGTGCTGCTGAAATGCCCATCCATACTGGGCAACGAGCCGCAGCGCGGTTTCATAGTTCGCGGGGCCGCCCTGCGGGGTGACACGCCAGGCCGCGGCAAACTCGCCGATGCCGGACGTCTTCAGCATGTCGTCACCGAAATCGGGAAAATTATTCAGCAGGCGCTGCTTGAGAATCGGGACGTCGGGCCGCGTATCCTGCGTCAAATAGAAGATCCGCAGGCGATGCGTCATCTTGCCTTCGCGGTGCAGCGCCATGAAGGCGTCATACATGGTCCAGGGATTCAGGCTCTCGACGCTTTCCGCCTGTGAGGCGTCCTGCATGTCGGGCGTGCCGGGAATCGTAAACGCGCCCATATCGACGCTGGTGGTCAAGCCGAAGCTGGTCAGATAATTCATCGCATCCATGGTTCCGCGCTTCATGTCATCGAACGTTTGGATGGCGCGGAGCGCGTTCAGCGCGGCGTTGAATCCCGGCCCGGCTATCACGCCGGCAGGGCTCACCATGATGCCCTTGGATTCGAAAAAGGTCTTGCCGCGACTATTGGTCACGGTTCCGCCGCCGTTCAGCAAATACGGATGATCCGGAAGCGCCGCGTCCAGCTCGGCGAGCGTCGGCAGACGCTTTTCGGTGACTTGCTTGGCGTTGAAATCGCCCAGCGTAGTGATAAAGGATCCGGCCGGTACGGTCTTGGCCTTGGCTTTGAGCATGGCTTGAATGTCGGCGATCGACGTGGCCGTTTCCAGGCGAATATCGTAGCCCGGGCGCATGCCCAGGAGCACGATGTGATTGTGATTGTCGATCAGTCCGGGCACTACCAAACGGCCGCGGAGGTTGATGTTCCGAGTGCAAGGGCTGGTGCGAGTGTCGCCGGTCTTGCCGACCGCGGTAAACTTCCCGTCCTGAATGACGACCTCCGACACGACGGTGTTCTGCTTGTCGAGCGTCATGATCTTGCCGTTGGTCAGGCGCAGATCGCGCGATCCAGCGCACGGACCCTGCTGCGCCCGCGCGCAACCCGCCGCCAGAATTCCGACGAGCAGATATCTCATGATTCCTCCCCACATATATTACTTCCAAAGCAGTAGAATCTCGCTATGGCTTACTGGAACCGCTCATTCCTATTTGCTGCGCTGGCGCTGCCCGTATTTTCTCAACAGCCCTGCGAACGCCTCACCTCGCTCAACCTTCCCGGCGTCACGATCACTCTCGCGCAAACGGTGGCAGCGGGATCGTTCACGCCGCCGGCGGCACGGGCAGCCGTCAATGTTCCGGCATTTTGCCGCGTGGCCGGCACCATCACGCCGGAGGTCCATTTCGAACTCTGGATGCCCGCGGCCTGGAACAAGAAACTGCTGACGGCCGGCAACGGCGGACTGGCGGGCACCATCAACTATGCGGCGATGTTAGAGCCGCTGCGGCGCGGATACGCCGCCAGCAGCACCGATACGGGCCACGTCGCCGATAACGACGCTCATTGGGCGCAAGGACACATGGAACGCGTGATCGACTTCGCGCATCGCAGCGTGCATGTCACCACGCAAGCAGACAAGGCCATCATTAAAGCCTTCTATAGCGCCGCGCTGGAGCATTCCTATTTCAGCGGCTGCTCGCAAGGCGGCCTGGAAGCGTTGACGGAAGCGCAGCGCTACCCGCGCGATTACGACGGCATTATCGCCGGCGACCCGGCAAACTATTGGACGCATCTCTACGCTGGCGGCCACCTGTGGATCGCGCAGGCGACGCTAATCGATCCCGCCACCTACATCCCCACCACGAAACTGCAGATGATTGGCGACGCGGTGTACGCCGCCTGCGATTCCATCGACGGCATTAAAGACGGGATTCTGAACGATCCGCGGCGCTGCCATTTCGATCCGTCGATCTTGCTGTGCAAGAACGGGGACGCCGCGAACTGCCTTACGCAGCCGCAGGTCGAGGCGGTGAGGAAGATTTACCAAGGCGCACGAACTTCAGACGGAGAACAGATCTTCCCCGGCATCATGCCCGGCGGCGAGGCTGGCCAAGGCGGCTGGAGCACCTGGATCAGCGGAACCGATCCCGGCCGGGGATCGCACTTTACGCTGGGCTTTCCGGCGCTCAAAAATATCGTCTTTGAAAACCCGGATTGGGATTTCCGGACCTTCCGCTTCGATCGCACGCAGGGCTTCGACAGCGACGTCGATTTCCTGGATCAGAAGATGGGTCCCATCATCAACAACATCAATCCGGATCTGCGCGCGTTCCAGGCCAACGGCGGGAAGTTGATCCAGTATCACGGTTGGGCCGATCCGGACATTTCGCCGATCAACAGCATCAACTATTACCAGAGCGTGGTCCAGTTCATGAATCGCGATGGGCACGGCTTGAGCGAGACCAAGAATTTCTATCGCCTGTTCATGGTGCCCGGAATGTTTCACTGCAACGGCGGCCCCGGTCCGAACACCTTCGACGCCCTAAGCGCGTTAGAGCAGTGGACCGAGAAAGGCGCGGCGCCGGACAAGATGGTCGCGACACATGTGACGAACGGAGCAGTGGACCGTTCACGACCGCTATGCCCGTACCCGCAGGAAGCGCAGTGGAAGGGCAGCGGCAGCACCGATCAGGCGGACAATTTCGCCTGCGCGCTGCCCAAGGTTCCGTAGAACCGTGCGTCGGCAAGAGTGCCGACGCGGCAAACTAAAGTTCGCGCCACGTGGCGCACGCACTCTTGCGTGCCGTGTCGAGACTCTTCTCGACACCGGTTCTCTAAGGAAGAGCGTTATACAACCGCTCGTCAAACGGACTCCCGAGCCCCATTTGGAGCGCGTCGCGGAACGCCTTGGTGTGGGGAGCCGAGAGATGTGCGTCGTACGCCTGCTTGCTCTGCCACACTTCGACGATGGCGAAGTGGTTCACGCGCGCCACGTCGCGCAGAGCATCGAAGCGCACAAACCCGGCGTCCTTGCGATTATCCGCGGCAAACTGCTGCAGCAGCTTAGCGGTAGCGTCCGCGAAATTCGGGTAAACATCGACATAAGTGACCACGTGCAGTTGCGGCTCGCCCTTCTGCTGCGCAAACAAGACGCCAACTGTCACCAAAATAATGAGCAAAGTAATGTGTTTCATGGTAGTCCTTCCATTTCCGTTGCAAACAGCATCGCCATGGCGCCCCCGCGCGGATCTGGCCCCAGAATCGCCGCGCGATGCAGGTAATCTTCCAACGTCTTCTGCTTGTTGGTCGACTCGCACACATCCACTAACTGGCCGTCTTTCCCCACGCGCGCCGAGACCGCACTAAAGGCCCGATTCACACGCGGCTGATACGTCGCTGGGTCCAGCCAGCCTCTACGGATGCCGCGCTCCATCGCCATGCCGATCATCGCGGTCGCCGACGTTTCCGCATACGATCCAGGCTGGTCGATCACTTCGTGCCACATCCCGTCTGCGTCCTGGAAATGCCCCAAAACGAACATGTGCTGCTGGAAGGCGGCCATCATGCGTGGGTACGCCGGATGATCCTTCGGAAAATCGGAGAGCGCGAGCGCCAGGCCGAGAGCCGGAAAAGCGTTTCCGCGTCCCCAGGCCGCTTCTGTCAAAGGCGAGTGGCGATATAAGCCATCGTCTCTCTGGACCAGCTTTTGCATGAACGCAAAATGGCGCGCGGCCAGATCGAAATACTTGCGCTCGCCCGTGAGCTTGCCCGCCTTCACCACGATGGGCGTCGCCATGAACACCGAATCCGACATCTCGTCATGGAACGGCATGGACTCGAGCATTTCGCCGGATTTGGAGAACCCCAGATCGGCGGCGCTGCGAACCAACTCGATATAACGTTTGGCATTCTCCCGATCGCTACGTTCCGCTAGTTCAGCGAACACAAGATGCCCGGCCAGCGTCAACGAATTGGCCCGATTCAGAATGTTCTTCGATGGATCCAGATACGGCGCTGCAAGCTTCTCCACGTCCGCCACGTGTCCCAGCCGCATCTGGGCGATCAGCGCCATTCCGGGAATATAGGTGAGCTGATTGAAATCGTGCCCGAAGTATTGTCCGAGTTCTTCAGCCAACTGAAGTGGTGACCGCGCACCACGGCGGTTAATCTCGACGTGCGCTTCCGAGAGCGGAATGTTGCGCGGCAACGACAGGAGCGTGG
>Ga0209517_10005979_pt1 | contig 15257 bp, 16 predicted proteins | sample PeaSoiMetSII2010_FD_187695 | JGI IMG/M metagenome (GOLD analysis project Ga0209517, IMG submission 187695) | Peat soil microbial communities from Weissenstadt, Germany - SII-2010 (SPAdes) (version 2) | ecosystem: Environmental > Terrestrial > Soil > Wetlands > Peat | place: Germany... | reverse complement strand
GTCGTGTCCAATGATGGCAAGGAAGCAACCATTGGCATATTAGGGGACGGCGAGTTCTTCGGTGAAGGTGCGCTGGCAGGTCAGGCTCTTCGCATGGGGTCTGCGACCGCGATGACAGATTGCGCTGCTCTGCGAATCGACAAGAAGGCCATGATGCAAGCGCTTCACCGGGAGCACACCTTTTCCGACATGTTCGTGGCACATTTATTGGCGCGGAACATCCGATACGAAGAAGATCTGGTTGATCAGCTATTTAATTCCAGCGAAAAAAGGCTGGCGCGGATCCTTCTGCTGCTCGCTCATTTTGGCAAGGAAGGCAAACCCGAGACGGTAGTGCCCAAGATCAGTCAGGAGATGCTGGCGGAAATGGTCGGCACAACCCGGTCGCGGGTCAGTTTTTTCATGAATAGGTTCAGAAAGTTGGGCTTCGTCGACTATAGCGGGAGCGGGCTGCAAGTCCATAGCTCGCTGCTCAATATAGTTCTCCACGACTAGCCTGACATGGTTTCTCGAGGCTGGGGATGTTCTATTCCATTTGGTTACTTGGCGCAGCGCTGGCCGGTTGGGCCGGTGGCAAGATCGCAGGGGACGACGGATTCGGGACAGGGGCCAACATTCTCCTCGGACTCACGGGCGCTTTCGTGGTTCGTTGGTCCCTTGAGAACATCGGCATTTCCCTGAAAGATGTGTACCTGCTTCTGTTCTCGATCTTGGGAGCCGCCGCATTCCCAGCGGCTGTGAGGCTTGGGATCAGACGCCACAATCGGTCAAAAGCGCGATCCCGACTCCAAAGCGATTAGCCCATGATGCTCGCATCCAGCTCCCATCATGACAGTCGGATCTGCTATCTGTTGGCCCTTCTGAGAATCCACAGCCCAGACTGTGAACATTGTAATGCTCGCGAAACGTCCGGGGACGAGATGCGAAAGCGGCTGGAAGAGTTGAGTTGGCGGACGAAGCCGCGTTCGCTCAAGAATGACGACCATGGAGAGGTGGTGGAGGAGCCCGATTCTAAGCTGCCGAAGTTGTAGCAAGTCCGCCGGGAGACACCGACGGAGAGAGCTTTCTCCTTATTTGTTCGGGTAATTGTCGTAATCGCATTATAAAAGGGCGCCCCTTTAGGAGTAGGTTGTGAGCGCAAGCATCTTTGACGCTCTCCCCAGACCTCTAACGCTTCTCAAACACCACCGCAACTTTGTCTTCGTATGCCACCCGCCAATCTTGCGGAAGTTCGCGGAGCAGGTTGGCTAGCGTCGACCCAGTGGGCAAGAGCGCCGTCCGAATCTGCCATTCTTTGAGCGCGTTCTGCCATCCCGGCTCGGCCTGGGTCAGGATCAGGTACTGGCGAATCCGGCCCGAACCGTAGAGATCGTGACGGTCATCGACCACGACCTTGCGCTCGGGAGACATTCGCCCAGGGTTCATTCGCCCGGGGTTCATTCGATAAATGAGATAGCCTCCCCAGGCATCGATCGAGAAAACCGGCTCCGTGCTCGGCTGCTTCCCCATGAGTTCCTTCTGCAGGAAAGTCACGGCCGCGACCGGCATTTTCTTGGAATCAAATTGCGCATGAATCAACTGCCGCGAGCCGAGCCATCCACCTTGAAGGCAGATCGCGAATGCGAGGAACACCGCGACGACGGGCCATAGGTGCCCGCAAAGTTGCATTTCCTGCGCGCCCATGCGATCGGAGAAGTTTGCAATTAGGGCGGCGCCATGGCGCACCCACTGCCAGGCACCCGGCTTACTCGCCAGCGCAACGAAGTTTTCCGACAGGATGGGCCCCGCCACCAGCACCAGCAGCATCGACGAAACGGGAAGATTGCGGGACGAATAGAATCCCGCGTAAGCCGCCACCAGCGCGACCAGCAGGCGACTGAGCCGCAGCTTCTTACCATTAGCCCAAAACGCGATCAGCACAAATATCAAGATGATCGCAAACGAGCGCTGCGCCCAGCCATGAAAGTCGGGCGATTTGAACTCGTCGATCCGGTTCATCAGATAGCGATCGCTCAAGTATCGATAGATGTGCGCGTGCAATCGCCAGCCAAACGGATTCCCGAGCGTCGCTACCGCGGCGGCCACCCAGGCCCAAGCCATGGCACGAGCCCGATGCATGGTGCGAATCGCGGCAAAGGCATCCTGCAGGCGCCAACTCTCGACGAATGCGGCGAAGGTGTAGATCGCGAGCAGCGCGATTCCAAAGAGCCATCCGCCATGCAGGTTTACCCAGAGCAGCATCGAGGCGGGAAAGAACCAGGGTATCCAGCGCGGCAGGCCTGCTCGCTCCCGGCTGTGCATGGCTGGATTCCCGGAGCCAGCGCCTAAAGGCGCATTCATTTCGGAGCGATTTTGGCACGCCTGAAGGCGTGCCCTGATACGAAGCGGTCTCTCGGCACCGATGCCCGGAACTTCAGAGCATTCCCACCCTTCCCACTTTTCCAGAGCCACAAACCAGAGCAGAGAAAAGAGCCAGCTCACAATATGCGGACGCGCGTAGAGATGAATCGTCGAAGCGGCCTCCGCCAGCAGCATGAGCACCACCGCCAAAAGCAGGCCGGTGCCTCGCTTGAGCAGTTGCGAGAGCAGCAGCGCAAAAATCGCGGCTACCAGCAGAGCGCACAACCAAACCACTCCATTCAGTCCGCAAGCCCGGTGCAGGATCCCGAGCGCCAGGTCGTACAACCATTCCCAAGCAAACCACGGCTGACCCTGCATGGTGGAAGAAAACGGATCGGTGCGAGGAATCGTGCGCGTCGCCAGAATCCGCTCGCCGGTTCGGATGTGCCATCCGATATCCGAGTCCGCCAGCGGCCGATTCGATAACGGCCCTGCCAGCACCGACCCAAAAAGAAAAATGAAAATGATGTCGCGGACCGAAGGCAGGAGAAAACGCAGAGCTAGCGAACTGGGCGACGCCGGGGCCATCTGAGGTTGAAGGAGGAGTGTACAAGGTTTCGAAGAAATCGGGTGATCGGGTGATCTGAAAACGCCCGCTAGCTCGGAGCGATGCTGTTGACTTTAGATCACCCGATGACCCGATCACCCGATCAATATCGCAGATACCCAATCCCAACGCGCATGTGGTGCAGAAGGCTGTCGGGCATCGTCAGCGCAACCGTCAGCCCGAGCACGGTGTGCACGATGCCGATGGGATAAATACTGCGATACCGGCGGAACATCTCACAGAAGAACAGCCCTCCCACCAGAGTGAAAGTCGTCAGGATAGGACTGGGCAGGTGAGCGGCGGCAAACAACGTTGCCGTCACCCAAACTGCCGCCGAACTCCCAAACAGTTCTTCGCAACGCGTGAAGAAGAACGATTGCAGGATGAATTGTTGAATCATGGCCCAGATAAAGTATTGCCACATCATATGAAGGCGGGGCCACGTCGGATTCGCCGGAACCTGGCCGCCCGCCCAGTGCACCATGGCCACCAGGAAAACGACCGTTGCAAAACTGATCCCCAGCACCACGCTGGCGCCGAACGTCTTCGGCAATCGGAGACCGAGCCGCTCCAGCGATGCGCGGTCCATCAGCGCCAGGGCCAGAATCGCGATCGCCGCCAGGCCGAGCCAGCGGTTGCGGGTCTCCAGCCGTGGCTCCCAAAGCCCAAACTCCAGAAACAGAAACGCGACGACAATCTGGGCCCAAACGAAGTACCGGCGGTAGGCAGTCGGGACCGGAAGGCTCCGGACCTTAAAGGCCAGGGGAATCGCGGCCGCTCCTGCTGGAAAAGTTTTCGTCGGAACCGCCATTCTATGAATCTCTATAGTAGATGCCCGACCTACAAAGAACGAGCAACAAGCCCAGACCGAAGGTGGTCATCGTCGGCGCCGGCTTCGCGGGCCTGACCGCCGCCCGCCGCATTGCACGGCTGCCCGTTCAAGTCACGGTCATTGACAGGAAAAACCACCACACCTTTCAACCTCTGCTCTACCAGGTCGCCACCGCCGGCCTGTCTCCCGGTGAAATCGCGGCCCCAATTCGCTGGATACTAAGAGGCCGCCGCAATGTTGAAGTGTTGCTTGAAGAAGTGGTCGATTTCAAGCTGGAAGAAGAGAAACTCATCACAAAGGAGCAAGTACTCGATTACGACTTTCTCGTGATCGCTTCTGGCGCAACTCATGCGTACTTCGGCCACCCGGAGTGGGAGCCGCTGGCGCCCGGTTTGAAGACCATCGAAGACGCTCTCGAAATCCGCCGCCGTGTTCTGCTCGCCTTCGAACTGGCCGAACGCCAGAACGATTATCAGGATAAGACCGCCAAGAACGACGTTCAAAGCGGATCTCCCTTGCAGTTTGTCGTCATTGGAGGCGGCCCCACCGGCGTCGAACTCGCGGGCACCCTGGCTGAAATCGCGCGCCACGCGCTGAACCATGAGTTTCGCAAGATCGATCCAAAACAAACGCGTATTCTGCTCCTCGAAGGCGGGCCGCGGGTTCTGGGACCTTATTCTGAAGAACTTTCCCGCAAAGCCGAAGACCAGCTTCGACGCCTGGGCGTCGAGGTTCGCACGTCAAGCATCGTAACTCGCATTGAGCCGGGCGCGGTTTGGGTCGGCGACGAAAAGATTCCGGCCCCAGTGGTTCTGTGGGCTGCGGGAGTTGCCGCTTCGCCCCTGGGCCGAAAGTTGGGCGTTCCCGTCGACCGCGCCGGTCGCGTGCTCGTTGAACCCGACCTCAGTATTCCCGGGCATCGCGAAGTATTTGTGATTGGCGACTTGGCCTCACTTAGCGACGAAAACGGCAAGATGCTCCCTGGCGTCGCGCCCGTCGCCATCCAGCAAGGCGATTGGGTTGCTGAAACCGTCGCCCGAGACCTGGAACATCAACCGCGACGTAATTTTGTTTATCACGATAAGGGCAGCCTGGCCACGATCGGCCGCGCCGCCGCTGTTGCCCAATTCGGCAAGTTCGAGTTATCCGGATATTTCGCCTGGCTGGCGTGGCTGTTCGTCCACATCTTTTTCCTGATTGGATTCCGCAATCGGCTGCTGGTGATGATCCAGTGGGCATGGTCGTATCTCACGTATGAGCGCGGTGCGCGGCTGATAACCGGCAGCAATGAATTGCCGGGTTGGAACCAGCCCGGGTCGCGGGTCCAAACTGAGGAAGGCGGGGCCGCTGAGCCAGCAACTCCGCGAATTCAGCGGCGCGCATGATGCTCCATCTCCCATGCCGATATAATTAAGTTGTCGTGAAACGCGCCGCGGTTTTCGTCTTTGTGGTTTCGCTGCTCTTCTGCCCTTCGCTTCGCGCCCAGGACGTTCCCGGATCCGGCCGCAGTGTCGGCGGCCAGACCGTGTTCGGCCAGACCACATTCGGACACACCATGGTCGTGATTCCCTTCGAGAATGCTTCTCCGACGCCAGGTCTGGAATGGCTCGGTGAATCCTTTCCCGAAACCTTCCACCAGCAGCTCAATTCTCCGGTGCTGTATGTAGCCAGCCGTGACGATCGCCTCCGAGCCTATGATCGTCAGAGCATTCCGGCCGGGGTTCATGCTTCGCGCACTACTCTCTACCGCCTCGCGGAGCAGATGGATGTCGATTACGCCGTGCTCGGCTCTTATAAGTATGACGGCGCTCGCCTGACTGCAATGGCGCAGTTGCTCGACATGCGCGCCGAAAAACTCTCGCCCGCCGTGACCGAGTCCGCACCCCTGTCCGATCTCGGCACGCTGCAATCCGCGCTGGCTTGGGATCTGCTTCGGATGATCCGCACCGACTTCTCCGTGGCGAAGGACAAGTACATCTCGAGCGTTGCTCCCGTGCGCCTGGACGCGCTGGAGAATTACATCCGCGGCATGCTGGCTACTACGGCGGAAGAAAAAGTGCAGCACTATCGCGAAGCCGTCCGCCTGAATCCGGAGTATGCCCAAGCCTGGCTGGAACTCGGCAAGACTTACTATGCGCAGCGCGCTTACGAACCGGCACTCGCGGCGCTCGGCCAAGTGCAACAATCTTCTGTCGTGTCCGGCTTAGTGTCAGACGCAGTCGCCCGCGAGGCGAATTTCTATCTTGGGCTCGCCGCCTTCGCTCACGGAGACTTCGCGAAATCCGAAAGCGCCTTCGCCTTCGTCGCCGCCCGCCTGCCTCTGGCCGAGGTCTATAACAACCTCGGAGTAGTCGCAACGCGCCGCGGCCAGAAAAAGGCCGCCGACTATTTCGAGAAAGCGATTCAGAACGATCCCAGCGACGCTGACTATCACTTCAACCTGGGAGTGACGCTTACCCAAGCTGGCGATCGCGCCGGCGCGGCCCGCGAACTGCACACCGCGCTCGAGCATCGCCCGAACGACTCCGAAGCGAAAATGTTGCTCGACTCCCTGACGCCTGCGGCTGGCAGCGGCGGTATTGTGCCGAGCAGCGCGACGTCGAAGGCGCCCGTAGAGCGGATCAAGCGCAACTATGAAGAAGACGCCTTCCGCCAGATGACCACGCAAATGGAAAGTTGGGCTGAGGAGCGCTTTGCTCGATCCGATCCCCAAGCCCACGCGCGCTTTCACGTCGAACTTGGCAAAGAACTATTGGCCCACGGATTCACCGCCGCAGCGGAGGCTGAATTCCGGCACGCCGCCGCGGTCGATCCCTCGAGCACCGCGCCCCTCACCGCCCTTGCCGCAGCGCTGGCTCAAGACAAAGACAACGACGCTCGCGGCGATGCCCGCGAAGCCCGCGCCCAGGCCGAAGCCGCTCTCCGTATTCGCGAGTCGGCTGAGGCCTACCTGATTCTCGCGCGCCTCGATTTGAGAGAAAATAGAATGGAGGCAGCCGCCCAAAACATCGATCGGGCGCTGCAATTGGAGCCCGGCAACCAAGCCGGCCAGGACCTGAAGCGCACCTTAGCAGCCAAGCTCGCGGAGAAAGCGCAGCCACTGCCACAGCCATGAAATCAGCTCTCAGCTTTCAGCTTTCAGCTCTCAGAGATGTTCGCGTAGGGACGGGCGCCCTCGCCCGTCCAAGCCGAGCGAAGCTCGGCAGCTGCCTGCGCTCACGGCAACTTTGGATTCGCCACGCCGCCTGCTGTTTTGTAGTGCTGTTTCTATTCACTACTTTTTCCTCTGCCGACATCTTGAAGATCGTAATCAACGACGCCATCCAGCCCGTCACCGCCGAATACATTGGGCGAGCACTCGACTTAGCAGCCGCCAATCACGACCAAGCCGTGCTGATCGAGATCAACACTCCCGGCGGACTGGTCGATTCCACGCGCGACATCATCGAAAAAATCGTGGCCTCGCCGGTGCCGGTCATCATCTACGTGACGCCCAGCGGAAGCCGGGCCGCATCCGCCGGCTTCTTCATTCTCGAATCCGCCGACGTTGCCGCCATGGCCCCGGGGACCAACACCGGCGCGGCGCATCCCGTCATCTTAGGAGGCGGCAAGATGGATGACGTGATGAAACAAAAAATGGAGAACGATGCCGCGGCCCTGATGCGTTCGGTCGTTGCCAAACGCGGTCGCAACGTCGAACTGGCCGAGAGTGCCGTACGCGAGTCGAAGTCTTTTACCGACCAGGAAGCGCTCGACAAGAAGTTGATCGAGTACATCGCTCCGAACTCGCAGGATCTCTTACACCAGTTGAGCGGGAAAAGTTTCAAACGATTTAACGGCACTACCGTCACGCTCAGCTTTGCCGGCGAACCGGTACGCGACTACCGCATGACGCTCAAGCAGCGCATCCTCTCCTACATCATGGACCCGAACGTCGCGTTCATCCTACTGGCCATTGGAGCGCTGGCGCTGTATGCGGAATTCAACCACCCCGGCGCGGTCATTCCCGGAACCGTGGGCGTGGTTTTCATCCTTCTGGCGGCGTTCGCCTTGAACCTGCTGCCTGTGCGCTTCGCGGCCATTGCCATGATCATCGGAGCCTTCGCACTATTCGCCGCCGAAGCCAAGTTCGCCAGCCACGGCGTGCTCACCACCGGCGGCATTGTCCTGCTGACCATGGGCGGCCTGTTTCTAGTCGACGCGCCCATCCCGGAAATGCGCGTCCACCCCCTGACTGCGCTTGCCGTCAGCATCCCGCTCGGACTTATCACGGCCTTCCTCATGAGCATCGCCGTGCGCGCCCGCCGCAACAAGGTTGTCACCGGCGAACAAGGAATGATTGGCGAAATCGGAATTGCGCAAACCACGCTCGCGCCTGCCGGAAAAGTCTTTATCCACGGCGAGCTTTGGGACGCCGTCTCCACGGTCCCCGTTCCCGCCGGAGAACGCATCGTCGTCCGCCAGGTCGATGGGCTCACGCTAAGAGTCGATCCAGTAGCGGCTGCGAGGCCAGTAATGACTTAAGTTGGTAATGCAAAGGGCTCCGAGCCACCCGGCCACCCGCAACATCACTCCAAAGGTTGGAAGTGGGGAGATTCAATGCCAAGTTCCGCGTACGCTTCGTCGAGCGTGCGCACGATTTTCAGCAGGGGCCGTTTATGTTCTCCGACGATCTGAAACATGCGCGCTAGCCCAAATCCAACCGTGGTCGAGGCAACAACAATGCGAGGACGCTTGGCCGGTTCCGTCACAGCTGGTTCCTCTTTTGCAAGCGCTCGCAAAAATTCGGCGGACACGGCCCACTCCGCGGATGTGTAGTCCGAAATAACCGCGCGGGCGTCGGTCGCGGCCCAATGCTTCAGCCCCTTACGGTAAAATTCTCCCAGCGATTTATCCGTGAGCCGTCCTTCAAATCGGGCCAGCAGGATTTTGTGCACCGGTTCGAACTCAAATTGGAACCCCATTTGGAGCCTCCGGCAAAACCCTAACCACTCAACACCGGAACGTTTCCAAGTTGCCTTGATTGGGTCTTGCGGACCGACTTCCAAACCGAGACGGACTCGGAACTTGAGGCTACGCTAGCGCGCTTGGGCACACCTTCCCGTGACCTGCGTCACAGGTCGGCGTGATTCGGAGCGGCAGACAACCCTGCGAGCGAGGCCAAGCTCAGAGCCCCCGCAAAAGCGCGGCGAGCGTGTCCATCGCCAGGTGGCTGGCGTGCGCCGAGGCCTGCGGCAGGCCACCGACTTTGCGAACCAGCTCTTCCCTGCTTACTTGCCGCGCTTGCTCGATGCTCTTGCCTTGGATCAGCTCGGTGAGGGCCGATCCGCAGGCCATCGCCGGAACGCAGCCCTTGGCGCGAAAACGGAGGTCGGCGATCTGCCTTCCGGCCAGCTTGGCCGTCAGTTTCAGAATATCTCCGCAGGCTGGATTTTCCAGCTGCGCGGAGGCGTCGGCAGTCTCTACGTCGCCCGCGTTGCGCGGGTTCTGAAAATGATCCAGGAGTTCGGCGGAATACACAGGGCGATTGTAATGCGGCGGGCGCGATTCATCCCGACAAATTCGGTCCCGAGCTGGACTCCATTCCTTTTCCGCTGCGAAGATGAAGGGCGCCCGCATGGTTTAGGATTAACCTCATGGCCACCAGCTCAAGTCCTCACGGGATCGAAGAAGTGCGCAAAGAAGTGGACCGCTCGAATTCCGAAGCGGGCTCGGCGGACCAACTGATGAAAGACATCACGCTTCTCCTGAACCAACACATGCTGAAGTACAACTGGGTGGGCTTCTACATGCTCGAACCCGGAGCCAATCCGCCCATGCTGGTGTTGGGGCACTACCAGGGAGCGATGACTCCGCACACGCGTATTCCTCTGAACCAGGGGATCTGCGGCGCGGCGGCATCGACGGGCAAGACCGTGGTGGTGGATGACGTAAACAACGATTCCCGGTATCTTGCCTGCTCGCTCGAAACCAAGTCGGAGATCGTGGTTCCGGTCTTTGTGCGCGGCCAGGTGGCCGGCGAACTCGATATTGACAGCCATTTCCCGGCGGCATTCACGGTCGCGGACCGCGAACTCGTCGAATATTGCGCTCAACTGGTTGGGCGCCGACTGGAAACTGCCTGAACCGAACCTGCCAGCCTCTAGCTTCTGGCTACTAGCCGCTGGCCATCCTCCGCGAAAGACTGCTCGCTAGAAGCCAGAAGCTAGCAGCCAGAAGCGCTATTTCGTCTATGAAACGAGTCGTAGCCGCGCTGATCGTGAAAGGTGACACTATCCTCGCCTGCCAGAGGACCCGGCACCAGGCTATGCCGCTGAAATGGGAGTTTCCCGGGGGCAAGATCGAAGAAGGCGAGCAGCCTCGCGCTGCCATGCGCCGGGAACTTGAGGAAGAACTGGGAATCGTGGCCGAAGTAGGCACGGAGGTCGCCCGCATCGTCCATGTTTACCCGGGCGGCGGGTCTGTGGAACTACGGTTCTTCGAAGTGCGCAAGTATCAGGGTGAAATCGAGAACCGGATTTTTCGCGAAATACGATGGGCGACTCGGCGGGAACTGCTGGAACTGGATTTCCTTGAAGCCGACTTGGGACTGGTGAAAGATCTGGCGGCGGGAAAAATCATTTAAGCGCTAAAACCCTTAACCGCAGAGATCGCCGAGCGCGCAGAGGAGTTCAGAAGAAAGCCTCATTGTTCTCTGCGTACACGGCGATCTCTGCGGTTAAGGGTTCTTGAGCTATCCCGCCCCGCCGCGCACCTGCCCGTACACATACACCACCGTGAGCCCAATCATAATCACGGTGGTGGCCCAGGCGATGAAGTTGAACATGGGTTTATTCGCGTATTCGCCCATGAGTTCCTTCTTGTTGATGAGCAGCAACATGAAAATCAGCACGAAGGGCAGGACTGCGCCGTTGACCACCTGCGAAAATACCGCGATCTTTATATACGGAAGCCCTGGGATCAGAACTACGGCCGCTCCTGCAACGATGAGCGCCGTATAGAGCCAGTAAAAAGCGGGGGCTTCAGAGAATTTGCGTTCGACTCCCGACTCGAAACCCAATCCCTCACAGACCGTATAGGCCGTCGAAAGCGGCAGAATCGAAGCCGCGAACAGCGACGCATTGAAAAGCCCGAGCGCAAACAGGATGTACGCCCAATCGCCCGCCAGGGGACGCAGCGATTGGGCAGCGTCGGCGGCATCGCGAATATCGCGATTTCCATGCAGGTAGAGCGTGGCCGCGCAGGCCACTATGATGAACCAGGCAACCACATCGGTGAAGATGCAGCCCACAATCACGTCGAGCCGCGAGGTTTTGTACTGACGCCGCGTGACCCCTTTCTCCACAATCGACGACTGCAAATAGAACTGCATCCAGGGCGCGATCGTAGTTCCGACAACGCCAATCACCATGTAGAGATACGGTCCCTGCTTGAAGGCCGCCATCCCCGGAGGTTTCATCGTGGCCTTAACCGCCTCAATCCACGCGGGCTTGGCCAGAACTCCGGCGAATATGTAAGTGACATAGAAGAACGAGGCCACCAGAAACACTTTCTCAACGCTCTTGTACTGGCCTTTGACTGCGATCAACCAAACGATCACGGCACAGATCGGCACCGAGTAGTACCTTGAGACCCCGAACAGCTCCATGCTTCCCGCAATGCCGACAAACTCGCCCACGACGTTACCGAAATTTGTGATCAGAATGCCGAGCATCATGAGGAACGTGATGCGCAGGCCGTATTCTTCCCGGATCAAGTCGCTCAGACCCTTGCCCGTGACCGCTCCCATGCGGGCGCACATCTCCTGCACTACGATCAGGGCAATCGTAGTCGGGATCATCGTCCACAAGAGCAGGTAGCCGAACTGCGCGCCGGCCTGCGAATAGGTCAAGATGCCGTTGGCATCGTTGTCGACATTCGCGGTGATGAAGCCCGGGCCGACGACGGCAAACAGCAGCAGGATCCGGAACTTCCAACTTCTCAGGAATTTCATGCGCACGGGCTACAGGGACGATCAAATTAGCGAAACAGAACGAACAGGATAAATGCTGAAAGCGTTGTCTGGATAGGCGAAACTGCAAATCTGAAAAACTTTTCTCGTAGAGACGCGGCTTGCCGCGTCTCCTGCCGCGGAGTGAGACGGGGCAAGCCCCGTCTCTACAGGAACGCGATACCGGTTACAGCTTGGCGCGCAGCATTGCGATCACGTCATCGGGGGTGATCACGCCGGTCAGGCGATTGTGTTCGTCGATCACCGGCAAGGTCAGCAGGTTGTACTTGTCGAAGAGCTCGGCGAATTCCGTCTCTTTCGCGTCTTCGTGGCAGGAAATGAGGGGCTCCTGCGACAAAGCCAGCAGCGGCGTGGAGGAGGGCGCCAGAACGATCTTCACCAGCGGCACCGCGCCCGCCAGCGTCCCGTGAGAATCCGTAAGGTAAATGGTGCTCATGTTTTCCATGCGGCCCTCGAAACTGCGCATGGCCTCGATGGCGTTGTTGGCGGTGGCCGTCACTGGCAGCGCAATGTACTCGGTGGTCATGCGGCCGGCGGCCGTATTCTCATTGAACTCGAGCAGTTCGGTGACTTCCTGGCGCTCTTCGGGCTGCATCTGCACCAGGATTTCCTCGCTCCGCTCATCCGAGAGGTCACCCAGAAGGTCGGCAGCCGCGTCGGGCTCCATCTCCTCGACAATGTCGGCGGCCCGGTCGGAATCGAGCGATTCCACGACCGATTTCTGTACTTTGGGTTCGAGTTCCTCCAACGCGCCGGCGGCAACGCCCTCGTCCAGCGTTTCGAACACCGCTTCGCGCTCATCGGGAGCCAGGTCTTCCACGATGTCGGCAATGTCGGCGGGATGGAGTTTGGCCAGCCGTTCATGTGAAATTTTCAGCTTGACGCGACGGGCGGGGTCGGTCTCGATGAGATCCACAAAGTCCCACGGGATCTCGCGGGGAGGAACGCGCACCAGCAAGGCCCGAAGGGCAACGGCCGGGACCATGCCTTTCAGCAGGCGGCGAATGGCGCCCCGCGCGCCCACGTCCACACCACCGACTCTCAAAACGTGGTGATTCTGCGCAACCTCGTGATGAAAATCCACGTCATTCACGCGCACAACTTTGCGGCCGTGCACGTCAATCACCTGCTGATCCAGCAGATCGCGGCTGAGCAACAACAGTCCTTCGGAGCCATCGGCCGCGGTCCATTCCGCAGCCGCGGTGGAGGCCCGCACGCCGCCATTGATCGCGGAAACAGCCGTCAATGGCAACACTCGGTTTCCCGCAGGCGTTTTGACGATCAGCAGGGCAACGTGGGAGCGGTCCTCCTGCGGGGCGAGGGCCACTTCGCGCACCCGGCCGCTGGCGGCGCCGGAGGCGTCATAGACGGTCGAGCCCAACAGTTCGCTCAACGAAACAGTGGCCATGCCCAAGAGAATACTCAAGACCGCGAGCGGACGCCAGATGAATGATCCGCCTTCTACAAGTCGTAACCTTGGGACATTTCTGTTGTGGACAATGTGGGGATCTTCTTTGTGCCGCCTTTTACTAGAACTGGTCTCATAAATCGTTTTCGGAGCAAGCGGCGAGGTCCTCAGGGGCTAAAGCCCTCGTTTTTGCTGGCCAGTAGAGGCACGGCTGAACCGGCTGCGGAAAAGTCGACATTCGCCGCTCAGCCCCTAAAGGGGCGCTTGATTTCGAACGACTTGCGGTATCGCTGAAGCGATACCCTGATACGAAACGTGAGTTCTTCCGCAGCCTGTGAAGCCGTGCCCTTCCCAAAACCATTTATGAGACGAGTTCTAGTTTCTCTAAAGCGCTGCCAATTCTTAAGGCTATAATGGCGCTCACCCATGGCGCCGGACCTTGGGCACGAAACTCGGTCCTTATCAAACTCGATCACGCGGCCGCCGCCAGCGGGATGTTGAATAGGAAGAAAGGAAGGAAGGAATCGACAATGGATGACCCGCAATCGTCCCCGCGGGAGCGGAGAAGGTACCCGCGCATGAAGATGGCGGTCCAGGTTGAACTAAGGCCGGAGGGTTCGGCGGCTCCGCTCCGTGTCGAAACCTCGGATATCAGCGCGACCGGTTGCTACGTGGAAATGAGTATGACCCTCGCGGTCGGAACCAGGCTTTCTATCGTTCTGTGGCTGGGAGGTGAGAAGGTGACCGCGAAGGGCGTAGTCAGAACACAGCATCCCCAGTTTGGAAACGGCATCGAATTCATCGGCATGTCCACGGGGGACCGAGACAAGCTAGTCCGACACTTGGAATCGATAAGCAATAAGAATAAAAGATAGAAAAAGGTTCGGCGCGCCCGCGGTTGGAGCGTGCCGGCGGCAACGGGAGTCTATGGCAAAGCGTCCTCGCATTGCGGTTGTGGGTAGTGCCAACGTCGATTTGACCACGTTCTCAGACCAGTTTCCCAAGCCGGGGGAGACCATCTTCGGCAATAAATTCGATCTGGGATTTGGCGGGAAAGGCGCGAACCAGGCGGTTGCCGCCCGGCTCTGCGGCGCCGACGTCTTCATGGTGGCACGAGTTGGGGACGATCTGTTTGGCCCGTCAACCATCAAGAATTTTGAAAACCTGGGTATCGATGCCACGCATGTGCGCCAGGTAAACGGTGTCTCCAGCGGAGTGGCGCCGATCTTCGTCGATCCTTCCGGACAGAATCGAATCATCGTCGTCAAGGGCGCAAACGACGAATTGAAACCTGCCGACGTGGATGCCGCGGCGGACACGCTGAAGAGCGCCGACTGCATCGTTCTCCAGTTTGAGATCCCGCTGGACACGGTGTACTACACCATCAAGTTTGCGCGGAAAAACGGCATCCGCTGCATCTTGAATCCAGCTCCCGCGCAGCCCATCGACATCAAGGCGGTGGCGGACCTCGATTACTTTGTTCCCAATGAGAGCGAGGCGGAGACGATTTCCGGGATGGCGGTGCGCAATCTCGACGACGCCAAGCGCTGTGCGGAAAAGCTTTTGGCCAGTGGTATTCGGCGGGTGATTATCACTCTGGGTGCGAATGGTTCGCTGCTTGCCGGAAGTGAAGGCATGGAGCATGTGCCCGCGTTTAGAGTGAAGAGCGTGGATTCGACCGGCGCCGGCGACGCTTTTATTGGCAGCTTTGCTACCTTCCTTGGCGAGGGCTTGCCGGAGCGGGAAGCCGTCAGACGCGCCAACCTTTACGCTGGCCTTTCGACCACAGGGGTGGGAACTCAGAAGTCTTTCTATGAGAGGGCGCGGTTTGACGCGGAGTGGAATCGAGAGTCTTCATAAATGAATTGTCATCCTGAGCGAAGCGAAGGGCCTGCTTTCTCGCGCACTACCAGGAAAGCAGGCCCTTCGCTTCGCTCAGGATGACAAGATCTGTTAGGGATATTTACTTGACGCCACCAGGCCCAACAGGTTGTGTTTTGATCAAAATTGCAAACGGGGCCGGATCCACCTGGACAGCCTGTTGAGCCAGTCGATAGAA
>Ga0209517_10005978_pt1 | contig 15258 bp, 14 predicted proteins | sample PeaSoiMetSII2010_FD_187695 | JGI IMG/M metagenome (GOLD analysis project Ga0209517, IMG submission 187695) | Peat soil microbial communities from Weissenstadt, Germany - SII-2010 (SPAdes) (version 2) | ecosystem: Environmental > Terrestrial > Soil > Wetlands > Peat | place: Germany... | reverse complement strand
CTCTCCGGCGACGAGATCAAGGATCTGCTGGTGGGTAAGCGGCCGAGCCGCGAATCGGTGATCGAGCCGACGACCCCGCGCAACACCACCGTGCCGACGGCTGGCGCCGGCCGCAACCGCCCGCGCTCCGAGCCCGGCCCGCTCGAGCCGCAGCCGCAGGGTTGAACCGCGAGCCAGACTAGCGCGACGGACTGAAGAGGGGAGGGCCGTTCATGCGGACCGCTTTGATTGTCGGCGTCATTCTCGCTGCCGCGTCAGGCTCGGTTTTGGCGCAGGGCTTTGGCACGCCGCCAAAACCTGCCGTCGCCGCCAAACCGCCGGTCGCGGCGAAGCCGCCGCAGGCCGCGGTCAAGCCGGCGAGCACGCCGGAATCGCGCTCGGCCGCGGCGCTGGCGCTGTCGTCGGATCCGGTATTCGACGAGGGCACTTTCCAGCGCATCAAGGAAGCGCTGCTGTTCTATTCCGACATCCAGGTCCGCGGCGGTTGGCCGATGCTGCCGGCCGACTTGAAGCTCGATCCTGGCAGCAGCGGCCCCTATGTCGCGCTGTTGCGCCAGCGCCTTGTCATCTCCGACGACATGGCCGTGGAGCAGGAAGCCGGCGAGGCCTATGACGCAGCCGTGGTCGAGGGCGTCAAGCATTTCCAATTGCGCCACGGGCTCGATGCCACCGGCGCGGTCGGCGCGCAGACCTTGAAAGCGCTCAACGTGCCGGTCGGCACGCGCATCAAGCAGCTCGAAGCGTCGCTGGAGCGGTTGCTCGGCATGGATTTCGTCTTCGCCGAGCGCTACGTCGTGGTGAATATCCCGGCCGCCTTCGTCGAGGCCGTCGCCAACGGCAAGGTCGAGCGCCGCTATCGTGTCATCGTCGGCAAGATCGACAAGCCGTCGCCGACCTTGACCGCTTCCATCACAGCGGTCGATCTCAATCCGACCTGGACGGTGCCGCTGTCGATCACCAAGAACGAGATCATGGCCCATATGCGCCGGGATCCGAGCTATCTGAGCCGCATGCATATGCGGCTCCTCGGCGCCGGCGATCAGGAGATCAGCCCGTCGTCGGTCGACTGGGCGTCCGACCGTTCGCCCAATTTCACCGTTCGCCAGGATGCCGGCGCCTGGAACGCGCTCGGCAATCTGAAAATCGACATGCCGAATCCGTACTCGGTCTACATGCACGACACCGATACGCGAAAGCTGTTCGCCGACGACTACCGCTTCGATTCCCACGGCTGCACCCGGGTCGACAATGTCCGCGACCTCGCCGCCTGGATTCTCGAAGACGTGCCGGGCTGGAACCGCGCCGCCATCGACGCCGGCATCGCCGCGGGCCAGACCAAGATCGTCAACCTGCCGCACAAAATGCCGGTGGCCTGGGTCTATCTCACCGGCTGGGTGTCGCGCGACGGCGCGATCGAATTCCGCGACGACGTCTACAAGCACGACGAAGCGCTCGACCGCGAGGCACTCGCACAAGCGACCGGCGCCGGCGGTTTCGTGCAGCCGGCGCCGACGATGCAGCCCATCAAGCGGGTTTCCATCGATACGCGCTGAGCCGACGTCTTGCTCTTTTCCTCCCCCTGTAAGGGTGAGGGGTCGCGGGCCGGCAACTGGTATAATGGGCATCGCACCGGCCTCACCGGCTGCGGGCTGTCTCTTCACGTTTGAACATCCGTCGAGGCCGCGGACCCCCACCTATCCTCCCCCTTGCAGGGGGAGGAAGAGCCCGGCTGCTCGGGCGGAGTGAACGACGGACACCGCAGATGCGCCAGATGATTATGGTCGGCTTCCTGCAGGCGCAGAACTGCACCAATCTCGCCAGCTCGTGGCGGCATCCGCAATCGCGCACCGATTCATGGTCGCCGGATTTTTACCGCCACATCGGCCGCGTCCTGGAGGATGGAAAATTTCATCTCGGCTTTTTCGACGACCGGCTGTCGATGCCGGACATGTACGGCCGCAATCACGCGCACACCGTCGAGCACGGCATTCGCTGTGTGAAGCTCGATGCCGTCACCGTGCTCACCGTGATGGGTATGGCGACGCAGCGCCTCGGCCTCGGCGCGACTTACTCGACCAGCTACTACGAGCCGTTCCATGTGGCGCGGGTGTTCGCGACCCTCGATTTGATGACGCAAGGACGCGCCGCCTGGAACGTCGTCACCTCGCTCAACGACGGCGAGGCGCAGAACATGGGCCGCGACGAGGCGATCGCCCACGATTTGCGTTACGACCGCGCCGACGAGTTCATGGAGATCGTGCTCGGCCATTGGGACGCCTGGGAGGACGACGCCATCGTCCAGGACAAGGCGAGCGGACTCTTTGCCAAGCCCGACAAGGTTCACCGCCTCGACTACGCGGGCCGCTATTTCCGCTCGCGCGGGCCGTTCACGGTGCCGCGCTCGGCACAGGGCCATCCGGTCATCATCCAGGCCGGCTCGAGCGGCCGCGGCAAAGCGTTCGGTGCGCGCTGGGGCGAGGTGATCTTCGTCGTCTATCCGAGCATCGAGGTCGGCCAGCGCGACTATGCGGAGTTCAAAGCCGATGTGGCGCGCTTCGGCCGCGATCCTGACGACGTCAAGATCACGCATCTCGTCAACACCGTGGCCGCGGCCACCATGGCGGAAGCCGAGGACAAGTGGGCGGAGATCGAAAAGCTGCCGCTCGAGATCGACGCGTTGTCGCTGCTCTCGGAAGCGCTTAATTTCGATTTTGCACGAAAAGGCATGGACGAGCCGTTCACCGCCGGGGAGTTAACGGAAATGTCCGGCCTACAAGGCATCCGCGACCGCGTGCTGGCCGCTTCGGCTAACAAAAATCCGACGGTGCGCGACTTCATCCGCATCAGCGGCCGTGGCCGCGTGCACAACGCCATCGTCGGCGGCCCGAAAGAAGTCGCCGACCGGCTCGAGCAGTGGTTCTCGGCGCCGGCCTGCGACGGCTTCGTGCTCTCCGCCACCCACGTGCCCGGCGCCTACGAGGACTTCGTGCGCTTCGTCGTGCCGGAACTGCAACGGCGCGGGTTATTCCGCAAGGAATTCGCCGGCACCACTTTGCGGGAGAATCTCGGCCTGGCGGTGCCGGCGGTCGGGGCGTGGCGCGTTGCGCCATAGCGCCGATTACGCGATGGATTCCCTGCGCCGTCGGTACTACTTTAGGTCGTATTGTCTCTATAAACAATCACAACTCGGTGCTATAAATTTGCGCGACGCATCGGCGCCAGCGGCCGCCCAACACGCGGACATGCGCGCTTTAGGTCGGCGGTACCAACATTGAGGGGGACGTCATGAAAAGCCCACGGATTTCTGGCTGCCTGGCCAAAATTCTACCCGTCCTCGTGGCCGTGCTTGTTCTCTCGCTGTCAAATCCGACGACAAGCCGCGCCGCTCACGCCGCGCCGACGCCAAAACCCAAGCACGTCTTCATCATCATCCTGGAGAACGAGGGTTATGACGTAACCTTCGGTCGCCACTCTCCGGCCGTCTATCTGAAATGGCTCGCAGGGCAAGGGGCTTTGCTGCGGAACTACTACGGCATCGGCCACAACAGCCTGGACAATTATCTCGCCATGGCGAGCGGCCAGGCGCCGAACCCGGTCACCCAGGACGACTGCCAGAATTATGCCGACTTCACGCCGCAGGCCGGCCCAACGGAATACGGCCAGGCCAGAGGCGAAGGCTGCATCTTTCCGTCAAGTGTATCCACCGTCGCCAATCAGCTCGAGCAAAAGCAATTGACCTGGAAAGGATACATGGAGGACATGGGAAACAATCCGAACCGGGAACGAGCGACCTGCGGCCAACCGGTCGGCACAAACCCCGACAGCACGCAGCACGCCGAGAAGGACGATCAATACGCCGCCCGCCACAATCCATTCGTCTACTTCCACGCCATCATCGACAATGCGGCCGACTGTTCCGCCCATGTCGTCAATTTCTCGGCATTGGCCACGGACCTCAAGGACATAAGCACGACGCCGAATTACGTGTTCATCACGCCCAATCTCTGTCACGACGCCCACGACCCCACCGAGAAGGGAAAACCGTGCGCCAACGGTGAACCAGGCGGCCTCACCTCGGCCAACAAGTTCCTCAAGGAAAATGTGCCGATGATCTTGGCTGCGCCGGCCTTCAGGCAAGACGGCCTCTTGATCGTCACGTTCGACGAATCCGATCTGGACTACGGCCAGGATCCGGCGACCAAGCAATGGAAACTCGTAGGCGGCGACGCCTCGGCTTGCTGCGAGGAGCGGCCGGGGCCGAATATCCGGCGCGACGCGATCATCTCCGGCCGTCATGATCTAGGCCCGGGCATTATCGGCCCCGGCGGTGGACGGATCGGCGCGGTACTGGTCTCACCATACATCAAACCCGGAACGGTGTCGAAAGTCCCCTACAATCACTATGCGATGCTGCGCAGTATCGAAGATTTCTTCGGCCTCGATCATCTCGGCTATGCGGCACAGACGGGCCTGAAGAGCTTCGGCAAGGATATATTCAACAAGCCCAAGGAATGAGCGGACGCCACGCGCGCCCGCTTGCGCGCGTGGCGCTTGGCGGTGCGCCAGGACGCGTTCCAGGCTGCACGGCTTCGATTCGGCCAAAGTCCTGTTTCAAGGAACGCGGATTCCGGCGATACTGCCGCCATGACCGCCATCGGCCGCCTTGTCGCTACCGTCGTCGTCACGATCGCTGCCGCCGCACCCGTGGTTGCGGCGCGCGCCGCGGACCTGCCGCTTCCCCCGACGGTCTCCCACCGCATGCGCCAGTATGTGGATGCAAAATATCGCTTCTCCTTTTGGTACCCAGCCGCATTGCCAATAACGGCGGCTGCGGCCAACGACGACAAGAGTTTTCCCGGCGGCGTTGTGGTCGAGACCTTGCAGATCGGTTCCCCGGGCGACATATCGCTCAACGTGGTCAATTCGCCGCAGAGCACGATCACCGACGAACCGAACGGCCATGCGGCCCCGATCGCGCAGACCAAATATTTTTACGACGCCGCGTCGCAGCGCTGGATGGTGGCCTATCCCGAGGGCACCGACAGCGGCGGCAGCGCCGCGCCGGCGCCGGCCGACGTTTCCCAGACCACCGTCGGCGGGCAGCCGATGCTGCCGAGCGGCGCCCGCTTCGACACCACCATCATTCCGCTGTCGACGACGCAATTCGTCGTGGTCCAAGATGGCGGCGGCAGCGCCTTCACCAATGAGCTGGCGCGCACGGTTGCGGCGCCGGGCGCCCATGTCGACGCTGCGGTGCTGGCGGAGGCGCTCCACGCCGAGTCCGTGGCCTACGAGAAGCAACTGCAACAGACGATCAGCCCGGCGACGCTGTGCGCGCTTCGGTCGTCGCTCTGTAAAAAATAATCCCGCGAGGCACCGTCCATGACCGGCAGGCTGATTTTGACCGGCGACGTCAATCTCATGAACGTGGCCGATGCCACGGTGCCGTTCCGGCACGTGGCTGCCGCATTGCACGAGGCTGACGTGGTGTTCGGCAATCTGGAGTGCTGCCTGCATCTGCCGTCGCGGCGCTCGCACTCAGCCGAGGGCTTTTTCGCCGATCCGCAGGTCGGCGGCGAGGCGCTGCGGCTCTCCGGCATCCACGCCGTCGGCATCGCCAACAACGTCAATTACGGCGCCGACAATATCGCTGCCTCGATCGCTCGCCTCGATCAACTCGGCATTTCCCATACCGGCGCCGGGCCCAATCTCGCCGCGGCGCGCGCGCCGGCGATCGTCGCCCGCAACGGCTTGCGCGTCGGCGCCGTGCAACGCAGCTCGGTCTATTGGCCGACCGATCATGAGGCCCATGCCGACTCGCCGGGCATCGCGGTCATTCTCGGCCATACCGCTTATCACGTGCCGACCAGCCGCGTTGCGCCGGGCGTGCCGCCACCGAACCGGCCAGGCGTGCCGCCGGTGATCGTGACCTGGGCGGACAAGCATTATCTCGATGAATTCCGCGCCGACATTGCCGCGCTGCGGCCGCAGGTCGACATCGTCGTCGCCTCCTGTCACTGGGGGCTTGGCCGCGATCCGCTGCAATACATGACCGACATTGCCCAGGCCGCGATCGATGCCGGCGCCGACATCGTCGTCGGTCACGGACCGCATTATCCATTGCCGGTCGCAATGTATAAGGGCAAGCCGATCTTCTACGGCCTGTGCAATCTCACCTTCTCGACCGGCCATCTCGGCCGCAGGCACGCGGGCTGGATCGGTCTCCTGGTGGAATTGAGCTGGGAGCGCGGCGCGGTGACGGACTGCAATTTCCGTCTGGTGCGCAACAACGACGCCGAAGAGACGTTCTTCTGCCGTCTTGACGACGAGGCCGAAACGCTCGCTAATCTCGCCGAACGAAGCAAAAAGCTTGGCGCACGCTTCAATCCGAAGGGCGACCGCGTGCACGTCACGCCGTAACGCGCGAAAGGCGCCAAACGCCAGGGAGGAATACCGTTGCGCCTTCGCCGCAGAGAATTCCTGCGTCTCGCCGCCGGCGCGCTCGCGTTGCCGGCGCTGCCGCGTCTTTCTGTCGCCGAGAGCTATCCATCGCGGCGCATCACCATGGTGGTGCCGTTCGCCCCCGGCGCGCTGAGTGACATCATCGCGCGCGTCATGGCCGAGGGCATGCAGTCCTCGCTCGGCCAGACCGTCGTCGTCGAGAATGCCGGCGGCGCCGACGGCACCATCGGCTCCGGCCGCGTCGCCCATGCCGTACCCGACGGCTACACGCTGGTCTGCGCCAACTGGAACACGTCGGTTACCAACGCCGCCATCTACAAGCTCGACTACGACGTGGTGACGGATTTCGAGCCGGTCGTGCTGTTGCCGGCGGCGCCGATGGTGCTGCTGACGAAAAAGGACAATCCGGCGAACAACCTGAAGGAGTTCATCGCCTGGCTGAAGGCCAACCCCGACAAGGCGTCGTTCGGCACCGCCGGGGCCGGCAGTCCGCCCGACCTGCTCGGCCGTTTGCTGCGGCGGGACACCGGCACGCAATTCAATCTGATCGCCTATCGCGGCGCCGCGCCGGCGATGCAAGACGTCATCGCCGGCCATATCGACGCGGTGTTCATAACCATCGCCGCGGCCCAGTCGCAGGTGCGTGCCGGTAATGTGAAAGCACTTGGGTTGACGACCCACGAGCGCATCAAGATCGCGCCGGAAATCCCGACCATGGACGAGGCGGGATTGTCCGGCTTCTACTTCGCGCTTTGGGCGGCGATCTTCGCGCCGCGCGGCACGCCGAAAGACATCATCGACAAGCTCAACGCCGCCGCGGTGAAAACCTTGGCCGATCCGAGCGTGCGGCAGAAGCTCGAGGCCCAGGGCTTCGAGATCCCGCCGCCCGAGCAGCAGACCCCGGCGGCGCTCGCGGCCTATCAGAAAGCCGAAATCGAAAAGTGGTGGCCCGTCGTCAAGGCGGCCGGCATCAAGCCGGAATGATTGATCCGGCGACGCGACATCCAACGGGAGAAGAAGCAAAATGACTCTACGCCGCAGACAATTTCTGCAACTGACCGCAGGCGCCGCAGCGTTGCCTCTCGTCCCCCGCCTCGCGGCGGCGCAAGGCTATCCGGCGCGGCCGATGCACTTGATCATCGGTTTTACGCCCGGTGCGGCGTCCGATGTCATCGGGCGCATCTTCGCCAAATACGCCGAGCCGGTGCTCGGCCAGCAATTCGTGGTCGAAAACAAGCCCGGCGCGGGATCGAGCATCGCCGCGCAATTCGTCGTGCGCTCGGCCGCCGACGGCTACACCTTGTTCTTGCCGGCGCTGTCGTCACTGACCTATCAGATCGTCAATCCCGACGTGAGCTTCGACATGCGCAAGGATTTTGCGCCGGTTGCGCCGCTCGCCAAGGGCACCTTCGTGCTCGCCGTCAATCCGGAGCTGAAGGTCAAAAACGTTGCCGAGCTGATTGCGCTCGCCAAGGCGAAGCCCGGCCAGTTGCTGTTCGGCTCGGTCGGCAACGGCAGCCTGCCGCATCTGTGCGCGGAAATGTTTGCGCAGCGCGCCGGCGTCAAGCTCACCCACGTGCGGTATCCCGGCAGCCCGCAGGTGATCACCGATCTCGTCGCCGGCCGTATCAACCTGACCTTCAATATCCTCTCGTCGGCGCTCGGTCAGATCGAGGCCAAGCAGCTTGTTGCGCTGGCGGTCTGCTCGAACAAGCGCTCCGCGGTGCTGCCCGATGTGCCGACCATGGCGGAGGCCGGCATCGCCGATTTCGACACCAGCCTGTGGCTGGGGCTCTTGGCGCCCGCCGGAACGCCGAAGCCGGTGATCGACAAGCTCAACGACGCCGCGCGCAAGGCGATGCATGCGCCGGAAGCGGTGGAACTCCTGACCAAGGAAGGCTACGAGCCGCTCGACGCCAGCCCCGACCAGTTCGGTGCCTTCATCGGCAGCGAATTCACCCGCTGGTCCGAAGTCGCGCGCGGCGCCGGCCTAAAGAGCTAGCTCCGGCGGTTCGTCAAAGCGCCGGGCCGGGCACGACGGGCAAAACCACGGAAAAAACCGAACCGCGCGGATGCGCCGGCGCGGCCGAGAGCCTGCCGTTGTGGCGCTCGACGATCATGCGGCAGATGGCAAGGCCGAGCCCCATGCCATCGGGCTTTGTCGTCATGAATGCTTCGAAGATGTTCGCCAGCCGCCCGGGATCGATTCCCGGCCCGCAATCCTGCACCGTAACGACAACGGCCTGGTCGGCACTGCGCCAGGAGCTCACCTGTAGCAGGCGACGGCCGTCCTCGAGCGCGTCCATGTCGATCGCATCCATGGCTTCGATGGCGTTGCGGACCAGATTGATGAAAACCTCCTGCAATTGACCTCTGTGGCCCATGACCCGCGGCAATTCCGCCGTCAGCTCGGCCTGCGTCGTGATGGCGTGATCCCTCAGCTCCTCGTCCAATGTTTGCAGCACGCCAAGCGCGAGCTCATTGACGTCGATCGGCTCTCGCACCTGGCTGGCCTTGCCGAACAAGGCGCGAATATTGTCGAACACCTGGCTGGCGCGATGGGCGTCGCTGATCATCCGGTTCAGAGCCGCCCGAGCCTCGTCGAGATTCGGCGGCGCGTGGCCAAGAAAGCGCAGCGCCGCGCCGCCGTTCGAGGCGATGCCGGCCAGCGGCTGACGCACCTCGTGGCCGATCGAAGCCGCCATCGCTTCCATGTTCATGAGCTTGTTGCTGCGCTCGCGCTGCAATTCGGCGATCGAGCGGCCGAGCTCGTCGGTGCGCTGGCGCAGCTCGTTGAGGAGGCGGGTATTTTCCACCGCGATGGCGGCCTGGGCGGCGAAGCTCGACAACAGCTCGATCTGCTTGTCGGAAAAGGTGCGCACTTCCTGGCGGTACAGGCTGAACGCGCCGATCACTTCGCCTTCCTTCAACAACGGCACCACCAGCACCGTGCGCGCGCCGCCGATTTCGATGGGCGCGACGAGGCGCGGATCGCGCTGCACCGTATAGGCTTCCTCCGCCATGATGTCGGCGACCTGGACCGCCGCCTTGGTCGCGACCATGCGGCCGAACGGCAGCTTGGGATTGAGGCGGACCTGCCGGCGGGCCTCGGCCAAGGCGGCCGGCGTGTTGTGCGATGCAACGAGATGCAGCGTGTCGCCGTCGCGCCGGAACACGTTGCCATATTTGGCCTCGCAAATGCGGGCGGCATGCGCCAGCATCTTGCCGAAGGCCGGCTGCAGGTCGCCCGGCGAGCCGCTGATGATCTGCAGTATTTCCGCGGTGGCGGCCTGTTGCTGCGAGGCCTCGTCGAGCTCGCGGGAGAGCCGCGCTATCTCGGCTTTCTGGCGGCCGCTCGTAGAGCCGCGCCGGCGCGCCGCCGCGGCTCCGTTGCGGCGCCGTGTTGGCGTCCTGCGCTGTGGCGTCTTGGTTTTCTCGCCGCCTGTTGGCCGCCGTCTCATGCCGTCCCCGCCGGCTCAAAGACGAAAAGACATCGTCGCGCGTTAAGCTAGCACACCCGAAGCGGCCGGGTGTAAGGGTGTTACGGGCATGGGGGAAAGCCCGTGTCGGCAAAATGGAGCGTGCAATGGCCGACGAGACCACGCAGCTCTTTCTCGAAGATTTCAGCCAGGGCCAAATATTCTCGAGCCCGCCGCGAACGATCACCGAGGCGGATGTCCTCTCATTCGCCGCGCTCACCGGCGACGCCCATCCGCTGCACTATGACGATGAATACGCCAAGACCACGCGGTTCGGCCGTCCGATCGTCCATGGCCTGCACCTGATGGCGCTTACCGCGCTTGGCGCTGCGCCGGTTGCCGGGCGGCTTGAAGCGTCGATGATCGCGTTCCTGGAACAAGAGGCCTCGTTCCGCAAGCCGGTATTCAAGGACGACACGCTGCACCCGCAATTCGAGGTCGAAGGCACCGAGCATCGGCCGGGCATGGAATGGGGCAAGCTTGCGATCAAGGTGCGCTTGATCAATCAGCGCGACGAAATCGTCGTCGAAGGCCGGCACGTCTACCGGATTCTTTGTCGCACGCCCGCGCGCTGAAACGAGGAGGGCGTCCGCAGCGCCCTCCAAGTTGCCCGCTGAGATGCTTGCGATTATTTCGCCCCGGCCGGGAACGCCGGCAATTTGCCGACGTCGCGCGCGTCGTGCTGGATGATCAAGGTCGCCTTGAAATTCTCCACGATCTTCTTCAGGCGGCCGATCGAGGCCAGCGTCTCGGCGCGATCGAAGTTGAAGGCCGGCACGCCGTCGTTGTCGTAGTTCTCGCGGAAGTGCACGGCGTCGCCCGAGATCAGCACGTTGCCGGTCTGCGGCAGCTTGACCAGGAGGCTGTGATGGCCCGGCGTGTGGCCGGGCGTATACAGCATGATCACGCTGCCGTCGCCGAATACGTCCTTGTCGACCGGCTGGGGCTCGACCTTGTTGTCGCCTTTGATCCAGCCTTCGAACGGCGCGAAGTTGACGCCGGCGGCCGGTTTCGGCGCGGTGATCGCGTTCCAGTCGCCGAGCCCGATCAGCAAGGTCGCCTTCGGAAACGACGCCACCTGGCCGGTGTGGTCGGCGTGATAATGGCTGATGCCGACGAAATTGATCTGCTCGGGCTTGACGTTGAGCTGCGCCAGCTGGTCGACGATGCTGACCTTCGGCGCCACTTTAGGGGTGGTCATGGCATGACCGGTGTCCCAGAGCAGATAGTCGTCGCCGTGCTTGATCAGATAGCAGCTGTAGACGAACTGAATTTTCAGGTCGCCGTAGGAATAGGTGTCCGAGAAGCGTTCATTGACCGCCGTCGGCGCCTGCGGCGTGCCGCAATCGAGCCGCGTCAGCGACATGTCGACCGCCGCCTGCGCGGGGGTGTGCAGACCGAGTGCGCCGGCGCAGAGACCGGCTGCCAGCATAGTCGAAATTCGACGCATTTTTGTTTTCCTCCCTGGATATGAGCAATGAATGCTTCTTAGGCTGATGTTGCCGGTTGTGGCGGGCTTGGTCAACGCGATTCGAAACGGGGCGAAAGCATCGCTGCGGCGCGCGACCTTCATATGACGAGCCGATCAATCGAGCTTGATATTGGCGTCGCGGATCACCTTGCCCCATTTCTTGTCTTCGTCGGTGATGAACTGCGCGAATTCCTGCGGCGTCATCCGCATCGGCTCGACGCCGAGATCGGCCAGCCGCGCCTTGGCCGGAGCTTCAGCGAGCGCCGCATTGAGCGCGCCGTTGAGCTTGGCGACGATGTCGGCGGGCGTGGCCTTCGGCGCGCCGATGCCATACCAGCCGAGCGCCTCGTAGCCCGGCACGAATTCGGCCGCGGTGGGAAGATCGGGCAATGCGTCGAGCCGCGTCTTGGTGGTCACCGCAAGCGCGCGCACTTTTCCGGATTTGACGAACTCCATGGATTGCGGAATCGGATTAATCACGCATTGCACCTGGCCGCCGATCAGGTCGGACATGTAATTGGTGCGATAGGGCACGTGCACCATGTCGATGCCGGCCATGGTCATGAACAGCACGCCGAAAATGTGCGACGAGGTGCCGATGCCGCCCGAGGCCATATTGATCTTGCCCGGATTGGCCTTGGCATAGGCGATGAATTCCGGAACGGTTTTCACCGGCAGCGAATTCGTCACCAGGATGACGTAAGGCGCGTTGGCGATCGGCGACACCGGGGCGATGTCGCGCATGAAATCGAAACTGAGATGCTGATAGAGCGCGGTGTTGAGCACGTTGGTCAGCACGTCGCAGATGATCGTGTAGCCGTCAGGCTGGGCCTTGACCACGAGCTCGGTGCCGATATTGCTCCCGGCGCCCGGCCGGTTCTCGACCAGGAAATTCTGCCCGAGCTTGTCCGCCAGCCATTGCGCGGCGAGGCGAGCGATGATGTCCGGCGCGCTGCCGGCGGGGAAGCCGACGATCATCTGGGCCGGGCGGGAGGGGTAGGTGTCCGCGCGGGCGGTGCGAGAGAGCGCAGGCAGTGCGGCGACGCTTGCGGCGAGATGCAGGAAGCGCCTACGGGGAAGTGTCATGGGAAACACTCAATTCAACCGCAGTTCCGTGATGTGCTTCGGGTCAGCCTTCAGCACGCCCTTCTCGACTTTCTTGACGATATCCACCAGCACCGCATTGGCGCGGCATTGTAGGCCAACCTTCTCGCCTTCGCGCACCACGAGGCCGTTCAAGAACTCGATCTCGGTGCGGCGGCCTTTCTCCATGTCCTGGCCCATTGACGGTTTTTGGCCGGCTGCCGTGCGGGCAGAGTCTTTGAAACGCTGTGCGTCGCACACGCGTGTAGCCTCCGCATCGCCTTCGCCGGCGCGGGCGATGGTTTCGGGCTCCAGGTGCAGGATTTCCTCAAGCTGATAGCCGTGGGCTTGGCCGACGCGGATCGCTTCACTGCCGAGACGCGTGGAGAAGCGGCGCAGCGCATCGTCTTTCAGCATGGCGCCGCCGCCCAGCCCAGTGCAGGCGGAGAGGCCGTTGGCCATGGCGTTGGCGACCAACTTCGACCAGCGCTCGCCCCACAGATTGTTGGTGACTTTGGCGCTGTCGGAATAGGCGACCAGGCGGCAGATCTCCTCGGCGCGTTGCGTGATGCGGCCGTGCACTTCGCCGGCGCGGAACACGGTGTGCGCCGCGCCGTGTTTTGCAGCGCCGCGATGGATGTGGCCGGGCTCCGGCAGATTGACGGTGATGCTCGACGCGATGCAGCCGAGCGTCTTGCCCCAGCCGACGACGCCGGCGATGGTTTCCTCGTTCATGCAATTCTGCAGCGACACCACATAGCCGTCCGGCGCCAGATATTGCTTGATCAGCATGGCCGCCCAGGCGGTGTCGTAGGATTTCATGCAGATGAAGGCGATGTCGACCGGCTTTTCCTTGGCGAGCTGCTGCGCGTCGGTGACGTGCAGCGCGCGCACCGGCACGGTGAATTCCGGCTCGGTCATGGCGTGGGTGACGCGCAGGCCGTGCTTGCGCATATGCTCGACATGGGCCGGCCACGGATCGATGAAGGTGACGTCCTCGCCGGCCTGCACCATATGCGCGCCGGTATAGCCGCCGACCGCGCCGGCGCCGACAAATGCTATTTTCTTAGCCATGCTTTCCTCCGCAGTGCGCAAAACCTTAGCTGGTCCGGCAGCCGCTCGTAAGTGGGACCATTTCGGAAATCGGGTGGCGCCCCGCCGCGCGCCGGCTAGATCGGGTATGGTCGAAAAATCGTTCGAGCTTGGCCATGCCGCTGCAAAATCGCGTCACCCCATTCGGCGAGCTTTTTGCCGTGCCGGCACGCGGCACGTTCTTCGGCAACCGCGGCGGGCGTTTTCATACCGACGTGAAAACCTTGACGGCGCGACGTTGGGCGTCGCGGCAGTGGATCTGCTGCGTGCTCGACTTCAAGGGCCGCCAGCGCGACGTCTGGGGCCGCTTCTACACCGAGCTGTTCTTTCTCGACGAGCCGACTGCACTCGCGGCCGGGCATCGGCCCTGCTTCGAGTGCCGCCGCAAAGAGGCGGAGGCCTTTGCCGAGGCATGGCGCATGGCCCGCAGGCTTTCCCAGCCGCCCTATGCGGCCGAGATGGACGAGGTGCTGCACCGTGAACGCCTGCAAGGGCGCGCCAAGCGCCTGCACCGGCGTTTGATCGACACGCTGCCCGATGGCGCATTCGTGGCGGTCGACGGCGAGGCTTTCGCGGTTGCCGGCGACGCGTCGTTGCGCTGGACAGCGGACGGTTATGCCGCACGCAACCCGCGGCCGCGCGATGTCGTGGTCGACGTGCTCACGCCGCCGGCGATCCTGGCCGTGCTTGCCGCTGGGTATCGGCCGCATTGGCACGACAGCGCGAAGCGCTAGCGCATGCGATCCGCACCGCTAAGGCGCAAGCGGTGTCGGATTGTCGGCCGGCGGCTCGATGCCGAACGTGTTCGCCGTCATGCAGGTCATCGAGAAACTGCCGGTGGTAGCCACCGCCGCGACCAGGCCCTCGGTACCCAGATCTTTCTCCGCGGCCGCGTAGGTGGCGTCAGTCAGATTTTTGTTGGCAAGGAGCTCTCTGGCCACGATGTGGCAGGCGCGCTCGCGCACGTCCGGCAGCTCGGGCGGCTTACGGGCATTGATCGCGTCGATGACCGCTTGCGGGATGCCGACGGCGAGCGAGCGGCGCACTTGTGCGAACCACGGATAGCGCGCGCCCCAGTGCCGGGCGACGGTGAGATTGATGACTTGCTGCTCGCGCGGGGTGAGTGGCCCCGACGACAGCGACTCGCGCATAGTCTGGGCCGCTTCGAACAGTTTTGGCAGCCGGATATAGGCATAATACGGCCCGCCGACGATGCCGCTTCCCGCTTTGGCAGCGTCGTAGACGCGGGCCTGCTCGGCGTTCATGTTGGCGCGGTCGATGATGGCGATGCGTGGCATTAAGTCCTCCCGTGATTTTGGTTTGATTGTCGACTAGCCGCGGAACGCGGCCTTGATGGATTCCACCGTCGCGCCCGGCGCTCGGGCGGTGGCGATGATGCGGGCTTCCTGTTTCATCAAGCTGTCGAGCGCCGTCTTCATGGCGTCGATCTTGTCCGCCGGCACGACGACGGCGCCGTGGCGGTCGGCGTGAATGAGGTCGCCGCTCATCACTTCCATGCCGTGGATGGTAACCGGGACGCCGAATTCGACGACGTGCACATAGGCATGCGATGGCGTGATCGAGCCGGCGAGCATCTGAAAGCCTTCGGCCACTTGCGCGATGTCGCGGATCGAGCCGTTGGTCACGGTGCCGAGACAGCCGAGCGCCTTG
>Ga0209517_10005977_pt1 | contig 15262 bp, 9 predicted proteins | sample PeaSoiMetSII2010_FD_187695 | JGI IMG/M metagenome (GOLD analysis project Ga0209517, IMG submission 187695) | Peat soil microbial communities from Weissenstadt, Germany - SII-2010 (SPAdes) (version 2) | ecosystem: Environmental > Terrestrial > Soil > Wetlands > Peat | place: Germany: Weissenstadt... | reverse complement strand
CGCCGAGCCGGCGGGCACAGGCCTGCACGAAGTAAGGAACTGTTAAGAAATAACATTGTCAGGCGGTGTTCGATCTTGTTCCACTTGCTCGTACCGGGTGGAAAGTGACTGACCGCGATGGCCATGCCCGTCTCGTCAGCCAGCCGCTGCAACTCCAGTTTCCACAGTCGGACGCGGGAACCGTTACTGCCCCCGCCATCGACGGTGATCGATAGCCGGCTGGCACGAGGGTATTTCTCCTGGCCCATGGCACACCACCAGCGCCGGATGGTTTCCACTGCGAACGAGGCGGTATCATGATCCACTCCCACGCCGACCCATCCGGTGTTGCCTGCCAGGTCGTATACCCCGCACGGCGCAGCGCGCCCGAGTTCCGGTATCGCAAAATCATGCAGGCGAACCTCTTCCGGATGCCTTTCGGACGCCACTCCCGCCCTCCATTCTGGAAGTCCGCAACCAATTCCTTTTTCTTGGTGTCAACCGAATCTCACCGGTTGACCGAGGGCGAGGTAGCGCCGGACCTTGTCATCAATGTACTCACTGCGCCCTCGCACCGGCGGCGTTCGCGGCAAGAGGTAAGGTCAGGTTTCCAGCAGAACCGCCGTTCCCAGCGATCATGACCGTGTAGGTCCCGTGACGGGCAGGATCGTTTGCGCAACGCCCACTCCATCCTGGCCAACATTCGGCCGTAGCGAAAGTGGATTCGCGAGTCAAACCCGCATGTTAGAATGGCGCAATAGCGGCAACCGGCGGAGTTACTGTGGGAGTGGAGGCCCGACAGATGAACTCTACCACCCCAGGTGCGCCGCTGTGCGTCAATCCGGACACGCAGGAACCCCGGCACTGGCTTGCAGCCTGTACAATTACGACGTGTGCGCCGCCGGCCCGATAACCGAGTGAAGCGACGATATCCGATGCCCGATTACCGATCCGCGGGCCGTTTTGAATCGGCGACGATCGTACTCCCGGTCATGGACGAGACTACTTCCCTGGAAGAGACCGTCAAAATCGTTTTGCGGGACGTCAAGGACCGCACCAGGGAGATACTGATCGTGGTCTGCGACCGCACGACCGCGGAAGCGATGACCACGGTCGACCGCCTGAGCCAGAGCCTCGGCGGCATGGTTCGCGTTCATTCCCAGAGATTGCCCTTTTTGGGCGGCGCGATGCGGGAGGCCTTCGATCTCGCCCGCGGCAGCCACGTCGTCATGATGGCCAGCGACCTTGAGACGGATCCGAATACGCTCAAGGCCCTGATCGCCACCGCCGAGACCCGGCCGTCGGCGATCGTGACCGCCACTCGCTGGCGCGCGGGCGGGGGGTTTCAGGGTTACTCGAAGGTCAAGCTGCTCTGTAATTGGGTCTTTCAGAAGTTCTTCTCCGCGTTGTATGGCGTGCGGCTGTCCGATATGACTTTTGCCTACCGGATCCTCCCAACCCGATTGGTTCAGAGCATTCGTTGGGAGGAACTGCGGCACGCGTTCCTTTTCGAGACGCTCGTCAAACCGCTGCGGCTCGGAGTAGAGGTTGTCGAGATTCCCTCCGGGTGGAAAGCGCGGACGGAGGGAAGATCCCAGAATACGTTTTTTCTCAACTTCCTGTACTTTCGCACGGGCCTGAAGACGCGCTTCGCCAGCAGACGCTCGCTCCTGAAGCCGGGCATGGGAGCATAGGGCAGGATAGGGTCAAATATGAAGAAGGTCATAGTAACAACGACCATCAACCCTCCGACTGAGGCCATTCATAAGTTCCAGGCGATGGAGGACTGGGATCTCGTGGTCATCGGCGATAGGAAGACGCCGGGCGACTATCGTCTCGACCGCGGTATTTACGTCGCGCCCGAGGAGCAGGAGAGGTACGACCCGGCTCTGTCGAAAGCCATAGGCTGGAACTGCATCCAACGCCGGTTGATGGGCCTGCTTTGGGCCCACGATATGAAAGCCGACATCGTGGCGGAAGTGGACGACGATAACATCCCGTTGGAGGGATGGGGCGAGAATCTGCTGGTGGGCAGAGACGTCGAAATGAACTGTTACGAGACCGCGCTGCCGGCTTTCGACCCCGTGGGCGCCACCAATCATCCACGCTTGTGGCACCGGGGTTACCCGCTTCAACTCGTATCGAAGAGGGACTACTCGAAGAAGGTGCGGAACACCGTCCACGTGGACGTACAGGCGGACTTCTGGAACGGCGATCCGGACATTGACGCGTTCTGCCGCATGGAACACGCTCCCGAGTGCGCTTTCGATCCGCAGGCGTTTCCGATGTGCGCTAACAAGATGGGTCCGTTCAACTCGCAGAACACGTTCATCGCGGGCGCATGCTTGAAGGACTACGTTCTGTTTCCGCACGTCGGGCGGATGGACGATATCTGGGCGTCGTTCTATCTGCAGGCGAAGGGTTACCGCGCGGTTTGGAACAAGGCATCGGTATATCAGCGGCGCAACGTACACGACTTAGTTCGCGACATGCAGCAAGAGTATATCGGTTATGAGAACAACTTGAATCTGGTTGAGGATCTGGCTCGAGATCCCGATTCGATCGCCGCGTACCTGCCGGGGCGGTCGAACTGGGCGTTCGAACTCTATAGGAGGCATTTTCCGCGTGCGTAAGGTTCTGGTTACGGGCGCCGCCGGTTTCGTGGGGCGGCACGTTGTGAAGCGGCTACTGGAGGCTGGCGACGAAGTGCACGCCGTGGACTCGGTGGCGGAGTATACCGGAGGCATCGATCCGGCAAACGGCTGGCCTCTATTCGATCCGCGGGACTACCCGCGCTTCCATTTCTACAGAGAAGACTGCCGGGCGTGGTTCGGACGGGTCAAGGACACGGATATCGACTACGCATTCCACCTGGCGGCTATGGTCGGCGGGCGTCTCATGATTGAGAACAATCCGCTGGCGGTGGCGGAGGATCTGGCGATCGATGCGGCATACTGGGGATGGGCCAAGCGAACCCGGCCAAAAAGGACCCTCTGTTTCAGTTCCAGCGCCGCCTACCCGATCAAGCTGCAGCGCCCCGAAGGCTACGTGCTTCTGACGGAGAACACGATCTCCTTCGAGAGCGATATCGGCATGCCGGACATGAGCTATGGTTGGGCCAAGCTGACCTGCGAATACCTGGCCCAACTGGCTTACCGGAAGCACGGATTGAAGTCGATCTGCTATCGTCCGTTCTCCGGTTATGGGGAGGACCAGGATGACGCTTACCCGTTCCCGAGCATCTGCAAGCGAGTGCTGGCGAATCGTGGCGCGGAGGTCCTGAATGTGTGGGGAACCGGCGCCCAGATGCGCGACTTCATTCACGTCGACGACTGCGTGGATGGCGTCATGACGACCATGGATAAGATTGACGATGCCGGCGCGGTGAACCTCTCGACCGGTATTTTCACCAGTTTTATCGATTTTGCGAAGCTGGCTGCCGAGATCGTGGGCTACCACCCTCAAGTGAAGGGCTTATCCGACAAGCCAGCAGGGGTGCATGCGCGGGCTGGTGACACGACAAAACAGAAACAACTGGGATTCCAGTACAAGATCGACTTTCGGACTGGCGTCGAGCGGGCGCTGAGATACTACTCGGAGAGGCGATAGCGGGAAGAGCGTTTTAGGAACTGTTAAGAAATTGAAATTGTCATTTACGCGGCGCGGCTGCCCTCGCCAGTTCTTGCCGAACCGCTATGGCCAGCTCCGTTTCGTCAGCCAGCCGGGTTTCATTGGTCGGCCGGGCGGGACCTGAGGCCATCGCAGATACTGGAGAGTCGAGGCGCCAGCAGGAGGTAATGGACGTCGGGGTTACTGACGTTGGGAAACTCGTAGGCCGCACAGGCGGCCCAGTCGTCGATGGGAATGACTTTGGCGACAGCCCGTTCTTGATCGGCGTCGAGGAAGGCGAAGGCCGGTTGCCTGGCGGCGCAAGCGGCCAGGCGTTCCTCGGGCGCCATCATGGCGAATTTTGTGCCGTTCACGAGCCCGCCGAGATCACAGAACGAGGCACCCGAAAAGTAGCCGATGAAACCGATATCATTGGCCATACCAGTCTGATCGCGCAAGGCACCGAGATTGTCGCGATGCATGCGGCGAAGGCTCTCGGATCTTCCGGCGACGATTCTAAGCACGGTTCTGGCTTCCATGGCGTAACAAGCGACCAGCATCAGGCAGACGACCTGCGCCAGGCGTTTCGACAGCAGGCTGCTGGATGCGGGGTGGTGGCGCGCGAGCAGTACGAGATTCCAGGCTCCCAGGAACACGAATGCCCAGAGCAGGTGCCGGATGCCCTCGATCTTCTGCCCCCTGATTCCGATCATGAGAAACAGCAGGGGTATGGCGAGATTGGCGCAGGCGCATATGCGCGCGCGGGCATCTTTCTGCCGGAATAAGAGAAAGAACATGGTACACAGCCACAAGGCCACGATTCCCAAGCCCAAACTTCCGGCGGCAACAATCGACCGGGGGATCACCAGAACGGCGGCGGCGCTGGGCCCCGAGGACTTGGCTACGGCAGTGTCGGGAAGGAACGCTCCCCAATAGAGCCTGAGGAGCAGGACGCCGGCGATGGTCCCCAGGGCGAGGGAGGCGGCGGTAACGAGATGCTGTCCGGCCTGTGTCGAGCCGGCGGAACCGAGAACCGCCAATGCGACCAGGGCCAGGACCGCGGCGGCCGCGAGGTAGGCAAACTCGACGCGGGTGAAGACGGCAAGCATGCAGAACGGCATCATCAGCCAGGCGGCCGGGCGGGACTCCGCGGAAAGCGTCCTATAGGAGAACCACACTGCCAGAAGCGCCACCAGCCCGGTTTCCATGCCATCGGTGAGCCATCTTATGCCCATGGGTCCGACCAGGGTCAACAGCAGCACCAGCCACCACCAACGTTGCGGTCCGGCGGAGCTTCGAGTTATCCAAGCGACGGCGAACAAGACCAGGAAGAGAAAGAGTATGTCATTGACGATTTTCGGATTATATAAGTTGGGGTGAATGAGTTGGGCGGCGGACAATATGACAACATACAGGGGACTGGACGACCCCGAATTACGTCCGGTGCCGTCATACGTGGAGTAGCCGGAGTGTGCAAAGTGAGTGGCGTAGCGGAGTCCAATTAATGTGTCATCCAGGTAGTGGTCCCTGGATAGCCAGAGGCATGCAGCCAGCCACACGGCGAGCAGCAGGAACATGACGCGCCAGGCCAGCCGCCGATGAATGCCCGAAGCTTCAGCGGGGAGTGCGGTGGAGAGCATAAAGGGATGTGGAGGAGTTGCCGGGCAAAGCTCCGCCGGCTCGGTCCCAGGGTCGAAGTTCTCCAAAACCCGGAAGGGATGTCTGAAATTCCGCGCGGATATGGAACTAGCTTACGAAAGTATCACCGGCTGAAATTGATGTCAATAGTACGTGGGTGCTTAACCGCCGGCCGCTCCCTTTACGGCCGCGGCTCCGTAACGATCTGCAAAAAACGCAGCCTGTTATTGTTATAATGAGCCGCGTCCATGCAACGCCGCCTCGGCACTATCGACGGTCTTCGCGGTGTTGCCGCGTTGGGCGTAGCCTGGTTCCACTTCACGCACGGCAGCGGCCTTCTGCACGGAGGATGGCTCTACAACAGCGGCCTGTACGGCTGGGCAGGCGTGGAGATGTTTTTCGTGATTTCGGGCTTTATCATCCCTTATTCTTTATATCGGGCGGGCTACCGCAGCCGGAATTTCGGCCGGTTCCTGGTAAAGCGCGTGGCGCGTCTCGATCCGCCTTATTTCGCCGACATCCTGCTGTGCATCGCGCTGTCCTATATCGTGCCCCTGGCGCCCGGGTTCCGGGGCGAATGGCCGCACTATACCTGGGCCCAACTGGCGGCGCATATCGCTTATGTCAATTCCATCGTGCACAAGCCGTGGGTGAACGTGGTGTTCTGGAGCCTGGGAATCGAATTCCAATATTACCTGCTCATCGGCGCCCTGTTCCCCCTGCTGGTGGCGCGGCGTAACGCGGTGCGATTCGGCTTTCTGGGGCTGCTGCTGGCTCTGTCGGCTCTCATTCACTCAGAAAGCCTGGTTTTCCGTTACTTCCCGCTGTTCGTGGCGGGCATTCTTACCTTCCAGTGCAAGGCAGACCTGGTCTCGACGCGCACGCTGTTGAGCGGACTGCTGGTAACGGGCGTGGTGAGTTGCCTGGTAAACGGGCCGGTGACGGGGTGCGTGGGCATGGCGACCGCTCTGATCATCCGCTTCGTGCGGCTGGGGTCGTCGCGCCTGACGGATTTTGGTTTGATCAGCTACTCGTTGTACCTGTTGCACGTGCCCATCGGGGGCAAGATCATGAATCTGGGGGGGCGCTTCGCCCACGGCACTCCGGCTTTGATGGCATTACTGGCGACAGCAGTGGCCGCGTCCGTGACCGCCGCCGCCATTTTCTATCGCTATGTGGAGTTGCCCTCGCAGCGCCTCTCGTCGTCCATACGCTACCGCGGCGGCCGCGAAGCGCCCAGCCCGTCCACCGTGGCGGCGAGGCCGGCCGATCCCGTTACCGGCTGATTTCCAGAGCCGGGGCGGAATCTACCGTGTGATAACGTAGGCGGATGAAGACGAGACTGAGTGGATGGCTGTGTCTCGCGGGGCTGATCGTCCTGGGCTCCTGTAAATCGGGCAGCCCTCCACCCTCCCGGCGGCTGAACGTGCTGCTGGTGACCATCGACACGCTGCGCGCGGACCGGGTGGGATGCTACGGCTATTCGAAAATCGAAACTCCCAACCTGGATCAGATCGCGCGGCAGGGAGTGCTGTTCGAAAACGCGGTAGCGGCGGCTCCGCTCACCGCGCCATCGCACGCCAGCATGATGACCGGTGCGTACCCTACGGTCCACCAGGTGCGCAACACGGGAGGGTTTGTGTTGCCGCCGTCAGAGACCACGCTGGCGAAGATCCTTCAAGAGCAGGGATGGGACACGGCGGCGTTCATCGGATCTTCGGTTTTGAAAAAACGTTTCGGCCTCAACCAGGGGTTCGCGGTCTACGATGACGACATGCCGGCGGCCGGCGGATCGGCGCAGGCGGAACCCGAGCGGCGCGCGGAGGAGGTGGTAGACCGGGCGGTGAAGTGGCTGGAGGGACAGGCGGGCAAGCCTTTCTTTCTGTGGGTACATGTGTACGATCCGCACATCCCTTACGATCCTCCAAGTCCTTTTCGGGAGAAATACCGGGATCGTCCGTATGACGGAGAGATAGCCTACACGGACCAGCAACTGGGGCGGCTGTTCGAGTCGGTGGCCAGGAAATCTGCGTCCGGGAATACGCTGATCGCGGTGTTGTCGGATCATGGGGAGAGCCTGGCGGAACACGGCGAGTACACGCACGGAGTTTTTCTGTACGACGCGACGCTGCGGATCGCTTTCTTGATGGCCGGGGGATCCATTCCAGCGGGTGTGCGCGTGAAGCAGCAGGCGCGGACGATCGACCTGCTGCCCACGGTTTTGGAGCTGGCGGGCGGCGGCCAGGCGCCGGCGGGGGTGCAGGGAACCAGCCTGGCGCCATCGTTCAGCGGCAAAGAGGTGGCGACCGCTTATTCGTATGCCGAGACGCTGTTTCCCAAGCTCAACATGGGTTGGGCGGAGCTGCGGGCCATGCGAACAAACCGCTGGAAATACATCCGCGCGCCCAAACCCGAACTCTACGACCTGGCGCAGGATCCGGGCGAAACAACCAACGTGATCGCGAATCATGCGGCGGAAGTGCAGGAACTGGAAGGCAGGCTGAAGGCGGTCAGCGGGGGGACGGAGAAGGTGGCGCCGGCGGCGATGGACCCGCGTACGCTGGCACAGCTAAAATCTCTGGGCTACCTGGGCGGGGCTTCCACGCAAGGGACCGAGCTGACAGGCAAAGGGACGGATGCGAAGGACCGGCTCGAAGTCCTGCGGCTGCTGCACCTGGCGGTGCACTCCGGCGCTGCACTCCCCGAGCGGATCTCCATGCTGCGGCAGGCCATCGCCAAAGATCCGGCCAATCCCAGCCTGTACAACAGCCTGGGCAATCTATATGGGGAAGCCGGGCGCCAGGCGGAGGCGATGAAGCTTTATGAGGACGCGCTGCACCAGGGCGTCCAGACCGCGTGGCTGTACTCCCGCCTGGGAAGTCTTTATCTGCGGCAAGGGAAAAAGACAGAAGCGATCGCCCTGTTTGAAGCCGCGACGCAACTGAATCCTTCGGATTACGAGAGCCTGGAGAATCTCGCGGTGGCCTACCGGCAAGCCGGCAGGATCGAGGATTCGGAGCGCGCGCTGCAGGCGATTTTGAAATCGGGCGAGGAATACGCTCCGTCCTACAACGAACTGGGAATGGCGGCTTTTCAGAAGGGGGACGTGGCGGCGGCGCAGGGCTATTTTGAGAAGGCCGCCCGGCTGGACGCGACTTACCAACTGAATCTGGGCCGGTTCTACAAGATGTCGGGGGATAATGCGCGCGCCCGCGCGGCTTTTGAAGCGTTCCTGGCGGCGCGGTCGGCGAGCGCGGAATACCGCCAGATGATTCCGCAGGTGAGGAAAGAACTGGAGAGCGTGCAATAAAAAACCCGGAACCGCGCCAGGGCGATTCCGGGCTTTCAAAACAACCGTTCGTGTCAGGCTACCAACTCAGCCGTCCGGAAATCTGCATGGTGCGCGGGCCGCTGGGGTTCTGGTTGGTGTACGTAAAGGCGATTCCGTCATCGCCGGTTGAATAAGAGTTGCCCGGCACGTTGAACACGTTGAAGAAGTCGAACTGGAGGCGGAGCTTCACCCGCTCCTTGATGGAGAAGGTCTTGAACATGGACGCATCGACATTCCACAGGTTGGTGGTCAGCATGGGCTGGTTATTCCAGGCAGACAGAGGGCTTCCGGCCGGGGAACTCGAGTTGTTCGGCGTGAGGTCTATCTGGTAAGGGGTGCTGCTGTCGGTGACCGGGAGGAAGCCGGTGTTGGTACCGTAATAGTCATAGTTCGGATCGGTATCCCCGCTACGGCTGTTATAGTCCGCCGGGTAGGGCCACAGCGGCGCTGCGGCAGGCTTGTAGTTCGACGGGACCCCCATGACCCCGTTCGGCTGCCCGGTCGTGGGATCGTGGCTGTTAATCTGATGCGCCGGGATGTATCCGTTCCACAGCAGGTAGCCGGGCAGGCACGAACCGCTGCGGCAATCCTGGATGGGGTACTTGTGGCCGTAGTACTGCACCGGCACGCCGGTCGGATACATATCCGTCGGCAGCATATTCCAGTTGGTCCACCAGCGGCCCAGGCCACTGACCTGCCAGCCGCCGATAACCTGATTGAGTACTCCCCGGGCGTTCCCGCCAATCCGCTTACCCTTGCCGAACGGCAGGTCCACGAGCCAGTTCCACCGGATTTCGTGCTGCGGGACGGTGGTATCGCGCCCATAGAGGAGCAGTCTCATTCTTTGCTGGTAATCGGCGGGGACGGTATTGGGGAGGAACGAGCTCACCGGGGTGACCGACGAATCGTAGTACCAGCCATGGCTGCCGGCCTTATTGGAGTTGATGAACATGTACATCAACTGGAAGGCGATGCCCTTCGAAAAACGGCGCTCGGCCTCGAACTGAATGCCGTTCGACCAGCCCCAGCCATCCTTCCCGAATGCGTTCAGGTCGCCATAAGGATAGGTGGTGCCACTCAAGGGCCGCACCTCCGCGCTGGCATTGTCGTCGGTGGGCGGCGAAATGTGCCTGGTCGTCACCCAGACGTAGTTCGGGATGGGAGCGTTCGTTTGAAAGTAGCTGTCTAGGTGGGTGGAGTGGTTACCCACATAGGCGACGCGCAGGAGCGTCTCCGGCATGATCTGCTTTTCCACGGTCAGGTTCCAATCCCATACCCGGGAGCTGGGCTGATGGGGATTGAAGTATGCGGAGCGGAAGGCATCTTCGCCGACGGTGATTCCCTGCGGATTGGTGAAGCTGACGACGTCAGTGCTGTTCTTCCCGGCGACGATCGTGGGAACGCTGACCAGCCCATAGTTTGACAGGTGGTCGGGCGACTGCTGGGCCACCGTGAGCGCGTAGTTCTGGTAGAAGCCGGCAAAGGGCGCGTTGTTCCGCATGGTGTCGTTCCAGCCGTACGCCGGCACCCAGAAGTAGTTCTCGCTCATCCCGCCGCGGACGACGAAGCTCTTGGGCCCGTCGAAGGCACGGTAGGCGAACCCAACGTGTGGACCTATGTCGTGGTAGTTGTTGTAGACCATCTTGTTGGGCAGACCGGCCTGCTGCGGCGTCTCGAACTTGGCGCCGGCGGCAGTCAAGGCTGCGACCAGCGCCGGGGTGGTTGCTCCCACCCGATAGAGCGTGTTGAAATCCTGGCCCATGACGATCGCCATGTTCTTGGGGTCGAAGCTGGAAAAGATGTTGTACTTGTCGCTGGGGTAAGGGGTAAACTGCCAGCGCAGGCCCAGGTTCAACTTCAGGCGATGGGTAATCTGGTAGTTGTCCTGGATATAGGCCGTATTTTCGTTCTGGCGGAAGTAGTACCTGCCCTTGTTGACGCGAACTTCGTAATTGGCATATCCCAGGTACGCCGCCGCCGCCACATTGCCCGTGTTCAGTGTAGCCACCCGATTGGTGGCGGTGCTCTTCTTGGGGTCGTACAGGGCGGTCGTAATGGCCTGGAAGGTCTCCGCACCGGCGGTGCGCTGCTGCTGCGGCGTCCAGTTGTTGCGGTCTTCCCGGAGGTGGATGCCGAACTGGATCTCGTGCTTCCCCTTAACCTTGGTGACGTTGTCTTCCAGGATGAAGTAGTTGAAATACCGCAGGTTCCAGTTCGTCGGCTGGAAGTAGTTGCTTTTGCCGGTGCCGACTCCGATGTTGTTGATCACCGGGTAACCCGGCACGCCGTTGGGGTCGGGCAGGCCCAGTTTGGCATCGTAATTCACGGTGGGATCGCCGGAGAATTGGGTCGAAACCGTCCGGCTGGCGCTGAAGGTGAACTCGTTGACAAGGGTTGGCGACTGGGTGCGGGTCCAGTCCAGCGACAGGCTCTCGTTGGGGTACGTGTCGGAGCGGGAATTGCCGAATCCATCGAGCGTGGGGACGCCGCCCGAAGCCGGGCGATAGGTGCTCCCGTCGGCCTTGGTAATGCGGCCATACACCAGGTCCTTTTGCGTGAAGCGCTGATCGAACCGCATGGAATAGGTGTACTGGTTCTGGATGTTGGGATTGGGCGCGGTGTAATTATTGGCGATCAGGGGATTCACGCCGGGTTTGTTCGGCTCCGGCAGGATGCTGTAGAGGTATTTCATCAGCGGGCTGATCCGTGCGGGGTCGATGTTATTGAGCTTGCCGTTGTAGTTGAAGGGCTCGCGGACATAGTTGTTAGCGGCGGATTGGGTGGTCAACGGGTCGTAGATGACAGACAGGGTTCCGGCCGAGTTCACCAGGCCCGAGAAATCGCCGTTGCGCATGGCATCGGTGGGAACCTTGTAGTTGGCGAAGGATCCGGTGCGCTGCTTGAAGCCTTCGTAGGAAACGAACCAGAAGCTCTTGTTCTTGCCGTTGTACAGCTTCGGAATGTACACCGGCCCGCCGACGGTTCCGCCGTACTCGTTGCGGATCAGCTTGGCCGCGGTGTTGGTGAAGTTATCGCGGGCGCGCGCCACGCCGTACCCGTAGTCGCGGTTGGTCTCGAACAGGGTGCCGTGTATCTCGTTCGTGCCGCTCTTGGTGGTCAGGATCACGTTGGTAGGCCGCGAGTACTTGGCGGAGCTCGAGTTGACCTCCACAGTAAATTCCTGGATGCTGTCCAGGCCGGGCGGACGGTTTACGGTGCCGGAGCCGTACACCTCGTCGGTGAGGGCGGCGCCGTCCAGGACGATGTCGTGGGTCCCCACGCGGCCGCCGAAAGTTCGCAGGTTGCCGTCGGAATCGAAGGTCACGCCCGGGACCGTGTTCATCAGGTTCATGACGTTCCGGCCGTTGATCGGCAACTGCTCGATGCGCGTACGTTCGAGGGTGTATCCCAGGGAAGCCGTGTCGGTGGTGAGAACGGGGGTCACGTCCTGCACTTCCACCGTGGTCTTGGTTCCCGCGGGCTGAAATGTGATCGTCACCGACGCGGACTCCTGCGTCTGCACCTGCAAGGTGACTTCGAACTTGTTCATGCCGGCCGCTTCGGCCGTTATTTTGTATGGACCGGCAACCACGGAGGGAAACACGTAGAGCCCCGCTCCGTTGCTCACCGATTTGAGTTCCACACCGGTCGCCGTATTGGTCAATACCACGGTGACATTGGGGATGACCGCGCTCGTCGGGTCTTGAACGATCCCACGGACGCTACCATTGCTGGATTGGGGAAAAGCGGGGGCGGCCATCAAGACCAGCAGTATCAGGGCCAGGCCACCCACTCGAAACACGAACTGCGCGTTCCAGGCGTTTAAATTCCGAGACTCCTTTTTAGAGGCGAGCCACATACAGTCCTCCAGTAAACCTCTTCACCCGAAAACCTCGTGCCTGACGGTAGCATGAATAACGCATGAAAGCAACAGGAAAAGACAGAAATCAAAGGCTTTGTCCACCAACAGGAAACTGCGTTCTTGAACGCGGAGGCGCGGAGAAAACTAAAGTCAAAACCTGAGAGCGGACCCAGAGAGGGTGCCCCGTTAGCGGAGATCACGGAGAAAGGCAACCGCGGCTCTGTTCGGATGCCGCGTGTTTTTATCTCACCCCGTGGCGTAGGCCGCCTGGGGGCTCATGGCGCTGTTGTAAGCTTCTATCACCCGCTCCAGCGGACCGTCGTCCAGTATGCGGCCGTGGTCCAGCCAGATGGCGCGGGTGCACAGGTCCTTGAGGGTGCTGCTGGAGTGCGAAACGCAGAGGATGGTTTTGCCGGCACGCCGGAATTGCATGATGCGTTCCTGGCATTTGGCGAAAAAGGCCACGTCGCCCACGCCCAGAACCTCGTCGATGATGAGGATATCGGGGTCCACGGTCACCGCCACGGAAAAGGCCAGGCGCATGACCATGCCGGTCGAATAGGTGCGCAGCGGCTCGTCGATGAAATCGCCGATCTCGGCGAAGGCCACCATCTCGTCGAACTTCTGGCGCACTTCGCGGCGCGACAGACCCATCAGCGCGGCATTGGTGCGCACGTTCTCGGCGCCGGTCAGATCGGGATGAAATCCCGCGCCCAGGTCCAGCAGCGCGGCGATGCGGCCGTTGACTTCCACGCGGCCCTGGTCCGGCCGGCACAGGCTGGTAGCCAGGTTCAGCAGGGTGCTCTTGCCGGCGCCGTTGTGGCCGATGACCGCGACACTTTCTCCGTGATGCAGGATGAAGGAAATCTCCCGCAACGCGTGGAACTTCTCGGGACGCTGGGAGCGCAGCAACTGCATCAGCCGGTCGCGAATGAGCAGTTGGCCGGTGTGGCGGGCGAAAGACTTCCACACGCCTTGAAACATGATCGCCGGCAGCCCGTCAGATATGCTCATAAGACATTGGTTTCAGCCGCCGGAAGACCAGCATCCATGTTCCGGTAGCGGATCTTGAGGTTCTGGGGGAAGTTGCGTTTTAAAATCGAAGCTCCAGTATAACGCAGTGACGAGTAAGGCCACGGGCGTTTGCTAAGCTGATGCTTGGATGCGCGTTACGATTGACGCCGTACCGCTGCTGGTGAGAAGCGCCGGCGTCAAGACCTACCTTTATTACTGGACACGGCATTTAAGCCGGGAGGCCCACGGGACGGAAATCCGGCTCTTCCCTTTTCTGGGCGAGCCGGGCAAGCCGGGCGCTCTGGATCACGAAGATTCGCTGGCCAGCCCGTGGCTGACGCATGCCTCGCTGGGATTGCTGTTTCTGCTGAACCGGATTCCCAACAACGCGATCGACTGGATAGACTCCAAGATCGATGTCTTCCACACTGCCAAGCTGCTCCATCCGCCGCGGCGCGCCAAACTCACCGCCACGGTGCACGACTTCACCTGCTGGATGCTGCCGGAGACGCACTCGCCGGCCAATGTGGCCGCCGATCGGGCCTTCGGCGAGCGGATTCTGAACCGGGTGGATGGGCTTATCGTGGCGTCGGAAGCCACCCGCGTGGATGCCCTGCGGTTTTTGAAGCTGCCGCCGGAAAAGATGCGGGTGATCCATCACGGCGTGGCGGACATGTTCTTCCGCGCGACGCCGGCGGATGCCGACGCGGTGCGCTCGCGGCTGGGCCTGGGCCGGCCTTATCTTCTGTTTGTCGGCACCATCGAGCCGCGCAAGAACGTCGACCTGCTGCTCGACGCGTACCAGGGTTTGCCGCCATCGATCCGCGGGGAATTCGAGCTGGTCCTGGCCGGCCCGCCGGGCTGGGCGCCGCATGCGACCATGGCCCGCCTGCGGCAGCTTTCCGGGGGGATGCGCTATCTGGGCTATGTGGCGGAGCAGGATATGGCCGGGCTGTTTGCCGGCGCCACGGCACTCGTCTACCCGTCTTTGTACGAGGGGTTCGGGTTTCCGGTGGCGCAGGCAATGGCGACGGGGACGCCGGTGATTACTTCGGGCGTTTCGTCGCTGCCGGAGATCGCCGGGGGAGCGGCGGTTCTGGTCGACCCGCGCAGCGAACGGGAGCTTCGGGAGGCCATGCGGAACCTGCTGACTTCGCCCGGGCGGCGGGCGGAGTTGAGCGAACTGGGGCGGGCGAATGCGCGGCGGTTCTCGTGGACGGAAAGCGCCCGGCAGTCGCTGCGGTTCTTCGAGGATGTGGCGGGATAAGAGCGGGGGTTGGGGATTGGGGGTTGTGTGGCGATTACGTTTCGCCGCAGATCAATTGCTTGCCGGTCCAGACTTTTTTCAGCCCGAAGGGCAGGGGAATAGGCTTGGCGGTGTCATAGGACTCGGGCTGGCGCGAGCCGAGCGCCTGGAGGACGGCGTACATGACCTTGTTCACGATGGCCTTACCGTCGGGGCCCATGGCGTTCTTCAGGTCGAAGCTGCAGGAGCCGTTTTTCACTTCGAATGTCACATCCGCGTGGATGGCACGCTTGCCCGTGAGGAAGCCGCGCAGGATATCGGGGAAGATGCCGGGATTCCACTTTTGAACGGCATCGAAATCGATCTCCATGTCGGAGGAAACCTGATTATCGGGAAGCAGGGCGACGGTCATGGAGCCGATTCCGGGGCGCGGGTGGGTGCGCAAGGTGTAGGCGAGATATTCGTTGAGGACCGATTCGGGAATTTCGAAACCCACTTTACGGCCGGCCGGGTGGCCATCCTGTTCGAACTTTCCGAGGGAGGCGAGGAGGTCCTGGATCATGGCGATGCCGGGGTTGACGTC
>Ga0209517_10005976_pt1 | contig 15262 bp, 13 predicted proteins | sample PeaSoiMetSII2010_FD_187695 | JGI IMG/M metagenome (GOLD analysis project Ga0209517, IMG submission 187695) | Peat soil microbial communities from Weissenstadt, Germany - SII-2010 (SPAdes) (version 2) | ecosystem: Environmental > Terrestrial > Soil > Wetlands > Peat | place: Germany... | reverse complement strand
TAATTTATCCGGTTGGCGGTGAGCCCGGAGCCCGAGCAAGATCGGCTTACAATGAACCCGCAAGGGAGTTGTAGGAATAAGGTCAGCAAGGGTCTAAACGCGAGCTACTGGCCGAGAGGAATGAGTTCAACATCACCTCGGGACTCTTATTTTTTGTTCTAGCTTCGTCAAGATTGTGTGGGGACGGGCGCCTCGCCCGTCCAGGCCAAGCAAAGCTCGGCAGCCACCGCAAAGTCAGAATCACCCCACCTGAAACACCCTAACCTCCTGGTTCCTTCCGAACTCTTCAGCCGATACAGTGCAACTCTGCCCATTCGTCTATCCGCCATTCAAAGCGCTCTCGGTTCCTCGCCTTTCTGACAATTTCAAGTTGGCTGCAACTGAAAACCTCACAAATCCAAAGTGATCGATGTCACCTACGCTGAATGTAGGCAAGCAATAAGCTTGCGAGCTACGGCCGTTCCCGGGTTGAACCGGGTCAAAGGGGCATGGAATCGGTTGAGGAAGCCCCATCTCCATAAATTCAGTGTTTGACAACGGTACCATATATGTTACCATTACATCCAATCGAGATTCTCGAATACCTCGACTGGAACGGCCGCAGCCCGTACGCCGATTGGTTCGAAAGCTTGAGCGCGCCAGCTGCAGCGAAAGTGGCAGTCGCGATTACGAGATTGGCGCAGGGCAATTTCTCTAACGTGAAGGGTGTTCGCGGCGGGGTTTACGAGTGCCGAATCAATTTCGGACCTGGCTTCCGCATTTATCTCGGCAAGGACGGAGAGCGCCTCATTATTCTGCTCGCGGGTGGAACCAAGAAACGGCAGCAGAAGGACATCGAGGACGCGAAGGCCCGATGGCAGGACTACAAGAAGAGGACATCTCACAAGTAATTCAATTATGCCCTTGACCCGCGATTTCAAAGAAACCGTCCAAGCCCGCGTGCGTCGCGACCCCGCGTTCCGCAGAGAGCTCTTGCGTGAGAGCGTCGAATGCTTTGTCCTTGGAGATGTCGAGACCGGCAAGGCTGTCCTGCGCGATTACATCAATGCCACAGTCGGTTTTGCCCACCTTGCGGAAGTTACGCACCACTCCCCCAAAAGCCTGATGAGGATGCTCGCCCCATCCGGCAATCCGCAGGCGCGCAACCTGTTCGAGATTGTCGAGTATCTTCAGCGCAAGGAAAGCGTCCGCTTCAAAGTCGCAGCCGCCGCGAGATAGCTGCTCGACCGACCACTAACCCCTGCCCACCGATCACTGCCCACCGCCCTAAAGCGGTATATTCCCATGCTTCTTGGGCGGATTCTTATCCCGCTTAGTCTCCAGCATCTCCAGCGCCTGGATCACCTTCTTCCGCGTCTCGCGCGGCTGGATGACGGCATCCACAAATCCCCGATCAGCGGCCACGTAAGGGTTAGCCAGGCGGTCGCGGAATTCTTCGATCTTCTGTTGGCGCACCGCTTCGCGATCTTTCGCGCCGTCCAGTTCGCGCTTGTAGACGATATCCACCGCGCCTTCCGGCCCCATCACCGCGATTTCTGCGCTCGGCCAGGCGTAATTCACGTCCGTGCGAATGTGCTTAGACGCCATGACGCAGTACGCACCGCCGTAGGCTTTGCGTGTGATCACGGTGACCTTCGGCACGGTCGCTTCCGCAAACGCAAACAGCAGCTTGGCCCCGTGCTTAATGATTCCCCCGTACTCCTGGTTGGTGCCGGGGAGGAAGCCCGGCACGTCTTCAAACGTCACCAACGGAATGTTGAAGCAGTCGCAGAAGCGCACAAAGCGCGCGCCCTTCACCGACGCGTTGATATCGAGCGTCCCCGCAAGCATCGCTGGCTGGTTGGCCACGATCCCGACCGGCTTCCCGTTGAAGCGCGCGAATCCGACGACGATGTTCTTGGCATAGTGCTCGTGAATTTCAAAAAAATAGCCGTCATCCACCACCGTGTGAATCACGTCTTTCATGTCATACGGCATGTTCGATTGATCGGGGATCAGCGTGTCCAGTTTCTCGTCCACCCGATCGATAGGATCGCTGCAAGCCTTGCGCGGCGGCTCATCCAGATTGTTTGAGGGAATAAAACTCAACAGCTCGCGCACCATCGACAAACACTCGGCATCGTCGCGACACATGAAGTGCGCTACTCCAGAAGTCTCGTTGTGCGTGTGCGCGCCGCCGAGCTGATCTTTGGTGACCTCTTCGTGCGTCACCAGTTTGATCACGTCCGGCCCGGTGATGAACATATACGAAGTCTGATCCACCATCAGGATGAAGTCGGTGATCGCCGGCGAATACACGGCGCCACCCGCACACGGCCCCATGATGGCCGAGATCTGCGGCACCACTCCGCTATAAAGTGTGTTGCGCAAGAAAATGTCGGCATAGCCGGCCAGCGACATCACGCCTTCCTGGATGCGCGCCCCTCCTGAATCATTCAGGCCGATGACCGGCGCGCCCATCTTAGCCGCCAGATCCATGATCTTGACGATTTTTCCGGCATTCGCCTCAGAGAGCGACCCTCCGAACACAGTGAAATCCTGCGCAAAGACAAAGACCAGCCGCCCTTCCACGCGCCCGTAGCCGGTGATGAAACCGTCACCGTAGTACTTCTGCTCGGCCATGCCGAAGTTGTTGCAGCGGTGCGTGACCAGCTTGTCGGTTTCCTCGAAGGTGCCCTCGTCGAGCAGAAACTCCACGCGCTCGCGGGCCGACATTTTGCCCTCTTTGTGCTGCCGCTCGCGCCGCTGCGCCCCACCGCCTTCCTGGGCCATCTGGTCGCGCTTTTTGAGTTCAGCAATCTTCTCTTCGAGTTTCATAGGGAGACATTATAGGCGACCACTGCTCGTCTAGAGACAAGAGTGGGAGGGGTGCTCGTGTGGGGACGGGCGCCCTCGCCCGTCCAAGCCGAGCGAAGCTCGGCAGCCGTCGGCGCGGATTCAGACCCTCGTGGTCGCAGCATCAAACAGATTCAGAAATTCGATTTTCTTCTCTGCTGCCAGAAACGCTGCTTCAAACGAATTGCGCGCCAATTCCCGCAGATGTTCGTCCGTGAAGCCGAACGCCTCCTGCACCAGCGCGTACTCCTCGACCAGAGATGTGCGAAACATCGCCGGGTCGTCGCTGTTGAGCGTCAGCATCAGCCCCTGGTCAAAGTAGCGCCGTACCGGATGTTGGGCCAGCTCAGCGCAGCAACCCGTCCGCAGATTGCTGGTCACGCAGATTTCAATCGGCACCTGCCGCTCCGCCAACTCCTCCATCAATTCCGGATCCTGCCCCGCCGTAAGTCCGTGGCCAATGCGTTCTGACTTGAGGTTCAGCGCACCCCAAATCGATTCCGGCCCGGCGCTCTCGCCGGCGTGCGCCGTGAGATGAAGACCGTGCTCGGCGGCGCGATGGTAAACCGCAGTGAACCACTCCGCCGGACCCGCACGCTCATCGCCGCCAATTCCAAAGGCCACCACGTTGCGATCGCGAAACTGGATGGCAAGATCGAGCACGTTCTGCGCCTTCTCAGCCCCAAACTGCCGGATGGCATCGAAGATCCACACCAGCGATAGGCCGAGGTCCTTCTCGCCGCGCAAGCGGCCCCGTTCCAGCCCCTCGAAGATCGCGGCGAAATCCTGCTTGCGCCACAGGCAGACGCCGACAGAAACAATCACTTCCGCATGAAGCACGTTCTGCGCTTTCAGCCGCTCCATCAGCCGGTAAGCAATCAGCTCGTAGTCCTCCGGAGTGCGCAAGTGCCCAGTCACATCCTTGAAGGCAGAGAGGAATCCGGCAAAGTCTTTGTAGTCGTAAAGGTTCTCCACTTCGGCAAGCGAAGCGCCCTCCATCCCGTGACGCTGCCGCAGTTCCAGCAGCGTAGCCGGCTCGATCGAGCCCTCGAGATGCAAATGCAGTTCGGCCTTGGGGAGTGTGCGGATGAAGCTGGAGGGCTCCGAAGGCATACCGCGATTCTAAAGGATTGGGTCGTGTGGTGGCGGGGCTTTGCCCCGCTGGACGGGGCAGAGCCCCGTCACCACACAAAATCCGATCACCCGATCTTCTTGGTCTTGCAGAACTCGCTATGATGCCGGCTGTAGAAGATGTAAATCATCAGCCCAATCGCCAGCCAGATCACAAAGCGCAGCCAGGTAATCAGCGTCAGCCCGAACATCAGTCCGCCGCACAGAATCACGGAAATTAACGGGAACCACGGCACAAACGGCACGCGAAAAGCGCGCTTGCGATCGGGTTGATTACGCCGCAGCAAAATCACCCCCAGCGAAACCAGCACGAAAGCAAACAGCGTCCCAATGTTGGCGAGGTCGGCGGCATCACCAATATCCACGAGTCCAGCAGGAATCCCCACAGCAAAGCAGGCAATCCACGTCGACCAGTGCGGCGTCTTATACTTCGGGTGCACCGCGGAAAACAATTTCGGCAACAGGCCATCGCGCGACATGGCGTACCAGATACGCGCCTGCCCGTATTGAAACACCAGCAACGAAGAGATCATCCCCGTCAGCGCGCCAATCACGATCACCGACCGGAAGACCCGGTGCACTCCCAGATACTTCATGGCGTAGGCGACGGGCGCTTCGGCGGCTTCTCCGGAAACAAAGGTCGTGTACTTCATCATGCCGAGCAGCACCAAAGCGACGCCGACGTAAAGCAAAGTACAAACAATCAGCGACATGATGATGCCGAAGGGCAAGTCTTTTTGCGGATTGCGCGATTCCTCCGCCGCCGTCGAGACCGAATCAAATCCGATGTAGGTAAAGAAAACGATGGCCCCTCCGGTGACGATTCCGGCAAACCCGGAAGGCGCAAACGGTGTCCAGTTCGCGGGTTTCACCAGCATTCCACCCACCACCAGGAAGGTCAGGATCGCGCCGATCTTAACCGCGACCATGATGTTGTTAGTCTCCGCCGATTCCTTCACCCCGCGCACCAGCAGCAGCGTGAGAATGAACACGATCAGAAAGCCCGGAAGATTGAAGTAAGCGCCTGTCCACTGTCCCGAAGCCCAGACCGGACTAGCCCATTTGTCGGGCAAGTTGACGCCAAACGCCGCGAATTGCGCCTTCGTATAACCGGCGAAGCCGACGGCCACCGCAACATTGCTGACCACATATTCCAGAATCAGGTCCCAGCCAATGATCCAGGCAAAGATTTCGCCGAGCGTCGCGTAGGAGTAGGTATAGGCGCTGCCGGCGATAGGAATCATCGACGCCAGTTCGGCGTAGCACAATCCGGCAAAACTGCACGCAATCGCCACCAGGAAAAACGAAATGGCAATCGAAGGCCCGGCCGGCGGCCGGCCATGCATCAGCGCTCCCGCCGTACTTCCGGTGCGCAGAAGGTTCACAATCACGTCAAGCGCCTGCGCGTGCAGGATCGAAGGCGCCTGGAAATATTCTCCAGCCGCCGCCGTTCCCGTCAGCACGAAAATTCCCGAGCCAATGATAGCGCCGATGCCGAGCGCCGTCAGCGACCACGGCCCCAGCGTTTTACTGAGCCGGTGCTGGGGATTCTCCGACTCCGAGATCAGTTTGTCGATGGACTTACAACAGAATGCCTGGCTGTTGGAAGTACGGATAACGCCAGCGGCTGGCTCAGTCGATGATGGCGGCACGATTAGGATGTCTCCTCACAACGGGAGTCGGGCATGGGCGCTGGCCCATGCCCGGAAATGCCACAGGTCAGGCTAACGGCTTACCGTTTCGCCTGGCCGCGTGCCAGCTTTTTCACTTTGCGCTTTTTCGATCCGCGGGCATAATCGCGGGGCTTCTTCGGCTTTTCCGCCTTCATCTTCTTGCGCGAGGCGCGCTTGCTTTTCTTACGTTCTTCTTTAGTCAGCTTCTTTGTGTTTGCCATGAATGCGTTTGCTTTCCTCTGCTCTTTAGATTTCGTGCGTCTGCTTTAACGATTCGTATCAGGGCATCGCTGCAGCGATGCCGTAAATCCCCAAAATCGAACACCCCTTCAGGGGCTGGGTCACCGGCTAGCGGCCAGCAGCGTTTTACGCTTTCTCCAACTGCGCATAGCGCTCCACCAGCTTCTTCAAACCGAAGCGAGGAAATTGTACCGTAATCTTGGCGTCTTCCCCATCCCCTTCGCGCTGATAGACCGTTCCTTCCCCATATTTCGGATGCTTGACCTTCTGCCCCGGACGGAATCCGCGCCTGCCTTTAGGCTCCTCCGACGCCAGTTTCGGAATAGCGAACTTCTTGCCCCGTGACGCAAAAAACTCCGCAATGTTGTCGATCGAGTTGTAATTCCGCAGTGGAGTCGGCGTCTTAGGCTTGACCCGTCCCGGATCCCACACAGCGCTCTGGTCTTCATCTTCGTAGGAATAGTGTGTAGACTCAGCCCGGTGTACGTGTGGATGCTCGTGTGGACGCGGGCGACTCGCCCGCGAAACGTCAGCAGTAGAAGAAGCACGTCGCGAGCCGCCAAGTTCCTCCACCAACTGCGGCGGAACTTCCTCCAGAAACCGCGAGGGCACGCTAGCCTCCGGCATATCCGTTCCATAGCGCCGCCGGTACACCGCGCGCGACAAAATCAGCGTGTCCATGGCGCGAGTCATGCCCACATAGCAAAGCCGCCGTTCCTCTTCAATCGAATCCGGCTCCAGCATGGTCCGCGAATGCGGAAACAAGCCTTCTTCCATTCCCGCCAGCACCACCAGCGGAAACTCCAGCCCCTTGGCCGCATGCAAAGTCATCAGCGTGATCCGCGCGTGCTCGTCATACTGGTCGGCATCGCTGACCAGGGCGGCGTGATCAAGGAATTGATCGAGCGTCTCACCGCGATCGCGCGAGTCCATAGCCGCATTCACCAGTTCGCGCAGGTTCTCAATGCGCGAGTAAGCCTCTGGTGTGTCTTCCTCTTCCAGTAGCTTGATGTATCCAGTACGGTCGATGAGAAACTTGAGAATCTCAGCAGTATTAGCCGCCGCACCCGGTGAGCGGAAGCCCGCGGCCGCATGATCGTCGGCTTCGCCAGTGGAGCGACCGCCGTCCCCGCCCGTCCCACCGCCAGCAGCAAAATCAAAGCTGAAGTTCCCAGGATCAAAATCCGTGCCCTCGTCTGCTTGTGTGGGGACGGGCGCCTCGCCCGTCCAAGCCGAGCGAAGCTCGGCAGATGGCTCGGACTCCGACTTCTCTCCCGCCGTCTCCTCCACCCGCTCCACAAACGTCCCCGCCAGCATGGCCCGCCCATCCTCAATCAGTGCCTGAAAGCTCTTTAAAGCCGCCACTGCCCGAGCCGGCAACAACTGCCGCGTAATCCCTTCGCCCACCGCCCCCCACATCGATAATCCCGTTTCCAGCGCCAGCCGCTCCATCATCTCGATCGTAGTCTTCCCAATCCCGCGCACCGGAGTATTGATCACCCGCAACAGCGAAACCGAATCATCCGGATTCTGAATAACCTTCAAGTACGAAATCAGATCCTTGATCTCGGCCCGCTCATAGAACGAAAAGCCGCCCACCACGTGATACTTCAGCCCGTAGCGGCGCATGGCCTCTTCAAACAGCCGTGATTGCGAGTTCGTGCGATAAAGCACAGCCGCCCGCGCCGTTTCGCCGTTCTCGCCCGCCGAGCGTACGTATCGGTTGATGGTATCGGCGGCAAACAGCGCCTCGTTCTCGCCATCCGGAGCCTCGTAGTAGCCGACCTTCCCCCCACCCTGCCGCGATGTCCACAGGTTCTTGCCCTTGCGCCGGACGTTGTTCCGCACCACTGCGGACGCGGCTTCCAGAATGTTCTCAGTCGAGCGGTAGTTCTCCTCCAGACGCACGATTTTCGCCTCCGGAAAATCGGCCTCGAACTCCAGAATGTTGCGAATGTCCGCTCCGCGCCACGAATAGATCGACTGATCCTCATCCCCCACCGCGCAGACGTTGTGCCCGGCGCCCGCCAGCAACCGCATCAATTCATACTGCGGACGATTCGTGTCCTGGTATTCATCGATCAAGAGATATTGGAACCGCCGGTTGTAATGCTCGCGCACCGCCGCCACCGACTTGAGCAGACGCATGGCTTCAAGCAGCAGATCGTCGAAGTCCATGGCATTCGCTTTCCGAAGCTCCTTGCGATACTCCTCGAAAATATGCGCGATCTTCTCGGTCTTCGGATCCCCCGATTGCAGATAAATCTCCTGCGGATCGAGCATGTGATTCTTGGCCCAGGAAATCCGCGCCAGCACATTGCGCGGCGTCAGTTGCTTGTCATCCAGCCCCAACCGTCGCATGACGCCCTTGACCACTTGCTGCTGATCGCTCTCGTCGTAGATCACGAAATTCTTGGCAAGCCCGATCGGCGGCTGTCCCGGCACGGTAGAAGGGATCCGCAAAGCCTCAATATCCCGCCGCAGCACCCGCACACAAAACGAGTGAAACGTAGAAATCACCGGCCTGGCAATGCTGAGGCCACCGACTAGTTTTTCGACGCGCTCCGCCATCTCGGAAGCAGCCTTGTTGGTGAAAGTCATCGCCAGGATCGCTTCCGGCATCACCCCCATCTTCTCGATCAGGTAAGCAATGCGAAACGTGATGACGCGAGTCTTCCCGCTACCCGCCCCGGCCAGAATCAGCACCGGCCCCTCGGTAGTTTCGACCGCTTCGCGTTGTTGCGGGTTTAACTCGTCCAGAAACGACAAAAGAGAATAGCTCCGAATGCGCTAGAGGGATTTTACAGGATGGAAGACTCTGACCTTTTGAGACGGCTAGAATAAATGGTATGAAACTGCTCTGGTGCTGGCGATGCAAAGCTGAGATGCCGATGCTCGATGACGAAGAGTTTTCGCTGGTCATGTCTAAGCAGGATCGTCACGAATTGAAACCAAAAGTGCGATTTGCCCTCTGTCTCGACGAATATGAGCGTATTACGGGACTTCGCATGACAAACCCCAATGCTCTGTGGCACCACAAATTTTCGCTTTACGGTCCCCCGTGCAAGTCTTGCGGAAAGCCTTTGAGAACTCCACAAGCGAAGCTCTGCGGAAGCTGCATGGCAGTTAGATAGGAGTTGTCCTCTCGCTGCTATAATTAGAGATTGCGCTCATGAAGAAGAACACACCAGTTCCCCGCCGAATCCGCTCCACCACCGTCCTCTGCGTCCGTCGCGACAACAAGGTCGTCATGGCCGGAGACGGCCAGGTCACGCTCGGCGAATCCGTTATCAAGCACGGAGCAAAGAAGATCCGCCGTCTCTACCAGGACAAAATTCTGGCCGGATTTGCCGGCTCGACCGCCGACGCTTTTACTCTGTTCAGCCGTTTCGAGGCCAAACTGGAGCAGTATCACGGCAATCTAGGCCGCGCCGCCGTAGAACTGGCGAAAGACTGGCGCACCGACAAATTTCTGCGCCATCTCGAAGCCCTGCTGCTGGTTTCCGACAAAGACGCGACATTCCTGCTGAGCGGTCAGGGAGACGTAATCGAGCCCGACACCGGCATAGCCGCGATCGGCTCTGGTGGCCCGTTTGCCCAGGCCGCAGCCCAGGCTCTAGCCGATCACACCAAGCTCTCGCCGCGAGAAATTGCCGAAGAAGCAATGAAGATTGCCGGCCGCATGTGCATCTATACCAATGACAAGGTAACAATTGAGGAATTGTGACGAGGTCCCTAGGTTTTGGTTTTCCTGAGACCTGAGACCTAACACCTGACACCTGATTTTTATGGCCATCTACTTACCCGGAACCACCGAAGAAGAACAAGTCACGCTCGACGAACTGACGCCGCGCGAAATTGTCACCGAGCTCGACAAATACGTTGTCGGACAAAAAGACGCGAAGCGCGCCGTCGCCATCGCTCTGCGCAACCGTATGCGGCGGCAGAAGCTCGTGCCCGAAATGGCCGAAGAGGTCATCCCCAAGAACATCATCATGATCGGCCCCACCGGCGTCGGCAAAACCGAGATTGCCCGCCGCCTCGCCAAGCTCGCCAACTCGCCCTTCCTCAAGGTCGAAGCGTCCAAGTTCACCGAAGTTGGCTACGTCGGCCGCGATGTCGAATCCATGATCCGCGACCTGGTCGAGATCGCCATCGAAATGATCCGCGAAGAAAAGCTCGAAGATGTCGCCGACAAAGCCGAACTCAACGCGGAAGAGCGTCTGCTCGATATCCTTCTGCCTCCCACTTCGCCTCGTCCGGCCGATTCCAGCTCGGGTGGCGTAGTCATCGACGCCAGCACCAGCCTCACCGAATCCTCCAGCCGCACCCGAGAGAAACTGCGTCAGCAGTTGCGCGAAGGCAAACTCGACGACCGCACGGTCGAAATCGAAACCCGGGAGCGCAATTTCCCCTCCTTCGAAATCATCTCCAACCAGGGCGTCGAGGAGATGGACGTCAATCTCAAGGACATGTTGCCCAACATCTTCGGCCAGCGCACGAAGAAGCGGAAGATGAAGGTCAACGAAGCCTTCGACTATCTGATTCAGGAAGAAGAACAGCGCCTGATCGATATGGAGCAGGTCACGCGTGTAGCCATTGATCGCGTCGAAAACTCCGGCATCATCTTCCTCGATGAAATCGACAAGATCGCCGGCCGCGAAAGCGGCCATGGACCGGACGTCTCGCGCGAAGGCGTGCAGCGCGACATCCTTCCCATCGTAGAAGGCACCACCGTCAATACACGTTATGGCATGGTCCGCACCGACCACATTCTGTTCATAGCTGCAGGCGCCTTTCACGTTTCGAAGCCAAGCGACCTGATTCCCGAATTACAAGGCCGCTTCCCCATCCGCGTGGAACTGCAGTCGCTCACCATGGAAGACTTCGTCCGCATCCTCACCGAGCCCAAATCTTCGCTGACCCGGCAATACATAGCGCTGTTAGAAACCGAAGGCGTAAAGCTGGAGTTCACCCCTGACGCGCTGGAAGAAGTAGCGCGCTTTGCGTTTCGAGTAAATGAGGGCACGGAGAACATAGGCGCCCGCCGTCTGCACACCATCATGGAGCGCGTGCTCGACGAAATCAGCTTCGAGGCGCCGGAGAAAAAAGGCCAGGAGTTCAAGGTAGATGCGGCCTACGTGCAGAAGATGCTAAGCGAAATCGTGAAAGACCAGGACCTGTCGCGCTACATACTGTAGGCGTCGGTTGTTCTGAGTGTGGGGGCGGGCGACCTCGCCCGCCCGGTTTCTTGGACTATTCATCACAAAACTGTTGTCCATCCGACACTGCTCGGGCGCCTCATCCGATGCTAAGTTGTGCCGGTATGCTCAGGGAGTACGAGTATCGCCGTACGCTTCCGCACTACCAGAAAGACAACCGGGCAATCTTCGCCACGTTTGCGACGCACCGCCGATGGCATCTTCCGGGGCTGCCCGAGAGATCGTCGTAGAAGCTTGTCTGCACGTCAACGGGACAAAATGCGCGATGCATGGCTTCGTCGTGATGCCGGACCATGTGCACCTGGTTTTCACTCCACTCGCGGACGCCAATGGACCCATTTCTCTGCCCGAGATCTTTCAGAAAATGAAGAGCGAATCTTCCCACCGAATCAATAGACTGCTCCGGCGGAAAGGCCGAGTCTGGAGGGACGAGTCCTTTGATCATGTCCTTCGACACGAGGAAGGAATCGATGCCAAGCTCGAGTACATCCGCTTAAACCCAGTTCGGGCTGCATTGGTACGCGAGCCCGGAGAATATAAGTGGATGTGGTTCGAAGACTGTGGTTGAACTGACTACTGCGCGGGCGAGTCGCCCGCGCCCACACCTTCTGTTAACCCTTCCACTTCCTGACTCTGATACTCTTTCCTTTCCCGCATGCACCCGCATCTTGGAAAGTTGATCGCAACCACGGCGCTCTGCCTTCTCCTGCCCGGCTGCGCCCAGAACGGACCGCCGCTGCCGCCCTCGCTCGAACTTCCCAAGCCGCCCACCGATCTGCGCGCCAACCGCAAGGGCAATCGCATCACCCTCAACTGGAGCGAGCCCGCACTCACCACCGACCGCCAAAAAGTGCGCTATGTCGGTCCCACCCTCGTCTGCCTCAGCCTCGAATATGAGATAACCGAATGCGGCAGCCCAGTGGCTGTGTTACCCGCACCCTCTGCAGTTGCGAAGAAGTCAGACTCGGCACGCCCTGCCCTGCAGACTTACACCGGCACACTGCCCGCCGCCATGCAACCGCTGGATCCGGCCGCCGAAGTCACCTATGCCGTCGAGGTCTTGAACCGCAATGCTCGCGGCGCCGGATTGTCGAATCGCGTGCATGTTTCCGCCGTCGCGACTCTGCCTCCGCCCGCCGATCTGGCCGCTGAACTCACCGGCGATGGTGTAGAGCTCACTTGGACCAGCGCCGGCCAATCGCAGAATCTTCCCAGCCTTCAATATCGCTATCGCGTCTATCGTCGCGACGAAAGCTCCGGCAAAGACGCGATTGCCGGCGAGGTCCCAGTTCCGCCCAGCGAACCTGGACCCGCACATTTCACCGATTCAACCTTCGAATGGGAAAAGACCTACCTCTACCGCATCACCGCCGTGACCATCATCAAGCGGCCCGAAAGCGAGGCGCAGGTCGAAGGAGACGACACTGCTTCCATCCGCGTCATCGCCCATGACGTCTTCCCCCCCAACGTACCCTCCGGGTTGCAGGCGGCCTACTCCGGCGAGGGGCAAGAACCATTTATTGATCTCATCTGGGCCCCGGTCACAAACGCCGACTTAGCCGGATACAACGTCTATCGTTCCGAAGAGAATGGCACAGCCGTCAAGCTGAATTCCGACTTAGTGAAATCGCCCTCCTATCGCGATAGCGCCGTCGCTTCCGGCAAGACCTATACCTACTCGGTTTCCGCCATAGACGTCCGTGGCAACGAAAGCCAGCGCTCCGAGCCAACCAGCGAGCCCGTCCCGTAACAGGTTGTGTGGGGAAGGGGTCGTGTGGGGACGGGCGCCTCGCCCGTCCAAGCCGAGCGCAGCTCGGCTTCGCCGCTCGCAGCGTATGCTCGCAGATTTTCTTACGTGATCTTTCTGTCCCTTGTGTTTAGAAAGTGTGTTTGAATATTCCTCAGATGAAATACTGCCGATTTCTTCTCAACGGTTCCGCCCACTACGGCCTGGTCGAGTCCGCAGCCGGTAATGACGAAATCACTCGCCTGCTCCTCCAGCCTCCTCACGCCAGCGATGGCGACGTCGAAGGCCTGCCCAGCCGCCGCATGGACCGCCTCCCGCTCGCGCAAGCCTCTCTCCTGCCGCCGGTCGAGCCTTCGAAAATCATCTGCGTCGGCCGCAACTATCGCGAGCATGCCGCCGAACTCGGCCACGAAGTTCCACAGGAGCCGTTGCTGTTTTTCAAGCCGCCTTCTTCCCTGCTACCGCCGGGGGGAACGATTCTGCGCCCCAAAGTTTCCGCGCGCACCGACTACGAGGGCGAACTGGGTGTCGTGATCGCCCGTCGCTGCCATCGGCTCGCCGATAGTGAAGACGTTCGTCCCTACATTCTCGGCTACACCTGCGTCAACGACTTCACCGCGCGCGACCTCCAGAACAAAGACGGCCAGTGGACTCGCGCCAAAGGCTTCGACACTTTCTGCCCGGTCGGCCCCGTCGTCGCCGACGGCATTAATATTGACCCCTGGGCGGGCGTCCAGGTGGAGACAAGAGTGAATGGTGAGGTGCGCCAGTCCGGGAACACCAAGGATTTCATCTTCCCGCTCGACCTCGTCATCCGTTACATTTCGCGGATCATGACCCTCGAACCCGGCGACCTGATTTCGACCGGCACGCCCAAGGGCGTAGGGCCAGTAGTCGCCGGCGATGCCATAGAGGTCTCAATCGAAGGCATAGGCCAGCTGCGCAATTCAGTAGCCGACCAACCGTAGTGAGTTGCTTTTAGCTCGTGTGCTTGTGTGGGGACGGGCGACTCGCCCGTCCAAGCCGAGCGCAGCTCGGCCCCTTAGAGTGCTAAGTAATTGGAGACACACCCATGGAAAACTCCCAGCGCGGTTTCGAGCTCTTGCAGGCCGGAGATGCCGACGCCCTCCGGCAACTCCTGCATCAGCACCCCGCCGCATCCGAAGCGCGCGACGCAAATGGCGTAAGCCTGCTCATGCATTCCCTCTACCGCGGCCGCCGCGATCTGGCGGAGCAAATCGCGAGCAAGAAAAAGACGCTCGATATTTTCGAAGCGGCCTCGCTCGGCCGTCTCGATCGCCTGAAAGAATGCACTCGCGATCCTTCCACCATCAACGCCCCCTCAAAAGACGGCTTCACCGCCCTGCACTTCGCCTGCTTCTTCGGACAGCCCGAAGCCGCGCGCCTCCTCAGCGAAAGCGGAGCCGCAGTCGACGCCGTGGCCGCGAATCCCACACGGGTCATGCCGCTGCACTCCGCCGCCTCCGCCCGCAACCTGGAGGCAGCCCGCCTTCTGCTCGAACGCGGAGCCCCCGTGAATGCCCGCCAGCAAGGAGGCTGGACCCCAATCCACGCCGCGGCGCAGAACGGAGACCGTCCCATGGTGGACCTGTTGCTCAAACACCACGCCGATCCCAAGCTAGCCAACGATGAGGGTAAGACCCCTGCCATGGTGGCCAGAGAAAAGGGCCACGAGGAGCTGGCCGCCCTGCTCGTGTAGGGACAGGCGCCCTCATCCGTCAAGTCCTGTGGAGCGATGGGCGCCCTCGCCCGTCCAGCCGATTTCGGCCCGCGAGCTGCGGCGTTGTTAAGTCGATGATTTTAATAGCGGACTGCGATCTCTTTTCAGCCGGCGCTCCCGAGGTTACCCAAGACGTTGTCCCAGAAGCTTCCTCTCCGATTCCTGCATCAAACCGTCTATAATGAGCTACTGGTTCCTTGGGGAAGGCCTGACCCAAAGCAGGCAGATCCAAAGAAGCGAAGATCAAATTATGTCAAAGAAGTTGAAGGTCACAATCATTGCCAGTTCGCTGGCTATTTTGCTGTTCACCGTTGTGGGCAATTTTGTCAACGTTCGCGCTTCTTCAAATGAGGGCGCGTATCGCCAGTTGTCGGTGTACAGCGAAGTGCTGTCGCGCATCCGCCTCGAATACGTGGAAGAGCCGAATATTGCCGGCGTCACCGAGGGCGCGCTGCACGGTCTGCTGGAGTCGCTCGACGCCAATTCCAGCTACCTCTCGCCCGATGAGTACAAGCGCTACAAGACGATGAAGAACGACGGCAAGGCCGATATTGGCGCTACCGTCTCCAAACGCTTCGGATACGCGGCCGTGGTCGCGGTCATTCCCGGAGGCCCGGCCGACAAGGCTGGGGTAGAGAACTCCGACATTATCGAGTCCATCGAGGGCAAGACC